>Ga0326727_10001429_pt1 | contig 88394 bp, 76 predicted proteins | sample MB2enrmetagenome_FD_207643 | JGI IMG/M metagenome (GOLD analysis project Ga0326727, IMG submission 207643) | Lab enriched peat soil microbial communities from McLean, Ithaca, NY, United States - MB29MY | ecosystem: Environmental > Terrestrial > Soil > Wetlands > Peat | place: USA: New York...
GCGGAAGGAGGACAACTGGGCGTCGGAAAGGCCGTCAAAAGCGGTATTGACGCATCGGCTAGACCGGTTGACAGACCGACCGCGGGTCAGCTGCCCAGCCTGGCTTCTTACTGTCTGAATCGCAGTTCATCTTCAAAGCGATGTCCGTGTAGTAACGCGGGGTCTGAAGAATCAACTCGTTACCCGCGCACTCCCGCAAGCCCGAGTCAATCACCTCGCCCGTGGCTGGGTTGACCCATTTGAACTCATAGGTCCCAGGCGGGACATAAAGGGAAACGGTGTCGGCGAACCAATTCACATCGACGTTGAAGCGGCTGGCGGTCGCGCCCTGCGACCAATCATCCCATTTTCTGGTTCCATGAAAAATGTAAAGGGCGTATTGCTTCCCTGGCTCCGCAATCCCCCTGACCAGCGCCGTGGAGTCGGTCATCTGGAATCCCGTAAACTTCGTCATTCTGACAAATTCGAGGCTTCGCATGAAATTCATCAATACCCGTTTTTGAGGCAGAATCACCTTCTCTGTGCTGGTTCCTTCGGCGGATGGATTGTAGGCGGAGTATTCACTGTTCAAGTGGATCAGCCCGGCAAGACCGCCGACGATGCCGTACCATCCCTCGGTGCGGGTCTCTTCGACCGGGTGTCCGTACCCGGAGGGGTAGTAAGAGGTTTCGACGTCGATGATGGGCTTGTCATCAACGTAGTTACTGTCCAATGTTTGCTCCATGGGCGAAATGTATTCCGTGGGCAGCCACGAAATGCGGCGATCCTTCGTAAAATCGGGCGTGGCGCTGTGGGCGGTCTCACCGTACAAATGCCGGTAATGATCCACGCTGATCAGGGCATCCAGCATGACGCTATTCCAGGGCCACGAATTCTGGTGCTGCATCTCGGGCTCGTCGGAGATGTCGTAGATGATATTGTCAAACTGAATCAGCTCGGACGCGACCTTTTTGACGTACTTGAGCTGCGCTTCCACCAAAGCTTTATCGGTGAGGGTGCTGTACTTTTGGAACTCGCAGGTTCCTACCCCCTGAATATTATTGGTACGGTATAACGGCTGCGCCGCCCACCGGTCCTCATACATCCCATTGAAAAAGGCGACTTCCACAATGATGTCGCGAAGATACGCCTGGTGGACGTAGTCTTTGAGACGTTTGAAATACTCAGCGTCCCACGAGTCCAGATCGTATTTATATACGCCCAGGTTTGGGTTCGCTCCGGAAACCGTGGATTTTCTCCACGGCAGAATATAACGGCCGGGCGAAGGTCCCAGCGGGTTGCCCTTTGCATACTGGTCTTTTATCTCCACATACCCGCCCGGATAGATGCGCGTGAGATTCATTCCGTACTCGTGCAGCCGGTCAAGAAACGGAACATAATCAAAATCCAGGTTGATCACCGCGCCATAGTGATGATCTGTAGTGATCAGCAGCAGTGGCTTTCCTTTGTAAGCAAAATAGTGCGGATTGTCCGGGTGCTTGCGAACCGGACCCCAATTGCCGGAATCCGCTAGCTGGCCGGAAACGCGGCTCGGTTCGCTGCCAGCAGGTCTGTCCGGCACGGCGTTGGGTCCAATGGTCGAGGAAGTCTGCGCCGAGGCGGTTGCGCTTTCGGACTCACGCGCCTCCCCCACAAGTGCCTGTCCTTTACCGCCGATCACAACAGCCAGCACGAAACAGAGCCCGGCAATGTTTGCCACAAACATGTGAGGCTTCCGCTTGAAAACCCGATTCTTCCACATGGCAGCCCTCCTCGCCATTACTCCCCCATCGCTCGCGTCCTTCCCACGGGAGCGGTAGTTTACCCGAATGCCGCTGGCATTTCTATGGGCCGCCCGTTACCACTAGCAATCATGCAAACTCCCGAGATACGGGGTTCGAGGAATCAGGTCCTGCTTTGTCACCAACTACTGACTAATCGCCAGTGGCTGTGCAAGCCGGGCACTTTGACGGGAAACACTTGGTCTCTAATGGGAAGTGCCCCGACAGATGAACTGCGCTGACGGCGGCGAGGTGGGTTCGGGGCATTTTCGATAGAGCCATTAGAAGTAAGCCGCTGATGCGGTGGATGGTTTGAGAGCGCGAGTCCCGGCTCGTTTATTGCGGGCATCTATACGACATCCCTGTTGAAATCGAGGCAATCGTCGTGGTTGGTTAGTAGGGATTCAAGACATAAAAACTAGTCAATTTCCGAGGACCAGCAAACCCTATGCAGCAACTGCCCTCTGGCATGTAGCCCGTGCGACTCCCGTTTGAGCCGAGACGGCAGACCACGAGAGACCTTGTGCCCTGAGTCCCCGAATCTCGTCGGCATTGACCTCGACCTTTGGCCGACCGAGAGTCTTGCCTTCCCGGCGTGCGCGTTCAAGGCCTGCCCTTGTGCGCTCGGAAATCCGAACTCGCTCCTGCTTGGCAAGCGTCGCCATGATCGAAATGACTGCATCCCGGAAAATGCCGCACGAGTCGAACCACTGCTCCGTGAAACTCCGGAAGTGGACGCCGTAGCCGGTGAGACGGTTCAGGTGGGTGAGCGTCTCAAACACTCCCTCGCGGGAAAACCGGTCCAGCGACCAGAAAAGCAGGACATCGAATTGCTGCCGGCTGGCGGCCTGAAACATTGCCTGGAATTGTTCGCGATCATCGGTCGACCCGCTCTCGTAGTCCACAAACTCACTGACGATGAGCCAACCTTGCCTCGCTGCAAATCCGCGAAGCTGGTGCAATTGGTTTTGGGTGTCTTGGCCTCGCTCGCGGGTGCTGACGCGGGCATAAATCGCAGTGCGGGTGTTCATCGCTGTGGCCTCCGTTTTGTTGCTGCCATCGCCGTGTGCTCTGCCGGGGATGGCAACGCCAGTTCCAGAACCTTGCGGTTGCCGCCCAAAAACGTCTCGCCGGAAGGCGCTGCAAGTCTTTGATTACACGTGGGGAGAATTTTCTGGAAGTACCCGCCCAATATCGAACGATTTTGAGCGGATGGCTGCAAATTGCACGGCTCATGTGGGGCTTGGCATTGGGAAAAATACCACACACCTGTAGGATACATACAAGAGTTGGACTTACTGAGGCAAAGTGGGCTTTCCGGCCAATTGACGGCCAAAACCGCAGGATTTCAGAGTGGGGACGGCCATCGGAATACGCCGTTCGCCAAAGACGGCCCGACTCTGGCGGGAGCCCTGGCAGCAGTGCCCGCACGTGGGGGCAGTCGCTTCCATTTAGACCTTGTGTGTCCAACCGGACCCAGACAGACCGGCCGAGCGGTCCCGGCTGGCCGGAAACTTCACGGTTGAGAAAGGGGGCGTTGCTTGACATGGCGGCTGTTGTTCGTGATGCCAGGAGCGCATGGGAATCTGGGTGGCCTTCAGAGTGAAGCGATCCCATTGTCACGGAAGGGCGTTTTCGCAGGCCGAATCCGTGTGATTAGCCACACATCCTACCTTCCCAGTGCACCATCCAGTAGGAATCAGCAGGCGAACGTGGGCAAACATCTACGGTTTGCCGACCAGAACGTTCATGTGAGCTGAGATCGCTAAACGTTTCGGCGCGAGAACGAAGCGCTTCGATGAAGGCGGCATAGCCTCCAGCGGGGGGTTTCAGGATGCCTCGTTCAAATTATGGCTTAAGAAAACCATGAACTTGACACGACGGCACTGGTCCTCAAACTGCCTTGCGAGGGCGCATCGTTCATGCCATGATGGTTTGCGAATATGATGAACTCAACGCGACGAGAGTGGATCTCAACCTGCCTTGCGATGGCGGTAGGGCCGGATATTTTGTGCGCCCTGCAGCACGCGCACACGGTCGCGGGATTGCCAACCCCGCATTTTGAAACTCTGGATGCAGCCACCGCGGGGGAGATCGAAGCCCTCGCGGCTCGGATCATTCCATCCACAGGCGGCGCAGGCGCGCGTGAGGCCGGCGTCATCTATTTCATCGACCGCGCGCTGTCGACGTTCGCTGCCGATGACCGCGAGACGTATCGCACCGGGATGGCCCAGCTCGAGAAAAAACGCAAGGAGCTATTTCCGAACTCGACCACGATTTCGTCGCTGACTGGCGAGCAGCAAACGACCCTCATCCGGGCTATCGAAACGTCCAGTTTCTTCGAGCTACTCCGCACTCACACGGTGCTGGGTTTCCTGGGAAGCCCAAGCTATGGCGGCAATCGAGGCGAGAGCGGATGGAAGCAGATCGGCTTTGAAGGTCAGATGGCCTACCAACCGCCGTTCGGCTACTACGACGCACAGGCGGAGGAAGAGAAGAAATGAGCGGCGTGGCATTCTCCACCACCGATGCTGTTGACTTCCTGGTTCTGGGCGCCGGCGCCGCGGGTGGCGTTGTTGCCAAAGAGTTGGCGACAGCCGGATTTCGGGTCGTGGTGCTCGAGCAAGGGCCCTACCTGCACGAGGGAGATTATTCGCACGATGAGATCAAGTACACCTTCCAGCCAGGCCTGACCAACGACCCGAAAGTCCAGCCTATTACCTACCGCAAGTCGGACGCGGATCGCGCTCGACCCATGAAGGCGATCGAGTACGGACGGCAAGTGGGCGGCAGCAGCGTTCATTTCACCGCCAACTACTGGCGCTTCCATGAGAGTGACTTTCGCGAGCGCAGCTTGTGCGGTGAGGTCAGTGGCGCCGAGCTTAGGGATTGGCCCATCGCCTACGCCGATCTGGAACCTTACTACACAAAAGCTGAATACGAACTCGGCATCTCCGGCCTTGCGGGCGCCAATCCCTTCGAGGCGCCGCGCTCGAAACCCTACCCATTGCCTCCCATGACCGTCAAGTCGTCCGGCGTTCTGTTCGATCGCGCCACGAAGAAGCTCGGATTGCATCCTTTTCCAGCCCCGGTCGCCATTCTTTCCGAACCTTATCAAGGCCGGGCGCCCTGCGTGAATTGCGGCTTTTGCGAATCGTTCGGCTGTGAGATGGGCGCTAAGTCGAGCACTTTGGTCAGCGTCATTCCGCTGGCCGAAAAGACCGGACGTTGCGAAATCCGGCCAGAGTGCTACGTACGAAAGATCGAACTAGACGACGCCGGCCGCGCCGCGGGCGCCATCTATTTCGAGCGAAATCGGCGCGAGATCTTCCAACGCGCCAAGGCCGTCTTCGTGTGCGCCAACGGCGTCGAGACTCCGAAGTTGTTGTTGATGTCGAAGTCGAAACGGTTCCCCGAAGGCTTGGCAAACTCGTCCGGCTTGGTGGGGAAGTATTTGATGTGGGATAACGGTGGCGAAGCCCTAGGGCTGTTCGAGCATCCCTTGAATGAGTACAAAGGGATTCAGGTAACACGGCTCATCCACGATTACTACGCAAGTGATCCCAAGCGGGGTTTTTATGGCGGGGGGGGCATCGACGCCCGGTTCGATTTCTATCCCGCCGGTTTCGCCCTAAGTGGATTGCCGCCCGATACGCCCCGATGGGGCAGTGAGTTCAAGAGGACGTTTGTGACCTATTTCAACCGCACCATGATGCTCATGGCCCACACCACCTCGCTGGCGCAAGCGAAGAACACGGTTTCGCTTGATCCGGACGTGAAGGACGCGTGGGGCCTGCCCGCTGTCCGCATCACGTTCGACTACCACGCCGATGACGTGGCCACCATGAAGTGGATGATGGCGAAGCAGATTGAGATCCTCGAGTCCGCCGGCGCCCTTAAGACGTGGAGCCAACCCTACGACGTCGTTAACAACATGCCGAGCCGTCACCTCATGGGAACTTGCCGGATGGGCAACGATCCGGGCACTTCTGTCGTGAATGCTTACAGCCGCACGCACGACGTTCCCAACCTGTTTCTAGTGGACGGCAGCAACTTCGTCACCTCTGGCAGGCAGCAACCCACGGCGACTATCCAGGCCCTGGCTTACCGTGCCGCGGATTATGCCGTCAGGGCCGCGAGACGTGGCGATTTGAGCTAGGAAGAGCGATTTTTTGCATCCCCCCCCACGTTACTTGGCCGAATCACGGCCTACCCTCCCAAGTGACCGCCTGAATTCGTCAGCCTTCGGTCTCTCACGGGCTGCACCGTTTCTGGACGTATGGTTGAGTTGAAAAGTAGTCTCCAGCTGTCTGCCGAGGAGTTTACTTGCACATCTCACTGGAAGTTGACGCCGCTCAACCAATTCCGGCGCTGGTTGGGATTCGGACTGAAAGGTCGGCCACCCATCGACAATCCTGGCGCTCGGCTGCATTCCGTCATGGAAGGGCGTTTGAACGAAGCCGCTGGGGCGGCGGACGCTTCGCGTGTCTGGGGGTAGAGGTGGTAGCGCTGAGCTAGGTTATTGTCGGGTCATAAGGAGGTTCCCTATGACCCGTTTACGCAGAATGATGCTCGAAGAACTCGAGCGTCGTAATTACTCTCCGGCTACCACCCGTTGTTACCTACGTGCGGTCGCTGATTTCGCCCGCTACTTCCGTCGTTCGCCGGACCAGTTGCGCCCCGAGCACGTTCGTGAATACCAAGCGTATCTGTTCCGCGAACGGAAGCTGGATGCGACCAGTGTCACACAGAGGCTCGCCGCTCTGCGCTTCTTCTTCATCAAGACGCTCAGGAAGCCTTGGAGCGTGGCCGACACGCCCTACCCCAAACAGGTGCGTCGCCTACCCAGCATCCTCAGCCAGGAAGAAGTCGCTCGGCTGATTAACTCCGCCCGCAACCCCTTTGATCAGGTCCTGTTGATGACCCTCTACGCCACCGGGGCGCGTTGCGCCGAGGCGGCACGACTGCAAGTCGGCGATATCGACAGCTCACGCATGGTTGTTCACATCCGCGGCGGCAAGGGCCGGGAAGACCGCGATGTGATGCTCAGCCCCATCCTCTTGACAGCCTTACGCGAGCACTGGAGCCGAATCAAGTCGAAGGTGTGGCTTTTCCCTGCCGGTCGCCGACACCTCGCCCCGCAACCCCTCAACACCAAGACCGTCTGGCGCGCTTGCCACTACGCGGCTCAGCGGGCGGGCCTCCACAAGCCCGTGCATGTGCACACGCTTCGCCACTGTTTTGCAACGCATCTCCTCGAAGCCGGCGCCGACCTGCGAACTATCCAGCTCCTGTTAGGCCACCACGATCTGAAAGAGACCACGGTCTACTTGCACCTTTCCACCCGACATCTCAGCGCCACCGCCAGCCCTCTAGATGGCCTGCTGCTGTTGTCTTCTGGAAAGAAAGACGAGCCGCCCGGAGACGCCTAGATGCATCGACCACCCCTGGAGGTGGCCGATCTCATCCGCGCCGCGGGACAGAAATTCATCGAGCGCAGCCGCCCCTGGCTCAGCGGGCAGCATCTCAAGGTCCTGGCAGCCATCGAGCGCTGTCGCACCGCCGCCCTGGGTGGACATCTGGATGAATGTTCCCGCTGCGGGCATCGCGTCATCTCTTATAACAGCTGTCGTGATCGGCACTGTCCCAAGTGCCAAGCCAACGCCCGCCACCGTTGGATCGAGGCACGCCGCCAGCAACTCTTGCCCACTCGCTACGTCCATGTCGTCTTCACCCTTCCTCATCGGCTTGCCCCTCTGGCCTTGCAGAACAAGAAGGTCATCTACGATCTCTTGTTCCGGGCCTGCGCAGAAACCTTGCTCGAAGTCGCTCGGTCAGGCAAACATCTCGCCGCGGAAATCGGCTTCTTCAGTGTGCTCCATACCTGGAGTCAGAAGTTGGAGCACCACCCCCATGTGCATTGCGTCGTTCCCGCTGGAGGACTCTCACCCGATCACCAGCGCTGGATTCAGCCCCGTTATCGTTTCTTTCTCCCCGTCAAGGTTCTGCGTCGAGTCTTCCGTGGCAAGTTCGTCGCAGGTCTCCAGTACGCCTTCGCCAACGCCCAGCTCGGTTTCTACGGGGACCTCAAGCCTCTGGCAGAAGCTAAGGCCTTCGCATCTTTCCTCCGCCCCCTCTTCCGCCAGGACTGGGTTGTTTACTGCAAGCCACCTTTCGGAGGCCCCGAGTATGTCCTTCACTACTTGGGCGCCTACACCCATCGCGTTGCCATCTCCAACCATCGCCTCGTCTCTTTGGTCGGTGACCAAGTCACCTTTCGCTGGCGAGACTCTGCCCACGCTAATCAGCAACGCCTCATGACCCTGTCGATAGAGGAGTTCTTGCGGCGGTTTTTCCTGCACGTGCTTCCCCGAGGGTTCGTGCGCATCCGCCATTTCGGTTTCCTGGCGCACCGCTGTCGCGCCCGACTTCTACCCCTCTGTTTCCAGCTCCTGGAATCAACGGCCGGTTCGGCTCTCCCTCAACCCCCAACACCAGGGAACGGTGAGGTCCCATCCACCACCCCGGCTTCCACCTCTCCCTGGACCTGTCCTCAATGCGGCGGCCCCATGATCATCTTGCAGCGGCTGACCGCAGCTCAGATCACACTGCGCTCTCCACCCCTTCCTGTCGCGAGGGCTTCATGAAACACTCGTTTTCATTCCGACCATGCTCGGCGCCTTCAGTGCCCATACCCCACGTGTCTCTTATTGGCCCCACACGACACACCGATTCTCGTCCCCTCGTCTCCCACCCAGCCCGATCTACACTCAAACCACTCCTCCCACCCCAGCTCGCCGCCATCGCCGCAATCCTTCCGCCCAAACCCGCAAGGCCCAATCCTATTCAAATCCCATAGCGTAGGGCCGCGGCTTCGTTCAAACGGCTTTATCGAAAGCGCGCTGGACCGCCGTGTTCACGTACGCTACCTCCGGGGACGCGCGCTTCCGATAAAGCACTACCGTTTGCCAGGCCGAATCCATTTCAACTAGTCTAAGGCTCCGTTAGGTAAACGCCGGGCGACTAATGGGTAGTAACGTGGCGAAATGTCCCCTCACTCCTCGGTTCTCCTTACCCGCGTTCATCAACTTGCATCAGGCGGAGGAACAATTGGGGCAAAACCGTTTGGGCGTCACCCGAGAGGGCGCTGAAAGTCTGCTCCGAGGCACGGTTTCCGCACGTGTGGCTTGCGGCTAATGACCGTGGGCTCCTTCGTGACCCCAAGCCGCCGCTGTCTCATTCAAGATCGCTCGCCGACCTCCGAGCTTGGTGCAGCGGTAGCGTAGCCTGTTCATGGGGGAGAAGGGCTAGCCCTTCTTAAAGAAGAGACGCGCAGACCCCGGCGGGCCGGAGTCTGCGCTACCAGCTATGGGATCGTGAACGTGCCGCCCAGGGCTTCCCAGCCGGTCAGGGAAGGATGCCACGCGGTGCCGTCGAAATACTTGTGCTGCATCTCGTTTTTCGTGTCGATTGCAACCACATGGGCCTGGCTGTCACCAGTCGCAGACAGATTCACCCAGGCTCCAGCCGGCGCGCTGTTGAATACGCCTCCTAGGGCGGTCCAGTCAGGCTGCCAGGAGCCATAAAGACCCTTCGACTTGTGATACATCTGATTGTCGGAGCCCAATCCGAACACATCAACCGTGTTCACCGGTGTCCCGGTTTCGACAATCGCCGGAACGCTGACAAACGTGCCACCCAGACCCTCCCAGCTCGCTCCCGTTGAGTGATACATCTGATTGTCGGTACCCAAGCCAACGATGTCCATCTGAATGTCGTTGACTGAGGATGCGGCCGGGGCGCTAACGAATACCCCGCCGAGCGCGTTTTGGTTCCACTTGCTGCCATCCCAGTAAAACTGGTACATCTGATTGTCAGTGCCGAGCGCGAAGGCATTGATCTGATTGCCCGCCACATCGAGGTTGGTGGCGGCGGGTGCGCTTACGAACACCCCGCCGAGCGCGGTCCACCCGGTCTGGGACGGTTGCCACGCGCCGCCCACCAGAGACTTGTAGTACATCTGGTTGTTCGTGCCGATCCCGAAGATGTTAAGCGCGCTGGTGGCTTTCCAATAAGCGGCGAGAAAACCGGTGAGCGCCGGCGGGCTCACGAATACGCCGCCGAGCGCATCCCAGTCGCCCGTCTGAGAGGGATGCCATGCACTGCCATCCCAGTATTTGTGATACATTTGGTTGTCGGTCCCCAAGGCCACGACGTCGAACGAGGTGGCGCCTCGCAGCGTGGCCACGGGCGGGCTGACAAATCTGCTATCGCCCAGAGATTCCCAATCGGTCTGAGAGGGCTTCCACGCTTTACCGTCCCAGTACTTGTAATACATGCGGTTTCCGGTGCCAAGAGCTAAAATGTAAAGCCGCGCTCCTACTCCGTCCGGACCTGTGCCTGGACCAATGCCGATGGCTTCGATCGCTTTGCGCTTGCTCATGGATACACCCCTCCTTTAGGGATATTGGAGCTTGATTTTCGGATGTTTTCCCCCTGGCTGATAACATAAACCAGACGTTGGCTTAGCGCAATTGGGAATTCGATCAAATCCTGTTTGGCCTCGATCCAAAATACAGAGCGCTACCTTGGGTGCAAGCAGAAGTTGCGCCGCGCCGTAAACGACCACATGTGCATTGAGCCGGATGGTACTAAGCGTTCCAGTAATTGCCGCGATGGACAGGTCGCCCCTAGCCGACAAGGCAGGAACTATTTCCTCGAACCCCGTTTGGCTTTATCGAAAGCGCGCTGGACCGCCGTGTTCAGGTACGCTACCTCCGGGGACGCGCGCTTCCGATAAAGCACTAACGTTTCACAGGCACAATCTGGTAGAGGTGATCGGAAGAGCTGTTGTCATGTATGCCAGTCGATTCCGCAACCGCGCACATACAGAACGGAATCGCATTGGAGGCGCACGCAAGAAAAGGGGAGCCAAAAGCCGAGGGCGACCTTGCGGCGGGAAATCCACGCAGCGCAAGAGGCCCTGGAAACGAGGGTCCGAATGCGGGGATTATTTCAGCCTCGCGTACTCCGCCTTGGCTTCCTTCAGGATGGGAACATCAGGGTCGGCGTCTTTCCAGAGCGTGAGGAAATCCTGGTACTCCGTGCGGGCTTTGGCGGTGTCCCCCTGCATGGCGTAAGCCCGTGCCAGTCCGAGGCGGGCCAGCGCACCCCAGGGGAAGTTCATTACGACTCCTCGGTGGTCAATGAATTTCTGAAATTCCGCTGCCGCTCGGTTGCCGTCGTGGAGCATGAGATAGGCTTCCCCACGCAAATAAACCGGGCAAAGAAATACAGCGAGATTGGCCGTAATTGAGCCGAGTTCGACCGTGCTCGCCGCCTTCAATAGCTCTTTCGCCCGGTCTGGGTCTTTACGTTCCAGGGCGACCGCCGCCCGGATGGTGGGCAGCCAATACCTCTGTACCAGCGTGTCCAGCGGGAAGGCCTTGTCGAGTTCGGCCGCGAGCTTCTCCGCCCCTGCCGTATCGTCTGCCCGCGCCAAGGCCAGCGCCGCTATCGCCCGCACATCGCGGTTCGGGGCCAGCTTCACTGCCGTATTGGCGTCGGCACGCGCCTGGTCCTGGTTTCCCGCTTCCGCCTCGCGCAGCGCTGCCGCTGCTTGATAGGCTGCGGCACTCTCTTTGGCGTCGTTGTGCTGGGCTGAATCCATGGCCCGCCCGGTCAACTCATGCGCATTCTTCAGCTTGCCGTACCAGCCTCCCGTGTCCGCCTCCGTGGCCAGCAACATGTCTTCCGAGCCCGGCTTGCCCATGGCGGTTGAGACCAACTGCGCCATCTTCGCCGTGTCGCCCTTCAGAAACTCCAACCAGTAGCTGTACTGGAGCAGATACTCGCTACCCAGCTTGTGCTCCTCCGCCTGTTTGAACACCGCCTGCGCTTCAACCAGCCGGTTGAGGGCCATGTCGGCGTAGCCGAGGTTCTCATAGTTGCCCTCATTCTTTGGCTCCAGGCGCAGCGCCTCTCGCCATTCCTCCAATGCTTTTTCCCAGTTTCCCAGGGCGGCGGAAATAACTCCCAGGCTCCTGTAAGGCTGGGCGTCTCTCGGGTAGGTCTGCTGCCACAGCTCGTGGGTCTGCGCCGCCTTCTCCAGCTCTCCCGTCGCAACAAAGTAGTAGCCCGCCTCGATCTGGAAACGCTCCCGTTCGCTCACCTTCTGCCGCAGGCCGTAAGCCTTGCGTGCATATTCGTCCGCCCGCCCCGCCTCGTTTAGGTCCCAGTAGACAACCGACATCGACGAGTAGGCCATGGCAAAACTCGGGTCAAGGTCCATCGCCCGTTTGTAAAAGGGCAGCGCGGCTGAAGGCCCTTTCACCTTGCCCATCTTTAGTCCCAGGCTGTAAGCTTTCAGCGCCTCTAGCGACGGCGTCGTTGCTTCCTCCACCGGCGTGGCATATTTCTCGACCGAACTGAGCGACTCGCCCAGTCTGCCCCTCATACCGACTGCCGCAGCGTCCAGAGCCTTGAGCACTGCTTCCTTGCCCGCCGCTTGCTCCTGCGCTTCCGCCAGCACGTCGCCCGTGGTGCAGTTCACTGCCTTCAAGCCAATCACATACTGGCTGCCCAGCCCCGCAATCGAGCCCGTCAGCATCGCCTTGCTGCCCGTTCGCTGACACACCTCGCGTGTGACCTCCGGCGTCAGCCGGTCACCGGCCGGACGACCCATCAGCTTCAACGTGTCAATTACCTTGCGGTCGGAAACCAGGGCGAGAAAGGGCGATTGCTCAAGCTGCACCGAGAGCCCCTGCTTCAGCGTGTCGTCAAATACGCTGTCGCCGGTCTTGTTGTCGAAATCGGACAGGACGATAGTGTCCTTGTCGGTCAGGCGCTTGCTTTGCTGGTGCGACTGATAGTAAAGCCCGCCCGCTGCGACCAAGGCGACGAGAAGGACGGGAAGCAGAATTTTCCAGGGCTTTTTCCTTGCCACTGCCACCGTACCCGAGCTTGCCGCAGCGCCGTGTCCGCTCTCCGTATCGCGCTTCAGGCGCTTCAAATCGGTGCGAAGGTCCGAGGCGTGCTGATAGCGCATGCTGCGGTCCTTCTCCAGCGCCTTGGTAAGGATTCGGTCCAAGTCGGCGGGCAATTCGGGATTCACCTGCGATGGCCTAGGTGGCTCGTCGCGTAGAATGGCCGTGAAGATCGTGGCCGTGCTGGCGCCACTGAACGCCTGCCGGCCGGTCGCCATTTCGTAGAGCATGGCGCCGAAGCTGAACAGGTCGGTGCGCGTGTCCACTTCCTCCCCGCGCGCCTGCTCCGGGGACATATAGGCCACCGTGCCTACCGCGGTGCCCGGACTGGTCAGGTGATTCAGGTCAGGCGATGGCCTCAGCGCGGCGGTCGCGGCGTTGCCCGCATCGCCGACGGCGCCGTTCCTCTCGCTCGATAGACGACGCTCCAACACCGCCGCTTCAGGAGAAGCGATCTTCGCCAACCCAAAGTCCAGAATCTTGGGCACGCCGCGGCTGGTCACGAAGATGTTCGCCGGCTTGATGTCCCGATGGATAATCCCTTTCGCATGCGCGGCGTCCAGCGCGTCGGCGATCTGAATAGCCAGTTCCAGCACCGTACCAACCGGTAAAGGCGCCCCTTCCGGGCGCTCCCGCCCGGGCGGGACGGGCACGCGCCCTGCCCCGGCGTCCATCCGGTGCTTGAGCGTCTGCCCCTCGAGCAACTCCATAGCGATGAGGGGGTGACCCTCGAACTCGTCGATGTCGTAAATCGTGCAGATATTGGGATGATTCAGCGCCGAGGCCGCACGCGCTTCGCGCTGGAAGCGCTCCCGGGCCTGAGGATCGTGGAGGGGCGCTTGCACAAGGCCCACTCTCGCCGCGCTGGGCAGGAACTTCAGGGCCACGTCGCGGCCCAAGCGCGTGTCCTTGGCCTTGTACACCACCCCCATGCCCCCGCCGCCCAGCTTCTCGAGGATGCGATAATGCGAAATCGTTCTCCCCATCAGGATGTCGGGTTGGTTGGCCGCATTTGCCAGGCGGGCCCGATCCTGCGCCAAGGCCTTGGCGGCGGACTCAAGAGCCGGACCCTTTAGGAAACTCCCCGTTTGCTCCGCTTGTGCCAGCAGCGATTCAACATCCTTGCGGAGGGACTCATCTCCGGCGCAGGCTTCTGCCAAGAACGCAGCCCGCACGCTGGCCTGCCGTTCGAGGGCGGCGTGATACAGCCGCTCGATCTTCTGCCAACGCTCAGGCTCCATCCGGCTTCTCCCCGCTCAACTCGCGCCGCAGCCAACTCCTGGCCAGATTCCAGTCGCGCAGCACGGTGTCCGTCGAAACCTTCAGTACCTCGGCAGTCTCTTCCACGCTGAGGCCGCCGAAGTAGCGCAGTTCCACAACCTGGCTCTCGCGTAGGTCCGTGGCGGCCAAAGCCTTCAGGGCCGCGTCGCGATTCGGATTCGTATCGTGCGCGCGATGCACATTCCCTCCGCCCCTTGCGCCGAGCGGCAAAAGGATCCGATGGGGACCTAGATTAAATGCCGGGGTTAATGCCATGAGTCTTCCCGTATTATACGCAAGCCGAAGGCGAAGGGCATTGAATCCGACATTCCTCGCGACAAGCAGTGCGCTCTGGTCTGGTGCACCTCGGAGTGGGGTTAGAAATTCTCCAGGAGCCAGACGTTGCTGTCCCATGTCTGGGCCTGAAAAGCCAGGTACTTGCCATCGGGGGACGGGCGAGGCTTCGTCATCCATTGCGTGCGAGCGTTGTTCAAGAGGAGCTGGACCTTGCCCGATAACGTAACGTGGACCAAGTTGAAAGAAGCCGGCAACCAAGTGGTAAGAAAGAAGCCCTTTCCGTCAGCCGCCCAGGCCACAGACTGATAGTCGCCCCAACCTGGCTCCACAGCAATCTCGTGCCAGACCCGGTTGGATTTGGATAGGGTGAGGATTTCGATTCGGTCCTTGTGACGGGGGTCACCTCGGAAGTCAACTACCGCGAGTTGCGAACCATCGGGTGAAATCGCCCATTCCTCACCCGAATAACTTTCAACCTCAATCTTTCCTAACGGCTCCCCTTTGCCTCGTAGGGGATCGAATGTGTAGAATCGGAGACTTTTCCCTTCCCGGTCGTTCAGCACACACGGATTGCCGGGCTCCTGCGGGCAGAAGAAGTCGCCCTCTGCTGCTGCGGACCAGGGAAGCTCAAGGACTGTTTCCGGCGGTCCACCGGCAACGGGCTGGCGCATTATCCGTGCCGACGAGGGCGGTGCCTTGCCCTCCGGACGCGTAAATTGCCAGTATAGAATCCACGAGCCGTCCGGACTCAGACCGTTACCAGAACCAAGTTCGCCTCCCGCACTCGACACAATCCTTTCGGGAACGCTGTCGTTGAGTCCCTGCTTAAACAGCTCAAGCTTTCCATATCGGTTCGACTCAAAGAGGAGACTCCGATTGTCGTGCATCCATGCTTCTGGGTAGCTGTCGTGAGTGTCCAGCGTCAATCGGCGCGGCGTTCTTAAAGCGCCGGAGCCTGGATCGAGTTCTCCGACGTATACATCCTGGTTCATTCTCACCTTAGTGAAAGCGAGGATTTTGCCATCGGCCGTAGTCGTCAGGCTCAAAGGTACGATCTTACCCAACTGAGCGAGTTGGCGCGGTTTCTGGGAGGGCGAGCCCTTGTCTGGATCTACGAGTACTTGCCACAGACTCCACTTCCAATTCTCTGAAGGAATCCTGGAACGGTCGGGGGCAGAGAACACGAGGTTCCAGTCGGGCGACCAACACAGGCATCCAGGCTCCCAGCAATTGAGAAAGCTTGACGAAGGCAAGCTCGATTCTGACACAAGGGTTTTCGAGGGGCCGCCGGTCGCAGGTTGGATTTCGATGGAGTTATCAGCGGAGCCGGGGGCCTTGTTCTTCCGACGAAAATACGCGATCCAGTGACCGTCAGGAGACCAAACTGGACTTTGAAAATACTGGTCCTGCGCTGCTGATGCCAGCTTGCGCGCCGCTTCCCCGCTGAGGCCGGACACCCAAATCTCGTCCGGCTTGCCCGACGCGCCACTCTCGAAAGCCATCGACTTTCCATCCGGCGAGATTGCGGGCGACCATGCGCCCTGGCGCAGCCTCTGCGGGGCGGCTTCCCCGAGGACTGCAACCATCCAGATGCTCAACCCTGTGCTCAACAATTCGGAATCCTGAGTGATAAGCAGTTTCCCGCCTTCTGGGAACCAACGAATTTCCCAAATCTGTTTGGCTGGGAAATCGGCGGGGAGCGAGATAGGGCGGGTTTCTCCCGAATCGAGCGAGCGAACCAGAAGCCCTGTCTGATCCACGTAGGCCACATACTTGCCATCAGGAGAAATCGCCGCGTCCTGCACAGAGTCTTCCGGGGGATTCGAGGTTAGCTGTCGCTCGGTCTGTTGGCCTTTAAGGTCCGAAGGTCCGCGCCTCCATTTGTACCAACCGAGCCCGAGGGCGGCTAAGACCAGCAGAACGGCGCCCCCGAGCAGGGCCAGACGACGCCAGTTCGTTCGCGCGGGCTTTTGCGCGACCTCCGACGTCGCCGCAAAGCTGCTGGAGCGCCCTGAGTCGGTGTCGCGTTTCAAGCGCTTCAGGTCGGCCCTTAGTTCGGCGGCAGACTGGCAGCGCACCTCGCGATCTTTCTCCAGGCACTTGCTAATGATCTCCTCGAGCTTGGGTGGCACTTCGGGGTTGATCCGCACCGGAGGCACGGGAGAGCGTTCCAGAATGGCGTGGAAGATCACTCCCGAGGTGTCGCCGCGGAACGGCAACTGCCCGGTGGCCATTTGATAGAGCACCACGCCGAAGGAAAACAGGTCGGTTCGCGCATCCAATTCCTGGCCTTTGACCTGTTCCGGCGACATGTACGCGACGGTGCCAAGAGCCGTGCCGGGACTGGTGAGATGCTCCTCTGCGTCGAGGGTCGCGGCGCTCTGCTCCGTTCCCGTTACTGGCTTGGAAGACTGTTTGGCCAAGCCGAAGTCGAGGATTTTGGCGTGGCCCAGACCCGTGACAAAGATGTTGGCGGGCTTAATGTCGCGATGAACGATTCCTTTGGAGTGTGCAGCATCGAGCGCGTCGGCGATCTCGATTCCGAGCGAGAGCAGAGTGTCCAGTTCCATGGGTCGGCTGCCGATGCGGTGCTTCAACGTCGCGCCTTCCAGAAACTCCATGGCAATGAAGGCCTTCCCGTCCTCCTCACCGATGTCATAGATCGTGCAGATATTGGGGTGATTAAGCGCCGAGGCGGCCTGCGCCTCGCGCTGGAATCGCGCCAGTGCCGTGGGATTTCCCGCCAGGGCCGCGGGCAGGAACTTCAGGGCCACGTCGCGACCCAAGCGCGTGTCCTTGGCCTTGTAGACCACCCCCATGCCCCCGCCGCCCAGCTTCTGGAGGATGCGATAATGCGAAATCGTTCTGCCCATCAAGATGTCGGGTTGGTTGGCCGCATCTGCCAGGCGGGCCCGATCCTGCGCCAAGGCCTTGGCGGCTGACTCAAGAGCGGGACCCTCCAGGAAACTCCCCGTTTGCTCCGTTTGCGCCAGCAGCGATTCAACGTCCTTGCGGAGGGACTCATCTCCGGCGCAGGCTTCTGCCAAGAACGCGGCCCGCACGCTGCCCTGCCGCTCGAGGGCGGCGTGATACAGCCGCTCGATTTTCTGCCAACGCTCAGGCTCCATCCGGCTTCTCCCCGCTCAACTCGCGCCGCAGCCAACTCCTGGCCAGATTCCAGTCGCGCAGCACGGTGTCAGTCGAAACCTTCAGTACCTCGGCAGTCTCCTCCACGCTGAGGCCTCCGAAGTAGCGCAATTCCACCACGCGGCTCTTGCGTAGGTCCATGGCCGCCAAAGCCGTCAGGGCCGCGTCGCGATTCAGACTCGTATAGTGCGCGCGATACACATTCCCCATGCCCTTTGCGCCGAGCGGCCGAAGGACCCGGTAGGGACCTAGATTAAACCCCGGGGTTAATGCCATGAGTCTTCCCGTATTATACGCAAGCCGAAGGCGAAGGGCATAGAATCCGACATTTCTCGAAACAAGCAGTGCGGTCTGGTCTGGTGCACCTCGGAGTGAGGTTAGAAATTCTCCAGGAGCCAGACGTTGCTGTCCCATGTCTGGGCCTGAAAAGCCAGGTACTTTCCATCGGGGGACGGGCGAGGGCGGGTCATCCATTGCCGGTGAGTGTTGTTCAGCAGCAGCTTCACCTTGCCCGATAGCGTAACATGGACCAAGTTGAAAGAAGCCGGCAAGAAAGTAGTAAGAAAAAAGCCCTTTCCGTCAGCCGCCCAGGCCACGGACTGATACTCGCCCCAACCTGGCTCCACAGCGATCTCGTGCCAGACCCGGTCGGATTTGGATAAGGAGAGGATCTCGATTCGGTCCTTGTGACCGGGGTCAGCATTGGGGTCAACCACCGCGAGTTGCGAGCCATCGGGTGAAACCCCCCAACTGCCAATGCCATTAACACCCAACTCAATCTTGCCCAGCGGATCCCCCTTGCCTCGCACGGGATCAAATGTGTAGAAACGGAAACTTTTCCCTTCCCAATCTTCCAGCACGCACGGATTGCCGGGCTTCTGCGGGCAGGAGAAGTCCATCTCTTCTGCTACGGACCCGGGAAGCTCAAGAACTGTTTCCGGCGGTCCGCCGGCAGCGGGCAGGCGCATTACCCGTGATGACGAGGGTGGTGCACTACCCTCCGCAGGCTGGGATTGCCAGTATAGAATCCACGATCCGTCCGGACTCAGTCCGTTACCCGAGCCAACTTCGCCTGCCGTACTCGACACAAGCCTTTCGGGAATGCTGTCGTTCAGTCCCTGCTTAAAGAGCTCCCACTTTCCATTTCGGTTCGAAATAAATAGGAGACTTCGATTGTCGTGCGTCCATGCATCCGGTGAGCTGTCGTGATTGTCCAGCGTGAATCGACGGGGCGTTTTTAAGGCGCCGGAGCCTGGGTCTAGTTCTCCGACGTATACATCTTGGTTCATTCGTGTCTTAGTGAAAGCGAGAATTTTGCCATCGGCTGTAGTCGTCAGACCCCAAGCCGTGAACTCGCCCAACCGAGCAAGTGATCTCGGTTTTTGGGAGAGTGCACCCTTGTCTGGATCTATGCGTACTTGCCACAGGCTCCCAATCGATTTTCCTGTATATATCCTGGACTGTTCCGTGACGCTAAACACGAGGTTCCAGTCGGGTGACCAAGACAGGCATCCCAGAGAGTGTGAGAGAGTGCTTGACGAAGGCAAGTTCGACTTTGAGACGAGGGTTTTCGAGGGACCGCCGGTCGCAGGCTGGATTTCAATGGAGTCATCTGCGGAGCCCGGGGCTTTAGTCTTCTGACGCAAATATGCGATCCAGTGACCGTCGGGAGACCAAACCGGGCTTTCAAGCTCCTGGCCCTCCTCCGCTGGAACCAACTTCCGCGGCGCTTCCCCGTTGAGCCCGGACACCCAAATCTCAGTAATCCCGCTGGGCCCCCTAAAGCCACTCCCGAAGACCACCGACTTTCCATCCGGCGAGATTGCGGGCGATGATGCATTCTGGCGCAGCCGGTGTGGGGCGGCTTCACCGAGAACTGGAACCATCCAGATGCTCAACCCTGTGCTCAACAATTCGGAATCCTGAGTGATAAGCAGTTTCCCGCCTTCTGGGAACCAACGAATTTCCCCGATTCGCATGGCTGGAAAATCGGTGGGGAGGGAGATAGCACGGGTTTCTCCCGAATCTACCGAGCGTACCAAGAGCCCTGTCTGATCCACGTAGGCCACATACTTGCCGTCGGGAGAAATCGCGGAGGCCTGCACCCAGTCTTCAGGAGGATTCGCGGTGATCTGACGCTCGGTCGGTTCGGCTGAAAGCTCCGAAGGTCCACGTCTCCATCGGTACCACCCGAAGCCGAGCGCCGCTAACACCACCAGGAGAATGCCACCGACCAACGCCATTCGACGCGAGTTCGTTTCCGTGGGCTTCTGCGCGACCTCCATCGTCGCCGCAAAGCTGCTGGAGCGCCCTGAGTCGGTGTCGCGTTTCAAGCGCTTCAGGTCGGCCCTTAGTTCGGCGGCAGACTGGCAGCGCACCTCGCGATCTTTCTCCAGGCACTTGCCAATGATTTCCTCGAGCTTGGGAGGAACTTCGGGGTTGATCCGCGCCGGAGGCACGGGTGAGCGCTCCAGAATGGCGTGGAAGATCACTCCTGAGGTGTCGCCGCGGAATGGCAACTGCCCGGTGGCCATTTGATAGAGCACCACCCCAAAGGAAAACAGGTCGGTTCGCGCATCCAATTCCTGGCCTTTGACCTGTTCCGGCGACATGTACGCGACCGTGCCAAGAGCCGTACCGGGACTCGTGAGGTGCTCCTCTGCGTCGAGAGTCGCGGCGCTCTGCTCCGTTCCCGTTACTGGCTTGGAAGAATGTTTGGCCAAACCAAAGTCAAGGATTTTGGCGTGGCCCAGACCCGTGACAAAGATGTTGGCGGGCTTAATGTCGCGATGAACGATTCCTTTGGAGTGTGCAGCATCGAGCGCGTCGGCGATCTCGATTCCGAGCGAGAGCAGAGTGTCCAGTTCCATGGGTCGGCTGCCGATGCGGTGCTTCAACGTCGCGCCTTCCAGAAACTCCATGGCAATGAAGGCCTTCCCGTCCTCCTCACCGATGTCATAGATCGTGCAGATATTGGGGTGATTAAGCGCCGAGGCGGCCTGCGCCTCGCGCTGGAATCGCGCCAGTGCCGTGGGATTTCCCGCCAGGGCCGCGGGCAGGAACTTCAGGGCCACGTCGCGACCCAAGCGCGTGTCCTTGGCCTTGTAGACCACCCCCATGCCCCCGCCGCCCAGCTTCTGGAGGATGCGATAATGCGAAATCGTTCTGCCCATCAAGATGTCGGGTTGGTTGGCCGCATCTGCCAGGCGGGCCCGATCCTGCGCCAAGGCCTTGGCGGCTGACTCAAGAGCGGGACCCTCCAGGAAACTCCCCGTTTGCTCCGTTTGCGCCAGCAGCGATTCAACGTCCTTGCGGAGGGACTCATCTCCGGCGCAGGCTTCTGCCAAGAACGCGGCCCGCACGCTGCCCTGCCGCTCGAGGGCGGCGTGATACAGCCGCTCGATTTTCTGCCAACGCTCAGGCTCCATCCGGCTTCTCCCCGCTCAACTCGCGCCGCAGCCAACTCCTGGCCAGATTCCAGTCGCGCAGCACGGTGTCCGTCGAAACCTTCAGCACCTCGGCAGTCTCTTCCACGCTGAGGCCGCCGAAGTAGCGCAATTCCACCACGCGGCTCTTGCGTAGGTCCATGGCCGCCAAAGCGTTCAGCGCCTCGTCCAAAGCGACCAAGTCCTTGCCCGGTGCGTCTGCCACAGTGAGCGCCTCATCCAATTCCACCGGCCGGATATCGCCGCCCCGCTTCGTGGCCCGGCGAGAGCGAGCCCAGTCTACCAGGATCCGCCGCATCGCTTGCGCGCAGACGGCAAAGAACTGAGAGCGACTCTGCCAGCTTTTATAAGCAGAATCGACGAGTCGCACATACGCCTCATTTACCAAAGCAGTGGCCTGAAGCGTGTGCTCCGGCCTCTCCTGTGCCATGTACTGTTGCGCCATACGGTGCAGCTCGTCGTACACGAGAGGTATGAGCTTCTCGAGCGCGCTCTGCTCTCCCTCACTCCAAGCCTGTAGTAGTTGCGTGACCTGGTGGGCCGATGACTCCATTTGCCCCCGCGTCAGTAACTTGCCCTGTATTGCCGAAGTCTAGCACATTTGCTGGCTTTTCCCTACGAACGGTTCGGAGGTTGAGGATTGTCTCGGTGAAGGTTTTTTCTGTAATACCGGCCTGGAGCTGGGCACGACGAGGCAAGTCTAAAAGGAGCCCGCTTGTTCCTTCGTCCGCACTGGAAGAATCTTTTCAGTCCGTTGCCAGTTTTCCACCGTTTATTACGCCCTTATGGATAGGACGATCAATTAACGACGTCTTTTTTCGCCGGGCAGTATGCAAGTCTGAGCCGAAAGACTGGCGGCTCCGGTGGCCGATGGCCGGGAACAGCCTGCGGGCCACGAGTGGAAAGCGAAGCAGGCGGGTGACCGGGCGATTTCTGCATCGGTGGATTTGTACCGCCTGACAAGAGGTTGGCAATGGATTCCTGGGTTCCACTAGCTTGGCGATCGAAATTCTCCTGGCCGGCGCGGTGGGGAGCGCTGGCTGGCGTCGCCGGCGCCCTGCTCGTGGGGTTCACGAGCACCGGCTGTGCCGTAAAGAGGATCGCCGTCAACAAGCTGGGCAACGCTATCGCCAGTGGTGGAAGCACCTACGCCAGCGACAATGATCCCGAACTGGTTCAGAGCGCAGTTCCTTTCAGCCTCAAACTCATGGAAAGCCTGCTGGACGAAAGCCCGAAGCATCGCGGGCTGCTCCTAGCCGCCTGCAAAGGCTTTACGGAGTATAGCTACGCCTTTGTCCAGGAAGATGCTGACGAGATCGAGGGCACGAACCTCGCCGAGGCTACGCGGTTGCGCGCCCGGGCGCGACGCCTCGATCTCCGCGCCCGCGATTACGGGCTCAGAGGACTTGAGGTGCGCCACCCGGGATTCGGCAAAGCCCTGCGAGAAAACCCACGAGCCACCGTGCAGCGCATCGTCTCAAGCAAAGAAATACCGCTGCTTTACTGGACGGCAGCGAGCTGGGGCGAAGCCATTTCGCTCTCCAAAAATAACCCTGACCTCATTGCCGACCAGCCGATCGTGGAAGCACTGATCGACCGCGCTTACAAGCTGGCGCCCGACTTTGAAGCCGGCGCCATCGAGAGCTTTCTTATTACCTACGAACCGAGCCGGCAGGGCACCAAAGGCGATCCTTTGGCTCGGTCACGAGAACACTTTACGCGGGCCGTGACACTGTCCCACGGCCAGCTTGCGGGGCCCTACGTGTCTTTGGCTGAGACCGTTTCCGTCCAGAAGCAAGATCGGGCGGAGTTCACCTCGCTGCTCAATCACGCCCTGGCCATCAATCCTGACGCCCGACCCGAGTGGCGCCTCGAGAACCTGTTGATGCAGCGCCGCGCACGCTGGCTGTTGGCGCGTGTGGATGAGCTATTTGTGGAGTGAGACAGGCACGGGGATTCAACTCAGGTGGACACAGAACGACAATCGCTCGATGCCGCACCTGCCGGCTTCTCCGTCGCGCGTTTGGGTCTTCAGCCGTTGATGAATTGAGCAAGCACCTGCAAAACCGGTAAGCAGGGGGTGGATATGATGATGGAAAAAACTAAAGCAGGGGGCAATTTTGACATTCGAACCGACGCCGCTCGCGAGGGAGTGACCCCCCTGCGCCAATGGGCAGTCGCCCCGTGGGACAGAGGCAACTGGTGGTGGGTCACCCTGGTGCGGCAGTTGGCGCCTAGAGTCGCATTGTTTACAGGAAGCGTCCTCATTCTGCTGACCTTGTTCCTACCCGTCGCGGGTGAGCTCTTCGGTTCGAACCGGACAGGACTCGAATGGGCTCGTGGTGAGGGCATTTGGCCCGGGGCACTGAGTCTGGTGGGTATTCTGCTTTCGAAAGGTGATTCCCCCTATCCTTTCCCTTTTACCGTTCCTTATTTCCTTCCTTTGGGTTTTGCGGTTTTTACGCTCGCACTCCTTTTGGCGTCCTGCCTGCGTCCCGAGTTGCTTCGTAAGCAGCGCTTATCCACCTGGCTGTGGGCAGTTTCCGGAACCCTTTCGTTGTTTCTCATTGCTGACTTTTTCTTTTACTCTTGCTGCGAGGTTTTGATCGACCTGACCCTGCCCTTGGCGCGCTCCGACGCCATTATTTCGACGGGGGCAGCCAGTCTGACCATCGTTGTGCTGGGGGGCTGCCTCCGTTCAAGATTCGTCCGTGATCAAAGGTGGCTCCTCGTTCTTTTTGCTGCCGCCGGCATCAGCTCCCTAACCGCTCTGGGGAGTTTCTCCCTTTGTATTCTCCATTCCCAGTGGGCTCTGGAGGAGCAGACCGAGCGCGCGCTCCTCTTGGCACCCTCGGTTCTCTACTGGCTCGTGCCCGCGTTGCTGTGGTGCCGCTTCGGTCTTTCGCGGCGGGATGAGATGCGGGCCCAGTGGCTCGGCCTGCGCCCGCGCGTCATCGCCATGTTCGCGCCAGTCGCGGCAATTGACTGTCTGTTCTTGTTGCGGTTGGTGGTGCCGAGTGAGGGGGATTTCATTTGGGGTTTCCCCGTCTTCTTCGCCGGCATTCATCTGCTCTCGCTTGGTTACCTGCGGCTTGCGCGCGAGGCGAATCCCCTTCTTTCCAGCGGGCATGTTTCACGCGAATTGGAGAAATAGAATGATGAAACTGACCAGCCAAACCGAAAACGATAAATTCCGGGCGTGGGTTCTTGCCGTCTTCCTGGTTCTTACGGGCTCCTCCGGAGCGCGTGCGGCCGGACCGCCGGCGCCGGTGCGAATCAAGCTGGGCACGTTGATCCCAAGGGGCACGTCCCCTTACCAAGTCCTTCTGGAGATGAGGGAGAAGTGGCGCCAGGCGCCGGAGGGCGGGGTTGAGGTGGTTGTCTATCCCGACGGCAGCATGGGCGGTGAGACCGACATGGTCCGCCGGATGCGTGTAGGTCAGCTTCAGGCGGCGATGCTGACCATGACCGGCATCTCTGAAATCGACAAGTCAGTCAACGCGCTCCAGGAAATGCCCATGATGTTCCGGTCGCTCGAAGAATATGAGTACGTCCGGGAGAAGATGCGGCCGACGCTAGAGAAGCGCCTTGCTGACCGGGACTTCGTCGTCCTCTTCTGGGGTGATGTCGGATGGGTCAGGTTTTTCTCCAAAGACGCGGCCGTGCACCCTTCTGACTTCAAGCGCATGAAGCTCTTCACCTGGGCCGGAAACACCGACCAATTCGATCTCATGAAGGAGATGGGATTCAACCCCGAGTCGCTCGAGACCAGCGACATCCTCCCCGGCCTCCAAACCGGACTCATCAACGGCTTGGACACGGTCCCGATGTATGCGCTGGCCGGGCAGTTCTACGGCCCCTGCCCTCACATGCTGGAACTCAATTTCGCTCCGCTGGGCGGCGCCGCACTTATCACCAAGAAAGCCTGGGACACGATTCCCTCTGCCACCCAACAGGCATTGCGGAAGGCGGCGGCCGAGGCCGGCGTCGAGATGGTCAAGTCAAGCCGGGCAGAAAGCGACCAAGCCGTGCAAGCCATGCAAAAACGCGGTCTGAAGGTCCACCCTGTGACCCCGGAGATCGAGGCCGAGTGGCGGACTTGGGCGGAAGGGATTTACCCGAAAATCCGCGGCAGCTTGGTTCCGGCGGACGAGTTTGACGAAGTGGAGCGCTTGCTCCGGGAGTACCGGAATTCTGCGGCGGCAACCAAGCGCGGCAGCGCAGGAGCCAAATAGAAATGAGCACGATTGTCCCCGCGGCCACACCTATAGCGCTGTTCCCGGCGGGCACCGAGGAGCAGGAGTCGAAATGGCGCCGCTACTTTCACCACAGTGAGAACGCTGTCGTGACGCTCGCCCTGGCGGCCTTGGTCGTCCTGCCTCTCGCGGAGAGCGTGCTGCGGAAAACGTTCCACCTCGGTCTCTCCGGCTCCACGGCGCTCGTCCAGCATTTCACTCTAATTGTCGGCATCGTCGGCGGCGTGATCGCGGCCCGCGAAAACCGGCTGATGCCGCTTTCCACCCTCACGACATTGTTGAAGGGGAAGAAGAAAGCTGCCGCGCTCATCTTCACCGGCGCCTGTTCGGCGGCAGTTGTCGCCCTGCTCTGCTGGGCGAGCTTGCAGTTTGTGCTTTCGGAAAGACCCGCGGGGAAGGTCCTGGCCTACGGCATTCCGGTCTGGGTCGTGCAATTGGTCATGCCTCTGGGCTTCGCCTTGGTGACGTTTTACCTTGTGTGGCACGCCTCAGGGAGTTGGGCGGGGCGAGCGACCTGTGCCGCACTCGCGGGGGCCCTGATCCTATTTTGCGCTCGATCTCCTCTGCCCGTGGAACAACTCATGGTTCCGGCCCTGGTGGCCCTGCTGGTGGCCACCCTGTTAGGCGCTCCCGTTTTCGTGACGGTGGGTGGCGTGGCCCTGCTCCTGTTTTGGAAGATGCAGGAGCCGATCGCCTCCGTTTCCATCGACTACTATTCGCTGGTCACTAATCCGTCGTTGCCGACCATGCCCCTTTTTACGTTGGCGGGCTACTTCCTGGCGGAAGGTGGAACCGCCAAGCGTTTGATGCGCGTCTTCCAGGCGCTGTTCGGGTCGTTCCGTGGCGGTCCAGCCATCGTCACAGCCCTGGTGTGCGCCTTCTTCACCTCGTTCACCGGAGCTTCCGGAGTGACGATTCTCGCCCTGGGCGGGCTGCTGATGCCCATGCTCGTGGCAGCCCAATTCCGGGAGAAAGACGCGCTGGGCCTCGTGACGGGCGCCGGCTCGCTCGGTCTCTTGTTCCCGCCGTGCCTTCCGTTGATTCTCTACGCCATCGTCGCCAAAGTCCCCATGAAGGACGTTTTCCTGGGCGGAATCGGGCCCGGCACCTTGATGCTGGCGATGACCGCGGTGTGGGGCCTCCTGGTAGGCCGCCGAGGCAAAGCCCCCATTCAGCGTTTGAGCTGGACGGAAATCCAAGGCGCTGTCTGGGAGGCCAAGTGGGAACTCTTTCTTCCCGGAGTAGCCTTCCTGGCGCTCTTCAGTGGTTTTGCTACGCCGGTCGAGGCGGCCGCGGTCACCGCTCTCTATGCCTTCATCATCGAGACGGTCATCTACCGCGACTTGAGGATCACCAAGGACATTCCGCGCGCCATGGCCGATTGCGGCTTGCTGATTGGCGGCGTACTCCTGATCTGGGGGGTGGCACTGGGCGTTACCGATTACATGGTGGATTCGGAGTTGGTGGTGCGCGCCGTAGAGTGGACAACCCACACCATTCAATCGCCGTGGGTTTTCCTGCTGGTGCTCAACCTGTTTCTCCTCATTGTCGGCTGTGTGATGGACATGTATGCCGCGATTGTCATCGAGGTGCCGCTTCTCGTGCCACTCGGCGTGGCCTATCACATCAATCCTATTCACCTCGGCATCGTCTTTCTGGCCAACATGGAACTGGGGTACCTTACGCCTCCGGTAGGACTGAACGCCCTCATCTCCTCCTACCGCTTTAAGAAGCCCTTGAGCGAGGTCCTCCTCGCGGTGCTTCCTATCGACATCGTGCTGTTTATCGGCGTCATGCTGATTACTTATGTTCCAGCATTGACCACTTGGTTGCCGTCTATGTTCAGCCATTAAAAGACTTTTCGAAGCAGGAATGGCGGCGTGCTCAGCCGTCCACGAGCGCGTCAAAACTTGATGTTGTCGGGATATGCGGCTTTGTCGCGGGCAAGTCGTGCTTTGGCTTTTTGAGAAGTGCTTGCGGGTTAAGCAAAGAGGAAGAGCAAACCATGTCGCTTAGTGAAGTTCGAAGGTCGAACAACCTGGTCCAGATCAGTTCCAAGGAGAGCCTGATCCGGCAGCAACTGGAGAAGGAACGAAGCCGGCTGGAACAGGAGGCTGGCATCGTCAGGCGCGAGATTCAGCATTTTCAACGGCCCGTGGAGAGACTCTTCACGAAGTCGCGACGCGACACCACCACCATTCTCTTCAGCGGCTTTACCTGGAAGCACGACAAGCTCATCCAAGGCGCGCTGGAAAGCCTCGGCTACAAGTGCGAGGCGGTGCCCGTTCCCGACAAGAAGGCCTTTCAACTGGGCAAAGAATACGGCAACAACGGCCAATGCAACCCCCCGTACTTTACCGTTGGCAACCTCGTGCAGTTCGTCCAGAGCCTGGAAGAGAAAGGCTTGACCAAGCAGGAGATCATTGACCGCGATGTCTTCCTCACCGCCGGTGCCTGCGGGCCCTGCCGCTTCGGGATGTACGAAGCCGAGTATCGGTTGGCGTTGCGCAATGCAGGCTTTGAAGGCTTCCGCGTGCTGTTGTTTCAGGAGGAAGGTGGACTGAACCAAGCTGAGGCGGAAGCGGGTTTGGAGATGAACCTGGACTTCTTTCTCAACATCCTCAACGCCTTGAACATCGGTGACGTTGTCAACGACGTCGGCAACCGGATCCGACCTTTCGAAATTAATGCCGGCGAAACCGATCGCGTCCTGGACGAGAGCATGGACATGCTGCAAGACGTCATGCGCCGCAAGCGTCCCTGGACGCTGGAAGCGAATCTCGCCGCGCTCCTGAGCAAGACTAACCTTGTTGGAACTGCGGAATACCTGGGCAAATTCCTGAACCAGCTTTACGGCGATGATTACACCGCGACGCTCAATGAAGTGCGTGACCGCTTTAATGCCATCCCCCTTGACCGCACGCGCGTGAAGCCGATCGTGAAGGTTACGGGTGAATTCTGGGCGCAGACCACCGAAGGCGACGGCAACTTCAACATGTTCAACTTCCTGGAAAAGGAAGGCGCACAGGTTCTGGTGGAGCCCATCGGCACCTGGATCATGTACCTCCTTCACCAAGCCAAGCAGCAAATCCGCGACCAGCGCGGGTTGGATCTGGTTGAGAGGAACGTTCCCAAGTGGAACCTCAAGCACATTTTCACCAGCCATTTGAATGCCCGGCAGCGATTGGCCAGGCTGACGGTGGCGGAAAGAATTTTCAAGCGTGAGTATCACCGCCTGATTGACGCCCTCGGCGGCATTGCCCATCACCTGACAGACCAGGACGACCTGCAACGCCTCGGCCATCCGTTCTACAATTCGCGCGCCGACGGCGGCGAAGGTCACCTGGAAGTTGCCAAGAACATCTACTACTCGAACAAAGACCTTGCCCACATGGTCCTCAGCCTGAAACCTATCGGCTGCATGCCCTCCACGCAGTCCGACGGTGCGCAGCCCGCCGTGGTTTCAATTTACAAGGATATGATCTTCATTCCAGTGGGGACCTCCTGCGAAGGTGACGTAAACGCCCATAGCCGCGTGCAGATGGCTTTGGGCGAAGCGAGGGCTCGTGCCAAAAACGAAATCAAGCGGGTGCTCAACGAAACCGGCACGACGCTCGAACAAGTGCGTGCCTTTGTGCAAGACCACCCCAAAATGCAGGACGCCACGTACCAGTATGGGCACAAGAAGGGTGTGGTCGGCGTGGCAGCAAATTTTGTGCTGCACACGGCCGAGCGCATGAAGGCCGAAAGCCGCTTAAGGGTTGCGGTGAGCTAATTGTGGCGGCGAGCGCGTAACACTGGGCTTGCCGTGCAAGGCGAAACTGCCAGTCTTCAATTACGGGAAATATGTAGGGATTGAGCCTGGAAAACGCAATTTCTCAGGACATACCCGGGCCCCAGGCAACGGAGGAGACCATGAAGCCCATTCACTCTTGCAAAGCTGCTGTGCTGACGATCTTTGCGGGCGCGGTTCTCTTCAAGCTGTACATGACGAAACCCGGGCCAGGTTCAGCGACGACCCTAAGGTCGGCCGTCTCGCATTCCGCGGCTCCTGAGCACAAAAGGCATTTAGCGGAAAACTATGGCAAGTTGCCGCTAAGCTTTGAGGCGAATCAAGGGCAGATGGATGGGCGTGTCAAGTTCCTCTCGCGCGGGCGAGGCTACGCTTTATTCCTCACAGGTGACGCGGCAGTCTTTTCCTTGCGGAAGGCGGCATCCTTAGCCCTGAACTCGAGGTCAGCACACGCCGGCGTAGCGCCGCCAATTAGGGCGGCATATGCCGGACTAAAGGCCGGAGCTGCGCCAGCGGCTCATCAGCCCGGAGCTGACAATGATGGGCCACCGCCCAGGAACCCCGTTCTTCGGATGCGACTCGTGGGTGCTAACGTCAAAGCTACAGTGGTTGGCGCCGAGGAACTCCCTGGCAAGAGCAATTATTTCATCGGCAACGACCCCGGGAAGTGGCGCACCAACGTGCCGAACTACGCCAAGGTGAAATGCTCAGGCGTCTACCCCGGCGTGGACTTGGTTTATTACGGCGACCAGGGTGGTCAGCTCGAATATGATTTTGTGGTGGCGCCCGGCGCCGACCCAACGGTGATTGCGCTAGAGGTAGCGACGGCTTCCTCCGGCCGCCCATCGAGAAAAAAAGGCGGTGTAAAGCCGCTACATATCGCGGCAGACGGGGACCTTGTGATCGGGACCCCGGCAGGCGAAGTAAGCTTCCACAAGCCGCTCGTTTACCAGCCGGCCCGCTCCGCCGGCAACTCACCCGTCACGCCTCTTGAATCTCAGAGTGTGACCGGCCGGTACGTCCTTCGCGCCGGCAATCAAGTCGGCTTCGAAGTGGGCGTCTATGACCGCACCCGGCCCCTCGTCATTGACCCGGTATTGATCTACTCGACTTACCTGGGGGGCAGCGACGAGGACGGGGCTAACGGTATTGCCGTCGATGCGGCGGGCGACGCTTATGTTGTGGGACAAACTCGCTCATTAGACTTTCCCACCGTTAATCCCGCCCAGCCCAGTTACACAGATGATTTCTGCGATCCCTCAGGGGACTACCCGTGCTACGACGCGTTTGTAAGCAAATTAGACCCAACGGGCTCGACACTCGTCTACTCCACTTATCTGGGAGGTACGGGGCAGGACGTTGCACTGGCCGTAGCCGTCGATCCATCGGGGAACGCGTATGTTACGGGCCTTAGCGGGGGCGATTTCCCGACCACGCCCGGATCATTTCAACCTCCCGGAGCACACAACCTCTTTCTTGCGAAGCTCGGCCCGGCCGGCACTCTGGTTTACTCCAGCGTTTTCGGCGCCTCCGGCATAGCCCCTTTCAGCCGCAGTGTCGCCGTTGACTCCTCCGGAAATGCCTATGCGACCGGAAACGTGTCAGGTGTTGATTTTCCGACCACTCCGGGCTCGTTCCAGCCGAAGTACGCCGGTGGAAACGACTGCGCCGGATGCGGTGACGTTTTTGTCTTGAAACTGAATCCCAGCGGCTCGGCGGCCGTTTACGCAACCTACTTGGGCGGCGCTGGTGAAGACGTGGGATACGGCATTGCGGCGGATTCGTTCGGGAACGCTTACGTGACGGGGAGCACCCAATCTACAGATTTCCCCCTGGCGAATGCTTTCCAGAGCACCTGCGCAAATTGTGGCGGAGGATTAGGTAAAGCGTTCCTGACAAAGTTGAACGCCGCTGGATCGGCGCTCATTTACTCGACTTACTTAGGGGGGGCCAGCTTCGACACCGGCCAGGCAATTGCCATCGACGGCGATGGCAGCGCGTACCTTACAGGTGTGACGGAGTCGGTTGACTTTCCGGTGCTCAATCCCATTTCCCCATCCTGCGCCTACGGCCAGGGCGCAACCGAGGGCTTCCTAACCAAGTTCAAGCCGGACGGTACCGGCTTGGTTTACTCGACCTGCTTAGCCGGGACAGGCTTCGTGGGCGGATGGAGCCTGGCCGTTGACGCTGCTAAAAACGCATACGTGGCAGGCATCACAGGGGCGGGACTCGTTCCTGTGGATGCGATAGAAACCAGTCAAAATGCGTGTTGCACGTTCCTGATGAAGGTTAACTCCGCGGGTTCCAGTATCAGCTATGCCACGTACTTTGGGGGTTCGACTCCCTTGGCCCCCGGTTTCAATGTGACTCTTAGCGGCGTTGTTGCCGCCGACACCGCAGGGAACGCGTATTTGGCAGGCAGAGCGCAAGAAGACCTGCCGACAACCCTCGGTGCGTTCCAAACTCAATTCGGGGGGGGCGGTGACGCATACATCGCGAAGATCAGTCCGAACGACGCTCCCGGAGCGAGTTTCGCTCCGAGCGGGCTTATTTTTGCCAGCCAGCCGGTCGGCTCGACCAGCAATCCCGAAACGGTGGCTTTCTTCAACACAGGGAGCGCACCTCTCACCATCTCTGGGATGACCGTGACCGGTGATTTTGCTTTGGCGCCGATCACGACCTGCGATAGCCAGATTCCGGCGGCTAGCAACTGCCTGCTTGCCCTGACTTTTACGCCTACCTCCAGCGGTCCGTCGACCGGGTCGCTTGCCATTAGCGACACGGCCGCAGGCAATCCACACGTTCTTCAACTGACCGGCACGACCATCCCGGCTGCTCCCTTCGACACACTTTCGACAACGTATCTGGCATTTCCAGGAACAACGGTCGGGCTCACCAGCGCTGCACAATCGGTGACCTTGACCAATACAGGGGCGGCCCCGCTCGTTATCTCCAACATTTCAGTTTCCGCCCCTTTCAGTGAAACCAACAATTGCCCTGCGCAACTGGCCGCCAGAGCGGCTTGTACTCTCACCTTGACCTTCGCACCCACAAGCCCGGGGGGTGCGGCCTTTATCGGCTTAACGATTACCTCCAATGCGCCTGACAGCCCCAGTGGTGTCTTCCTGATAGGTTCTGGGATTCCGCCCACCGCTCAAGCGGCCGTTTCACCTGCGGCCCTCAACTTCGGCAGCCAACCCATGGGCACGACCAGCAATGCGCAAATAGCGACTCTATCCAACCCGGGGACAGGTCCTCTCACCATCGCCGGCATCGCCACGAGCGTCAACTTCGGCCAGACCAACAACTGTGGGAGCACTCTCGCGGCCGACGGTTCCTGCGCCATCAACGTGATCTTCGCGCCCACGGCCACCGGCCCATTCACCGGCACATTGACCATCACCGACAACGGCCTTGCAGGCAGCTCGCAGACGGTAGCTTTGAGCGGAACCGGGACAGGTCCTGCGGTGAGTCTGTCGCCCAATTCACTCACCTTTGCGGCCCAAATGGTTGGAACCAGCAGTGCCGCGCAAACTCTCACTCTGACCAATACGGGCACCGGATCGCTGACTATTTCGAGTATCACGGCAAGCGGGGATTACTCCCAAACCAACACGTGCGGGGTCTCCGTGAGCGCGAGTGCCAACTGCAACATCTCGGTGGTTTTTAAGCCGACAGCGGCAGGGACTAGAACCGGTACCCTCAGCATTGCTGACAATGCGGCCGGTAGTCCGCAAAGCGCCGCACTCAGCGGGACGGGCCAGGACTTCTCATTTGCGCCACCCTCCGGTTCTTCTACATCCGCCAGCGCCGCGCCTGGGCAGTCCGCCACCTACACTTTAAGTGTGGGCGGTGAAGGGGGATTGTCCGGAACGGTGACCTTCACCTGCACCGGTGCTCCTTCCGAGGCTACCTGCGCCGTATCGCCCAACCCGGCAACGGCGGGGAGTTCTGCCACGCCTGTCACCGTCACCGTTACTACGACCGCTCCTTCGCTCAGCCCGCCACGCTCTCGACTAATTCCCCCGGTCCGGCCCATTTCGCCGGGCCTACAGGGTCTGTTGACCCTTGCACTGATCCTGGCGGCGATTGCATGGGCCGTCACCCGCCGGAGCCAACCCGGCATGAGGCGATGGCACTCCGCATTACTCTCCCTTGCCGCGGGGTGGTTGTTGGCGCTGGCGCTGGCAGGATGTGGCGGTGGGGGGGGAGGCGGAGGCACAACTTCTAACCCCGGGACGCCTGCCGGGACCTACTCCCTAACGGTGACGGGTACCACCGGTTCAGGCTCTTCTGCCTTGAGCCATAGTGTGACGCTCACGCTGACCGTGAGTTGATTGAGACATGAGGAGAGAATGGGGCCCCCACCACCCCAAAGCGTCGCGGGTGGGTGAGGGGCTTGCGGCAGGGGTTATAAGGGAAGTCAACCTGGGAAACTCAAGCCGGCAAAAGCATGCCTCGATCAGCGAGCTGTGCTGGCCACGGCTGACGCCATGAGTACGATGGCTGCCCGCAGGGTGGAAATATCATGCTCCAGCATGAGGCCATGTCGATTTGAACGACTGGCGAAGCCATCAAGAGAATCGGATTGCCCAGAGATAGGGCTGAAATCAAAAAACCTGTTAGATAAAGGAGGTTCTATGATTCGAAAGATTGCAGTAGCAGTTTGTGTCATGCTTGCCTTCCTGGCTCCGGCCCCAGCCGCCCAGCAGAATTCCACCTTTAAGGTAATGACCCAAAACATGGATGCCGGCACCGACTTGGGCTATGCCTTATATGGACTAACGCAGCCCGATCCGAGACCCTACATCGATCTCACGCTTGCAGAGGTGGATGCGAGCATGATTCCGGTGCGTGCCGGCCTTCTGGCCGCGGAGATCGCGTCCAGGATGCCGCACCTTGTAACGCTCCAGGAGGTGACGTTATGGCGCACCGGCACAACCCCCGCCACCGCGACCACCGTTCGCTATGACCAACTCGAGTTGCTGATGACAGCGCTCAAGGGCCTTAATGCCCGCTATGAGGTGGTGGCGGTTAACACTCTGACCGATATTGCGCTCCCCACCACCGAGGCAGGCCCCGGCGCCCTTCGTTTCACGGATCGCGACGTCCTGCTCGCCCGTTCTGACCTGAGCCCATCCGTGTTCCAGCTCTCTGACGTCCACGTCCACGTTTACAAGGCAGCGCTCACGTTCGGCGAGTTTACGGCGCGCCGAGGGTTCATTTCGGCCATGGCGCGTGTTAACAACAAGCTCTTTCGGATCGCGGGTACTCATCTGGAGAATAAGTTCCCGGAAATCGAGACTTCCGCCGCCATTCAGAAATTGCAGGCGAGCGAACTGCTCAACTTCCTGCAGAATAGTCCCGGACCCGTCATCCTGAGTGGCGACTACAATGCCGACGCAATTTACGGCGCCGCGGGGCCTGGCCCGGACAATACCGATACTGTGTCGTTTATCGAGGCTGACGGATACTCCGACTCCTGGGCGGCTGCGAATCCTTTGGCGCTGGGAGCGACGTGGCCGCTGTTCCTGGAAGACCAGCCGGAGCCGCCTCCCTTCTTCCTCACGACCACGCCCTGGGAGCGCATCGACCTCATCTTCTTCAAAGGTCTTGAAGTAGTGAGCTCAGCCCAGGTCGGAGCGGGTCTGACCTTCCCGGATTCGGCGTCAGACCATACCGGAGTGATGACGGCGTTCCAGTTTGAACGTTAGCACCGAAATCTTATGCCCAACCGATTACAGGAGCACAACTACTACGGACAAGGCGGCAAGAGTGGCGTTGACCATTGCGCTGGCGGGAGCGATGGGCGCTGGGGAGCTTTCGGGAAGCGTGCGTAATCTAACTCGGGTTACTTTGCCAGAAAGCGGCGGTCGGAAGCTCGCCCGACGCGCGATCCGGGCGTGGTCGCTGCAGTGATGAGGCCAGCGCCGTAGAGCTTCCGTACGCACTTGGTGCGGAGTGCTGCTGCTCCCGGCTGGCCCTCGCATTGGTCGTTCTGGCCGGTACTGCACGCCGGACCTAAGTCGGCAGAAGGCCCTGGAATTCGGTCTGCGGCGAGAAGATCGGGAAGCATGGCGGCTGTCAGGTTACGAGGTTTGCGTATCCTGTGATAGAACTCAAGTCACGAGTATCATCATGACTCAGCGTGTCGGCGTCCTCTGAGGAATAATCTCACTCGTCTCACTGCAAATTGCCGCCGCTCAGACAATTTCCGCACCGGTGGGGATCCGGCCTGAAAAGTCGGATTCCCGCTCCGTGACTACATCTGAGTTCGACAGCAGAGCACGGTGTGACAGAGCGAGACAGTCAAACGGAACAGGGTTTGCGGAGCGGCCGGAAATGATCCTGATAGCCAACATCGCGGTCAAAATCGCAGCAGCCTGTGTTGAGTTGCCTGAAAGCGCCAGTGGTCTTGACTTTGATGTCGGGCTGGAGCCTGCGCTGAAGTTTCTTCGATGGCGTTATCCGTGAGCGAAAAACAAGTGATTCTCGCTCGCCAAAACGTGCCGAGTAACACCTTACATATCAATCACGACAGCCGCCCCGGAAGCGGGGGTTTTTCGCTCGGCCGACCCCAACGCCTTGCGGGCGGTGCCGTAGCCAATACCGAGCTTGCCTGCTATGGTGCGCAGGCTGTGACCCTCGGCCCTCATGCGGGCGATGCGGGCGGCGTCAACGACGCGGCGTGGACGCCCGAGCGTCTTGCCGCTGCGCCGGGCATGGCTCAGCCCGGCCTTCACTCTCTCTTGGATTAGCGACCTCTCGAATTCCGCCATCGCCGCAATGATTCCGAACATCAGGCGGCCGGACGGAGTGCTAAGGTCAAGGTTGTCCTTGAGGCTGGCGAACGCCACGCCGTATGCGTCAAGGTCGGCCAAGGCGTTGACCAAATGCTTCAGAGACCTGCCGAACCGGTCGATCTTCCACACAAGCACGACGTCGAACTGCCGCCGGCGGGCGTCGGCCATGAGCCGGTTCAATTCAGGGCGGGACTCCTTCGAGCCGCTCACGCCCTCATCGACATACTCGCCCGCAATCTCCCATCCCCGGCGGGATGCGTGCTCACGCAGATCCGCCAACTGCATCTCTGGATGCTGGCCATTCAACGTGGAAACCCTGGCGTAGAGAGAAGCTCGCATGTCCGTTGTCTTCCCCATTTCAGAGTCCGGTCAACCGGCAGTTTCTGGGTCGTTACCGCCCGGGACCTGCCGTCTAAGCCAAATCCCTAGGTGGGTAACTCTGCCTCAAGCTCGGCTGCCGGTCTGCCAGCGTTCCTAGCTCCGGCAGATTCGGCAACGTGGAGGAGAGGCCCCGCCTGTAATATACCTTCCGAATCAACCGTCCTTAGGGGAAATGGGCTGAACAGGCGGGAGCGGGGCAGGTCATCGACCTCCTCCGGCTATCAACCCTTCTTGAGGTGCTCCTTCGCCATGTGCGTCCCGCTCGGCGGAGCCACTGGGACCACCTGCCCGCTGCGTATCTCCTGCTTGAGATGGTCAGGCAGGTCACTGGCCTCGGTCTCCTTTGCATGGGCGAGGGCAATTTTCTCGGCGATGGCCGCCCGCTCGGGGCTGCCCTCAGGGGCGCTCATGTAAGCCTCGTAGTTGTCGTCGATGGCCTTTGAGTAGCAGGCGCTCAGGAGCTTGCCGAATGTCTCCTCATCTGCGCCCTTTATCATGGCGTGGAACTTGGCCAGGCCCTCGTCAGCTTTCTTGGCATACTCCCGGTAGGCGGCGCAGGATGCAGTATGAGCGTCCTGGCTATGGGGATACTCTGACCCGAGCCAGAACTCGGGGTCGTTCCGCTGGTACACATGGCCGCAATGGAGGCAGAAGCCCCCGGACAATTCCGGGGGCATGCGGCGGCAGCCGCAGTTGCAGTATTCGGCGCAATACAAGGGGTCGCCCGGCCCGATGGGCACGAGCGGGAAGCGCTCGAAAGACCGGGCGGCCTGCTCGGGAGCCGTTTCGACAGGGGATTCGACTTCCTCTGCCGGGGCGGCGTCGGCCCCCTCGGGCCCGGGCCCGGCGGCACCCCCGCCGCATCGCTTCCTGGCTTCCCCGACCTCCCGGCGCTCTTCCTCGACGTGCTCGGGGCAAGCGAGAAGCTCGACGGGGTCGTTGCATCCGCTGTGGTCGTAGCCTTCGAGCGGACGACCGCACGGCAAGCAGATGCAGACGGACGGCTCGGTGTCGCCGGAGCGCAGGGCCGAACCGTTGCACTCCCACCAGTGCCCGGCGACATGGCAAAAATGCCGGTGGCTCATTGCTCCTCCTTCTCGCCTCTCGCCGGGGCGCATCGCCCAGTCGGCGTGTTCGTCGCTGAAGCGCCACTCGCCCGCGCGTGCGTCGACCCGAGCGCTCTCACGCAGGTGCCCCATGCCTGTAACATACCTTCCGGCTTTGGATTTCCGAGAGGATTCTTCGGCCGGACCTCCCGGACCGTCTGCTATCAGCCTTTCTTGCCACGACGGAAAAAGTAGTGCCCCGCCATTGCGGCCCCGACGCTGGCCACCCCGAGCGCCACAGGATGCCTTGTCGTCGGATGGTTGGGCTTCCCGGCCTTCCTCTCCCGCTCCCACCGCCGTATGTGGAACAGCCCCCTGAGGAGCGGGTAGACGGTCCACGCCCAGTACCAGCCCGCCATCCGTTGCGGGCTCTCCGCTCTCGGGCCGTGCATGATGCCGCTCACGGCGGCGTAGAGCAGCCAGAAGGGCAACAGGCCAACCACGGTATACCATGGGGCGTAATAGACCATGAGGAGGAGCGTCGGAATCTCGAGCCAAAATGCCGCCGCTCCGACGCCGTTGTCCCCCGTTATCAAGTACAAGAACGGGACGACCAGCAAGAACGGTATGACAACGGCCATCAGCCGGTTGCCGCCGCCCTGGACCACCGCCCGTCCCCTGGTGCGGGCCACCCCAGTGTGCCGCCCGGAGGAGAAGGCATCGAATATCCAGGCAAGCAGCATGATGGGCGATGCCAGCACCCGCACCCCCGCATTCTTGAGCCTGTTCAAGGGCATCCTCGCCCTTTCTCTTGCTTCCCTGTTTTCCCTTATCTCCCTCCTGCGCACGGCCCTCCAGGCCTTGAGGTCCTTCTCCGACGGCTTGTGGCCGAGCCTCCTGTCGTCCTCCAGGCTGTCCTCCAGCAGGCCGTAGTAGAACTCGAACTGCCTGTTGGTCAGGGATGAGACTTTGACGGTCCCGTCCTCTGTCAGCCGCACGTTGTCGGACGGCTCCCACCATTCCCTGTCATGCTCGTCCCCCACCTCCGACAGTATGTAGGCAAGGGTCTCGGCATTGCCCAGGGCACAGTACTCGTCCGTGCTCATCTTCTCCCGTCTATCCCTTAGCTCCGACAGCTTCCTTTCGGCCATGGCCCAATCCTTCCCTGCTTTGACCTCCGCCTGAACAGCTAGCGCACCACGACCGTGCTGCCGCTTCAGGCGCTTCTGCTGTTCTTTGCAGAGGTTCCCTTTTCTCCGACCGTGCCGGGGCATCCTCATGACGAGCCGGGAAGCGCCCGCTCGCCTCCTCAATGCCCGGCGGCCAAGTACTCCCGGGCCACCCGCTTGTTGATTCGGGCGATCTCGCAGTAGCCGGGAGGGATGGCGCCTGACTCCCAGCCTGTCTCGTTGTGGAACTTCGCCAGGCAGAAGTTGCAGAACATAGTCGCCTCGCACGTGGCGCATTCCCGCCGGACGGGGAAAGCTCCGTATCGCTAGTCTTCCCTGCGGCCGCCATTGCGGGGCTTGCCCGTGCGCATCTTCCCCTCGGACGATTCCAGCTCCCGTTCATGGATTATCAGAATTGGCTCGGAAGAGCTTGCCGCATCGACCGAACAGCACAGCCAGGCCCAGCCGCAGCAAGGCAGCTCGACGAGCCTCATCCCGTGCAGCGGGTCGGTGTGGCATGTATTGCAGCAGCCCACATTGAGGGCACTGAAGGCACCGCAGGTCACGATATCGCCGTCGGGCAGACTGCGCTGAAGCTCTGCGATGACGATAGGGATGAACCTAATCTTTTCGCCGAATCGGGGGTCCTGCTCCGACAGCGAAAGCAAGCCCATCTCTTCGAGGGTCCTCACGATGAGTTCCGCCCTGGTCAATTCCTGCCTCTCGCCGTAATTGCCGTCCAGCACAGAAGGGGGGAAGATGCCCGCCTCACGCAAGGCCCTCTCGATGATTTCGTCCTTGGTCATCAGCAGCGCCCTTTCATGCGCTGGAGACAGGTCAGCGGCGGAATCCTCCCGCAGGGATTCCATGCAGGCGGAGAAAGAGGCCGCAATGTCTAGCGGATTTGGAAGTCAATCACGACTGGCTTCCTGCTTAGGCTGCCGTCCTCGCCCATGAGGGAGGCGTTCACGAAGAGCGTGTCTGTCCGTAGCGTGCCGTATCCGGCGTGGATATGACCGAACACATGGAGCCTCGGCCTGGCGCGGAAGACCTCTGCAAAAAGATAAGGGCAGCCTTCCCGTGGCCCCGAGGGAAGGCTGTGGTCAAGAATCGCAAAGGGAGGTGTGTGCGTAACCAGGATGTCCAGACCATCGGGAATGGATGCCCAGAGCTTTTTCCGGTCTTCCGGCCTTGACTTGCCAAAGGCTCCGCCGTATAGCGGCGTGACCGGCGAACCCCAAACCTTCAGCCCCTCGATTTCCACGCCCGAGTCCACTAGCAGCATTGCGTTCGTTATTACCTTACGTTCTTTCGGATCCTCCAGCAGGTAATCGTTGTTTCCGGGGATGACTATCTTGTGGCGGTGGGGCAGTTCCCCGAGCCAGATGTCGAAGTGAAGGTACATCCAATCAGGCTTGGAGTTTGTCGTGATATCTCCCGCATGTATGAGCAGGTCGCCACCCGGCACGTCGAGCTGGCGGTGCAGGCCGTGGGTGTCGCTGATTAGCACGATTCGCATGGTCGTAGTCCTTGCTGGCTAGCCATTCCTCCTGCGGTTATTCGTTGCCCACGACCTTCGCTCTCTCAGGGCTTTTGCGATGGTGGCGTTAACACGCCTCCAGAACTTCTCTTCCAGCTCCCGCATGTTCTCGGGCAGGCGGATTTCGGATATCTCCTCTCCGACCCTTCTCGACCAGTACCAGCGTGCGAACTCCCAGTACCGCCTCGTGTCCTTCCTGGCCCTCGCAGCCATTACGTCAAAAGCCGGGCGGCCGAAGTCCTCGTCGGCGTGCCTCAGCAGGCGGCGGATGACGGCGAAGAGCAGGGTCTGGCGAATCTGCCTCGGCGTGGGGGCCGGAGGCTCGTCCTCCGGCGAAGGGTCGTTTGCCCTGCGGACTTGATCCTTGATGAAGTCGGCCGCCTGCTCACGCAGGAACGCCTCGAATACCCGCATGAAGCCGCAGCGGGCGGGGTGGGTCGCCGGGCGGCAGTGCTGCTTCTCCGGCTCGTGCTGCCAGCACCCTTGCTCCCGGAAGGTGAGCAGCCCCGCACGCTCGGACTCCGGGTTGGCGCAGACCCCCCAGTCCGGTCGTGTGCGGAATAGCTCCACGAACCAGCGGCATGTGTCGCAGTCGGGGCGGGCTTGCCGCCGACCATGCCATCTGCGCTGACCGTGCGGCTCCCAGTCGGATGGCAGCTTCCGGCACGCCTCCCACAGTTCCTCGTCGCTCGGGTTTCCGGCTTCCATCGTCCGCTCCCATCAGGCTGCTGCTCACGGCTGCCGCCTATCGGAAAAGCCATTCCACGATTTCCTCGGCGAGTGCATGCTTCTCCGGCCCGTCCGGCAGCGCCTTCATCCTTGCCCACTTCCAGTCGAAGCCGAACTCGGCGGCTCGGCGCTCGTGTTCCTTCCTTGCCTCTTCCTTCCTCCGCCGCCCTTCTTCCCGGTGCTCGGGGCAGGCGAGAAGCTCTACGGGGTCGTTGCACCCGCTATGGTCGAATCCCTCCAGCGGCAGGCCGCAAACACACACGCAAACGGAAGGCTCCGTGTCGCCACCACGCAGGACCGTTCCCTCGCACTGCCAGTAATGGCCAGCAACGTAGCAGAAATGCTCGTGGGTCACCGCTCCTCCCTTTTGGCCGGCGGCATCGGCCAGCCTGAAACATATCCCTACCGCTGGCCGGTTCCCCTGCACACCCGGCACACGCCCGACTGCTGGCACGCAAGGCAGGGCGTCTTGTATGCGTCCACCTGGCCATAGCCCGGATACCCGAGGCGGCCCGTGCCTTTGCACTGCGGGCACTTGCCCGTACCGTTGCAACTGCTGCATTCCTTCTTCATGCGAACCTCCGCAGATGGATAGGCCCCTGGCACGTCCTCCTGGCGACCGCAGAAACCCAGGGATAGCTGGACCGCTGGCCTCTGTTCCCACCCAATGCCGCACGCCCTGAGCCACTCGGCGTCCCTCTCGGTGAGGCGGGCTTGGCGCTCTCTGGGCAGCGGGGGCGGCCCGGGGCAGGGGTCGTCAATCACGCACGGCTCGATGCCCGCCGACCTGAGGAATACGGAGTCGCTCCGCAGGAGGTACAGCAGCCATCGCTCGTACACGAACCACATCGGTCCCTTTTCAGGCTGCGGCAGCGGTGCAGTCGCACAGCCCCGCCAGCCTCGACCGGTATTTTGCCGTGAGCGCCTGCGCCTTGCCGATGGCGGCTTCCGCCTTCCTCAGTTGGCCCTCAATCTCGTCGATGTCGGCGAGCGTCCGGCGGACCACGTCGGCCAGGGCGGCGTTCCTCTGGAGGAAGTCTGGCCCCTCGGCCCGCATGCGCTCGAACACAGGGCGCAGCACATCGAGGTCGCGGGGGAGCCAGGCACGGGTGGAGCGGAGCAGCCATATCCCGTCCTCCTGCCCCCAGCGGCGCTGCCGGTCGGCCTGCCGCAACTGCGACTCGTCACGCGTGACGAGCACGGCGGCCGCAAGCTTACGCTCCTTGGCGTCCCGCACCAGCTTCCTGACGTCGGCCTCGGCGACGGTCGCCTTGTCCTTGTTGTCCACGACCATGCTCGGCTCAAGGGCGTTCCCTGCGGCGTCGGCGAAGGCCATCAGGTAGTCGCCGTTGCGCGGCAGCTTCTCCCCGACCCAGATGCCCGGCCACGACCGCGCCTCGTCGGCGAAGTCCATCTCCTCCCTTTTCCCGACGCGGGCCACCTTCGCCATCTCCGACTCAAGCTCCTGGTTCCGCTCGCGGAGGGCGCCTATCTCGTGGAGGTAGTCTTTCCCTTGGCGGCTGAGATCGTTTGCCCTCGCCTTCTCGCTGCTCAGCGCAGCCTCAAGCTCGGCCCTCGCTGCAGCCACCTCGGCCTTCTTCTGCTCCTCCCCGAGTGCCTGAGCGGCCTCTAACTCGGCAATCTGCTTCGTCAATGCAGAGAGCTGCTTCTGCAACTCTTTCTCGGCGGCCAGCCGCTCCTCCTGGCGGGCGTTGTCCAGCGTGGCGGAGGCGTTCTTTTCGATTCCCTTCAGGCGGGCGGCCAGCTCGCTCTTCTCGGCCTGGAGCCTCTGCAACTCCGCGTTGTGCTTGCCCGTGACCTCGGCGACCCGCCTTGCCAGCTCTGCGTCGAACCTCGCCCAGCGGGCCTGCTCGGCATCCTTCTCCTTCCTCAGAATGAGGCGTATGGCTTCTTCTGCGCTAAGCTGGGCGACTCGGGCGAAGTCTTTCATCCCCAGCCGCTCAAGGACCTCCGTGCGGCTGAGCTCGCCCTTGCCAAGGCAGAGCGGGCACTCGATGCTCTCGGGCAATGCTAGGGTGGAACCTGTCATAACATCTTGCCTCCGGCAAAAGTATGCGCTTGGGGGCCTATCGCATGCGGTGCGGGCAGACTGCCCCTTCATGGCCTCCGGCGCAGCTGCAGGGCGAAGATTCCCCACACGCCCACGGCCATGGACAGCAGGAGCCCCGTCCCCACATCTTTCGCGGCAGCGGGATTCCGGGAGCCCGCGATGCCGAAGCCGATGTTGAATGCCGCACAGCCGAGCCCGGCGGCGCAGCAAACCGCCCCGACTGCCATGATGAACCTGTTCAGAATTCTGTCCGCCTCTCCGGGGCGAGGAACCGGCTTCCGCCATCACGCCATGCATAAGGCCGGCGCTTGGGCCGCCGCTGCCAGCGGGAACTCCACGCCCTGCGCGGCCTCGTGCTTCAGGGCCTCGCGGGTGAACCGCACTACGCTGGCGCGGCTTACGGAATACTTCTTCGCGACCTTCGTCAGCGACATTCCCGAGAGGCGGTCGCGGGCGAGGGCCTGGTGGTCGAGAGCGAGAGGCGCCCGCCCCAGGCTGTAGCCTTCCAGCCTGCGCCTGCGCATGCCCGCCCGGATGCGCTCTGCAATCAGCGAGCGCTCGAACTCGGCCATGGCACCGACTATCTGGAACATCAGCCGCCCGGAAGGTGTGCTGAGGTCCCAATTGTCCTTGAGGCTTACGAAAGTGACTCCCAGCGCCTCCAGCTCCGCTATCGCGGTGACGAGGTGCTTGAGCGAGCGGCCGAAGCGGTCGAGCTTCCAGACCAGGATGGCGTCGAAGCGGCGCTGGTGGGCGTGCGCCATCAGGCGGTTCAGGCTCGGTCGGGAGTCCTTGGAGCCGGACACGCCCGCGTCGACGTACTCCCCCTCGATTCTCCATTCACGGCGAGCGCAATACTCCCGCAGCTCGACGAGCTGCGTCTCGGGGTTCTGGCCGTTCAGGGTGCTGACTCGGGCGTAGAGCGCGACACGCATGTTATGAGGCTCTCCTTTTTTTGGTTGCTACCGGGCGGGGGCTCGGCGCTTGTTCCATGGGAGACTGCGGGGCCTGGTCCGGGCTGACAACCGTGAAGACCGGGCACCCCGGCGGATGCCGGTACTCGTTGGCGAACATGCGGGGAGTGCTGTCGGAGAGAGGCCTCACGTACATGGTATACACTCGGCGCGTCGGTTTTCCGGGGGGAAAGTTGAAAGCGCTCGAGAAATTGGCTGGTGAGGTACGGGCTCTGGCTTGGGAACCGAAAGTCACGAGCTTTTGTTCCGGCAAATGGCGATTGCGCTGGGCAGGCGATCAACTGGCGTATGCTATCATCGCGTTTAACTTTGCGGCCGAAGCCGGCGGCCCGCTAGACCTTGTTTGTCCCGCAAGTGCGAGGGAGGGCCGAGGCATCCGCGCCGGGCTCCAGCTGCACGTGGGACTGGATGGGGCAAGCCCTCGCCGCCGCTCTCTGGAACGGAGCGGCTTGGGGCGGGGACCCCCCTCGGCCGTGGCCGGCAGGGGCGGGACCGGCAGCCCTGGGTGCCGCCGTTCTGCCGGACGCTCCGGAATCCCGGATTTAAGAGGGCGCATGAGCCTGAGCTACTATTTCACATTCAGCGCAAGGCCGGAAACCAGGGCCGAGGAGCTGGTGGCTTTCCTCAAAGGAGTTGAGACAGAGGCCAAGCGGATGGGGTTCTATCGGACGCTGGTCCTTGACGCCCCCTTCGATACGGCGAAGAGGCAGGAGTTCGCAAGGCGGCTGACGGCTGGCCTGCGGGTGGAGGACGGACGCTTGGCCGGCGCGACACTGGCTGCCGATGCCTCCGTGCAGAGACATAGCCCTCAGGATGGAAGCTGCCGCCTGATGCCGACCAGCGGAGCCGTCCTCGTTGTGACCAACGAGCAGGGGGACGAGGTCATCTTCGGGTTCTTCCGTTACCCGGAGGCAGTCAAGGATGTGAATGGGCGCACCGTAGCCGAGACCGGGCTCAAGGGCGGCTGGTATTTCAGCGGTTACGTCGACAGCGCCGACCCGCGTTACCGAAGGATTGTCCGCCTGTTTGCCGCCGCAGGGTACCTGCAAAGCGAAGAGGACGAGTTCGCGGGCGGCCACACGGCCTGACAGGCCGTTGCGTGTAGCCCGGACAAGTCGGTGGGTCAAGGAACGGGAGGGCCAGAGCGAGGATGCCTTGGGAATCACGCCCAAAGGCGCATGCCATGAAGGGATTGTAGTTGACAATGGTCGGCAGGAAGCCAACCGTGGCTGGGGGGCTATGATGAGAGACTTTCCTCTGTCGAAAGTCTACCAGTTGCTCGAACCGGGCCCGGTGGTCCCGCTGACGACCGCCCGCAGGGCCCGCGCCAACGTCATGGCGCTGTCGTGGCACATGATGGTCGAGTTTGAGCCGCCGCTGGTCGCCTGCGTCGTCAGCAACAGGAACCACAGCTTTGCCGCCTTGCGTGCGACGAAGGAGTGCGTGATCGCCATCCCGGCGCTGGAACTGGCGCCCAAGGTCGTGGAGGTCGGCAACTGCTCGGGCCGGAACGTGGACAAGTTCAAGAGATTCAGCCTGACCCCCGTGCCGGCCGAGCTTGTGGCCCCGCCCCTCGTGGCCGAGTGCTTCGCAAACCTCGAATGCAGGGTGGCCGATGGTCGCTTCGTCAACAGGTACTGCATGTTCGTCCTGGAAGTGCTCAAGGCCTGGATCGACCCGGCGCAGAAGGATCCGAAGACCATCCACCATCACGGATACGGCAGGTTCGCTGTGGATGGCGAGATGATCAAGCTGAAGTCGAGAATGCGATAATCGGCACACGACAGGAACACCGGGATCCAAAAGTCTGCGGTCTGGCTGGAACGACGCCTGCTCGACCGGATAACGACCGACAAGGAGCCAAACTTATGCCCAATCTGTTCGATCCACTCTCTATCCGGGACGTCACTCTTCCCAAGCGCATCGTCGTTTCGCCGATGTGCGAGTATTCCAGCACCAACGGGTTTGCCAACGACTGGCACCTGGTCCACCTGGGAAGCCGGGCCGTGGGCGGCGCGGGACTGGTTATGACGGAAGCCGCCGCCGTTGCCCCGGAAGGGCGGATCAGTCCGCAAGACCTCGGAATCTGGAGCGACGACCATGTCGAGTTTCTTGCCCGCATTACCCGCTTCATCCACTCCCAGGGCAGCGTCGCCGGCATGCAGTTGGCTCATGCAGGGCGGAAGGCGAGCACATACCGGCCTTGGGACGGGGATGGGGCCGTCCCGGAAGGGGCGGGCGGCTGGACAAACGTGGTGGCGCCCAGCGCAGTTCCCTTTGCTCCAAACTATGTGCAGCCGCAAGCCCTGACGCTGCAAGGAATTCAATCCGTCGTCGCGGCATTTGTGGGAGCCGCCCGGCGTGCCCGCGAGGCAGGATTCCGCGTGATCGAGATCCACGCCGCCCACGGGTACCTGCTTTCGGAGTTCCTTTCGCCGCTCGCCAATCGCCGCACCGACGGATACGGCGGTTCGCTCGAGAACCGCATGCGCCTGCTGATCGAGGTGGTCCTCGCAGTCCGCGGAACGTGGCCGGAGAGTGCGCCTTTGTTCGTGCGCATTTCGGCAACCGATTGGGAAGAAGGCGGATGGACCCTCGACGACTCCGTGGAGCTGGCCAAGCGCCTGAAGGATTCCGGCGTGGACCTGGTCGATTGTTCCTCCGGGGGGAATGTGCCGCCGACCCGAATTCCCGTGGGGCCGGGATACCAGACACCATTCGCCGAAAGGATCCGGCGCGAAGCACAGATCCTGACGGGTGCGGTGGGCATGATCACGGCTCCGGCACAGGCCGACCACGTCATCCGCACCGGCCAGGCCGACGTTGCCATCATGGCGCGGGAGTTTCTGCGTGATCCCTACTGGGCCTTGCGGGCGGCTCGCGACCTGGGATATCCCGCCCCATGGCCCGTGCAGTACCTGAGAGCCGCTCCCCATGGCGGCAAGGCGCGCGTCACGGCAAAGTCGTAAAAGCCGCTGCCTGCCTCTTGTAACCAGTCCAGATCTGGGGAATCATGCATTGAGGAGACTTGCGGGAAAACTGGGAATCACGATGGCGTCGTTGCATCTTCTTCATCCTTCCCACCGTGTTTGGGCCATGGGGCTGGCCGCGGCAAGCCTGGGCGCCATGCTGTATGTGGGGCTTTACCAGAGTCGGGCCATCCGCCACATCTGGTGTCCCGTGTTTTCGAGAGGCTGTGAGGCGGTCGCTGACGCCGCGTTTGCAAAGCCCTTCGGCATCCCGGACGGATATATCGCGGCAGTTCTTTACGGCTTGATCTTTCTGCTCCTGATGGCGCCGACAACGAGACTCTGGATATGGGTACCCCTGCTGGTGTTTGCAGGCTTAGCCACGCTCGCCAATATCCTCGGCGTCCGGGACATGATGAATCTCGGCAGCTTCTGTTTCTATTGCATGCTTACGACTGTACTCTCTCCGGTTCTGTTGTGGGAGATTTGGCAGTTGCGGTAGGTTGAGCCTTTGTTTGGAGGCCGTTGACGATGTCGGATGCAGTGTTGAAGAAGGATGCCGACTACGTGTTTTATGAACTGACCCGAAGCATCTGCCCGAAATGCCGGAAGGTGATCGACGCGAAGATCGTGCTCCGCGACAACAAAGTGTTCATGCGCAAGCGCTGCGCCGATTGCGGCCCGTTCGAAGCACTGGTCTACAGCGACGCCGAGGCCTACACGAGCTTCGGCAAGTTTAACAAACCAGGAACTATCCCGTTGGCATATGGCACGGAAATCCGCAGGGGCTGCCCTCACGACTGCGGCCTCTGTCCCGACCACCAGCAGCATACGTGCCTCGGGATCATTGAGGTCAACAGCGTCTGCAACATGGATTGCCCGCTGTGCTTTTCTGACGCCAGCCCCGGTTTCACTTTAACTTTGGAGGAAGTTGAGCAGATGCTCGACGATTTTGTGAGGACCGAGGGCAAACCTGAAGTGGTTCAGTTCTCCGGCGGCGAGCCGACAATTCATCCCCAGATTATCGAGTTTTCAGGCGGCCAAGCGGCGGAATATCAGTTTCGTCATGATTGGGTTCGGCTTCAGCTTGTGGGTAGTCTACGCCCTCTGGATCGGCGTGGTCGCGGTGCTGTATCCCCTGCGCCGCTGGTACGCGCAATTAGAGCGGCGGCGCCGAGACTGGTGGTTGAGCTATCTGTGAGCGCGCTCAATGGCTGTAGAAAACGTAACGTGAGTACTCCTGCTCGAGCTGCTTGTCCGCTGCTGACTTCTCTTGCAGAATCCAGAGCCCGTCTTTGTCCACCAGATAGATAAGTCCTCGTCCTTCATCCGTCCGCAGCGCGGAAACGTCGTTGAACTTTCGGACTGTGGCCGGATGGGCAGGGTCGGCGAAGTCGACCACCGCCGCCGAACTGATGTGCACCTCGGGCGTTTGAGTATCCGTGACTAGCGCAACATCGCCAGCCAGTGCTGCAAAGGTGGACGCGGCCGGTTCTGCGGGAAGTTGGAATTGCTTGACGACGGCGGGATGAGATGCATCTGTGACATCGACCAGCATGAGCGTCCGGTGCTTCGTGTCCTGAAGCTGAAGAAGTTGCTTTCTCCGGTGCTCAGAGGTTTTCAGGGAGCTGACCGTTGCATTCGGTAGGGCGATGTGGCCGATCACGACGATGTTGTCGGTAGGAACGGCCTCCTTGTGTTGACGGACCGCTCGGGCAAAGACCATCTCTGGAAGCAGCAGCAGCGCCGCGGTTGCTGCCAGCAATACCTGTTCGAAGTGAGATCTTTTCATCGGATTTCCCTCCTTGTCGAGGCAGGATGACGGAAGGTAAGCCGCACCGCGGAGAAGTCTTGCAAGCAGTGCGGCCAGCCTGCGCTGTGGGAGACGGGTAGACGTGGGCACAAAATCCACCCCCAGGCTCGCAAGGTGATTCTAGCACCACGGAGGCGAGCTGATGGGAATAGTTGCATGGAGGTTAAGGGAATGTTACAAGAGTGTTACATTGTGCGACATTCTGCCTGATAAAGTGGATGCCGGGATGTTCACAGCCTACCCACTACCCTACCCAGTCGTTCACGACAAGCAACCTCAAGAATCCGCTGACCCCTTTCGATTCGACCTGCAATACCCGCAAACGCCGCTGAAGTCTGCCTGTGATTCGAGAGACCAGGAAACCTAACAGAACGAAGTAACGGGCATAGCTGCGGCGTCTCGATCTAGCCTCCGTCGTCGTGTGCTGCCATCACCCTGTCCCGGCATCATTCGCGCTGTATTGCGAGGTCATGCGCTGTCATGGCGTCGGATACGTGGTCAGTGCGCTGCCCGACTGTCGGAAGCTGAGCTAGTACTTAGTGACATAAAAGACCGACATAACGTATAATGGGGGCATGCGACCAGCAACCCCCGTTGAATTGACGGCTGAAGAGCGACGAACTTTGGAAACCTGGGTACGATCCTCGACGACTGAGCAGCGCCTGGTGTTGCGGGCCAAGTTGATTCTGGCGGCCGCAGCGGGCGCTACCACGGCGGCCATCGCCCAACAGTTGGGTGTCCGCCCGGCGACGGTGAGTCAGTGGAGAGGTCGCTTTGCCGCCCAGCGGCTGCGGGGCCTGCAGGATCGACCCCGCCCGGGCCGCCGCCGGCGTTATGGCCAGGAGGTAGAGCGCCGCATCCTGGCTCTGCTGGATCAACCTCCGCCCGCCGGTTATAGCAGTTGGAATGGTCGCTTGATTGCCCAAGCCATGGGCACGGTTTCGGCCCGGCAAGTCTGGCGAGCCCTGGCTCGTCACCGAATTAGTCTGCAGCGGCGACACAGTTGGTGCGTTTCCACCGACCCGCAATTTGCCGCTAAAGCTGCGGATCTGGTCGGCATCTACCTGTCGCCTCCGGACCACGCGGTGGTTTTGTGTGTGGATGAGAAGCCGTCGATTCAAGCGCTGGAACGGGCGCAGGGCTACCTGCGCCTTCCCAACGGGCAGGCTCTCAAGGGATTTAATCACGAGTACGAACGGCATGGTACCACCACGCTGTTTGCGGCCCTGAACGTAACCACCGGGCAAGTCAAGGCCGGTCATTATCACCGTCGGCGACGCCGGGAGTTCCTGGACTTCATGAACGAGGTGGTGAGCGATTATCCCCGGCAAGAGATCCACGTCGTGCTGGATAATCTGAGCACGCATAATCCTAAGCGGGATCGTTGGCAGGTCCGCCATCCCAACGTGCACTGGCACTACACGCCGACCCATGCCAGTTGGCTCAATCAGGTGGAGATCTGGTTTAGCATTCTGACTCGGCAAGCTCTGCGCGGGGCCAGCTTTACCTCGCCTCGTCAGGTCCGGGAAGCCATCGACAGTTTCCTGGCGGCTTACAACGTCCAGGCGGCGCCGTTTGAATGGCGAAAACGTGTCGTGCATAGTATCGGACTCAAGAAATATTACGGTGATTTACGTCACTAAATACTAGTGTAGTGCGTCCAACGCTTCTTTACATTTGGCGACCTTCGCGAGGATGCGTTCGACCGAGGCGCTCCAGACGAAGATGCGCGGGTTTTGGTTATGGCAGCTGATGTAACTCTGAATCGCCCCGGTCAGTTCCCTCACGTTATGGAACGAGCCGCGGCGCAGGCGCTGCTGGGTCAAGTTGCCAAACCAACGTTCGACAAGGTTGAGCCAGGAACAGGACGTGGGTGTGAAGTGCAAATGAAAGCGCGAATGGCGCCCCAACCAACGTTCGACATCGGGATGCTTATGGGTCGCGTAGTTGTCCACGATCAGATGCAGGTCCATTTCGCTCGGCGTCTGCTGGTCGATCAGCTTCAGGAAGCGGATGAACTCTTGGTGCCGGTGCTGCGGCATGCAATCCCCGATGACCGCACCGTCCAACGTCGACAGGGCCGCGAACAGCGTCGTGGTGCCGTGGCGCTTGTAGTCGTGGGTCATCGTCCCGCAGCGGCCCGGTTTCATCGGCAAGCCCGGCTGGGTTCGGTCCAGCGCCTGGATCTGGCTCTTTTCATCCACGCACAGCACCAGCGCCTTGTCGGGCGGGTTCAGATAAAGCCCCACGACATCGGTGAGCTTTTCCACGAAGTGAGGATCACGGCTCACCTTGAAGGTCGAGACGTGGTGCGGTCGCAAGCCGTGCTGCTTCCAAATTCGCCGTACGGTCGCTTCGCTCACGCCTTGCGCTTCGGCCATCGACCGGGTGCTCCAGTGAGTGGCGTTGGGCGGCTGGCTGTGGAGTGTCGCTTCCACAATGGTGGCTCGCTTGGCGTCGCTGATGGGCGGAATACGACCCGGACGAGGCGCGTCCTTTTCCAGGCCGGCGGTGCGCAGCGCCAGAAACCTCTCCCGCCACAGCTGCACGCTCGGTCGCGAAGTGCCCACTTGCCAGGCGATCTGTTGGCTCTCCACGCCCGCAGCAGCCAACAAGATGATCTTCGCCCGTTGAATGACCCGCAGCGGTTGGCTTCGCGCTCTGGCCCAAGCTTGCAAAGTGACACGCTCCTGATCGGTAAGAAGAATGGGTGTGGCTCTTCGGCTCATGTTCAGCAGAATAGCCGACGGGAGCACATAAGTAAAGCTATTTATGACGCACTACACTAGCTTCTTCGCTGTGCTGACTGCGACGGCGTCGCGGAGGGGACCTTGTACGAGGCTGTGGCGTTGGGACTTGTGGCGATGCGAGAGCACGATTGGACTGGCGACATTGCCGAAGGGCTGAACACCGTGGACGTCAGCGTGAATACCATGCCCGTTATGCATTCGGTGAGAATGCTGGATTTTAGCAAGTGGCTGGATCGGAATGGTGGAACGCCCAACGAGATCACACAGCTGAATCACGTTCGCCGGATTCTCGGATTAGTCGAGAACTGTAAGTCATAGAAGAGACCCATAGCTCGCTTGGTTAGAGCGGCGAACTCATAATCCGTCTTTGGCTCTCTGCACCCCAACGAACCGAGCCGCACCAACCACAAACTACCCAGTGTTTATCCGCCTTTCAGCGCGTCGCACTTCGAACCCTTGCGCCATAGCTCGCGGCCTCGTACAAAACCAACTGGCACCACAGAGGGAATCGGGCGGACCACAAGTCTCGATCCTGGTCAGGTCTTTGCTTCAGGGGTGCCTCGAAGCATAGCTGGTGTCAGCGGTGCAGCCGGGATCAACGCGATGCTCGACCGCCTCCTTCACCACGGGCACGTCCTGCGGTGTCATCCACCAAAGTGGGAAACCAAAACAGGCTCTCCAGCGGGGAAGCCCGTAAGGTAGAGCGCTTTAATCCTGCAATATCATCCCCACGTGAGCATCCAGCGGCGGTGCCACTCAAGCCACACACTTTTCAGTCGTGCTAGAGTGTTGCCACTCTGCACTATGCTCATACCCCTTTACTGTGTAATATACGGCTTTGTCGAAAAATCGTCCCGCCAGGCGCTGCAATTCTCGGTCTCCGTGTAACTCTACTGCTGAATCAGCCATGCCCGAGAACTGAATGTACTCGAGGAGATGGACTTTGATCAGGCCCAACGAGTAAACGATTTCGTTGAGAGGAATCCCCTCAGCAAGCCGCTTCTTCCCCAACTGAGTGTAACTGGACTCAATCGCCGACTCGGTTTCGTCGTTGAGCCATTGTCCGAGGTTGCGATAAACATCATAAATCCGCAGATGCAACTCTTCACGGGTAAGGTGGTGGTAATGTCGCGTGCGATCGTTGCTCAGCAGATCATCGATGACACCACGAGTCAACTGCTCCGCATGCTCCTCAATTATCCGTACCAAGCGAGCGGAGAGCATGGCACACCTCCTTCCTGCTGGCATGTCCCCATTAGTTTGGAACTCCCATCTGGGAATTCCACCTTGCTTGAGTGTACACCTGACGGCCTTGGTTTGGAACGCGCCAAGCTGGTTATCCAAGCGCGGATGGCGCCAAGTATAATCGGCATGAACCCTCGCAAAAGAAATCGTGCTTGCGAGCCGGAAAGGAATCCGCTGCTACCGATGTCGATGGAGGGGCCTCGATGAAGACATCAGAATTGAATTGCGATTTGGTAAACCAGGATATATCGAAATTGATTGAACGTGCCCGGAAGAGTTCGGCGCGATGGACCGATGTGCTCGAGTATGACGGCCCCGTCAACGAAAAGCCAGTGCTTGCGAACGGGGCTAGGCTCGCTGTTTTCTGTGTAGAATACACCGTGAACCGCACAATTTGGAAGGGAAAACACGACATACTTCCACCTCAAGCGTTCAAGCTGTGGTGGTTGGCAGCGAGGGGGACCCTCAGCAGTTCCACCTCACCGGTCCTGATAGATGTTGATCAACTGCAACCGTGTAGCCTCCATAGCATGCTCGACGACGGGCGCCCAGGCCGTGAGGAGATCGCAGCCGAGTTCGTGGTCCAGTTCAGCTTTGGCACGCAGGCAGGGACCGTCAATGGCAAAAGCGCGCGTCGGGTCGAGAGTCCGTGCGGAGTACTTGTAGTGATGAGGCGGGAACAGCCATGACCATCCCAGAATCTCACCATCCCCAACGGTCAGGACGCTGAGGGGGCCACGGTTTTCGCAGACCATCTGTAGCGCCACCTTCCCCTCACGAATGAGATAGAAGTTGGTGGCTTCTTCGCCCTCTTTGAAGACGATCTGGCCTGCGTCGAAACGAACATTAGACGCGCACCCAGCTATAGCCGCGAGGTGGCGTTTGGGGAAGTTCTCGAAGAACGGATGCTCACTCAAAGTCTTCTCTAGTGTTTCCATTGTTATCTCTCCATCTGCCGCTTATTCCGCGCGACTACGGAAAGGAACCAAACTAATTCGGCCCCTCGGGCCCTGGCTGCGCGCAATGCGAAAGCCCGGCAATTCCTTGCCGGCTTCGCCCACCTTATGGATGCTTCAGACACAAATGGCACACAGGCAAAACCACTAGCCAGGCGAAACGACGTTTACCAACTGGAGGCGGGTGCCGACAAATCGGCTGGCAATCACCTCCGTGACTGCGCGGTAAAGTTCAAATCCCAGTTCATAATCCTCACGGCAAGCGTCCATCAGCGCCCCACCCTTGATCCCCAGGGCCTCCGTGTCTTCGATGGCTCGCACGGCGGCTGTGGCTATACGGGGTTCCACCAGCGCTGACCAACTGAACATATCTCCAACGTCACCGGTGCGAAGGATACGGCGCCCCAGCGTCGGTATATCCATCTCCACGGCTACTCTCCCGCCCTTAACAATGTAGAGATAGATGCTGTGATCACCCTCGCGGATAATGTCCTCGCCAGCTTTGAAGTGAAACGTCTGGGCAAGTGCCAATAACTTCGCTTGTACATGGGGTGAAAACCTAGTAAGAAAGCTCCCGCCTGACGAAGCTCCTTGGGACATAAGGGCCTCCCTGGGTTTGCTTTGACTTCTCTTGAGCAAGCCTTGAACCAAATCGCCGAGCTGAGACTCAGGCAACGCAAGCCACTCGTGGGCCAAGTGGGGGCGGTCGAGAAATCGACATTGGGTCGAGTGGTGAGGCATTGGAGGCTCGGCTTGCGGCGGAGGGCCCAGTACTCTTTCCTGCGGCTGCGCTTTCTCAAGCTACCATCTCTTTCTGCGGAGCGATTGTGGAGGCTACTGGGGAGGACTTCACTTTTTTGGTGGTTCTCACCCTGTCGAAGATTGGGAGTTTTCACTCATGCACGATTGGTTTTCAAGCGCTGTCCGTCTGGTGATAGTTGAATTTCTCGTCAGAGAGGTGAGCAGGGCCATGACAATTAGTTCTTCCCCGCGCGCCGAGCGCTTACCTGTTAGAATCCCTGCTTTGGCAACAGTGTTGCCCGCCACACCACCGGAATTCACATCTCCGGCGGCGGGGTAATGTCGCCATGTGTGCGATTGATCGTCCGAAGGTCCTTCGGACCCAACGCTACACTACCGGCTCCCCGCTTGAGACGGCTGCCACCCTCCTCCTGCCAAGGGCAGTCAAATCAAGCTTACGGTATCAACTTGCCACGCGAGGCCGTGATATTGCCCGGTATCAAGACATACTGAGCACTTCACACGGTGTATCCCAGTGTCGCACCCAGTTCCATCTGGGCCAATCTCAGGGCAGGGACCCCCGTTTTCGGGGGGAGGTCTGACGTGTTAAGCGTTTCCACTACGTGTCCATTCTGTGCTTGCGGCTGCGGGCTGTATTTGTTAGCGGAACCAAGAGAACTAGCTGGCGTCGCGCCGAGTGAAACCCACCCCGTATCGTCTGGGCGGCTTTGTGCGCGGGGATGGGGCGCCCACGAGGCTGCACTCTGGGGTAATCGGGTTAAGAAGCCGCTGATCAACAAACACGGAACGCTGGAGCCGACGTCCTGGGAAGACGCGCTCGATTGCGTTGCCAGGCGCATGACGGGTCTGATTAAGGCCGGCAAGCCGATTGGAGTCCTTGGCTCTGCTCGAGCGACCAATGAGGAGAACTATTTGGTCTGCAAACTCGCAAGGGCCGGGCTCCACACCAACAATGTTGACTCTTGCTTTAACCGCCTTTGTGCCCCCTTACTAGCCGGTCTTGAGGACGTTTGTGGTGAGAACGTTCCTTCAGCCTGTATCGATGATATCGAAAGAAGCCAGGCGATTCTGCTGACGGAAGGAGACTTGGCCCGGACACATCCGCGAGCCGCGTCGTCGGTCCTGAAGGCCGTGGAGGGCGGGGCCCGTCTCATTACTCTCGGCTACCTCAGGACGCAGATGGCACGTATTGCATCGCTTCACCTGGAGACGGCGCCGGGAAATGAAGGCGAGGTGATCGACAGGCTTCTGGCCGCTGTCCTTAACTTGAGGTTAGATGACCCGACTTGGGTAGCGCAACACTGCAACGGACTCGATGAGCTGCGGCGGGCGATAGGCTCTACCCGTCTGACCGACGAAGCAAGCCAAGCGGCGGAGTGGCTGGCGCGCGCCGAGCGAGCCGTGATCTTGATGGCACCTCCCATTGGCCACCCGAACCAGGCTCGCAGGGACGCTGCTGCGCTGGCCACGGTGGCGGCCCTCACCGGCCATCTGGAAAAACCCGGCTCGGGCCTCTTGCCGCTTCTTCCCCGGAGCAATGCACGCGGGGCTTGCGACATGGGAGTCACTCAGGGTTACCTGCCGGGCCACCAGCCAATCTGCGACCCGCCCGCTCAGCAGCGTCTAAGGGACCTTTGGGGTCAGCAACTAGCTTCGGCCGACGGGTTGGATGCTGAGAGCCTGCTGAAATCCGTGAGTGGGTTAATTGTCCTGGCGGATGACCCACCCTCGGTGTTGCCGATAGGTCAACGGGCCATGGCGGCCCTGGCAAAAATCGAGTTCTTGGCGGTTTTGGATTCCTTTGACACATCCACCTCGAGAATGGCCCACGCGGTGCTGCCGATCGCCTGCTTTGCCGAGACCGAGGGAACCATCACAAACATGGAAGGAAGAGTCCAAGAAACTCATGCGGCGACGGTCCCACCTGGGGAGGCAAGGCCCGGATGGCAGGTGCTTGCTGGACTCTGTGCTCGGTTCGGCGTCGGCGTTTCATACAACTCAGCCGGCGATGTCCTCAACGAAATCGGACTTGCAGCGCCGCAGTACGCTCGGAGAGAGCAAAGGATGCCGGACAAGGTATGGGGAGGGCAAGCGGTTCAGGGTTTAAACGGGAGAAAGTACAACCTCCGCGCGGCCGGGGTGGCAAGCCTGCCCACTGATGATCGCCCAACTCTGCTAGTGCGGGACGAAGTTTTTGACTGGGGTAGCGACCCACTCATTTCATATTCGCCAACCTTAAGTCGCGACTCTCAATCGCAGCGCAAGCTCTTTCCCAAGGGGTTCGTGGAAATCGGGAAGCCGTACGCAGACGAACTCGGCATCCCTGTGGGGCGGCAGGTGAGGTTGACCTCGGTTACCGGCCAGGCGGTCCTTCCGATTCGATTACGGCCGGGTTTGAAATCCGGTGTGCTGGTTGTGCCTTTCGCGTTCCGTGATCATGTCGCCCAAGTGCTGGGCACAGATGGTGTAACGGCGGTACGACTAGAGCAGGCCTAACATGCAGCCAATCACTCTTACTCTCCAGAAACGGGATGGAACCCAATGGCTTGAGAAACTGCTGAGTCTGGGTGAGGTCATCGCACCGGTGCATGGAAGCGGGGAGGACGTTATCTTCTCGACACCCGCATGCGCCGACGCTGTGTTGTGGGATTTCGTGAATCCGCTCCACCCACCCAAGCGAATCGTACTTCCCCAAACCGATCCTCTCGTGAAGATCAAACACAACGGTCAGGGCCACGAGGTCGAGCCCATTTATGATGACGCGCCGCGGATCCTGTTCAATGCGCGCAGTTGTGATGCAAAGGGTATTGCTTTTTTGACCCGCATGCACGAGATGGAACCAGCGGATGAGTCCTACCTCCGTCGTGCCCTCCGCCTCACCGTCATCAGCCTCGCTTGCACCGCTCCCTGTCCATTGGGGTTCTGCGTATGTACGAATTCGGGTCCTTTCCTGAGTGACGGTTACGACGTGCAGTTAACCGACCTGGGAGAGAATTACCTGGTCGAGGTTGCGAGTCAAAAGGGTCACGCGACCGTCTCGTGTGCCCCAAACCTCTTTCGCCCCGCCACGGAAAGTGAAATAGCGCAGCGAAAACGGTTGGAGGCGGAAGCGAAAAACCATTTTGGAGAGGAGACCTGTCATTTTGCCTCGGCCATGAGGCGCGTTTCTACGGGGCGTGTGTCCGATGCGCTGTGGCAGAGGATCAGCGACTGGTGCCTAGAGTGTGGCGCATGCAATTTCGTTTGCCCCACCTGTTACTGCTTCAGTGTTAAGGACCTGGGCCGAAACGGTGGCTGGGTTCGCTGCCGAATGTGGGATTCCTGTCAATACTCAGCTTTCACGTTGGAAGCCTCGGGGCATAATCCGCGCCCGGAGCGAAAAGAAAGGATGAAACGTCGTTTCTTCCACAAAGTAAGCGCACAGTACTACCAGCGTGACGCGATGGTGGGGTGCGTCGGTTGTGGGCGATGCATCAAGGCGTGTCTTGGAACCACCAGCATGCCGGCGGTGGTCAGCGCCATCAGGAAGGGGAAATGGAATGAATAACGTATACCTTCCAACTGTCGCGCAACTGGTGAATGTCTGCGATGAAACTCCAGACACCAAGACCTTCACGTTGCGGTTCCGCGAGCAAGGAAACGGCAACCACTTCCACTTCCTTCCTGGGCAATTCTTCGAACTATCCGTGTTTGGGTACGGAGAGGCTCCGTTTTGCATCGCCTCGAGCCCTACCCGGCCGGACACCTTCGAGGCCACGGTCAGGCGCACCGGGCAGTTGACCGATGCGCTGCACCGGCTTGGCAATGGCGAGGAGGTCGGGGTACGCGGTCCCTTTGGCAACGGCTTTGACGTGGAAGCGGCGCGTGGCAAAGACCTGCTGTTCGTGGCCGGCGGCATCGGCCTTCCTCCGCTGCGCAGTTTGATTTGGAATGTTTTGGATGAGCGCGAGAAGTTCGGGAAAGTGACAATTCTCTACGGCGCCCGGACTCCCACCGACTTGGTTTACCAGCAGGAACTCCAGGAATGGGCCAAACGGCCGGACGTGGAATTCCACGTTACGGTGGACGTGGCGGACGCCAGTTGGAAGGGCAACGTGGGCGTGGTCCCGATTTTGTTTGAGAAGACCACTCTGCATCCGGAGTCCACCTTGGCGTACGTTTGTGGCCCTCCTGTCATGATCCGGTTTGTGGTGCGGGACCTCTTCGTGCGCGGTTTCAAAGACGAGGCAGTGATCTCCACCCTCGAACGGATGATGCAATGCGGCATCGGAAAATGCAACCACTGCGCCATTGGCCATCGCTACGTCTGCCGGGATGGTCCGGTTTTTAACTATAGTCAGATCAAGGAGCTGATCGAGTAGCGAGATGTGTGCCTGGTAGGGCCCGGGCATTTCCCGGTGGCGTGGCATACCTACCTGTGCTGGGTAATATGAACCTGCGGGAACAGCTTCTCAGTGCGACGCAAGGCAATGTGGTCGTGATGGGCATTGGCAATCCGTGCCGAGCCGATGACGCAGCGGGAAGCCATGTGGCGCGACAGATCGCCGAGTGTCCAGGCGTGCACGTGATCGATGCTCAGGATGCTCCGGAAAACTACCTCTGCCAGATCGAGCAACACCAACCCGACGCCGTCGTAATGATTGATTCTGTCGATCTGGACTCTGCCCCTGGATCGGTGGCACTTTTGGAGAGTGGCCGGACGACCGGGTACTACCCGAGCACTCACCGTGTTCCCATGCGTCTGCTCGTGAGTTACCTCGAACGGACGACGCACGCGCGTATATTCCTGCTGGCGATTCAGCCGCGTCAAACGGAATTCCTCCAAGCTATGAGTGCGGAAGTGTCTTCGAGCGTTGAAGCCATTACTGACGTGTTGAACGATGTTCTACGTACGCGAAGGGCTCCTGCCAATGCGGGCTTCTCAGGCCCGGGGAAAGGGGTGGTGCCTGCGTGATCACTACGGTTGCAATCATTATGCTGGTATTACCAGCGGCGGGAGCCCTGCTGTCAGTGCTTCTGGGAAGGCGCGCTCGCCCCGCCGCCCTCGTGACTGCCGCAATCGCAACCGGCCTGGCGGTATGGGTCACAGCCTCAGCTCATGGCGCTGCTTACACCGCAATGCTGGGGAGCCTTCCCTGGCTGCGTGGCGTCGTTGCGGGGCCCATTCTGGGTATTTTTATCGATCCCTTGGCTTCATTGATGTTACTGGTCGCAGTGCCCATCGGCTTGCTCACGGTTCTGTATTCGACCCAATATCTCACCAACAAGAACCTTGAGCACCCGGTATCGAGTGAGCATTATGGGCGATACTACTTCTGGCTCCTGCTGTTCATCAGCAGCATGGTGGGAGTGGCAACGGCGCCTAATTTCCTTCAGTTCTTCGCATTTTGGGAGCTCACCACCTTGTGTTCGTGGGCGCTCATTTCTTTTCACCAGGACGAGCGTAGCTTGCGGGCCGGTTTCAAGGCTCTGTTGATGACCTACTCCGGCAGCGCTTTTTTCCTGCTGGCCATTCTCATCGTTTTTGCTCACACCGGCTCATTTGAGTTCGCCTCTCTGGGCGCGCTGCCCGAGCGTTTGAAGATAACGGTGATGATCTTTCTTCTGATTGCGGCTTGGGCAAAGGCGGCGCAGGTTCCTTTTCAAACCTGGCTCCCGGATGCCATGGAAGCTCCCACCCCCATCAGCGCTTACCTCCACGCAGCCGCCATGGTCAAGGCGGGCGTTTTCCTAATGGCCAGAGTCATGAGCTGCGGGTGGGAAATTCCCGCCAAAGTTTCCCTGCTCATGGCCGCCATGGCGCTGCTCACGATTTTCGTCGCTCTATCTTTCTACTTTGTACAGGATGACCTCAAGCGGCTGCTGGCTTATTCGACCATCGCTCATCTCGGCTACGTGTTTCTTGGGCTCGCGATCGGAGGGCTGGGATCAACTTTGGGTTTGCGCGGCGGTGTCTTGCATATCATCTGCCACGGCTATAGCAAAGCCACTCTCTTCTTTTGCGCGGGCGCCATCGCTTACGCTACCGGCACTCGTTCCATATCGGCCTTGCATGGCCTGGGAAAAATCATGCCGATCACGGCCGCAGCATTTTTCGTCGGGCTCCTGAGCGTCACCGGGGTTCCACCGCTGGCGTGTTTCTGGAGCAAGTTCATGATCCTTTCGGGCGCCATGCGCCTTTCGGGACCTATCGGACCTCTCATCCTGATTTTCATCCTTTGCGAAACTCTGGTTTCCTTCGGTTGGATGCTCTATATCGCGCAGAAAATCTTCCTGGGTGCGCCCTTGGTGGCGGTTCCAGCCGAGGTGGATCCTCCTTTTGCGATGAACGCTACTTTGATCATCCTGATGATCGGTTGTGTAGCAGCACCCTTTGTGGGCATGCCTTTGGTGCAGTTAATAGGGAAATAGAATGGTCAACCCCGTTCACAGCGTCGAAATCAGCATCTTGATTCTCGTGGCGGGTTCGCTGGTGAGCCTGCTCTTTGCGAGCCGCCGCAAATTGTGCGGGTGGATCAGTTTGGTCTTCGTTTGTGCCTCTTCCGTGTACACCGGGCTTGCGATTGTGGGAGCCAGATCAGTGGCCTCGGGCGAGCAGACGCTCCTACGTTTGCCTCAATTAGGCGCAAGTCTCTCCCTGCGGATTGATCCCCTCAGCGCCATTTTCCTTGGCATCGTTGCCCTGATCGCCCTGCTCAGCACTCTTTACTCCGTCCGCTACATGGATCATTACCAGCGCGACGATGTGGCGAAGTTTTTCCCGCTTCTGCTTCTCTGCGTTGCCAGTATGACGGGGGTTCTGGTGGTCACGGATTTCATGTTTTTCCTCATTTTCTGGGAATCCATGACATTGACCTCGTATTTTCTGGTGACCTTCGAGAGCGAGAACCCGGCCAGCCAGCGTGCCGGGCTGAAGTATTTCATCATCACCCACGGCGCCACGCTTTGCATGGTGGCTGCCGCGCTGTTGCTCTGGAGGACATCCGGCTCATTTTCCTTTGCCGACATCCGGCAAACGCTGTGTGGCTTGCTGACGACTCGACCGCTCCTGGCTAACGCGGTGGTCTTTCTCTTCTTCCTGGGCTTCGCTACCAAAGCCGGCATTTTGCCGATGGGCGATTGGCTTCCCGATGCGCATCCTGTTGCGCCTTCAGGCATGAGCGCCACGCTTTCAGGCGCGCTCGTCAAACTGGGAATATATGGCCTGGTTCGCCTTTTCTGCTCTTTTCTGGCCGTGTCTCCGTCACTCAAGATATGGGGAATCATCCTGGCGCTTGCTGGTACGGGATCGCTCTTCGTTGGGACTCTGACCGCGCTGAGGCAGATCGACACCAAGCGTCTGATGGCGTTCCATACTATCGGTCAAATCGGTTACATCTGTCTAGGGTTGGGAGTGGGGACCTACTGCATCGGAGTGTCCCCTGCCCTCGCCTCGATTGCTCTCGCTGGGGCAATCCTACACGCTATCAATCATGCCTGCTTCAAGTCCGGTTTGTTCTTGGGAGCCGGCTCGGTGCTCTACCGGACCGGTGAACGGGACATGGACAAGCTGGGGGGCTTGGCAGTTTTCATGCCCTACACAACGGGGACCACAGCCATAGCGTCGCTGAGCATCGCAGGCGTGCCGCCGCTTAACGGCTTTGCCAGCAAGTGGCTGATCGTAGCAGGCTGCCTACTGGCAGGAGTGCGATTCCCCTTGTTTCTGGTGCTTGGATTAATTGCACTCTTCATCTCGCTCGCCACGCTCGCCTCCTTCTTGAAGGTGCTCGGCTCCGTCTTTTTCGGCAAGGGGGATGAGAAGCGCGGAATCCGGGAAGTACCGATTTCGATGCTCGTGCCCCAGATTGTGCTGGCTGGCCTGTGTGTCTTGCTCGGCATTTTCCCCCAACTTCCATTGCGCATTGTTGGGCATGCGATTGAAGGGGTGACTGCCCTGCCGGTTGCGAGCTTCGAGACAACACGTCTATGGGGCGGTCTCTTACTGGTGGTCAACGGATCCTTGGTGGGTTGCTGGGCGCCCCTCGTAGCGCTGGGAGCTTTGGCAGTCTTGGGGGCGTTCTCCTGGGGGATTCAGAGGGCAGGTGCGTCGAAAACAAGGTCTGTGCCCGTCTGGTACTGTGGCGAGGAGCACGATGCGGACACCGTTCGTTACCCTGCCAGCAGTTTTTACTTGCCCTTCAAACACGCGTTCCAGGGCATCTATCCCAGCCCGAAGGTGCACGTGCCGAGATTCCCCGCTCCGCTCCGTCGCGCCCTCAACTTCGACCAATGGCTCTATACCCCCGCGACCAACGCCATAGATAAGGTTGCCGACCGCGTAAGCCGAACGCACGTCGGAATCCCGCAAATCTACCTTCTGTGGATCGTCATTGGCGCCATCCTGGTGACTGGAATCCTGGTGTGGGTCAGGGGGTGAGAGGAGATGAACATGGCAGATCAGGCGACCACTACGCGGGTTAGGGAAATCGTCGCCGCGCGCTGCGACGGGGCTCTCCTCTCCGTCACTCAACCCCACCCCGACACCCTCCAGTTCCGTGTGGAAAAGACAGGCCTGCGGGCTGTCGTGGAGGGTCTGGTCCACGACCTGCAAGCTCGCTTCCTGATTTCCGTGGGGACCGACGCGCGGCCCATTACCGGTGATTTCACCATTCTGCATTTGTTCTCGCTGGACCGCGAGCATCTGTACGTACTCCTTGAATCTCCCGTGTCCGATAAAGAGCTGAGCATCCCATCCATCACCGAAATCATTCCGGGCGCCAACTGGGCGGAGCGCGAATTCCGGGACGCGGTCGGCGTCCATCCCGAAGGGCATCCTGATCCGCGCCGCTTGCTATTGGCAGACGATTGGCCGGAAGGCGTATTTCCCTTGCGAAGGGATTTTCCATACAACTACCAGCCTCCGCCCGCTGAAAAAGCGAAGCCTCAACTGCGCGAGCCCCCCGCGGGCGCAAGCGTGATGCCGATGGGACCTTTCTTTCCGGTGCTCGAGGAGCCCGCCTATTGGCGCTTGTTTGTGGAGGGCGAGACGGTGGTGGGATGCGACACGCGCATCTTTTACAACCACCGCGGAATTGAGAAACTCGGCGACAGCGTTTTGACCTACAACTCAATCCCCTACCTCGCTGAGAGGATTTGCGGTATTTGCGGCTTCATTCATTCCACGTGTTATTGCCAGGCGGTGGAGAAGGCTGCCGGCATCGATGTGCCGCGCCGGGCCAGATATATCCGAACCATCATGCTGGAGCTCGAGCGAATTCACTCCCACTTGCTTTGGTTGGGTATTGCCGGGCACATCATCGGTTTCGACACTGTACTCATGCAGACTTGGCGCATCCGCGAGCCAGTGATGTGGCTTTGCGAGGAGATCTCCGGTAACCGCAAGACATACGGCATGAATACGGTGGGCGGACTTCGGCGCGACCTCCCCAACCAGATCAAACCGAAGCTCCTCGAAACGCTGGCGTCAGTGGAAAAGGAGTCCGTGGCAGTTCGAAACGCCATCATAGGCGATACCACCTTGCACGCCAGGACCCGGGGAGTCGGCTTGCTGTCGAACGAGTGGGCGAAGAGGATTTGCACCGTCGGCCCGCCGGCCCGTGCTACCGGGGTGGCCATTGACGCCCGCCTCGATCATCCCTACGCAGCGTACGACGAGCTACCTCCTCAGATCGCCACGCAGACGGCAGGGGATACTTGGGCTCGCGTGGTGGTGCGGGTGACCGAGTTGCTGGAGTCGATTCGGCTGGTTCGCGAGGCCCTCTCGGTGATTCCGGATGGTCCGATTTGTGCCGAAATCGAGGATGAGATTCCGGCGGGCCGGGTTGGGGTGTCGGTGGTCGAAGCGCCACGGGGCGAGGCAGTCCACTTTGTACTGACGGGTGGTGATAACCGCCCGTACCGGTGGAGAGTGCGTGCGCCCACCTACCCGAACCTGCAGGCAATGCCGGCGATGGTCGCCAATGCGAACATCGCAGATGTGCCGATTACCCTGGGTAGCCTGGACCCATGCTTCTCATGCACGGAGCGCCTGGAGACGGTCGACCGGAGGACGAATAGCGTCAGGGTTTATTCCCACGCGGAACTCCTGGAGATCTCCAGGAAGAAAAGGTCCAGCGAAGTCTCAAAGCAGACCGCTGGGCGAGGAGGGTCGCAATGACCGTCTGGCTCATGAAGACTTTCCTTCTCTCCGTGCTCAACGTGGCGGTCGCTCTCCTGTTTTCACCGCTTTGCGAAGGCATGATGCGCAAGCTCCGTGCCGCTATCCATTCCCGAGTGGGCCCACCCGTCACGCAACCCTATTGGGACATCCTGAAACTCCTGGGTAAGGAGGACCTCCGCAGCACAGGAGGAGCCGTTTACGGAGCCTTGCCGGCGCTCACGCTGGGCTCTGTGCTCTTTCTCGCGACGCTGGTTCCCATGGGGAGCGATGCGCCGCTGGCCTTCGCGGGCGATTTGATCGTCGTGCTCTACGTGGCGGCAATGAGCAGCGTACTGCTCATGCTCGCAGGTTTTGCCAGCGCCAGCCCTTATGCTTCCATAGGCAGTTCGCGCGAAATGATGATGCTCTTGTCTGTCGAGCCGATCATGGCCATTGCCCTCGCCGTAGGCGCGTTCAAGGCGGGGACCTTGACCTTAGGCGGCATCGCGAGTTGGCAGGTGCAGAACGGACCGAGCATCAGCTTGGCGATTGGAGGCGTGGCGTTCTTCCTGGCTCTGCAAGCGGTGGTAGGTAAATTGCCCTTCGACATTGCCGAGGCCGACCAGGAAATCATGGGAGGCCCGCTGGTGGAGCAAAGCGGCCCGCGCTTGGCGCTCTTCCGATGGTCGATATGGACGAAGCAACTCGTGCTCACTTTTTTGCTGGTCGAAGTGTTCTTTCCCTGGCCGCACTCCGGGATCTACTTGATTGATCTAATGGCTACGATCGCCAAGGTGCTCGTGTTGCTGGTCCTGGTGGCGGTTGTTGACGTGGTAAATCCGAGGCTGCGCGTGGATCAAGCCATGGGATATTTCATGCGCGTCGCGGTGTCATCGCTGGCGGCCCTGGCGTTTGCAGTGATCGGAAGATAGCGGGAGGTTACGGTGTTCCTCAGCAAGCTTCGAGAAGCGCTGATTTGCTTGAAAGCCGGGCGTGTCACCCTCGGATATCCGTTTGTGCCGCAGGAACCCAAACCTGGGTTCCGCGGCAAGCTGACCATCGACGCCGATTTATGCTTCGGATGCGGTGGGTGTGCCAATGTTTGTCCTGCAGGCGTAATCGTCGTGTCTGATCTCGAACAGCACATGAGGAGACTCGAGTTCTTCTGGCGAAGGTGTACGTATTGCGGCAAGTGCGAAGAGGTTTGTCCCGAAAAAGCCATCCGCCTAAGCCAGCAATTCGAAACTGCCACCGACGCTCCCCAGGACATGTACATGCGCCTGGAGGTTTTCATGGGACCCTGCCAGAGGTGCGGCAGGTGCTTCCCACCTCCCACGTCGCTCGAGCGGATGATGAAAACCGGCTTCAGGGAGGGCTTGGGGGGAGGTCGCGCATGAGCCCGAATGCGCTGCACAGCGGTCTGATCGAAACCTTAAGCTTGACGATGGTGATTACCTCCGTGGCGGCGGTTGAGACGCGCAGGCTCAGGCTCTCGATCTTCGCCTACCTCTGCCAGGCGCTGCTGATCGTGGGGTTGCTGCTGAGTTTCGCCGCGGTCAACAAGGCGCTTTATTGGTGGGCCGCCACCGCATTCGTCACCAAGGCCGTCCTTACACCCTGGTTCCTTTTCCGTGCCATCCGCGGCGTGGATGACCGCGAATTGAAGCCGGTGATCGGTTTTGGCCCCTCCACCGTGATCGCTGCCTTGTTGATGTTAAGTTTCTTCCGTCTCACCCACGGCCAAATGGCCATTCTATCGCCCACTGAACTGGGACAACTTGGGGTTTTCAGAACGAATTTGGCGGTCGCCTCCACCGTTTTCGCACTGGGTCTGTTCGCCGTCCTGACGCGCCGGGATGCCATCAAGACAGTGATCGGGCTTTGTCTGCTCGAAAACGGAGTGCATCTGAGCTTGGTGAGCTTGGCGCCCGCCTTGCCCGAGACCGCGCTCTTTGGTGTCGCCACAGAAGTCGTCGTGACGGTTTTCCTTCTCCTCTACGTCATTGTTGGAGTGCGAAACGTTTTCGGCTCCACCGATACGTTCGAGTTGCGGGAATTAAGGTGGTGAGTATGTCTGGAGAAATGCTCAACGAGGTATCGGTTCTGCCCGCTGCTGTATTTCTCTTGCCGGTGTTCGCGGGCGTGATCGTGTTTTCGGCGACGCGGCTGGGTCGAACTTTTCAACAATGGATTTCCGTGTTGACGGCGGCGCTGGTCACCGGGTTGGGTGGTTGGATGGCATACCGCACGCTCTCGGGCGTCGCGCTTATCACCTGGGGCCGTGAGCTTCGCGTCGATGCCTTGAGCGCGCTGATGGTGGTTATTATCTCCGGCATCGGACTGCTGGCGTCTGTTTACTCCACACGATACCTCGGGGAAGGCAAAACGGAAGGCGTTTCCGCTAGTCGTACGCGGGTCTTCTACGGTCTTCTGATGTGGTTCCTGGGGACCATGTTGTGGGGGTGTGTAACCAACAACGTAATCATGCTTTATGTGGCCATTGAGGCCACTACGCTCACCTCCGGCCTGCTGGTGGCTTTCTATTGGGATCGGCGCGCTCTCGAAGCCGGTTACAAGTACCTGATGTTGTTGACCATTGGGATTACATTTGCCTTGTTCGGGTGCGTGTTGCTTTACGCCGGCGCAGCGAGTACTCACAAGCTCGCCGGCGCAAGCGCATTATTGATCAGCGACATTCGTGGCGTGGTTCAATTCATCCCGCGAGGGACCGCAGCCATCACCATCGCATTTCTAGTCATCGGATTCGGGACGAAGGCCGGAATTGCTCCGTTCCATCCCTGGCTGCCTGACGCGCATGCCGAGGCGCCCACCCCTGTCAGCGTACTGTTATCGGGCGTGATGATAAAAATGGCAGTCTATGCCCTGGCCCGCACGGTGAGCATATTCTATCCTGCCTGGCCTCAGATCACGATCTTCCTCGTCGCGCTGGGGACACTGACAATGCTCCTCGGCATCATCCTGGCTTTGACCCAAAATGACCTGAAACGCCTACTGGCCTACTCATCCGTAAGCCAGATGGGCTATGTTGTGGCCGGAATCGGACTCGGAACTTATCTGGGTTGTTATGGCGGTCTTTTTCACTTGCTCAATCACGCGCTCTACAAATCCCTGTTGTTCATGTGCGTAGGAGCTGTGATGTATGCTACCGGCGCCAGGCGAATATCCGAGCTCGGAGGACTGGCCAGCCGCATGCCGATCACGAGTGGGTGTTTCTTCCTGGGGGCGCTGGCCCTGTCAGGTTTTCCTCCCCTCAATGGGTTCTGGAGCAAACTGACTTTATATCTGGCCTTTGCTCACGCCGGACTGTGGTGGGCAGCGGTCATCGCCATCCTGACCAGTGTGCTGACCACGGTGGTTATGGTTCGCGCGGGCTATAGAGTCTTTTGGGGAAAATGCGTGCTCGAAGGTGCCGCTGCGGCAAACCCCAAGGGAATCCCAGCTCGGATGTCCGTTCCCATGGTAGTGCTCGCCGCTACCTGTGTGTTGCTAGGAGTCTTTCCCCAGGCGCCCTGGCCCTTGCTGGACCGCGCGGCAACGGTTTTGGCAACCCTGGGAAGGTGACTCGCTGAGGTGTTGTCATGTTGAGACGACTTTGCAAAAAGGCTTTTACCAAGGCACTCTGGGTGTACCACGCTAACACAGGGGCATGTAACGGTTGCGATATCGAAGTGATTAATGTGCTCACCCCTTATTATGATGCTGAGCGATTCGGGATCAAGCTCGTTGGTTCTCCGAGGCATGCGGATGTGCTGTTGGTTTGCGGACCTGTCACCCGCCAGGTCGCCCCGGCCCTGAAGCGACTTGTGGAAGCCGTTCCGGATCCGAAGCTCACGTTCGCCATTGGGTCGTGCGCGACGGGCGGAGGATGCTGGTTCGACACCTACAATGTACTCGGGGGCGCGGACAAAGTGATTCCGGTCGATTTCTATGTTCCAGGTTGTCCTCCCCGGCCGGAAGCCATTCTTTATGGGGTGGCCTATGCCTTGGGATTGGTACCCAAGAAAGTGGCCGAGGAGAAACTGAGTCAAGAAACAGTCGAGCAGTTGGCGCGAGGCAAGTCGATTATGGCGGGGAAGCTCCATTGCGAGAGTCCGCCGCTTGTCAGCTAATTATTGCTAGAGGTGTTGCCATGGAAACTATTCAGACTGTCCTAACTGCACATCCGTTCTTCGCTGACTTCCCGCCACACCATGTCGAGCTCGTTGCCGGGTGCGCCTGGAACGTGCACTTTGATGCGGGAAGGTTTATCTTCCACGAGGGCGAAGACGCCGACAAGTTCTATCTTATTCGTGAGGGCAAAGTTGGGTTGCACATAGCCTCCGAGCGCCGCGGGCCTCTCACCCTCCTAACTCTCGGGCCGGGTCAAATTCTGGGCTGGTCCTGGATGTTTCCTCCCTATCGGTGGAAGTTCTCGGCGAAGGCCCTCGAACCAACACGCGCTTTCGCTATCGACGGTATGTGCCTTCGTGGCAAGGCTGAGCAGGACCACGATCTTGCGTACGAACTGTTGAAGCGATTTGCACGTGTTTCCGGAAGCCGCCTGGAGACGATGCGCCTGCAACTTGTGAGTGCCTACAAGGACGAGCTGACACCTGTGGGGGGCGGCGGCAGGTCCTAACTGGCCATCGCCTTCTAGATGCTCTTTCGAGACTCTCCCAGTCTCCTCATAGGGTAAGTGTGGCAGCTTGAGAGGTCTTGTTGTCGCGGTTTCTGCAGCACCTCTACCGATGCGGGAATACCTAACCTCGGTACGTGCCAAAGAAACCGGACCGCATGACCGTATTCAGGTGATCGAGACAGGGGAGTATACTAGGGCTGGAAGGTCGCCTATCTTCAAGAATTGTTATCAGCCAAGATAGATCCCTTTGCCGGCGTAGTGGAGAGTTGACCTTCGACACCGGCGGTGGACGGAGGCCTGAGCACATTACTTGCCACCAGACGACGAAGGGAGCTGATCTCCAGGAACGCCGCTTGGAGATCGTGCCTCGGAGAGCCTTTTTTCCTAGGTGCTAACTTTTCATTCCCAATTCCCCGGGCGCATGACCGCAGGGACGGGCTTGTTCGCACAAGCGGCTTCGTCACCATCAAGCTTACGTCTGAAGTTCATGTGATCTCGGCAATACGCTGCGTGATCATTGCAACATGCGAGACTTCTTCCTGCAGGATCGCCTCGATCTTGTCAGCGCCCAGAGATGCCGGCACGAATCGCTTCATGCCCGCGTAGAAGACCACAGATTCCTTCTCTCGCTCGAGCGCAGCGTCGAGTATCTTCTTGAACGATGGCTCATCGCCGATCATCTTCGCAGGATCCATCTTCGAGGTGAACACTACCTGGTCCGCTGTTGCCTTCAGGTAGAGGCCCATCTCATTGTGGGGATCGAAAACCATCGGGCGCCTCTGGTCCTCGGTTAATCCCACCCGCATGTCGCGGAAGAGCTTCTCGTGACCAACTTCCCATTCAGCCAGATTCGACAGCATCTCCTTTGCCTTCGGATCGGTTACTGCATTCGCCGCCGCTTTGTAGAAGTTCAGACCGTTCTGCTCAATTCGCTGAGCAATCTCCAATATCTCATCTGCATTGAAACTGATTGACATTGGCGCACCTCGCGTGGGATTCAGCGTAAAACCGATTCTAATGTGTCCTTAGCTTAACAGAGTCACAAGGAAGTTAACAGTGGCGAGTATGAAACCACGCGATCGTAGTTGCCCCCATCATCAGCTAGCCCGCAGGAGTTGGACGTCAGATAAAGCTTGCTGGATGACTTTCGGAAACTCCTCTTCGCACAAGTAATCGGTGCGTTCGGGGTTTTCGGCGGGCAATTCAGACCGACTTACTGGAACGAGACCTCAAAGAGCTCCGCATGGAGAATGGGGAGTTCAAACTCGATGTGCGTGGCTATGGGTTTACCGCCGTCCGGCTGCTGGATTGACAGCCGAGGCCCGGCCGGGGTGGACTTGGCATGGACGCGCATTCGCTACGAGAGGGATATTAACAAACGGCAGGATCTCGATTAGCCCCCTTGCAGTCCCTCGCATACCTCCAAACAACGGCACTACCGAAGAACCCGATTCGTCCCCCTTCGGCCCCGCCCCTCTCACCTAGAGAGCTTCTGGTTTTTAAAGTGGAATCTGCGCCAGTACGTGTTGTTCCATCAGACGACCAGCGCCGCCACGGGCACCTTGCCGCGTTCTCCGGCGATGACAACGATGCCGGAATCGGTCACGTGCCATCCGCGGGCGCGGTCGGCAGCGAGATCGTAGCCGATCAGGGCGCCTTCCGGAACACGCACGTTCTTATCCAGGATGGCCCGGCGCACCTTGGCGTGGCGGCCGATGTCGCAGTTGTCCATGATGACGCACCCTTCCACGAGGGCGTCGGTGTGGACGCGCACGCCGCGTCCGAGAATGGACTTGCGCACAACCCCCCGGAAAGAATGCATCCGCCGGATACGATGCTGTCGATGGCCTCGCCGCGGCGATCGGCCTCGTCGAAGGTGAACTTCGCAGGCGGATCGGGGTAGCTGGCGCTGCGCAGCGGCCACTCGCGATTGTAGAGGTTGAGCTCGGGCTTGACGGAGCGCAGGTCCATGTTGGCCTGGTAGTAGGCGTCGATGGTGCCGACATCGCGCCAGTAGGGGATGGAGTCTTCGGCCTCGCCGGGGATGCGGTTGGTCTGGAAGTTGTAAGCGTAGATGGGATCGTTGCCCGCCAGCTTGGGCAGGATGTCCTTGCCGAAATCGTGGTGACTGGCGGGGTCATTCGTGTCGGCCTTGAGCAGGTCCACAAGAGTGCGCTTGGAGAAGATGTAGTTGCCCATAGAGGCGTAGACCTGGCTGGGATCGCCGGGCATGGTGGGCGCATTGGCGTTCTTTTCGTGAAAGGCCAGGATGCGTCCGTCCTCGTCGGCCTCGATGACCCCGAATTCGGCGGCGTGCTTTCGGGGCATGGGGATGGCCGCTACGGTCACTTCCGCCTGCCTGGCCATGTGGAAGTCGATCATGCCGGCGATGTTCATGCGGTAGATGTGATCGCCGCCGAAGATGGCCACCACGTGCGGGTCGGACTGCTCGACGAGGTTGATGTTCTGCGAGATGGCGTCGGCAGTGCCCCGATACCAGGTTTCGTCCTCCGAACGCATCTGTGCGGGCACGGGGATGATGAAGTGGCTTTTCAGCACCCCGCTGAACTGCCATCCCTCGCTCAGATGCTGGAGCAGCGACTGGCTGCGGAACTGGGTGAGCACGTAGATCGAGTTGATTCCGGAGTTGATGAAATTGCTGAGGACGAAATCGATGATTCGATATTTGCCTCCGAAGGGAACGGCCGGCTTGGCGCGTTCCCGAGTGAGGGGAAAGAGCCGCGTTCCCTTGCCGCCCGCGAGTACGATGCCCAACACGCGGATGCGCAAGGCGCCTTCCACGGTGAAGACGGGTTCTTGTTCGGGGATCTTCTTCATTGGCAATCAGTGCTCCTGAGGCAGTTGTCCTGCTCGATTCTATCAGAGCCAGACTTTGGGAGACTCTGGAATGTCGTTGGATCCCGATCAAACGCTCGTCTTCGCAGCTTGGGGGACCTCGGCCCGTGCGCGCTCGACTCCACTCGTCAGGCTAGAACTCCTCCACCGGAGGGTGTGTCTTGGCCAAGAATTGGGTTCAAAAGACACGCAGAGCCCAAGCTTCGCTTTCATCTAAGTCAGGATAACGGACGGGTTGGAGGCTGGGGTAGAAGTGCCGAAGGAACTCCTACCCGACACCTTGGTTGCTCCTTGGACTTGTCCCCATTTTTGAGACAAATAGTCCTGCGAGTGAAAGCACCCGGGCAGCGGGAGGAGGCGACGGTCGTCGGGTCGCTGCCTTCGGTGACCGCAGGGGAGTGGCTGAGCGCGGAGAGCCGGTGGATCAGGGACAAGGAGCACGGTCTGCAATTCAAGGCGATCACCATGAAGACGGTGCCGCCCACCACAGCCGAGGGGATCGAGCGGTACCTCGGCAGCGGGCTGGTCAAGGGCATCGGGCCGATTCTCGCGAAGAAGCTGGTCGGACGGTTCGGAGCGGAGGTCCTGGCCGTGATCGAGAACCGAGCCGCCGAACTGCAAACGGTCGATGGCATCGGCCCCAAGCGCAGGGAGCGGATCGCGCACGCATGGCAGGAGGCGAAGCAAGTGCGGGAAATCATGTTGTTCCTGCACAGCCACGGGGTGAGCACCAGCCGGGCGGTACGAATCTTCAAAACCTATGGCGAGAATGCAATCGAGAAGGTGCGGAGCAATCCCTACATGTTAGCGAAGGACATCTACGGGATCGGCTTCGTGACCGCCGACCAGATCGCCCGGAAGGTCGGGATCCCGAGAGACTCGATCAATCGGGCACGGGCGGGCATCGACCACGTCCTGCTGGAAGCAACTTCGGACGGCCACTGTGCCCTGCCTCGGGAGAGACTCAAGCTGGCGGCGGTGAAGCTGCTGGAAATGCAGGAAGGGACGGTCGAGCAGGCGTTGTCGCAGATGCTCACGGGTGGCTCCCTGTTGTTGGAAGAGATCGACGGCGATGCCCTGATCTTCCTGCCGCACCTCAGGAGGTCGGAAGAAGGCATCGCGGCAAGGATCAGGAGCCTGGCGGAGACGCAGCTGGTCTACCCGCCGATTGATTTCGAGAAGGCGGTTGCGTGGTGCGAGCGGCGCACGGGCAAGACGCTCGCCCCCAGCCAGCGCGAGGCGCTGAAAACGGTGCTCGCCAACCGGGTCGTCGTCATCACCGGAGGACCGGGCGTGGGCAAGACAACGCTGGTGAACTCGATCCTGATGATCCTGCGTGCCAAGGGCGTCAAGTGCCTGCTGTGTGCCCCGACCGGACGGGCGGCGAAGCGGCTCACGGAGACCACCGGCTTGGAAGCGAAGACGATCCACCGCCTGCTGGAGATTGACCCCGGAACGGGGCGGTTCAGCAGAAACGAGTCGAACACGCTCGCCTGCGGCCTTCTGGTCGTGGACGAAACCTCGATGGTGGACGTGCCACTCATGCACTCGCTGGTGCGGGCGCTACCGAACCGTGCCGGGCTGGTTCTGGTCGGCGACGTAGACCAGCTTCCGTCGGTTGGGCCGGGCACGGTGCTTCAAGACCTGATCGAGAGCGGCGTCGTGCCAGCCGTTCGCCTCACCGAAGTGTTCAGGCAGGCGGCGGACAGCCACATCATTACCAACGCACACCGCATCCGCCGAGGCCAGATGCCGGATATGCGGGGATCGGACCCGAGTTCCGACTTCTATTTTGTCGAGCGGGACGATCCGGAAAAGATCGCGGCAACGCTGGTCAAGCTCGTGCGCGAGAGAATTCCGGAACGCTTTCGTCTCGACCCGATCCGCGACGTTCAGGTACTTTGCCCGATGAACCGGGGATCGCTTGGCGTGCGCGAACTGAACGCATCCCTGCAGAAGGTCTTGAACCCAGCCCGTCCCGGCCAGCCTCCTGTCGAGCGGTTTGGATGGCGTTTCCAGACAGGCGACAAGGTCATCCAGACGGAGAACGACTACGACAAGGACGTGTTCAACGGCGATGTGGGGATCGTCGAGCGCATTGACGGCGTCGAGCAGCTGGTCGCAGTGCGCTTCGACGAGCGGCTGGTCAAGTACGACTTCGGGGAGTTGGACGAGATTTCCCTGGCTTACGCGATCACGATCCACAAGTCGCAGGGATCGGAGTTCCCGGCGGTGGTGATCCCGCTCGCCACGCAGCACTACATGCTCCTCCAGCGCAACCTGATCTACACAGGGATCACGCGGGGAAAACGGCTGCTGGTGCTGATCGGGCAGAAGAAGGCATTGGGCATTGCGGTCCGCAACGACCGGCCGCAAAGGCGATACTCAGGATTGCTGGCTAGCCTGAAGGGCAAGAAGGGCACAGGGGGAAGTGCCGTCGAATCGAAAGCCGCCAGCCAATCGAGGGTGGCGCCCGCTTCTATATAACGGAGCTACGGAAGGACCTGGTATTCCCGGGCCAAAAACGAGAGCGGGGAACCGCTTACGGCTCCCCGTCTCAGGTATTCGTCGTTAATGCCGTGGCAGCGTCCGCGGGGCGCTGCCAACGGTGCGCACCGCAAGAGCGGTGTGGCCATTCGACCATCGTATGCATTCCAGGTGGAGTTATACCTCCTTTCCTGTTAGCATACCTTCCTTCTACTCCTGTGAATGCGCAAATGCAAGTTCTTCTTTGATCTTATTGCACCAATAATGCCAATGCCTTCAGACCTTCTTTGTCCGCGTAGGCCCTGCCACGACACCAACGGCTGATCAAGCGAAAGACTCCGAATAGTGTTGGTCGATTCTTCAGCCGTCAGGCCGAATGGCTGGGAGGGGCGAAAACAAAAGGCACGAGCAACGAGCCTGAAGCGCCGCCGGCACCATAGGTCGATGGGGAGCACTTCCAGACGTCGGCCCCCGTCATTTGTGTTCGGCCTTCTCCTCTTAAGGTTGAATCTTACTAGTTTGTTGCCAAGCCTGGTAAATATAGATCCCCGCTAGGATGATGCCATAGAGCACAAGGACGATCGTGAGGACTTGACCCCACCTGTCAATTTTCGCGATCTTCTTCGTCATCTCCATCTGCTGTCCGGCCTCGCGCTCGCTTTCCAATATATCCAGGCTCTTGTCTTCCCGCTTGGCAAGCCTCATTCGGGAAATCGCCAGCACGATCACCATGATCCCCAGAACGACCCAAACCACGATGTAAGGAATAAAGTTCATGACGGTCCTCCAGTAACGTGCCGTTAGCGTCGCTTTGCAGTTCAAACCTCAAATACTCAGGCCGGGCGGGTCTAAACCTTCGCCCCCGAGTACCTTGCCGGAGAAGAGAGCAGCTTTCACGCAAAAACGCCTGGAAGTGCGAAAGTTCGGTTAGGCGAGCATGGTTTGGGCCGTCCGCGTGATTAACCAGAGCGCAGCCCGGCCGCTACGGCGCGGCAACCGGCACGAACACGACATTCCATTCCTCGTGCTGTGTCGGCGCGTACCCGTGGGCGCGCATGAAGGCCGTCACTTCCTCCGCGCTAGAACCCATCGATTTCAGTGTGTGGTCGGTTAGTTCCACGGAGACGACAGGCCTGTAGCGGTCGAGGGTTTCCACTGCACCTTTCAGCACCAGGAACTCTGCACCCTCCACGTCTATTTTCACGGCATCCACCCGAGTGACCCCGGCCTCTCTCACGATGTCATCCAGTCGGCGGGTGCGCACTTGATAAGAGGCTGCGACCGGCCCTGCCCCCGAAGCGTTCGCTGACGAAAGCGAACTCGCCCCCGTGTTCGAACGATGCGCGGCATAAAAGGTCAACGTGGTTTCGGAATCATAACAAGCCACCGGCGCGACAACGATGACCGCGCTGGCGCCGCTCGCACGGATATTGTCCCGGAGTCTGAGGAGGGTCTCCTGGTTTGGTTCTACGGCGATGACGCGCCCCTTAGGTCCAACTACCTTTGCTGCTTTAAGCGAGTACCACCCTATATGGGCTCCCACATCGACGAACGTCCCACCGGCCGGAACGTGCTGCTCCAACGCATGCCACGTCTTTGGTTCCCACTCGCCGAACCCGAGGATATACCTGCTTACCGCATCGTAAGGGTCGAGCAGCATCGTGACGCCTGGTTCGACGCGGACCCAGACAGGAACGAATGGTTCGAAAATCGGCGCCCAACGGTCGGCCAATTGCGCGCCTCTCGCTAGGGGCCAATGTGAATGCCACGCCCGGAAGAAAACGAAGAATCCCTTCGTCCTCAGGGAAGGCCGCACCATGAAGATGGTTCCGGCAGCAAACAAACATAGCAGCACCAGGATGCCTACTCGTACCCATTTGTTCTTCACGGAAGAACCCTCCCCCGGAATTCAGACCTTGGCCCTCCGGTGCCGGACAACTATATCAAAATTCACAGCTCACAAAGGGATGAACCAAGTTCCTCGAGGTTGCTTGGAAATAGCTGCATATGCACCAGGGGAGACGCGCAGGCGGTTCATTTTCAAAGCGATGTCCGTGTACTAACGCGGGGGCTGAAGAACCAACTCGATACCCGCGCATTCCCGCGAGCCCGAGCCAATCGCCACGCCCGTGGCTGGGTTGACCCATTTGACCTCATCGGTCCCTGGCGGGACATCAAGGGAAACCGTATCGGTGAACCAATTCACATTAACGTTGAAGCGACTGGCGGTCGGGCCCTGCGACCAATCTTCCCATTTTCTAGTTCCGTGAAAGATGTAGAGGGCGCATTGCTTCCCCGGCTCCGCTATCCCCCTGGAGACTGCCCCGGAGTCGGTCACCCGAAATCCCATAAACTTCGTCATTTTGACAAAATCGAGGCTCCGCATGAAACTCATCAATACCCGTTTTTGAGGCAGAATCTCTTGCTCTGTGCGGGTTCCTTTGGCGGATGAATTAAAGGTGGACAATTCACCGTTCAAATGGATCAGCCCGGCAAGACCACCGACCATGCCATACCATCCTTCGGCGCGGGTCTCTTCAACCGGGTGTCCGTACCAGGAAGGGTAGTAGGATGTTTCGACATCGATGATAGGCTTGGCATCAATGTAGTTACTGCCCAATGTCAGCTCCATTGGCGAAATGTATTCCGTTGGCAAAATGACCGCAAGTATCAGGATTGCGACCACCACAGCGGCGGCAATTATCCATTCCACCAATCCTGCATCTGCCCGACGCGCACACTTCCAAACAATCGCCCACCAGTATGAGCCGTCTCGTCTTTCAGATCTTTCCGCTGTCGCTTTGTTCTTAGGAAGTTGTCCGTGGCATGTACGGCAACCTACACAGGGAACACTCTCACGTCGATGTTTTCCGCTGCGCGGAGGATGTGTTCCACCGGCCTGCCGAAGATGCGATCCCACCAACTGTTGCTCACGCGGTTCGCCATAAAGATCTGGGTAATCCCATGGGCGCGTGCAAACTGGATGATGGCGTCCGCAGGATCGTCTCCAACCAGAGCTTCGATTCGCGGGTTGACAGCCCGCGCGTGCTCCAGGTTTCGCTCCAGCACAATCCTCTCTTCCGGCGTAATGTCTGGGCGATTGATGTACGCGACATACAACTCTCCGTGGAATCTGTCGGCGTTGCGCCTCCCGCTGGCGATCATCTTTGCGGCGTCCACGTAAGGGGATACGTAAACGAGAATGCGCTCCTGAGTTCCCCATAGCTGCTGAATCCCATGCCGCACCAGGTAAGCTTCAAGCTGGTAATCGACTACGTCCGCGGCCAGCAGTAGTACGATCTCCCGCAACTCCGAAAGCTCTTGCGGCGAGAGGGTAGCTGAGCCCGTCCCGTTGACAAAAAAGGGGTTGGATCCCCGCTGTAGAGCAAAGTCGGGCGGCGCATCCACGATTTCGATTTCGTCGGCATTGCGTAAGAAGCTCTCCGGCACGGTCTCCGTCACGTGCTTGTGCGTAATCCTCTCCACCTGCTCGCGCCGCTCCTCGATGTATTGGAGGTTGACCGTGGCAATCACGGAGATGCCTGCTGAAAGTAGGTGCTCAACATCCTGCCACCGCTTGGGGTGGGGGCTGCCCGGGGGGTTGTCATAAGCGAGGCCATCTACCACGCAGACTTGGGGATGGCGGCGCAGGATGGCCTCCACATCCATCGTGGGCACGCCATCCACGGTGCGCAGGGAGATGATTGGCAATCGTTGTAGCAAGCCCTCGACTTCGGCTGAGACTTTGGGTTGGATCGCGCCTACGACTACGTCCTCCCCCCGTGTCCGCCGCCGCCGCGCCTCATCCAGCATGCGGAACGACTTGCCCACACCCCCCGCGTATCCGAGAAAAATCTTGAGTCGTCCGCGCCGGTAAAATTGCTCCTCCGCCTGAAGTTGGCGCAACAGTTGCTCGGGATCGGGACGACGATTGGTCGACATGTTCCTCGCAACCGGTGAGAGTACCGGCTTCCAGGGTCTATTAGCACCACGGGAGTCCGATGCAAACACCTTCCGTTATAACCAGTCCGTGTCTGGACAATTCACAAGAAAAGAAGAGCCTTCAGGCGTCGAGACCCGGTGGCCACTTTCACAAACTACTTTGTCGAATCGCCAAAGGCTTCTCAACTCTTCCAAGTTTTGCCTGTTTAGTCGATCACATTCCAAGACTACGAATACTCTTATTTGAGCTTTGCAGCGTTTCCGGCCGCATGCGATTTCGATGGAGCCGGTGCAATGAGAGTGTGCTGATGGGTCCAGCTTATCATCTAACTCCCAATCGAGGTCTTGAGGAGTGTAATCGCACACGTGCATGCATGCTGGACACAGGAAGGTTCTTTTCCAGTCGGCCCTGGGCCACCGTGCTGGATGCTCAAACGTTTCCTCAGGGATGAAATAAGGGAGTCGAATTTTAGTCTGGCAGTCGTGAGTGTTCTTACATTTCAGGAACGGCTGATGGACAAGCATAGGAAACCTCGCGTGGAATGTGCCGGGATTCTTGGCTCCGCAGCTAATACAAAACACGGCGGGCACCTCGGATCAAACATTGTTGGGGATAAAGCTAGACCGGAGATAGCGGATTGTCAAGCCGAGTAGTCAGGATCTTCCATTTGGCTCGCGCTCCCTGGGGTGGTAGATACGACATATAGCCCACTAACAAGCCAAGTGGATTGTGGTAGGTAAACGCTGGGCCGTTGATCGCCGGTAACCGTGCCTTGCCTCTCGTTTCGTTCAGCAATGGGCCTGGGCAGAATCCTGAAGGCCCGAGCGAGTCGGAATCAGGGCGTGGTTTGCAGGTGCGGCGCGACCCACGCACGATGGCAGAGCCGGGAGGGGCCACCGCTGCTGGTTGCCGGGGACACGCCACCACTGGCGCGTGAATCTGGCCCTATTTCCCATTATCATGATGTCCGGCGCTTAGGGGCTCGCGTGCCTACGGCGTGAAGTTCATGCGTTATACGAGAGTCTAGAAGAGCAGCTTGGAGGGGTGAACAATGACAAAGACTATAGCCTAGCGAACCTTACTCGACAGCTCCTTCTTCGCTGAATCGAATACCACTTAGAACTTCCGCATGTGAATTTCCGTGCCGCCGCGCTCGAAGTGGGCCTCGTCCATCAATTGGTTGACCAAGAAGATTCCCCGACCGTGCTCGGAGAAAACGTTCTCCCCCATAGTCGGGTTGGGGATTGAAGCTGGGCCAAACCCGGGACCGGGGTCACGCACGACAATCGAGAGACCCCGAGACTCGTCGCAGGCCACGCAGAACTCCACGTTCTTCGAGGGGTCATTTCCGCACCCACGGACGATCGCATTCGCCAAGGCCTCCTGGAGCGCCAACTCGATCTGGAATTCTTTCCCTGCGCCACACTTGGCCTCGCCAGTCGGGGTTGCGGCCCATGCGTCGCTTGGGCGCTGGAAGCCGCAGTCGTCTACGACTGGGTATTGACTCCGTCAGCACCCGAATTCCCTCTGTAAGACCTATTCACATCGCCGCAGCTCTGCTACATTGAGCCGGTATCATGATCTCCCTATTGTGTCCTCGTTGCGGGTCGTCGCGGGTCAACAAATCGCCGAGCGGCCAACACCTCATGTGTCTCGACTGCCAGCGGGTCATCCTTCAGGACCGGGTCAAGAAGCCTCGTGGGCGAAGGATTCAAAGTAGACCCCTTCCTCCACCTCCAGAGCCCTGTCCTGAACCAGCAAATTGAAGAACCTCACGCGGGAATAGAAGATGAGGGAACACGGCCGGGGTAGTCTCTACCGTGGCACCCGCTTCGCCAGGTTTTCTGGCTCGGGCCGGAAAAGCCCACTATCTGCCCTCACTGCCCTGGGGCACGGTACGGGACGCTCTTCTTCACGGCCTCGTCCACTTCGCCGGGCGTAAGAAGCACCGTGGTCGTGGTGGTGACTGCGCCGCTGGCATTGATGGCCAGCGAGGCCGCCGCCACGCTCACGTTGTCGGGCAGGTCGACGAGCACAATGGCGTCGTGCTTCCCAAAGGCAAAATAGAATGCCTCCACTTTCCCGCCTGCCGACTTGATTGCCTTCGCCGCTGCGTCGCGGCGTCTGGTGCCGCCCTCCGAGAGCAACCCCTTCACGCCTTCAGCCGTGTACGTCGCCTGAATCAGATACTTTGGCATGGTATCTCCCCCCTCGCTGATTTTGGATAAGTTGTGTGCTTTTGCCCAGGGTTAGACCATAACACAGCTAACAGGGGAACTCAATTGTGACCGCTCTTGTTTAGCAAGCGGCCCGTGGTCCTATGAGCAGCGGCTTGCAGCGTAGGACCAACTTTCAGGTGCCTCGGGACTTGGTTATCCGAGAAGCCCGAGCCGCATTGCACCGGGCCAAACGAACTGGAGCAGTCCGGTGTGTAGAGTCAGGCGGATGGCTGTTGTGGCGGTTTTTCGGTACCACCCGAGCGTAGACAGCGACCGGGCAGGCGGACTGTACCGCCGGCGCTCAGGATGCTAAACTTCGACTGCGCGTTTGATTCAGGGAGGAAACCTCGCCCATGGGACAGTTCTTCGACCGAAATCTTCGATTCGAGAAACTTCCAGGGCTAGCGAGGAGAATTCAGGGCCATACCGTGGTGCAGCGGTGCGCTATTTAGATCCAGCGGAGACGCCGAAGTCGTAGACCTGCCCCCCACCCATCATGGCCCCGCCCATGCCACCCGAACTGGCCGTGAAGCAATACTCGCCGGGCTTGAGCGGCTTGCTCACGGTGACCTTGAAGATTCCGCTTCCTATCTTCACCGATGAAAAATCTACGATGTCCTTTTTTTCGGGGCCGCTCGACATTCCACCGCCCAATCCGCCCATGGTCACGACCACGGTCTCACGCGTGTCCTTTTTAACCTCCAGCCGCACGAGTTGGTATCCGCTCGGGGAAGTAGGGGCAGGGCCCGTATAGCTGAACGTCGACGCGGCAGCGGATTTCTCAAAATAGAAGTAGAACTCGGGATTGGGGTCGGTGAGTTGGACGACAGCATGCGCGTTGCGCAGGGTAGCCTTCGCATGGCTCTTTCCCATACCCATGGTCAGCATGGCTGAGCCCATACCCATTTTTTGGCCTGAAAATGAGCTGGCCTCAATCTGCTTCATCTTCCCGTTGACGAGGACCCATACCCCGGCGTCGTGGGGCGAAGCGGGGTCGTCAGGGTTCGGGGCGGCGGGCTGGTCGGTGGCGTGCGCCGCAGAACTTGCCTGAATCATGGCGTGCACCACGGCATCGGGAACCTTGGCGTCTTTCAAAGATTTCAGCGCGTCCATGCTGATATCGAAATTCGTGGCCTTCGTAGCATGAATCTTATCCACGATGACTCCTTCGGAGAGCCCCATGGATATCATTTGCAAGACGTCTTTATTCGTCAGGGGCGCTTCGTTCTGGGTGGTTTGCTGGGCGAGAGCGGAAGCTGCGGCCAGGAGCAGCGCCAAGGCGAACGAGGCTGTTTTCTGAACCTTCATGGACCTTCTCCTTCGGTGAAGTGCTCCGCGAGCGAACACCATGCGCCACGGAAAATTAGAATTTGCCCTTAACCGTACTTCTTACGCCTTCTTACTTTGCGCTGTCAAGCGCGAATAGGGCGAATTGACGGCGATCATTCCATCCCATTCCCGGCTCCACTAAAACGCATCGAAGGAGCATTGCCAACCACATGGCCACGTGGAAGGTCATTGTGCTGGTTAGCGGTAATATCGAAGCCGTTTCGGGACTGGCTGCCCAAGACCGGCCGGGAACCCGCGAGTGGACAGTGTGGGAAGGCGAAGCCGCCGACAAGGCCGAAGCCCTCAAGTGTGCGGAGAAAGCCGATCCCAGGGTCGACCTGGAGTGGATGCGGATTCGCTACGAAAGAGATCTGAACACACGGTAGGTCTCGCCTGGCGCCGTGCCGTCACTCGCTTCAGCGCGTACACCCCCTTGGTAAGTGGTGTATCAAGCTTCACCTGGGCCTGCTGGGCAAAGGGAGCGGGGAGAATGCGGATGCGGCGTGGAAGAAAGTCGTGGAGAAGCAGGCGGAAGTATCCGGAGTTCGGGCTGCGGAGATATCACCTTCATAAAGAGAAGCAAAATCTCCGGAGGGGGATGTGCCAGAAGTCATCATTCCACCGCCAGCACCGATCCCGGCAGTGGTGACACAACTCCTCATGTTCGGTATGTCATATGGGCCAGTGCAACGGCGACAGGCTGCGCGCAGGTCATCGATTGCTACCACAGCATCGGACCAGCTCGGATTGTTCAACAACTCAGGCTGAGGCGACCCGAAAACTAAACCGGAAATTCCGGACAGAAGCCGCGGAGTCTGAAAACTCCGCGAGACCAGACTGAAAGAATGCCGGATTGCTAGTTGGACGTGGTGCGCGTGTCCGTCCAGACTCGCACGGTTTCTTTCTCACTGTTTATTGTCACGTCCACCTCGCCCTCGTGAGCCAGGGCGCGAATGCCGGCGCCGATGTCGACCTCGTCAGAATTGTTGGCCAGCATCGCCCGAACCACCGGGATCGGAACCTTAATAGCAATCGTTTTGCCGTGTTGATGTTCGGCGTTTGGTTTCTCAACGACTTTAATCAGCAAATCTCGGCCGGCCTTCGCCACGCTCAATTCCTTATCATGCCGCTCCAGGGTAACGAAAACGTTGTCGGGCGAATTGCGAACCGAGTCCAGCAGGGCCCGCAGATCCTTCCCATTCACCGAGGCTTGCAAACTGAATTTGCCGTGATGTTGATGATCGACCGGGACCGAAGGCAAAACCGCCGACGCCATCGCAATGGGCACGTTGAAGCTCACGTTCGCGCTCACCCCTTTCGCGCTTTCCACGCGCACGTGAATCCAACGCTCGCCAGGCGCAGCCATCAGTGCGGCGGCGCTGAGAAACAAAACGGTCATGGTTTGAAGGATATTCTTCATCACGAGTCACCTCACGATAATTTCCCTCCGGGTCGGGGACCCAGCTGTCCCCGAAATCACTGGGTGCCAACCTTATGCCCGGAAGATGCGGTCATCCGCCTGCCCCCTCCCTACAAACTTGTGACGCCCTTTTGGAAGGAGCAACCAACTCCCTGGTTAGGCAATTCGTGTGCCAATTCCAATCAGGCGTAACCTATTGGCAAATAAGGGAAAATGGGCAGGTGCCCCTGACCAAATTCCACCGCATGGGGTGGTGGTCTTGGGCCGGCACACAAAGTCGGGCGGTGCCATTCCCGTCGAAGCTACATTAGCTGTACCGACTCCCATTGGTATCGCTGCCGCCCGTTCGGCTGGAGAGAAGCTCCGTGCCTACTGGACGATGAGTGACCTCCCGCCGGCCGACTGCCAGGAGCGGTTGCTTACCAAGCTGGCTCAAGTTGAGAAGACTGCACTTTCCAGTCAAGAAAGCTGAACACCCCATCCCCATTGGAAATCATTCTTGTCGGTGACAGACTTACGAAATTCTTACGGAAAGCAAGCCTGAGTATCCCGTTGCGATTACTTTTTCAATTCCACGCAGATGGCTTCGAAGACTTTGTTGCTGAGATTTTCAGGCGCATGTTCGTACGGCTCCTCCACGCACAGGACCTGCCCGACGTGCCCCAGGATGTCCTGCTTGATGTCCTTGGGTAGGTAAAAGCAGAAATCGCAGTCACTCAGCATCACCACGATGTTAGCCGGGTGCCAGTGCATCGGCGACTTCTCGTGCGGTCCGTATCTGATCCGCAGGACGCGCACGCGGTCGTTTTCGAACTCGACCTTGTAGTGCTTGGGGTCTACGATAACAGGGTCGGCAGCCATGGGAAGCCTCCTGGGTGGAATGACCGAAGAATAAACTCTTGCCCGGACTATTGCAACCCGGAAGGAACGGCAGTGATGAGCCGTGACTTGATCGATTGGTTGTACCGGAGGTACCCGCCTCGATCTCAGCAGCGAAACGGTGCGCATAGGTCCTGAGAACCATGAAGAGTGAGGCAGTTGCGAGCCGCTGGGCTGACGACCAGATTGCGAGGTAGTGCTACAGTTTGATCGACTAAACCTCGCTGCCGCAGCGCATCTCTGGCCGTATAATCGGAGAGCTGGTGCTAGCCATTCACAGCAATCGTGGGTTCAGGGCGGCTGTCATGAACAATAGCGATTTGCTTCGTTATAAGAATCTTCTCGTTTCAAAGCGGCAAAAGCTCTCCACCGGCAAGAGTGTGGTCGATTCGATCTCCGCCGCAGGTGAGCTTCGCGGGGATCCAGTCGACATGGCCGCCAGCGAAAACAACGCCGCTATGCAAACCAGGTCGCAGCAGACAGACGGCAAGCTCTTGCGTGCCATCGAGGATGCCTTGATGCGGATTCGTCAGGAGAGATATGGCACCTGCGAAGAATGCGGACAGCCCATCAGCAAGGCGCGATTGGAAGCGGTGCCCTGGACCAGGTGGTGCAGGGACTGCAATGAGCGGCATTGCTCTGGAAGCTGAGACGCTGGCTGGGTATTTCCCGCGCCTCACCCCTTTGCAATGCCCTGGGTCAACAAAACGGATACGGAGGAGCCGGGGTGTTTCTTGGGTAGGACAGCGCCCAGGCTCTCCTTGTTTGGAGCTGGTAGCCAGTGCGAAGGTACTTCTGCTGACCGTGATGCCCCACAAGGCTGGAAGGATGCCAAGATCCAGAACTGGGTCATCGCGTGTAATGCCCCGCCGAACTGGTCCAAAAACTCGCAGCAGCCTGCGGACCATCTTGCCGCACCTGAACCATAGGGAAGCTTATACCGAGGCTGGAATCACCCTCTGGCGCAAAGTCTGGGGGCGCAGCGGAGCTCCGCAGTCGGCGCATACCCACCGGTGGCGCCGGCACGTTCCGGCTTCTTGCGTCCCAGGAAGGGTAAGAGCCGTAGGCGAAGTGTCCGGGTCTCCAGCGTCGAGGTCTAGAGGACGGCCGGTGTCCTCGATGGCGGCGACGGCAAGGTCCGCATCGAATTCCCTTGGCTCCTTCGGCTGGCGTTTTCTGATTGCCATTTCCGTCTGCCCGTTCCTGGGCTACGCCACGGCGCTGCTGCCAGCATCGGCAACGGCCGCTCCCAGCCGGCCGGTAGCCTGAGCGGCATCGCCCCCGGACGCTTCGGCAGCAGCCTCATCGGGCTGCCCGGCCTCCGTGGGTGTTGCGGGGGTCTCCACCGTTGGCCCCCCTGTGGTGGGAGAAGCTTCAATGGAAGGCTGCGGAGCCGGACCAGTTGCAGGGATGGCACTCGGCAATTCGTCCGCAGGCTTGAGCACAGGGCTGAGAATTACCAGCCCTTCCTCCCGCTGCTCGTGCGGGAGGCCCAGCATCCCTGCGATGTGGGTGATGAAGCCGAGGGCGTCCGTCCCGCTGGCCAGCGCCTTCTGGATGCGTGGCCCCACTGCCTCCAGCAATGCTGCGGTACCTGTTCCGCCACCGCCGTCAGCAGGTCCCGCCTGCTCCTCCAGGGCGCTCCGGTAGCGGCGGACGAGCCCGTCGGCCTCCGCCCGTGACAGCCCCTGCGAGCGTACGAACGAGGACCAGGCCCCGCTACGGCCAGGGCGGGCAAGCCGCTCCTTGGCCTCTGACAGGCGCCTGCCTAGCTCCAGGCAGACGGCCCGGGACTCCTCCTTGCCCCGCTCGGCGGCGGCTTCCGCCTGGGAATGTGCGGCCCAGAGCTGCCGAATCTCCACGGCATCCTTCGGCTCGGCACCGGATGGCCCGCCGGGGGCTCCGCTGGCCGGCGGTGCCGGAACGGCCTCGCCGCTTGCTCCCACTGCGATTATGTTTTCCATGAATGCCTCTCCCTGTCAGGAATTAGGGCGCGGAAACTGCATCAAGAAACCGCTCCCTACTTAATGAGGTCCATAGCGGGAGTTCTCATTTGCTTGGGTGCTCCGGGTACGCAGCGTACCCAGAAACCGGAAGGAAACTGACGCGGCTTTGGGCCGCTGTTACGACTCGCCCTCTGGATTTCCACGAACTTGTCTTCCAGGCAGGCGAACCAGAACACCCACATGGCGGCACAGGCCGTCAAGCTCCCCCTGGGCCTCACGCTGCCTCCCCTCCAGGTAACGCTGCGGGGGGGAGCCGGAACTGCTACTACAAGAGTCCGTATCAAGTATTCTCGTTTGCAGGTGGGAGCTGGCAGCGACCGGTGTCAGCCACCCCTGCCCGAGCGCCAGTCAGGCACGAGCGTGTCCGTGGGCGGCCCACGGCGGTGGCTCTTATGCCCCGTCCGCCGTCAAGGAGGGCTTCCTCTCGAGGTCCGCCAGGACTCCCAGGAGCCGGTTCCACATCTCCTCGCCGTCCTCGTCATGGTATACGTCAGGGTAGCGGACGACCTTGGAGTCGGCGTCCAGTGCAAACCCGCCCAGCACAATCTCGCTGGCCTGTGCCCAGCACCGCCTGGCCGCCTCGGCGTCGGCGTCAATCTGCCCAACCGGTGCCTCAATCAGCACCGCATCGTGCACCGTGGCGCAGAGCGCCAGCCCCTCGTCGACCATGAGGGACGCCGCCAGGCGCATGATTTCGGCGCAGGAGGCCTGCATCGGGAAGTTGGACAGCGTCGTGGACGGGGTCTCCCTGTCGACCGGCATCTTCCACCCCAGCGGCGTGGATATCTGCCCGGAGATTCCGGCACGGAGGACCTCCTTCTCGCTCCAGCGCCAATACTGCCGGTAGACCCTGCGAAGGTCCCGGTGGACCTTCTCCGCCACCCATAGCGGGATGCCTGCATTGCGGGACAGCCCCATCGAGGTCTGCCCGTACTGGGCGCCCAGCATGCCGGCCTTGTAGAGCTTCCGCTGCTCGGGGTGCGACTTCTTGGTTGCGTCGGGAGGCACCGCCCCGGCCATCTTCGCCAGGCGGAGGTAGACGTCCTCGTGGGACCGGTATGCGTCCAGCATCGCCTGGTCGCCGGACAGCGCCCCGGCGATGCCGAACTCCGCACTGACGAGGTCCACGTAGGCAAGCGCCTGCCCGACGCCGGGCCTGATGAGGAAGCGTGCCCAGGCGGGGAGCGAGAAGATGAAGCCGCCGCCCCTCGGCTGGCTCCGGCCGGTGGCCGTCCACCAGGGCCAGGGGTGCAGGCGGCACCGCCCGTCGCCGCCTATCGGCAGGTCGAAATGCCGGAGCGTGGTGAGGAACTTGCGTGTCTGCCGGAGCGGCTCGAGGCAGGGATAGCGCTGCGCCATCGCCTTGAAGGTCTGCTCGTCGTCGGGCCTGTTTGCGGGGTCGGCGATGCTGAGCCTGCCGGACGCCGTGCGTGGCCATTCGCCGGCAAGGCCCATGCGCTCTATCATGGCGTTGAACCCAGCCTCGCTCCACGCCACCCTCCCGTCCTTGCCCGGCAAGTAGACCCCGTATCCGTGCTCCTGCTCGATGCGCCGGGCGAGCGACGAGGTCAGCTCGGGCCAGTTCCGCACCAGCCGCTCGTATGCTGGCCGGTCGACGGGGATGCCGTTGTGCTCAATCCACGCCACCGCCTTGGTGAAGGACCCCCGCAGGAGGGCCTCCTCCGGATTCACGAACCGCAGCATGGCCGGGAGGAGCGCCGCCGTGCCCGCCACGTCCTCCATGCAGTAGTCGAGGATTGCAGCCCGTTCCCCTTCCGAAAAGGGATGGCCACGCAGGATGAGGTCCCGCATCTCCTCCTTCTCGGCGGCCGCCATCGCATCCAGGCCGTACTTGGCGAGCGTCAGCAGGAGGGACGGGACATAGCGCTTGCCCCTCTCATCCTTCTGCGTGTTCGTCAGCAGCATCTCCTCGGCGTACAAGTCGATGATGGTCGGCGGGAGTTCCCACCCGCAGGCCAGGAAATAAGACCACTCGGCCGGGGCGCTGAAGCTGACATAGAGGATGTCGGGCTCGAGGGGCAACGGGCAAGGTTGATGGACGCCGGGCGTGGCAAAGACCCGCCACTCCCGCCCTGTGGAAAGGGACTTGGCGCACAGGCAGACCGGGATGACCGGCTCGCCTGAACGGGGCACGTACTCGGTATCCAGGACGATGGCGTCCTGGATACCGATGCTGGTTAGCTTAGAGGGCAGGGCCATAGCTGCACCCCCTGAGGCTGCGGATTACCGGATGGTCGAGGGAGTCGATGCACTTGTCCTCGAAGGCTGCGTTGAGGATTTCGTCGAACGTCATGTTGGGCCATTT
>Ga0326727_10001431_pt1 | contig 88354 bp, 79 predicted proteins | sample MB2enrmetagenome_FD_207643 | JGI IMG/M metagenome (GOLD analysis project Ga0326727, IMG submission 207643) | Lab enriched peat soil microbial communities from McLean, Ithaca, NY, United States - MB29MY | ecosystem: Environmental > Terrestrial > Soil > Wetlands > Peat | place: USA: New York...
AGTTCTGTGACCCAGGCTACTGACTCGACTTGCACCGGGTGGACGGCGAAAATGGCCGCCGCAAGCCACGCGCCCGGGACCTCCAATTGCTGCAGCACCATCCAGAGCAGCAGCGCATTCAGTGCGTGCAGCAGGATATTGACCGCATGATACCCGGACGGCCGCGGTCCCCAGAGATGATACTCAATCCAAAAGCTGGTGAGTTGGAGCGGGTAGTACTGCTGGTCAGCCAACGGCTCAAACCAAATTCGATAGAGACCGTGGAGGGAACGCAGATTCACGTTCTGCGTCACGTGCAGGTCGTCATCCCAGATAAACCCCGCGTGCCATACCGGCTGGTACGCCAGGAACGCAATGACCAGAATAACGACTCCCAAGAGCCATGTCTCAGGTTCGCGGGCGCCCTTCGCAGCTCTGATCGCGTCACTAGGGGCAGTATGGTTCTTTGTTTGCGCCATGAAACTCTCTCTGCTAGTTTCAAGTGCGCCTTGGGCCAAAATCAACACGATTCGGCAGCTAAGTCGGCATATACCGTGGGTTTAGAAACAAGTGGCTAATTCGGACACTTTTTCTCTTATTTCCTTTACTTTTTCTACCCTTTTTAATTGACATTACCAGGGAAATTTCCTATAAGGGAGCCCGACAGTTAGACCGGTTTACACATCCCGTTCCGGCCCCTCTGCCAAGCGAGTTGAATACTAAAACAGTTCAACGATGGAAGGGTGAGGTATCTATGAAGAAAGGGTTCTTCAGTTCAGTAGCAGTTGCAGCGTTCCTTGTGGCTGCATCGTCCGCTATGGCGCAGTACTACGTCGCTGGTACTTTTAACAACTGGACAGTGAACGGCAACGAAATGACGCAAACCAGTCCAGGTGTCTGGCAGGTGAGCCTGACCGGTTTGTCCGCTGGAGCCCAACAGTACAGGGTTACGGATGGCAGCAATTGGCTCTATCCGACAAGCGGCGGTAACTCCTGGCTGTGGGAAGACAACACCGGCAACGTCACGATCACGTTTGACACCAACACTTACAATGATAACGCGACACCGTCAACGTATCGCATTGGTGTGAGTTCTGATGGCTGGGCGCAACAGATGTACTTGCCAGGTGATTTCGACGGTTGGAGCACCACGGGTGATCCGATGACCTATGAAGGCGGCGGCATCTTCGACGAAACCCTGAGTCTGGCAGCCGGAACGTACGGCTTCAAAGCGCTGGCGGCCGTCGGCAATGGGGCGGACGGTATATCTTGGGATAGCGGGGATTGGTATGCGTATGGTACAACCGGCTCCGATCTGTGGAGTGGGAACTTGAGCCTCACATCGGATGGTGTCGATCCCTTGTACGTAGCAGTGAACATGAATAACGGCACCGTGAGCGTGACCACTGTTCCAGAGCCTTCGAGCATCGCGCTCGTTGTTGTCGGGTTGCTCGGCGCGATCGGCATGATCCGCCGTCGCAATGCCTAGTCATTAAACCAAACCGTAATTTGTAAGCCGACCGAGCCCCGCAGAGTTGCGGGGCTCGGTCTTTTTTGCGCAGTTCTTCATGCCAACTGCGGCTTCCCTTTGCGTTTGTCCCTCAAAGCTTTCCTCCTGATTGCCAAGAGGTTGCATCAAATGCTGGCTACGTTCTGCGCACTTGGGGCAAAACGAGCAGATGGGTAGCAGGTAAAACGCTCGAATTATGTTGACTCTACCCCTGATATTTCATAAAAATGTAGCCAGATCGCAGTACGATCTACTGCTTAAAACGACGCGAGTTAAGAATCAGCAACCGATGAGGGGAGAGGTAGAGGTAAGGTATATGACAAAACTTTCAAAAGCCATTCTATGTGTGGGCGCCATTGTGGCGTCAGCAGCGCTGGTCACGTCTGTCAGCGCTCAGGTTGTAACCGGAAGTTTGGGCACAACGCCCCAATCCTACGGCAGCGCCTTGGCGCTCCAGTCGATCAATACCGGCTTCGGCGACAGCACGGTCGGCGACGGTACGTCAGCCGGCGGCTCGGAATTGGATGCCGCTTACGGTCAGATTTCCGGTGGATATCTGTACCTGATGTTGACGGGCAACTTCGAATCCAACGGCAACCATGCGAACGTATTTGTGGCTGGCGGCGCCGCAGGCCAGAGCACTCTCGCTCTACCCGCCACGGCCTCAATGGCCACGATGAACGGCTCGCAGTTCAGCCCAGGCTTCCAAGCAACCTACGCGTTCGACATGAATGACTACGCAGGCACCGCCTACGTTGAAGAGTATACCAGTCTCGGTAGCTCTCCCGCAGGCGGATACGTCGGCGCCGCGCCGGCGAATAGTTCCCCCGGCGTTGTCGCCAGCGGCGGCAGTTACCCGGCCTATGCAACCGTTGCCTTGAACGACTACAACGTCAGCACGATGGGGAGCCCGGTGGGAGGCGTATTCACGGGCCCCTACGCGACGACGGGGCTTGAATTGGCCATCCCGCTCTCCGCAATCGGGTATACGGGCGGCTCGGTCGAAGTGTTGGCCGACATCAACGGTGGCGGCGACAGCTATCTCTCGAACCAGTTCCTGCCAGAACTGCCCACCGGATACGGCAACCTCGGAAATGGCGGGGTGTTCAACTTCAGTTCGACCCCCGGCGAGTATTTCACCGTGGTTCCCGAGCCGTCGAGCATCGCGCTCGTCGTTGTCGGGTTGCTCGGCGCGATCGGCATGATCCGTCGGCGCAAAGCCTAATCGGCTTCCTCTGACAGTTGCACATTCGAACGGGCCCCGCAGTGTTGCGGGGCTCGTTCTTTTTGTGTACAAACCGTGGATGCGCCTCGGCTTCTATCTCCTCTACTACGGCGTTGGCAAATCGCTGTTCACGATCATCCTTCGCGTCATCTTCCGCACGCGCGTCGCGGGACGCGAACGCATCCCGCGTGAGGGCGGGCTTCTCGTCGTCTCCAATCACATCAGCTTTGCCGATCCTCCCCTGTTGGGCACGGTCATGCCCCGCCCCGTCGAATTCATGACCATGGTCGAGATGTTTCGCAAACCGTGGATGGCGCGCCTCCTCCGCACCATCGGCTGTTTCCCCGTCGACCGCTCCCGCGTCGACCAACGCGCCGTGCGCGAGGCCATTCGACGCCTGCGGGCCGGGCGCTGCCTCGCGATCTTCCCCGAAGGCGGAATCCGCCTCACACAGAAATCCGTGCTCGGCGGTGACCCGGATATCAAGCCCGGGGCCGGCGCGATTGCGTTGCTCGCCAACGCGGTGATCCTGCCCGTGATCGTCCGCGATACCCGCAAGCCGTACGTCGCCCGCAACTGGCTCCCGATCCATCGGGGCAGGCTCCGGCGCGAAACCGTCGGCGTCACCTTCGGCCAGCCCTTCTGTCTGTGGAACCCCCGAGACCTGGCCGGTGACGAACGTCGCCAGCACGCCGAAACCGTCGTCCGCCAGCAACTCCTGAAAACCGTTGAACTGAACTGATGTTCTGCTACAGTCAGTCCGTGCTCCGTAACTCTCTGGTAACTCTTTTAACTGTCCTCGCCGCCCAACCTCTGGTCTTGGGCCAGACGACCCGGACTGTCCATCTTCGTACAACGGATAATGTGGGCATTGTCGGGACCTGGTATCCGGTGCGGCAGACCCCTGCGCCAGCCGTCCTGCTCGTCCATTCCGTGGAACGGAACCGTAACACCTGGGCCAGTTTCGCCCCGATCCTCCAGAAAAACGGCCTGGCCGCGCTGGCCATTGACCTGCGTGGCTACGGTGAGAGCACCCGCAAACAGACGGCGGATGGCTCGGTCACCCTCGACGCCAGCAGCTTTACCGGCGGCGATTACCGGGATATGCTGCTCGATGTGGAGACGGCCGTCGATTGGCTCCAAGCCCAACCCGGAATCGACACCAAGCATATTGCGTTGATCGGGGAAAGTTTTGGCGCCAACATCGCCTTGCGATACGCGGCCATCAACGAGGACATCGCGGCCGTTGTGGCCCTCAGCCCCGGCATCACCTATCGCGGCGTGCGGACCGATGACATTATCTCCCAGGTTTCGCACGCGCCCCTGCGCATATTCGTTTCGCAGTACGACCCGTTTGCGTTCGAGTCGTCCAAGCGTCTTGTCGAAATCCGGAAGGAGACGGGCGCCACCACGGCGACCAACGAACTGACCATTTGCACCGGTAACCTCCACGGGGCCGATATGTTGCTCGGTGTCAGAAATCTTCCCCAGATCATTGTCATCTGGCTGAAGGCTGCCTTCACGCAGGCGCCCGCCCCGGCCGCGCCCCCATCGCCCCCTGTCCCGCCTGACGCCGCGCCCGTTCCCGCAAAATGATCCCGTTGCGAGACGATAGACAACCCCGAACGTTCGCGTTCGCCACACTCGCTCTCATCGCACTCAATGCCGTCGTCTTCTGGCACGAACTCTCACTCGGCAGCCAGAGCCTCCAGGACGCGTTTTTCGCCAGCTTCGCCCTCACACCCGCCGACCTGACGCACGCGCCCTCGCCGGATACCGCCCGCACCGTCTTTACCTCCATGTTCTTGCACGGCGGCTGGGCTCACATCATCGGTAATATGCTCTTTCTCGGGATCTTCGGCAGGAACGTCGAAGATTCCGTTGGCCACTTCAAATTCATCGTCTTCTACCTGCTGTGCGGCGTTGCCGCCGCGGCGGCCCAGGTTGGCCTCTCGCCGGATTCGACTGTCCCAATGATCGGGGCCAGTGGGGCCATTTCCGGAGTGCTTGGCGCGTACTTGCTGTTGTTTCCCCGCGCGCGAGTGCTGGTGCTGTTCCCGATCTGGATCTTCTGGCGTGTGTTTTACGTGCCGGCGTTTCTGTTCCTTGTTTTCTGGTTCGGCCTGCAATTGCTCAGTGGAATGGCCGTTCTCAATAGCATGGACGTCAACGGCGGGGTCGCCTTCTGGGCGCACGTCGGTGGGTTTATCGCGGGAATGGTCGTGATCCCCGTCTTCAAAAAGCGCAGCGTCAGGCTGTTTCAGTAACCACGGGCGCCGCAGCGGGCGTGGCCGGAGTCGCGAGGATGCTCTTCCATTTGCGCATCGCGTCGAGCACGATCACACAGCTTAACACCAGCATGATCGACGCCAGCCAGCACATCAGCTCCAGTGACAATTGCTCGGCGGGCGCTGCCGAGGGGATTTTCCGCCACCAGCCCCAGACGCTCTCCACGCCAGCCGTCAGCACCGTGATGACGGTGAACACGAACGGAATACCTGTACACAACGCATAACTCCGTTTCGGGGCGTGATTGAGCAGGTAGGTTGTTCCCACAGCCAGCGCGATGAGCGCCAGCAACTGGTTCGAAATTCCCAGCATCCGCCACAGCGTGTTGATGTTGCCCGTGTACAAAAGGTAACCCCACGCGCAACACGTCAGGAAACTCATCGCAATGTTCACCCCCCAACTCGCCTTGCCGGTGATCTTCCCCCGTCGTGAAATTCCCGCTAGGCTCTCTTGGAACACGAACCGCGCCACGCGCGTCCCCGTTTCCAGCAGTGTCAGGATGAACAATGCCTCGAACATGATGACGAAATGGTACCAGTACCCGATCAGGCCCTTCACAAATCGGGAGAAGATGGCCGCCATGCCCACCGCCAGCGTTACCGCCCCACCCACTCGTCCAACCAGTTTCTCGCCCGTTTGTCGTTCCAACTCCGGCAGTTCCTGCGGCGACAACTCCCAGCCATGGTCGGATCGCGCCGCCTGCACCATTTGTACGTACGCCGCCTTCTGGGCGGGGTTGTCCTGGGCCACGTTGATGGCAAAATAATCGCCGGGCGGCAGCGCACAGGCTGCGACCAGCGCGGTCACGGCCACAAAGCCTTCCACCACCATCGCGCCGTACGCGATCGGCTTGATGTCGGATTCCCGATTGAGCATTTTCGGGGTCGTCCCTGACGCGATCAGGGCATGGAATCCCGACAGCGCGCCGCACATGATGACGATACACACGAACGGCCAGACCGGGCCGGAAACCACCGGCCCACCGCTGAGGAATGGCGTCGTTGCCGGCATCTTCAACGTCGGATGCGCCAGAAAAATCCCCACGGCTAATACCACCATCACCCCGATCTTCATGTACGAACTCAAGTAGTCCCGCGGACACATCAGCACCCACACGGGCAGAATCGAAGCGAGAAACGCGTAGATCGGCAGCATCAGCGACAACGTCGGCTTGTCGAACAACAGCCAGTGCGACAGCCCGGAGTCGGCAAACGGTTTACCCAGAAACACGCCGAGCATGACAATCGTCACGCCAATCACGGACGCCTCCGCGATCTTGCCGGGTCGGATCTTGTACATCCAGAAGCCTGTCGCGAGGGCTGCGGGGATCGTCACCACGATCGTAAACATCCCCCAGGCACTCTCGCTCAGGGCGTTGACCACCACAATGCCAATGCTCGCCAGGATGGTGATGATGATAAACAGCGTGGCGATCGAGGTCGTAACACCCGCAAACGGTCCGATATTGCTGCGGGCGATCTTCGGAAGCGAGAGCCCGTCTTGCCGCACCGACGCCAGCAAGATGACGAAATCATGCACCGCGCCCGCCAGGCACGCGCCGATGACAATCCAAATGAACCCCGGAGCGTATCCCCATTGCGCCGCTAAAACAGGCCCAACCAATGGCCCCGGCCCGGCAATCGCCGCAAAGTGCACGCCAAATAACACGAGCCGGTTCGTCGGATGATAATCAACCCCGTCGTTCAGTCGATGGGCCGGCGTGGGACGGCGGTCATCGAGCATCGCCACCTTGGCCGCCAAAAATGTGCCGTAGAACCGATAGGCCACGGCAAATGCCGCCAACGACCCGATGATCAACCACAGCGAATTCATCTCCCAGCAAACCCTCTCACGCGGCGGCACCGGTGAGGCTGACGTCTCTCGCCGTGCTCCGTCGCCACGTGGCGAACCCTACCAGCGCCAATTCGACGGCCACGTACCCGATGACATACGAAAACCCACCCACCCCAAATCCATAACTGTGCAGGCCCTTGCCCAGCACGAAATTCACCCCGTACCACGCCATAAGCACGGCCATAAAACACACCACACTCGAAACCGTCAGCGCGAAATTGCTCAGCCAACCCGCCAGACGTCCGTGCAACGGGATCAAGTAGCTCACCAGCGCAATCAGCGCCCACGTTTCCTTCGGGTCCCAGCCCCAAAACCGTCCCCAGGCGTAGTGCGCCCAAATCCCACCTAAAATCGTCCCCGCCGCCAGCAGCAACACGCCGATCTGCATGGCTCGGTAGATGAAGTTCTCGATCTTTGCGATGGTTTGCCGGGCGGACGGTGCAAACAGGTAATACCCCAGCGCGATGTGGCCCACCGCCATCGCCACCGCAAACGCCGCGTACCCCAGCGTAATCGTCGGTACGTGGATGCTCAGCCAGAAATTGTCACGCAACACCGGCACCAGCGGCCCGATGCTCGGATCGAGCACTGCGGGGAATTGGTCCGCCAGGAGCAACATCACGACCGATACCGGCGCGACCGCGACGATGTAGTACCGTGGCCGATAGACCAACTCCAATATCATTGCGAAAAACGCGGCCCCGAAGCTCACCCACACCACGGATTCATACATATTGGTAATCGGCGGACGCCCGGAAATCATGATCCGCAGGTAAAAACCCCACGCGTGTACGGCTACGCCCGCCAGGAACATCGCCACCCCGATCCAGTACACCCCCGCGTTCCGCGAACGCCACGTCACCAGCATCCATACGAACGCGGCAAGGTAAAACATCCACGCTTTGCGAAACGGATGAAACGAATTGTAATGCACCTCGCGCTGGAGGCTCGCGTATGTCGGGTACACGGACGGGCTCAGTGCAACCAGAAACGACCGGAATTGGCCGGAAGCCGCAGCAAACGCGCTCGGATCACGCTGCATGTACGCCCCCGCCAGCGTCTTGAAAATGTTCTGAAGTTCGGCTTCCTTGTCCGCACCGTAGTACTTGGCGATCTCGGTGACGGGCACCCAGGCGCCCTTGGCGCTGCTCGGATGCGGCACCACTGCCAGCGACTGCGCACCGACCGCCTCGTCCAACAGCCGCAACCGATCTGCGACGATTTGCGCCTCGCGCTCCTCATGCGTAAGATCAACCTTCTGTTTGCCACTCTCCTTTTGCTCGATACGTCCCATCATTTCTCGAAATTGGTCTGTCGCCAGTTGCGTGTAGGCGAAGTATTTCTGGTCGGCTGCCAGTCCGAGCCTGTCCCGCAAGGGCTTGTAGTTCACCAAAATCACGGGCACCTTGCTCCACTCGCGCGTCTCGAACCACATCGACATCAGCACGTCCATCGGTTCCATCTGCCGCCCGCTATCGGGATCGAGGAACGTCTTCTTGCCGGTTAATTTCTCCACCGTTTCCAGCGCGACGGTGTCCAGCGGCTTTTTCCGCCCGTCTTTCTGCACCGCTAAAAATTTCAGTGCCGTGAAATCCAGATCATCCGCAAACGCCGTCGTCGCGAGGGTGACCACCACGAGAATTGTCATCAGCTTCTTCATATTGCCACCGCCTCTTTTTTCACCGGCTTGGTTTTCCCTTCCCCTGCCGCTCGTCGGCCATCGTCCCCTGCTTTTTTCTGCAACCAACCGCGCCCCCAAAACATCAGCGCGATTCCGCCCACAATCAATACCGCGCCCGTCCACGTCACATACGTCACAATCATCGGGTCTTTCTTCACCTGCAATGCCGTGTACTTCAAATCGTTCGGGTTCCACGAGGCCTGCGAAAACTTGTAGCCGTTGAACCACGCAGGATGGTTCATCCAGATCGACGCGCGTTGCGTCAACCCGCGCACGTCGTCGTGAAAGATGACCTTGCTCGTCCAACCCGCCACGTTCATGCTGCCCTCGTCGCGCTCCACTAGGAAATCCTCCAACTCAACCCGAAACGGCAGTTGCATGAAATCCCAGCCGTACATCACGTGGATCGTCTTGCCGCCAACCTCCAGCACGACCGGCTGGCCAAACCGCACCCACGCCGCTTGCTCCTGTCCATTGGCGTGCGCCGTCACCTTCAGCGCGGGAGCGTTGTCCTCCGCATCCGTCGTCGCTGGTTCCACCCTCTCGGAGGTCACCGCCCTGGCCACGTACTTCACCGGCGTAAACTGAAAATCCATCCAGCCCGTCGCGACCGGCTCCCCGATCTTCATTTCCCCCGACTTGAATCCCGCTTTGGCCGCGACCGCGTAATGCAGGCTGCCGTCAGGCGCGAGCACAACAGTCATCACGCCGCTACGTTGTTTTGGTGCGACGCCTCCCGTAAGATTCACATGCGCGCCAATCGCCTGGCCGTGCGTCGTCCGCACGATCGGGTCCATCTGTCCCGACGCGAACACGAAGTGCCGTTCCTCATCTTCTCCCCGGCTCAGGACCACGACGGCCGCGGGGTTGTTCGGGTCATTGGAAGCAGTCGACGGCTTGTGGTTCTCGTCCAATCGAAAATCGGGCCAGTAACCGGCAATGTGCGCTTTCACCCCGGATTCTCCCAATCGCACGTCCTTGTCCACATTCTCGGCCAGCAGGACGGTGAACGGCTTCCCATCGATCTCAATCCGCAACTCCGGCCCCGCTTTTGCCGCGTCCGCCGCCGGCGCTGACGTTAGCCGTCTCAGCTCATCCGCGTCACGCGCCAGGACAAATTCGAACTGCGCCGGACCAATATTCGCATGACTTCGTTCCGGCGATGACGCCACCAGCCAATCCGTCACGTCCTGACCCGCCATCTCGCTCTTCAACTCAAATTGCAACGCTGGATTCGGGTTGGTGCCGCCATCTTGGACAAGCTGCATAACATGGCTGGTCGGTATGAATGCGTCCAGCGTCAGCCGCAAGTCCTTCCCCGTTTGGATCGCCGCCGGCCTGACAGTCCCGTCCCGCTTCACCTGCACGAGCGCCTTCGCGCGCCCGCCCGTTTCGGGCACGACCACCGTCAACGCTTCGTCCTCGATGCGCACCATATTCGCCGCCGTATCGCCGACGCGCATCTCCATCATGCCCTCCGTGCCGTAATGAAACGCCGCGCTGCAGCCTCCAAGCAAAATAATGATCCCGGCGTGAGTGATGACAAAACCGACGTGCTTGCGCTTCCACGGCCAGCGAGACAGCGCGGCCGCCGCCACATTCACGGCCAGCACGGCCAGCAGGCCATTGAACCACCAGCTCCGGTACACGATTTGCGCGGCCACGCGTGAGTTGTCGCGCGATTCCAGGAACGTGCCGGCGGCCATGGCGACCGCCAGTAGTAACAAAACCACCACGGCCAGCTTGAGTGAGCCGAAAAACTTGAGAAAACGATTTTGCATTGCAACCCGGGATTCATCTTACCACTGGCGCGCAACGTTCCACAAGCCTCCGCGCAAATCAATGTACCCGCCAAACCGTCGCCGTTGTTGCCAAGCCTGCATAAATGGGGTAATGCAGGTGGACGATGGTTTATCGTGCTCTTGGAAAGACCGGGTGGCGGGTCAGTCAGGTCGGGTTGGGCTGCTGGCAGTTTGGCGGCGCCATCATGCTCGATGGCCGGGCCGACGGCTGGTCGGGCGTCAATGACGAGGAATCCGTCGCCACGATCAAACGCGCCGTGGAACTCGGCATCAATTTCTTCGACACCGCCGACATGTACGGCTGGGGTCACAGTGAGGAGGTGCTGGGCCGCGCCCTCAAAGAGGTCGGCAACCGCGACCGCCAGTACATCGCCTCCAAGGTGGGGTTCTGGCACGACGACCAGGGCAAGCGCACATTCAACGAATCCAAGGACTACGTCCTGCGTGCCTGCGATGCGAGTCTCCGCCGCCTGCAGACCGACCGCATCGACCTCTATCAATGCCACCTCTGGCGCACGGAGCGCTGGACGGATTTCCTCGACGCCTTCGAGACCCTGCAGAAGCAGGGCAAGATCCGCTTCTACGGCATCTCAACCAACGACTTCGACATGGTCCAGCACTTTGACGAACGCCAGCATCTCACGTCCGTGCAGTCCAACTACAACCTGCTCGATCGCCACGTCGAACAGCACATCCTGCCGTACTGTCGCGCGCGTGGTATCGCCTTCATCGCCCGCGGGCCGCTGGCGATGGGTAAACTGTCGGGCAAACTCGCCAAGAATCACCAGTTCGACGCCAACGACATTCGCGGCAAATGGCTCGAAGGCGACAACCGCCAGAACTTCGAGCACGACATCGACACGGTCGAGCGCCTGAAACCCATTGCCCAGAAATACGGGTTCATCATGGCCGAATTGGCGGTGAAGTTTGTCCTGACGCACGTGGCGGTCTCCACGACAATTCCCGGTACCAAGAACCGCAACCAACTCGAGCATAACGTTGCCGCCAGCATTCTGCCGCCCCTCACGCGCGATGAACTTGCGGCCATTCAGCAAGCGTTGGCAAATCCGTAGACCTCGCCCGTTTCCGTCAGTCAATTCCGCACTTCACAGAAGCACGGCTACCACCTATCCTCCGCCCATGCTCCAAATGGGGAAAATCTTCATCGGTCTCGTGTTTTGGAATATTGTGTTGTTCGCAGTGACCATCTGGTTGGGCATCACCCATCAATCAGCCCACTGGCAACACCAGGCGATGGGTGTGCTCACGGGAGTTTATACATGCTTCACCCATTGCGTCGTGATGATGCATTTCATGGGATCGGGCCGCGGGATCAAGGAAGCCGTGGAAGCGCACAATCTGCCCAATGATCCGAAGACCGGCTACGTCCGCCGCACGCGCCGTTTCAAAGGCCAGACATCGGGACATGCCACGCTCGGCTGCCTGTTTGTCATCATCACGGTTTGGCTCGGAGGTTGGATGGACACGCACAAACTCAATCCGTCGGCCCACCACTGGCACATGGCGTTCGCGTTATTCACGGTCGCGTACAACCTCTACGCGTTCCGGGTGGAACACAAAGTCATCTGCGAAAACACCGCGATGATCCGGGAAATCGACGCGAAGATTGCGGCACAAACCTGATCAGCCTTTCGGCGGCAGCTTCTCAAACCTCTGCCACACCTTTTTCGCGACGCGTTGCGCCTCCGCGCGAATCTTGTCTTCGTCCACACCCACCACCCGGCGATTCTTCACCACCCACCGCCCGTTCACCATCACGTCCGTCACGAATTGTGATGACATCCCGAAGATCAAATGCCCGAGCAGATTCTGTGACGTCACGGCCGTCGGCGTCGGATAATCCAGCACAACGATGTCCGCCGCGCCACCGACTTCCAGGGCGCCGAGCCGCGTATTCAGAAGCATCGACGCCAGGCTCTGCGCGCCCGTCAGAAATCCAACGACATTGCCGATGCCAATTCCATTGCGCGCATCCCGCGCCTTGAACCACGCAAACTTCGCTTCCTCAAACATGTCCGCGCCAATGCCGTCGGTCCCGAGCGCGACCTGCTTGCCCATGAGATGCACGGGCGCGTAGCCCACGGCATTGTTCATGTTCGAGCGCGTGTTGTGCGCGAACCAACAACCCGCTTCCCGTGCCACATCCAGCGACGCCTTGTCCAAATGCGTGCCGTGACCCAAAATCGTCTTCGGACCGAGCACGCCGAATGCCGCCAGCCGATCCATCAGCCGCATTTGATACTTCTTCGTGCAATCGGCCTGGTCGCATGGGTCTTCGGCCACGTGAATGTGAACGCCCGACTCCAGACTTTCCGCCAAATCCGAGCAGCCCGCGAGCGATTCGTCACAAAGCGTGAAGGATGCGTGCGCGCCAACCAATCCGCCCAACATTGGCCCGCGGTTCTTCGCCACCCATGTTTCGTTCTCCTCCAACCCGAGCGTTGCCCCGCGCATTCCGTTGCGGTCGGTCACCTCGTAGCACAACACCCCGCGCAGCCCGACCTTCGTGAAGGCTTCCGCCATGACACCGAGCGAGCCGCGGATGAAATTCGGCGAGGCATGATGATCAATGAGCGTCGTCGTCCCGCAACGTGCCGCATCGAGCACGCCGACCAGTGTGCTGTAATAAACCGCCTCGTCATCGAGCGCGCGGTCGAGCGTCCACCACACGTACTTGAGGATTTCGTAGAAATTGCTGGGAATCTTCCTCGGCATGGGCATCCCGCGCGCCAGCGCTGAATACAGATGCGTGTGCCCGCACACCATCCCCGGCATCACGAATTTGCCCGACAGATCGATCCCCTTCTCGCCCGCATTGGCTTTGAGTGTCTTCGCCTTCGCGGTGATGACGCCTGTTTCGATTCGCAAATCCCCTCGCTCGACCGTCGAACCCGCGAGCGAAATCAATGTCGCATTTTTAAGTAGCATGGCTTTGCCAAGCGGTTAACATGAATCCCCCGTCCCCGTCAATCCCGCGCTCGCATAACGGGTGCATCTTGGAGCTCCCACCGATGGAAGACGACTTCTGTAGTCGCGAAACTCTTTCGCGGCCAGAAGACACCGCGAATAGGATTCGCGGCTACAATTCAGTGGCAGTGCTCAGATGCGCCCCGCATAACCAGCCCGATGATTTTGCCTTTGCCCGTACATCCGCGCGATAGTACGATGAACTTGCCCATGATTCTGAAATCCACACATCCTCCCGAGACATTCGACCGGCTCGCACGGCGGGCGTTGTTCGGGTTCATCATGACGTTCATCATCTCGCGCATGATGGTGTTCCTGATCATGTCGGGACAGGTCGCAAACATGTATTTCTTCCTGCACGGCACGCATGTCCATCATCTCAACTATGGCATTTTCCTCCTGTCGTTTGTCTGCGGGTATTCCATCTTCGTGCGGCCCGATGGACGCACCGCCGAAATTGTCGCGCTGCTGTACGGCCTCGCCATGGGGCTCACGTTCGACGAATTCGGCATGTGGCTCCATCTCGGCGGCAGCTACTGGCAACGCACCAGCGTCGATGCCGTCATCGTCGTCGCCGCGGTGATCGGGCTCATTGCCTACACTCCCTCTCTCGAACGCCTTGAGAAACGCCACTTCCGCGCGTTCGTCGCCGTGCTCGTTGCCCTCGTCGGCTTCGTGTATGTCATCTTCTGGACCGGCGGTTACATCGGCACCCTCTACGGCCCCAAGCTGCGCGAGTTGGAACTCTCCTCTTCGCCTTAGAAAACGAACCGCCGGGTAGGACACTAAGCTGCGCGCTTCTTCAATTCCTCATCCAGCGCGTCAAGATCAGGCGGGATATGAATCGGTGTGCCGGCCGTCTCAATCGCCGCTTTGATGTCCTTCAGGCCGTTGCCGGTAATCACGGCGCAAACGCTGTCGCTCTTCTTGATGATCCCATCGGCAATCGCGCGTTTGACGCCCGCCACGCTCGCCGCGCCGCTCGGTTCGCCAAACACCGCGCTCAATCGCGCCGTCTTGTTCATCGCTTCCATGATCTCGTCGTCCGACACGGCGACGATCTCGCCCCTCGACTCGCGCAGGGCATGCACGGCCTTCCGCCAATTCCGCGGCGTACCGCAATTGATGCTGTCGGCGCGCGTCACGCCGTCGACGGTCACGAGATCCTTGCCCGAATGAAACGCGTCGGACACAGGTTTGCACCCGGCCGCCTGCACGCCTAACATCCGCGGCAGTTTCTTGATGAACCCGAGATGAAACATCTCGCGAATCCCTTTCCACACGCCGGCAATCGTGCACCCGTCCCCCACGCTCAGGCACACCCAATCGGGCATCATGTCGGCGAATTGCTCGGCGATTTCCAGCCCGCACGTCTTCTTGCCTTCGACGAGATACGAGTTGATCGCGCAATTGCGGTTGTACCAACCATGCGTCGCGCACGCCTCCATGCAAAAATCGTAGGCCGCATCGTACGTACCCTTCACCTTGATCACCGTCGCGCCGAACACGAGCAGTTGCGCGATCTTCGGCTCGGGCGCTTTCTCGGGCACGAAGATCACCGACGGCATCCCCACCGCCGCCGCAAAACACGCCAACGACGATGCCGCGTTGCCCGTCGAGGCCGCGGCAATGGTCTGGGCGTGGTATTCGATCGCCTTCATGACGCCCACCGAACTCGCGCGGTCCTTGAACGACGCGCTCGGGTTGCGTCCGTCATCTTTCACGTACAAATCCCGCACGCCCACCCATTCGGACAAGCGGTCCGCGTGGTATACCGGCGTCCAGCCCAACTGTAGCGATGGCAGCGGCAGCGAGAAATCCACGGGGATCAATTCCTCATAGCGCCAATGCCACTGCGCCCGTTGTGCCAGCGCGTGCCGCGTCAACGTCTTGGCGACCTTCTCGTAGTCGTACTCGACGTCCAGAATGCCTTCGACGCCGCATTTGTCGCAGGTGTACCGATTGCCCGCGGGATACGTCGTGCCGCAGACGACACAACGCAATTGGGAAATATGTTGGATGGCCATGCGCCAGATACTACGCGCTGCGCCTCACAAAATCAACGCGACGAACTTCCTCCAGCAAACAGGACGGACGCGGCACCCGTGGCGTTCTTGTTTGACAGACCGATCCGGACCCTGGCGAGGGCCGCGATATTCCTCTCTGTGAAGAGGCATCCGAATTTTGGAGCCACGGCAAAGACTCCGAATCGGCTTGTCGGCCTTGTCAAAGGTGCTACGATGACTGCTCGTCAGTTTAAATGGTCAGCGATCATCGTGCGGGTAAGTCACATGGGAAATGTCGGATCAATCGAAACAAGGAGATAATATGCGAAAGCATCTTCAGTTTGTCCTTTGCGCCGTCGCCGTTATTTGTGTGGGCTGTGCTGCCGAGAAGGTCGTTACCCATATCGACTCGCAACCGCCCGGTGCGCGCATCGAGGTCAACGAGAATGTCGTCGGCACGGCACCCTGTGATGTGACCCTGCCGCAACGGGGCGAACACAACAGACTTAAAGAACGGGCAATTGTGAAGGCTTATCCGCCGGACGGAGCTCAGGGGCAGTACAAGCAGGAGAAGTTCCTCGTCAGTCACCAAGAGGCGCCGACTCGGATTCTATTCATTATGACCGAGCCGCCACCTGCTGCGAAGCCGTGACCATTGTTGAAAGAGCCAAGACCGCAATTACCCGCTCGGGGAGAGGAACATACCTGTCTTGACTCGCAAACTGCACGACGTCTCGGGTTAGCGTCTTGGCAACCTTCCCGTAGTGGTACTCGATATCCAGGACGCCCTCGACACCGCATTGCGCCGATTGCCCAGGGCATATGTCGTGCCGCAGATCACACAGCGCAATCGGGAAATGCGTTGGATGGCCATTCGCCAATACCACCAAACGCACCGGGCAAAATCAATACGGCGAACTTGTTTCAGCAAACAAGACGGACCAGGCACCCGTGGCGTCGTTGCTTACTTATTCGCCGTAAACGACCGTCGTGTACTTGGCGTAAACGCCCATTACACTCATGACCTTGTAGTCCACATGATGGATTTTCGTGATCCCACCATTCTCCATCGCCGCTTTGATGCTCGCGTCACCAGTAGCGAAGCAAACGATAGCGGTGGACGTAGCTGTTCCGACCTTCTCGGATGTTGCGGCGCTCCCGACAGCTACTGGCCCCTCTGTCTGTGTATAGATTCCTGCGTAGCTTCCGCCAGCAACCCCACCGACCATCGCACATCCCGACATGAACACAACCACTGCGCAAGCCGTTGCCACAATCACAATTAGTCTCTTCATAATTGCTCTCCTTTAGGTTTAGGTTGGGCTCGCCACGGGTGCCATCCCGTCCTGCGATTTATACGACGAACCCGCTCGCCCTGTCGAGAGGAATTAAAACTTGTTCGACGAATTTCTTTGCCTTGTGGGTCGCCGGCTGCGTAAAACTGCTGCCGTTCCATGAAGCTCCTTATCAAGAACGGCCACGTCATCCGCTGGAAAAGGGCGGGCGAGCTGCGCGTCGAACAACTCGAGGGCCATCACGTCCTGATCGAAGACCATCGCATCCGCGACGTCGTCGCCGCCGTCCCGAAGGATTTCGAGCCGGACGAAACCATCGACGCCACCAACTGCGCGGTCATCCCCGGGCTGATCAACACCCACCATCACCTCTACCAATCGCTCACGCGCTGTTTGAAGCCCGTGCAAAACGCCAAGCTCTTCGACTGGTTGCTCGGACTCTACGAAGTCTGGGGACGCATCGATTTCGAAGCCGTCAAACTCGGCTCGCAAATCTCGATGGCGGAAATGCTGCTCTCGGGCTGCACCACCACCAACGACATGTTTTACGTCTACCCCCGCGAATCCGATGTGAAAGCCGAGGCCGTCATCGAAGGCGCTGCCGAACTCGGCATGCGCATCCACGCGGGCCGCGGCTCGATGTCGCTCGGGCGCAGCCAGGGCGGTTTGCCGCCCGATGATGTCGTGCAGGACGAGAACGCCATCGTCAAAGACTGCGAACGCGTCATCGAGAAGTTCCACGACGCGAACCCGTATGCAATGACCCGCGTCGATCTCATGCCCTGCTCCCCCTTCTCCATCACGTTCGACTTGCTGAAAGACACGCGCGCGCTCGCCAAATCGCGAAAGGTCCTCTGCCACACCCACGTGGCCGAGACCGAGGACGAAAACAAGTTTTGCGTCGAGAAATTTGGCAAGCGACCCGCCGAGTATCTCGCCAGCGCCGACTGGACCGGTCCTGACGTGTCATGGGCCCACTGTGTTTGCCTGAACTCCGACGAGATCAAACTGCTCGCCACCACGAAAACCGCCGTCGCGCATTGCCCGTCATCCAATATGCTCCTCGGCTCCGGGATTCCTCCCATTTGCGAAATGCTCAAGGCAAATGCGACAGTCGGTCTCGGCGTGGATGGGTCCTCCAGCAACAACGGCGCGCATGTTTTGGCCGAAGCGCGTCAGGCATTGCTACTTCAACGCGTCAGGAATGGCGCGGACAGCTTCACCGCCGAGGACGCGCTCCGGATCGCCACGCTCGGCGGAGCGCGATTGCTGAACCGTGAACAGGAACTCGGCAACATCGCCCCCGGTTGCGCCGCCGACATCGCCATCTACGACCTCAACACCGTCGAGTTCGCCGGTGCCTACGCGCAAGACCCACTCGGCGCATTGATGCTCTGCCATTCCCCCCGCGCCAAGTTCGTCCTCGTCAACGGCAAGGTCGTCGTCAAATACGGCCAACTCGCCACCGTCTACCTGCAAGGTCTCGTGACGAAGATGAACGATCTCGTGAAGCGGCGGTTTCGGTGACCGCGTCAGCTGTCATGTGATGCGGGCCGTATTGCCTGAGCTAGCCGTTCAAAATCCATTACCCTCGTTCTCAAAAGTCCACCGCGAGCCCACCGTAAAAGGCGCGGCGCTGTCCGTAGGCCGGGGCCGCGATGCCAATGCCCGTGCCATTGCGTATTTCGTACACCTCGTCGAAGACGTTGAGGCAATCAAAGCGCAACTTCACCTCTCGGATACCCCTGGAATGCACGGGGAACACGTGCTCCACTCCCACGTTCTCTGTCCAATAGGCGGGCAGTTTCTCAAGGTTGGCGAACCCCGCGCGCAGCCCGTTGCCATAAAGGAAATCTGTGTAGAGCCGGTTGTCTTTCAGAAAAATATAAGAGGCGCCGCCCGAACCGGTGAACCGGCCTTGATGATCCAGTTGGATGTTATTCGCCGAGACGTACGCCAGCTCGTTGTTCGGGAATTCATTTTCAACTGAGTCAATGTTGTGCGCCCACGTTTGTACATACGAAAAATTGCCATACGCAGAAACGGGACCTTGCTTGTACGTGCTGCCCAACTCCGCGCCATAAACCGTGCCCGACGTGTAATTAAAGTTATTGAGAATGACAGCGGTGCCAAACTGTCCATCGTCGAGGAGATTCCTGGCCAACTTACAGAAAGAGTCCAGAGTGACCTGCCATGGAGGGGTGATCGCTTGGGAAATGCCGGCATCAAAATAATGATCGCGTTCGACTTTGGGGGGATCGTCCCGCTCATTGAACGGAGCATCGGTGGTATATTCAAACGCTTTGACCGTTGACTCTGGAACGTATTGCAACGTCGGCGGCATGAAATACCGCGCATAGCCGATGTGAGCAACCGTGGCAGGGTCAATCTTCCAGACCAGATTGACGCGCGGGCTGACCTGGTATTCGTGATCGAAGGTAACATCGAAGCGGTCATAGCGAACACCGTAGTTCAGGGTGAGCGCTTCGGTCAGCAACCACTCGTCCTGCAGGTAAATGCCGGAGGTCAACCCGCTGTTTCCACCGTTGGCGGTTATCGTAACCGGAGTGGTGGACGATTGCGGCGTTGGTGTTGGCAGGTTCTGGCCTGATGGATTTGGGGCGAATTGTGAACTGGCAGGAAAGACAGCGGAGTCGGTATCGAGTCGTTCGATATCATACGTGGCGAGCATCCCCGCGCGGATGGTGTGGCGGTCACCCAGGATGTACGATGCATCCACCTGAAGTCCGTTGGCGAGATCACTGTTTTTCACCTGGGCGGCGTTGCCGTCGAATAGAAGGTCCTGTGTCTGGTCAGGGGAAAACCGGATGGCCGTGTAGCGGGTCAAGGCGGAAACTTGCGCCGAAAGGTTGCCCGCCGCTACCTGATAGGAGAGCACGGCGTAATAATTCTGTTCGTTCTGGTTTTCATCTATATCAGCCGAATCGGCTGGGGGATTTCCTGCCAATTCATATGTCGGCGAGAGCCCCGGCGTGTTGGGGATCTGGAAATCGGCGTACGACCCACTGAGCAGCAATGTCAGCCGGCTGGTGTCGGTGATGGGATGCGAGAAATAGCCGAAGAGCTTTTCCTGATCGGTCTCATCATGCACCGGATCGGGGCTCGAAGTCGTGTTATCAATGCCGACATCATTGTGCAAATAGGAGGCGCTGATGAAATAATCCAGGTTGCTCGTGGTGCCGCCCAGTTGCAGGGATGGCTGAATCGTGTCGTAACTACCCCCATACATGGAAATCTCGTTGCCGTTGAGTTGGGAGCCTGTTTTGGTTGTGACGTCAATAATCCCGGCCGTGCGGTCGCCAAACTGGGCCGGCATGGTTCCGGTGATCAGCGTGACCGATTGGATCAGGTGGGTGTCAATTTCCTGCCCAAAACCATTGAGGCTCTCGGGCAGCGAAACCCCATTGATGCGGTATTGCACGTCGCCGTGATCGCCACGGACGTGGATCTCCCCGAATTCCTCCTGCACCACGCCCGGCGCATGCAGCAGCACCTGCTGAAAGGTAGAATCTTCACCTTGACTCATTGACTCAATCTGGGGCGTACCGATTTTGTAAGTGACCGCCCCCAAACTGGGCGCAATCTGTTCGCGGGCTGCATCCAGGTGCGCCGTGACGACCATTTCCGGGAGTTTGACCGGGGAATTTGTTCCGTTTTCAGTGGTGTTCGTCCCTGCAGCCAAGGGGGCGGCTTGAACGCCGGAGGGCGGGTCATTACTCTCTGCGAACGCGAGACCGCCAGCCTGCACGAACACCAAACACACAATCCACGACGTCACCAGCACGAGTTGTTTTCGCATAGCGCCACCGGTACGAGATTTTCCCGAGCGACCGAGACTGTGCGACAGTTAGCCAAAGCTAACAGAGTTAGTCAATACTAAATTCGCAGTTTTCGAATCACAGGGAAAAGATTCCTCCTGCTGCCACTTTCGCCCGGAGCATCGGTGTGCAGAAGAAGATTCGCAGCAAGGAGTACTGGGAACATTGATACAAAAAAGCCGCGCGGTAGAGGTTGGCTCATGAACCCGCACGTGACCCGCGGCGTGGTGAGGCCACCGCGCCCGACCGGGGGCGGCCTCTCACCTTCTCCACGACTTTGTCCGTGCGATTCTTCAGATGTGTTTTCAGGCGGTGCGCCCACACGAAGTCGACGGCCAGAATGCCCAGCCCGAGAAGGACCAGCGGAAACCCCGGTCCCGGCACCCCGGGAAACATCAGGATCAATCCCACGATCAGCAACACAGCGCCACCGGTGATCCGCAAGACACGCTTGGCGTGGTGAATCAGCCAGTTCATTGCGCCAGCCCCAGATAGACCATGTCGCCTTCGATACTCAGCGGGAGCCGATCGAGGGATTTCCCCTGCCCCGGACCGCCGACGCATTTGCCGTCACGTGGTTCACTGACAATTCTCATACGACATACGCCCCGCGACCATCGCGGGCCATTCAGTCTCATTGACCAACATCGTACCTCTCTGACAGTGCCATCAAGCCTTTCCCGGCTCCAAGACCGGATTCCTGACTCCTTCATCACACATGACCGTAACCGTACCCCGGCGGTCTGTCTGTAGGGCATGTACGAGGACCTCTGTAGAAGTGCCATGACACCTTTGTCGGAGACCAGTCTAAAACTCCCAATGCAGCCGAGCGCCGAGGACTTCCACGGGGCCGCGGTCGCAGTTGAACGCCGGGTCGTCGATGAATTGGAAATCGGCGGCGGCGTGAACGGACTTCCAAATTGCGAAGTCGTAGTAGGTTTCCACGATTTTTTCCCAGCCGTAGTTCAAAACTAGAACCTCACCGTGATGCCCGTGAAGGCATTCACGTCATCGGCGGCGCGGGTGACTCCAACATTGCAACCGCAATCGAGTTGCACGTTCTCCGTCACGAGATATTCGAGCCCGAGGTCCACGGTGCCAACCCAACCCGGTCCACCCTCCGTGCTGATATCACTGAACAATTCACCATAGCCGCTGAGCTTGCCGATGATGGAGTGGTCGAATGTGACCGACTGGATGAATTCCGCATGGTAGCCCGAGCCGGTGTCGTTTCGAAAGCAACTCGCTGCCGCCTCCAACCCCATGTCCCACTCCGCCGGCAGCTTCACGGACAACGGAAGAATCACGCCACCTTCGACGGCATCATTGCCGAGCCGATCGGTATTCACCGGAAACTTAACGAACGGCAGAAGAGCGAACGCCGTCGGGCCACCTTCGTTCCCCCACAGATTGATCTTCAACCTCGGTGTCAGATCGCCAAACCCGGACTGCGTCGTGGTTCCGAGCCTGTCTTCGGTGCGCACATGGACATAGTTGTCATAAATAAACTGCAAATCGACATTGTTGAGCAACCCAACCTTGAGATTCACGGGTGCCACGTTCCACGTCTCGGTCCGCACCCCGTCGGTGTCGTCATGTGTATAGGTCACGAAATCCATCTCCAATTGGAAATGTCCGGCATCGACGGTGTACGGACTCTCTGTCTTGTCGGGCCGGTCCGGGGACAGCTCACGCATCGCCTCCTCCGGGGTCGGATTTAGGAGATTGTAACCGCTCTTATCCGGCGGGGCTTTGCTCGAATCGTCGTCCGCGGCTCGTGCCACTCGCGCCCACCAGAACACCGCAATCATCCCGATCGCCAAGCGCGTGAATGCCCGACGCAATTCTTTTGTCCTAGTCATCCGCGTTCTTTGGTTGGGATTCACCGTGCGTCCCTCACCCGCCGGCGCGCAGGGCCTGCCAGATTTGCACGCTGATCAGGAAGATCATCAGGAGCACGTAGATCCGCAGCCCCCAGAGGAGCAGAACGGTTCCACGAGTCAGTTTGGCGCGCCCAAAGCCTTGTTTGGCCGTGCTGAGTTGACCCGGCTCCAGCACCTCATGGACCCATGCTTCGGCAAGCTCTGGGGGTGTGCGTAGCAGAAGCACCGGTACACTGACGCTATGCCGGACGAGGCGGGACGTGGATCCCAAAAACAGGTCGGCGATGAACCGATGTCCGTGCGTGCTCATCGCCACCAGATCGCAGCCCCTTTCCTCAACCCATTTGATGATCTCCTTGGCTGGTTCGCCGTAAGCCAGTTCCGCATCGGTCAGGATCCCAGCAGATTGGAATTCGGCACGAACCTTCTCCAGATAAGCTTTGTCTTGCGCGATTTCCAGGCTGCCCGCATCAGCGCCATAGGTCCGAGCCGCCCACCCGTCGGCTACATGCAACAGGGCGACGCGACTGTGCATGGCAGTGGCTAGGGCCTTGATGTGTTCAATGATCGCCCGATCAGTGGGCGTGGCGTCCAGCGTCACCAGGATCTTGTTATACATGGCTCTCTCTCTGCCGTGAACACGTCTGCCGCGCGTCGCTCATCCGCCGGCGCGCCCAAAGCGTAGTTTGGCTTTGCTGAGTTGCCCCACCTCCAACACCTTATGGATCCATGCTTCGGCAAGCTCCGGGTGTGTGCGTAATGGTTCGCGGATTCCTTTGGCATCAATCATTGGACTCGTTTCAGTTCTCCGTTTGCGTTTCACGCGCATGCAATTTTCCACGTTCTACTACGGCGGAAGGATGTGGGGGAAGACGGTGGTGATCCCGAAAACCAAGCCGGCCAAGACAAGCAGAACGGTCACACCGATGCCGAGGAAATTGGCCAGGCGTGTGTTGGCGTACTCGCCCATGATCTCGCGGTCGTTGACCAGCAAGAGGAGGAAGAGGATGGCCGGGGGCATCGCCAGCGTGGCGATGACGTTCACGATAAGCACAATGAAGACCAGCGGCGCATGGGGGATGAGGACCAAAATTGCGGCAATGCCGGCGGCGGCAACCAACACGGCATAAAACGGCCAGCCTTCGCGCAGCGAATTGTTCAAGCTGTGCGGGCTACCCATGACCTCACCAAAAGCATAGGCCGACGAGGCGGAAATCGTGATCGCCGCCACCAAGCCGGCTTCAAAGATGCCGATCGCGAACAGCGTTGCGCCAACCCTCCCGACAAAGGGCACCAGAGCCTGGGCAAACTCAGCCCCCTGAAAGCTGGAGGCCGCGACCTGGTGGGTGAACAGCGGTGTCACCGCCAGGACGGTGGCGATGGCGGCAATGGCGGCAATCACCGCTCCCAGAGCGGTATCGATCCGGCCATGGCGAATGTCGGCGGTCGTCAAGCCCTTATCGACGACCGCGCTTTGCTGGAAGAACAGCATCCAGGGCGTGACGGTGGCGCCAATATCAGCCATGACGAGCAGTATGAATTGCGCGTTAACCCCGCCCGGAAGCGGCTTCCAAGTAAGGAACGCGTGGACTACCTGGCTGCTTACGGGGTGCGCCATGAAGGCGACGGGTACAAAGATGAGATTGAAGACGGCGAAAGCCATCGTGATGCGTTCCCAGGTCCAATAACGCCGGGTGAGCACCACCGCCACTACCACTAGAAAGCCGCCCAACACGGCGAGGGCGGGCGGCACGCCGAAGAAGCCTAGACCCGCGCGCACGGCGATGAACTCCGTAACCAGCGTCAGCAGGTTGCCGAATACCAAATCGGCCATGGCGAAAAAGCCCCAGAAGCGGCCGAAGCGCGTATAGATTAGCTCGGCATGACCGCGTTTGGTGGCGGCGCCGAGCCGCACGGTCATTTCTTGGACGATAAAGGCCATGGCGAAGGTCAGGACAATGAAGGGCAGGAAAAAACCAATGCCATAGATTGCGCCCGTCTGGGCGTAGGAGATCATGCTGGGCCCGTCATTCTCACCCAGCATGACCAAAATCCCGGGGCCAATCAGCAACCAGAGGAGCATCCACGATCGGCGCCCCCCGCCGGTCCGCTGGGCAATGACCCGCCGGCGATCCTTGGCGCGTTTGCGATCCTCTATGGCGAGACGCGGCCCCACCTGTCGGGCATCGGCCGGCAGGCTGGGCGAAAGCCCTGCGTTGTCGTCGCGCATATCCACTCCATTGCGATCCGGGTTCTTAGTCATATCTAACTTTATTGTGAGCGACTATATCGGATCAGTGTATTCTGTCAAGCTCGTCGATGACTTATTTTTGCCTGCAAGAAGATCTCCCAAATCTCCCGTTGCTTTCTGCCGCCGTTTCCAGTTTATTCCATCTTGCCTTGCCCGCGAACGATCCAATTCAAGCGCCGAAACACAGCCGGCCGACGATTGCCACCGTGCCCGCCGACACGGTAGCGCAGCCGCGGTCGGTCATTGCGGGTGGAATCAGTTGGCGAAAAACCTTCTCCGCCTTCCGACACCGGAATTACCGGCTTTTCTTCGGAGGTCAACTCGTCTCGGTCATCGGCACGTGGATGCAACAGGTCGCCCTGGGCTGGCTCGTATACGATCTCAGCAAATCGGCATTTACCCTTGGCTGGGTGCGCTTTCTCTCAGCCATCCCGGTCACGCTTTTCACCCTCGTCGGCGGCGCGATGGCCGACCGCTTCGAGAAACGCCGCATCGTCATCCTGACCGAAAGCACCGCCATGGTGCTCGCCTTCGCCCTCGCGGCTCTCTATCACTTCGGGGTCATCCAGATCTGGCAGATCGCTCTGATCGGGTTCTTGGACGGATTGACCGACGCATTCGACATCCCCACCCGCCAGAGTTTCGTCATCGAAATGGTCGGGAAAGACGATCTCATGAACGCGATCGCCCTGAACTCATCCCTTTTCAATGGCGCCCGCGTGTTTGGCCCCGCCCTCGCAGGCGTGTTGATCGGCATCATCGGCCTCACCGGATGCTTCTTTGTGAACGGCCTTTCTTACCTCGCCATCGTGGCGGCGTACTTCGCCATGCGCCTGCCCGCCGCTGCCCCACGCGCGGAACGGAAGCCGGTATGGCATGAAACAGTGGAGGCATTGCGCTACGTCCGTGGTCACCGATTCCTGCGCGGCATCATTTCGCTCGTTACCATTGTGAGCCTCTTCGGCTGGCCGTACAGCGTCCTACTGCCCGTGTTCGCTCGCGATGTGTTGCATGTCAAGGTCAGCGGCTACGGCTATCTCATGGCAGCCAACGGCGTCGGAGCATTGTTTGGGGCACTCACTCTCGCCTCCCTCGGCGATTCAGTGGCCCGACGAAAACTGTTTTACGGCGGGCTCTTTGGCTTCTGCATCATGCTCGCCGTGTTCGCGCTCTCTCACGTCTATTGGCTCTCCGCGGCGGCGCTGGCGGGCTCGGGCTTCTTCATAATCATCTTCTTCGCCACCGCCAACACCGCCGTCCAGACTCATGTGCCTGACCAACTCCGCGGGCGCGTGATGGGGATCTACGCCCTCGCGTTCCTCGGCCTGACGCCCTTTGGCAGCCTGTTGGCCGGCGCCATTGCCAGGGCCACTAGCGCCTCGTTCGCCGTCTCGCTTGGCGCCGTCATTTGCCTGATTGCCGGCCTCATCACCATGCGCCGCACGCGGCCACCGCCACCCGTTGCGCAGCCGTCTCCTGCGTCGTGACCACCCGCCGGGTCGATCTTCCATTGCGGATTGTCAATCCAGGCCGGAGTCATCTATGATTCCACCATCGAATACGAAGAGCCGGTGATGAAAAACACGATTACACGACCAACGGGGTGGCGCGGTACCTTCCGACCACGCCGCGAACTGGGTCACACGGGATTCGAAGCCACCATCCTCGGCATCGGCGACCTCGCTGATCGCAACGTCCCGCTTGACCGCTGCGTTGCCACCGTCCACCGCGCGATGGATGCGGGTCTGAACCTCATCGATACCGCCCCGAACTACGAGGACGGCTACAGCGAGCAAATCGTCGGTGCAGCCCTTAAAGGCCGGCGCAACGGCATGTTCGTCATCGACAAGATTGACCACCATCACGAGCCGGTCGTCGCGCAAGTCAATGCCAGCCTGGAGAACACCGGACTGGAGATGGTTGACTGTTTTGTGTTCCATGGCGTCAGCGCGATGGACGACTGGCAAAAGATCGCCGCGCCGAACGGCGGCATGGAACAATTGGCTTCCTACGTCAAAGCCGGCAAGGTACGCTTCCGTGGCATTTCGTCGCATCATCCCGACGTCCTGCTTGCGGCGATCCCTTCGGGCCTCTGTGATCTGGTCATGTTTCCCGTTGGACCGTTCGTCGACCCGCGCTATATTGAACAAATTCTCCCACTTGCCAAAAAACATCGTGTCGGCACGGTTTGCTTCAAGACGTTCGGCGCCGGTAAACTGCTCGGAGATACCACGGGCTACAATCAGCCGCTCCAGGCCCGGCCCCGCGGCAAATTCAGCTCGGGCGGCAATGAGGCGCCCGCCGAACCGGCCCTCCCGCGCATGACCGTCGCCGAATGTCTGCACTACACCCTCACGCTCGACCCCGATGTCGCGCTGCTCGGCCTGAGTTTCCCGAACGAACAGGACGCCGCATATGTTGCCGCCCAATCCTTCAAGCCCGTCTCGTCCAAACAGATGTCCGAAACCCGCGGACGGGCTCTCGAAGCCATCCAGGGCAAAGGCCCGTGTTGGTGGAACCCGCCTGCGGTCTAACGCCGCGGTGACCCTTGGACATTCTCCTTGTGTACGCGATGCATGATTGGCACGATGCGGCATCATGCGTACGATTTCCCAACTGGTATACTTCATGGCTGCGCTGACTTTTCTCGCCGATCAGACCCGGGCCACCGCGGCTACCAACCTGTTTTTTCACGCCGTGCAGGTGGACGGCCGCTGGTGGCTGGTCGATCCCGACGGCCACCATTTCATCTCCAAAGGTGTGACCACCGTGCAGTTTGCGCAGGACACCATTCAGGGCACCAACGTCTCCCCCTACCGCGAAACCAACAAAGTGAAATACGGCAACCCGACGGCGTGGCGAAAGGCAGTCGCGCAGCGATTGATCGGTTGGGGGTTCAATACTCTCGGTGCGTGGTCCGACAGTGCCGTCGCCGAAATCACCGTCAGTAACCGTCATCTGGCCTATGCTCCTATCGTCGACCTCGGGGCGGGGTTCGTCGGGCAAAAACAGAAGGGCCAGGCATGGTTGCACGGAATCTTTCCCGATGCGTTCGATCCCGATTTCGAGACCTTTGCCCGCCAGCGCGCCCGTGAGGTGTGCACTCCGCTCACCGGCGACGTTCGGGTCCTCGGATGGTTCACGGACAACGAACTGCGCTGGGGTCCCGATTGGCGCGGTCCTGACGAACTGCTGACGATGTTCCTCGACGAACCGGCGAATGTGCCCGGCAAGAAAGCCGCCGTCTCCCTCCTGCAAGAGCGTTATCACGACGTGAGCAAGTTTAACGCGGTTTGGAATACGACGTTCACCACCTGGGAGGACGTGCTGAATGCCACATCGATCGCCCCGCCCGTAGTGCGTCCGGCAGTTTACAAACAGAATGAAGAAACGGAGCGCCAAGCCAACGAGGCCGACCCGAAGCGCGCGGCCTTCGTCGCCGATTGCGACGCGTTCCTCGCGCGGTTGGCCGACCGGTATTTCCGTGTCACCGACGAGGCCATCAAAGCCGCCGACCCCAACCATATGAATTTCGGCGCCCGGTTTGCCTATTTCCCGCCCCAGCCCGTCGTGGCCGCCGCCGCAAAGTACGTCGATGTGGTCTCCTTCAATTGCTATCAGCCCAACCCGCGCGCCACGGTCGAACGGTACGCCGCCTTCGGCAAACCGCTGATCATCGGCGAGTTCTCGTTCCGCTCTGAGGATAGCGGCTTGCCGAACTCGCGGGGCGCCGGCCCCAAGGTAAAGACGCAGACCGACCGCGCCGCGGCGTTCCGGAACTACGTCACCCAGGCGCTGCAAAATCCGAACTTGGTGGGCTATCACTGGTTCGAGCATTGTGACGAACCGAAGGAAGGGCGTTTCGACGGCGAGAATTCCAATTATGGTGTTGTCAATATCCATGACGACGTCTATACGGAGTTGACCCAGACAATGACCGATATCAACGCACAAGCCGAAGCGCTACACGAAGGCAATCGATGAATACACAGGATTCCAACGCAACCATGGCGGTGTTCCTCGATCTCGAGAACATTGCGCTCGGAGCCATGGATGCCAATTATCCCCAGTTCGATATCCAGAAGGTGCTCGAACGTCTCCTGCTCAAGGGCCACATCGTGGTCAAGAAGGCGTACTGTGACTTCGATCGTGGCAAGGCGTTCAAGCGTGACCTGCACGAGGCGGCGTTCGAATTGATCGAGATCCCGCACGTGCGTCAGTCCGGGAAAAACTCCGCCGACATTCGCATGGTCGTCGACGCGCTGGATCTCTGTTATACCAAGAGCCACGTCGACACGTTTGTGATCATCAGCGGCGACTCCGATTTCTCCCCCCTGGTCAGCAAGCTGCGCGAGAACGCCAAGACCGTCATCGGCGTCGGCGTCAAAAACTCGACCGCCGATTTGTTCATCAACAATTGCGATGAATTCATCTACTACGATGATCTCGTGCGCGCGACACCATCCAAACCCCGACACCGCAATGCGGCTCAGGCCGTACCGGTTGCGGCGGCGAAGAGCGTCGAGGGCGAGGCCAAGGCCAAGGGACCCACGATGGCCGATGCGTTCGATCTAGTGCTGAAAACATTGGAGGCCATTTCTTCGGAACGGGGTGCGAATGATCCTACGTATGGATCGATGATCAAACAGGCGATCAAACGCCGTCATCCCGGGTTCAACGAACGCGCCCACGGCTTCCGCTCCTTCAACGATCTGCTGTTGGAAATGCAAAACCGCAGCCTCCTCAAAATCGAGCCCGACAAAAAGTCCGGCGGATATATCGTCCAGACCATGGAATAATCGTTGCACTCGCGTTACGTTTGACCGGTGTGTACGCAGCGAAACGCTCGTGTTTTGGCCTGACAGCAGCGCCATCTCAGGCATAATTCCTGCCTCATTCTCATGGCGGGACAAGCCATATGCCGAAATGGAAAGACATCGATAAGCTATCGGATCGCGAGGAGAAGACGCGCGAAGCGGCATTTGAGGCGCAAATGCTCGCGATGTTGGCAACGGAAAGGCCCAAACCGTCCACGGCCTCGTCTCCGCCGCCAACCATCATCCCGTCAGCGCTAACCATTGCGCCACGCGATGCCGTCCAGATTTCCGTCACCAAGAACGGTCAGACCACGCTGTATGATCTGGCCACCGCTCCGGCACCGGTGCGAGAGCAAATAAGCAATGCGTGGGGGTTGTTTCCAAGATCCAGCGTTCCCCCGGTCATTCCGAGCATCCCCGAGGTCCGCCCCGCTCCGCCAGCATCGACTCCTCGTCCCCGAACACTGCGGTTTGCAATGACCCTGAATCTGTTCGTGCCAGGCACCGGCCAAATCTACCTCGGCCAACGGACCTCCGGCTGTTTGTACGCGGGCGGGTTCTGCGTGTGTCTGGTGGCGATGCTCGTGCTGTTCGTGCGGGCGTATTCCCAGTACCTGCAACTCGCCACCAATGGCGACATTCTGGAGAGCGGCAACTTGGAAGCCATGGCTCGCGCATTCCACGTCGGACCACTCGCGACGTTGTCCGTCATCGGCACCCTCATCTACATTGTGTCAGCGATCCATCTCGTCGTCACCCGCAGTCGCCAGCGTCCATTGCCGTAAGACCGGCGCGTGTCGCTCAGAATTTCACCGACTTCACGAATTGCAGGAACGATTCCTTCTGGGCTCGCACCAGCGGCGCGTCACCCGTCATCTTGAAGAACCACGAATTGCCCGCGTTCGGGACCGTGACCACGATCATGCGCGGCGGTTGCGTTTTCCCCGGGGGAGCGGTGTCCGCCTTGAAGTCCACCACGGTCGACTTCGTCCCGTTCACGTCCAGGTCCGACGTGATCCCGGCGATCTCATCGGGCGCGACCGGACCAAGACCGATCTGACCGCGCCAGCGATTGACGTTCGCCATCAATCCGCCCACGTCTCCTGGAAACACCGAGACCGCGATCTCGGCGGTCTGCCCGTCCGCACCTTTCACCAGGAACGTCGCCCGACGCATCGACGACGGATTTCCCGGTTGCCAACCCGCGGGAACCGACCATTGCGGGTTCGGTGCATCCGACGCCGAACCGGCCGGCAAACTCTGCCCGCTCATGCCGCCGATATTCGGATGCCCGGGCGGCAACGCCGGAGTTTGCGTGCCAGTGGCCGCTGGCGAAACCGCCGTCTGCGGCGCTGCCGGCGGAGCCGGCGGTGGCGCTTGCGAAGTCTCTTCCGACCGATTACAGCCAGCCCCGACCAGGGCCGCTACGACAAACAAGCAATAGATCCATCGTGTTTTCATCGTCACCTTGCCTTAGCTTGAGTCCCCTGTGTCCTCAAGTCAAGCGCCTGCCTCGTGTGTTCCGTGTTGAAACTAAAATCCCCTCGCTTTCGCCAGTTTCTTGTCGATCTCAGCGGTCTTGGCCTGTTCGTTCAACCAGAACTCGGGATTCGCCAGCGTGCGAAGTTCACTGATCCCCTTCCCTTGCTGCTCGACCCACGTGTAATATTTCTGGTTGTGCCAGCGTGTCCGATTGAACTTCGTGCCTTCCTGCACCCAATCACTCACATCGGCCTTGCGGAAGATGTCCACGCGCCGTTTCGCCTCGTCCTTCGTCATTTTGCCCACGGTCTTGTTGAGCCGCTGCATCACGGATGGATACCGGTCAAAACCATCGGTCGCAATCGTGACAACATTCTGCCCCTTGCCCGCCTGGATGACCTTGGCCGTCTTGATCGCACCGAGGATGTTGCACACCGAGCTGATGCCAAACGTGTCCACGAACGCCTTCGCCATGTCGGCCTTCACCCCTTCGCCAACAAGCGTGTCCGCGCCTTCTTGCAGCAGTTGCAGGCCCTTTAAACATTGCTGGTCGTCGATGCAAATCAGCCAGTCCATGTTCCACACATTGTGAATCCACGTGACGTGCTTGTCGCCGATGCCTTCGATGGCGTGTGCGCCGAACCCCGCGTTGTACAGCGTCGGACACTGGACCGGTTCCAAGCCGACGATCCGGCAGTCGGAGAACTGTTGCTTCAGGAAATCGCCCGCGGCAATCGTCCCCGCCGATCCTATCGCCGACACAAACGCCGCGACCTTGCCGTTGCCAACGCCTCTCACCACCTCCTGCACCGCGTGGCCCGTCACGTCGTAATGAAACCGATAATTGCCGAACTCGGCGAACTGGTTGAGGATTTTGTTCTTCGCGTCGCGCCTGAGTTCGTTGACCTTGTCGTAAATCTCTTTGACGTTGCTCTCGCTGCCCGGCGTCTTGACGACCTGCGCCCCGTACGACCCGATCTTCTCGAACCGCTCGGCGCTCATCTCGGCGGGTAGCACCACCAGCGACTCGTAATTCATCCGCGGCCCGACCCACGCGCCGCCGATGCCGTAATTGCCCGTCGACGGGAATACGAGCCGGTCGCGTCCGGGCTGCAATTCGCCCGCCACCTGCTTCTCGATGAGGCAACTGTACGCCGGGCCGACCTTGTGCGCGCCCGTCGGGAAATACCGCGCAATCATCACCACGATATTGGCGTCCACACCGGTCAACTCCCGCGGCAGCACTATGTGCGGAATGCTCAGGTCATCCTGTTTCCATGTAATATTGAACAAATTCAGCGGATGCAGCAGGTCCGTCCGCTTTTTCTCCAGCGCCTGCTTGCGCATGTCCGGCTTGATCCGCGACGGATCACGCATCTCGGCAAATGTCGGTCCATAAACGAAGTCGGCTGTCATGTTCTCTCCCAGTCGTAACCGCAAGCGGAGTCCAACGACACGCGACCACGTCGCATCCACGGTCGCAACTTCAGCCTGCGTTGGGCGCACCCGGAAGGGTGCGGCTCCAGCTAATTCGCAAACAATCCCTGTCGGCGCACCCAGTGTCCTAAGTTGACTCCACCGTGTCAATGCCTCTGAGGACGCGCCCACTCCCACGTGGCTTCGTATAACCGGGTAGAGCCTCTCCGACAAGCTCAGGTGACAGCCTACCCGTCAAACAACTCCACAATCCTAAACTGGTTCACATCCACCAAGCCGCGGTCCGTCAGTTTCAATTCCGGGATCACGCTCAGCGCCATAAACGACAGCGCCATGAACGGTTCGGGCACGGTGCACCCGAGTTCGCGCGTGGCGCGATTGGCGGTGTCCAGTTCGTCCTTCACGTCGGGCAACGGCTTGTTGCTCAGCAATCCCGCAATCGGCAGCGGCACCAACGCGAGAATCTTGCCGTGGTTGGCGACGGCAAAGCCGCCCTGCATCTTCACGATCTCTTCAACCGCCGCCCGCATATCAGAATCATCGACGCCAACGACGTTGATGTTGTGCGCGTCATGGCCGACACTGCTGGCAATCGCGCCCGATTTCAGGCCAAACCCTTTCACCAAGCCCAGCCCGATGTTGCCCGTACCGTGATGGCGTTCGATTACCGCAATCTTCAGCACGTCGTTCCTCGTGTCGGAAACCACATGGCCATCGTCGCGCTTGGGTTCGGCAAAACCCTGCCGTGTGATGATTTGGTTGGGAATCAATTCCATCACCCGCGCGCGTCCCTTTTTCGCCGTGATTCGGAAACTCGAATCGCCGAGGGGACGAATGCGCATGGTGTTACGCACGTCGATCATCGCGCTCATCGGCTTGTTCCCGAGCAGGTAACCCTTCTCCGCCACCACATGGCCGCGCTTGAACACCTTCTCCACCGTGCACGTCTTGAGATCGGTGAGAACGTTCAAATCAGCCACCCACCCCGGTGCAATCGCCCCGACCTTCGGCAGACCGAAATACCGCGCCGTGTTGATGGTCGCGAGCCGAATCGCCAGCGCCGGGTCGAGCCCCGCCCCGATGGCCATCCGCACCATGGAATCGATATGGCCGCGCGTCATCAGGTCGGCGGGTGTGCGGTCGTCGGTGCAAAAGAAAAACCGGTCGGCATTCTCGGGCTTGATCAGCGGCAGCAGCGCCAACAGGTCGCGCGTGACCGATCCTTCGCGAACGGCAATCGACATCCCGAGCCGCATCTTCTCCCGCGCTTCATCGACCGTCGTGCACTCGTGATCGTTGCCGATGCCTGCAGCGATATAGGCGTTCAAATCCTTCCCGCTGAGTTGCGGCGCGTGACCGTCAACCAGCTTCCCACCCACCACGCGCAGTTTTTCCAGCACTTCCTCGATTCGATGAATAACGCCCGGGTAATTCATCATCTCGGCCAGGCCGAGCACCCACGGGCTGTCGAGGAACGGGAGCAGGTCCACCGCCTTGAGGCGCGCGCCGCTGGTTTCGAGGTCGGTCGCGGGCACGCACGATGGCAGCATCACATACACGCTGAGCGGCTGGTACTTCGCCGTCTTCAGCACATACTCGATGCCCTCCACGCCCAGCACGTTGGCCAACTCATGCGGGTCGGCCACGATCGTCGTCGTGCCGTGCGGCATCACCGTCTTGGCAAATTCCCAGACCGTGACCATCGAACTCTCGATGTGCATGTGGCCGTCGATGAAACCCGGCGTGATAAATTGCCCCCGCGCATCGAGTTTGTTCGGGCCGCTGTAATCGCCCACGCCGGCAATCTGTTCCCCGCAAATCGCCACATCCGCCGGGTAAATCTCCTGGCTGAGGACGTTGACAATCTGCCCGCCTTTGATGACGAGATCGGCAGGTTCTTCTCCGCGGGCAACTTTGATGAGTCGGGACAGATTCACGGTGAGTTTTTGTCAGACTACGGCAACGCAAACCGCAAAGTCAATTGACAGAATCCACCCTGTACGGATTTGCATCCTGCCGCATCTAGCCGTCGGCTAATGCGCCAACGCCAACAGTTCGCGTTCCGTCCGGTCCCGCATCGTGATCGCTCCCGCGAAACATTTCTGCGCGCAGAGCGAACAGCCGATGCAAGACGACGGATCAAACACGGGAACCTTTCGTCCATCCAGTGTGATTGCCAGATACGGACAGCGCGCGCAATTGCCGCAGTGCTCGCAAAGTTCGCGTACCACCTCGGGCAGCTTCTTGGTCGCCGACAGCGCCATGAAATCCGTGATCGGGTGCGGCAGCGCGCTGCCAATCAATTCCTTGACCGACCGGAAGCCGCGCTCTTGCATCAGGTAGCTCAGCCCGGAGTGAAGGTCATCCACAATCCCCAGGCCGTACTTCATCGCAATCGTGCAGAACTGGACCGTCTGCGCGCCCAGCGCCAGGAAATTAGCCGCCGCTTTGTAGTCCATCGGGCCGCCGTTGCCCGAAACGGCGATTCCCGTCCCGGACACCTTGGCCAGCGTCAGATTACTGATGGGCAGGACGCCTTCCCCCGACATGCCGATGACCACGCCTTCCTCCCAGCGTCGCGTCGCAGACTTGCGAAACGCCAATGACGGAAAACTGTTGGCCAGGGTCACGCCCGCTTTCTTGTTCGGGTATTTCGCGAACACTTCCTGAATCCGTGCGATGATCGGCTGGATGGCCGTGACCGCCGCCGTGAGCTTGAACAATTTCGGGTTGTCCTCTCCACTGGCCTCCATGACCCAGTCAATAATCTTGGCCGTCAGTTCGGCATTCTGGGAAACAACGTCACCACACGTGCCGTCTCCCCCTTGCGGACAGGACAGGCTGTATTCGACACCCATCGCCCCGGCGCTCTCCAGCTTCCGCGTGTTCGATTGCCATCCTGCGCGGTCTTCCTCGTCACGACCCGTGACGGGCCCACCCGTCGACGCCAGCGTGAGCCGGTCCGGAAATTCGTTCACCAGCCGCTCGACTTCCTTGCGGACGCGGTCGAGCGGATGCCCGGAGACGTTGTCGCTATTGCCGTACGTCGAGCCTCCGATCACGAACATGTATTCACTCGGGATGTGAATCGGCACATTGTCGAACGAGGTCTTCATCACGCCGCCGGACCAACCGTGCTGGTAGGCCAGGCGCATCTGGGCGTACCCGTCCGTGTGCGGCGCCGCCGAGAGCAGGAACGGCGAGCGGATCTGGCGGCCAAAGAACTCCGCGTCGAGCGGCACGGGACACACCGGCGTGCCCGTCAGAATTGTCCGGCTCTTGGCGCGGTCACGAATGCGCGGTCGGCTCTCACCGCGAATGAAGGCGTCGGCTTCCACCGCCGTGTTCTTGCCGCTGGCCACGGACTCCACCACGGTCGAGGACCCCAGCACCATGTCGCCCGCGTAGAAGATTCCCTTCGTTTTCGTCAGGGGCAATTGGGGCCGGCTGCCAATCGCCGAAATCACCACATCGAATTCGCGGACGACCGGCGATTCCAACTTGTTGACGACAAAGTTTTCCGGCCGCGGGGATTTGCCCTTTGGCAACATCATCCTGTCGATGCGCAAGCCCTTGACCCGCTTCCCCTGGTGAATCACCGCGATGGGCTTGCAGCAACTCGAAATCTCGATGCCGTGCTCCAGCAACATGTCCCGCTCGTACTGCGTCAACGGCATGTTCTCCTGTTTGCGCCGATAGATCAGGTCGACCGAGAGCGCCCCGTGCCGTTTCGCTGTGGTCGCGCAATCCGCCGCCACCGCGCCGCCGCCCAGAACCGCCACTTTCTTGCCCGCCACGCGGATCTTCTTCTGGTTCTGCAGATACGTCTGCCAGGAGACCGTGCATTCTTCGCCGGGGATGCCCAGTCGCATGGGCGTGCCCAACCCGGCGCACACAATGACCGCGTCGTGCGCCTCCAGCAGATCCTCCGGGTCGGCAATCGCCTTGCCAAGTTTGAACTCGACAGCGCCGAGTCGCTTGAGGAATTCGATGTCGGCCCGCACCACCCTCTTGTCCAATCGGAAGTCCGGGATGAGATTCGTCATCCCGCCCACGCGCTTTTGCAGGTCATACACCGTGACCTGATAGCCTTGCTGGGCCAACACGGCCGCCGCGCCCAAGCCCGCCGGTCCCGCGCCAATAACGCCCACCGTTTTCCCATTCTTCTTCGCCGGCTTGAATTCCGCCATCCCGACTTCGTTTGCTTTCTTGATGACGGTGGCTTGGACCGCGGGAATGTTAATCGGCGAATCGAAAGTCCGGCGCGAACACGCCTTCACACAAAAGTAGTCGGGGCAAACGACGCCGCACACTCCGCCCAGTGGATTGGCGCTCATGATCAACGCCGCCGCACGGCGATAGTCGGGTTTCTCGCCCACGCGCGCGGCCATGATGAAGTCGGCCGGCGAACAATGCGCCGGGCAGGCTTCGCGGCATGGCTTCTCTTCGCAATATTCGCACCGGCTCAACTCCGCCTGAAGTTGAGCGTCGCTCAGACATCCGTCACTTCGTTTCATCGCTCTCCCGTGTAAACTGTTCCCCGACCCGGTGCTGAAATCTCAGCATGCTGACGAGTCTCCTTCTGCATCTGTGATGTTTACACACAATGCGTGAGCAGAGCCGATGCCATCGCCAATTGTGAAATCTTAACACCTTACGAATACGGTGGTTACACAAATCAGTTGGTCTGGAGAGATGGCGCGCAGGCCAGCCACAATGTCAGCGAGCCCACCCCAAACCGACAATTTGGCACTCGTAAGACTTGACAAGAAACACCCTGTCGGAGGCCGCGCAGACTCTGAATCGCCACCTTGAAAGCCCGGTTCGGCCAGAAAAACTTCTGACTAGACTACGGCATAGGAAGCCGTAAAGTCTGTGGACAGAACTGGCACTATGGCGGACCTGCATCCATCTCCTTTTTGCGATCTCGTCAAACGGATGTTTCTGGAACCCGAGCGGCAACAAACCATCTTCGATCTGCCGTTGCGCAAAATGTATGTGCCCGATCCAACTCTGGACACAACCGTGAAGTTTCACGGGCGGGTCGCGGCGACGCCCGTCGGTCCTGCGGCCGGGCCGCAAACGCAGATGGCGCAAAATATCGTGCTCAGTTGGCTCGGCGGATCCCGCATCCTCGAACTCAAGACCGTGCAGATCGACGACCGGTTGGTCATCAACCGCCCGTGCATCGACATGACCAATGTCGGCTACAACATCGAGTTCTCGCAGGAACTCCGCCTGAACGAGTCGATCCACGAATACGTCGCGGGAATGATGCTCGTCGAGATGCTCAAGGCGAGCAACCTGCTGAACTTCCCGCCGAGCCAATTCGACAAAACATCGACCATCTATGATTTCAGTCTCGGCTACAACCTGGCGGGGATCTCGGCCCAACCGATCCGCGATTTCATTGCCAGTCTTCGCAACGCGAAGAAACACATCGACCAGTTGCGCATGGAGATCCCCGACCGTTGGAAACGGTACCGCGACCTGCCCTACCCGGATGAGATTTCCAACACGATTACGCTCTCGACGTTCCACAACTGCCCCCCGACCGAGATTGAGAAGATCTGCCACTTCCTCCTGACCGACATCGGGATGGGCGTCGTGGTCAAGATGAACCCGACGATGCTGGGTCTGGACGACATCAACTACCTGCTGCACGACCGTCTCGGCTTCCACGACATTCAGGTCAACAAGAAGGCCATCGACGTCGGGCTGAAGTTCGATGACGCCATTGAGATGATGCGTCGCTTGCGGGAGACGGGACGCAAACTCGGACTTACCGTCGGCGTGAAGTTCAGCAATACGCTGGAAGTCATCAATCACAAGACGTTCTTCCCAAAAGACGAGATTATCTATCTCAGCGGCCCGCCGCTGCACGTGATCACGCTGCGGCTGGTCGAGCGCTGGCGGCAAAACTACGGGCCCGACTGCCCGATCAGTTTCTCCGCCGCCGTGGACAAACATAATTTCGCTAACTGCGTGGCCTGCGGATTCGTGCCGATCACCACCTGCTCCGACCTCCTGAAGGTGGGCGGTTACGGCCGGCTGTTCGAGTACATGAAGAACCTCGAAGGAGATATGAAGACGCGGGGTGTGGACAACATCGGCGATTTCATTCTCCAGCGGGAAGGAAACGCCCAGGCGGCGCTCGAGCACGCGAAAAACAACCGCGACGAGGCGGTCAACTATGCCGGCTTCCTCAACATCGGCCCGATCTGGAGTCGCACGGTCGCTGATGAACGGTACACGGCCGAGAAAAACATGGCCGTGCCGAAACGAATTGACTCGAAGTTGCACCTCTATGACTGCATCAGTTGTGACAAGTGTATTCCCGTGTGCCCGAACGACGCGAATTTTTACTACGAAGTGGACCCCATCGAGATCAAGTTCACGAATTACACGTGGGATGGCGGCCGGCTCCAACCGGCCGATCCGGGCGTGCTGAAGATTGAACGCAAACACCAGATTGCCAATTTCGCCGATTGGTGCAACGAGTGCGGCAACTGCGATACGTTCTGCCCCGAGTACGGCGGCCCGTTCATCCAAAAGCCGAGTTTCTTCGCCGACCGTGAGACGTGGCTCGACAATCCCAAACGCGATGGGTTCTATGTCACCAAGGTCGACGCCCTCTCCCAGATTGTGGGTCGGATGGAAGGCAAGGTCTACGCTCTGGCCCTCGATGAGAACCGCGGCCGGGCCGTCTACAACGACGGGGTGTTGGAGGTGAGCTTTGATCCGGGTACGCACAAAATTGTGGATGTGAAACCGCTGGCGGCCGACGTTGGTACCCACCGGATCGACGTGAAGAACTACCATACCCTGCGTATTTTACTGGCTGGAATGCTGAATCCCAGCCGAGTTCATCCCGTAAACGCTGCGTACCTATGAACAACGGCTGGATTTCGCGCACGGGACTTGCTATTTCTTACGGGGTTGTTCGCAAACATTATGAAAAACATTGAGGGTACGGTTGCGGTTGTCGGCCTTGGCTATGTCGGCCTGCCGTTGGCCGTGTCACTCGCCCGCCACGTTCCCGTGGTCGGCTTTGACATCAACACGCGCCGCGTCGAGGAACTTCAGCAGGGAATCGACCGCACCGGCGAAACCCTCGGAGGCGACCTCAAGTCCCCGAATATCCATTTCACCACGGACGCGAAGCAGTTGCGCCAGTGCAAGTACATCGTCGTCGCCGTCCCGACGCCCGTGGACCGCGCGAATGTCCCCGATCTCGAACCGGTCATCAGCGCCTCGCGCATCGTGGGCGAAAACCTGAGTAAAGGTTCCATCGTCATTTTTGAAAGCACGGTCTACCCCGGCGTCACCGAAGAAGTTTGCCTGCCCATTCTCGAAGAAAAATCCGGGCTCAAGCTGGGCGATTTCAAAATCGGTTACTCGCCGGAGCGCATCAACCCCGGCGATCACGAGCACACCGTAGACAAGGTCGTGAAAATCGTCAGTGGTTGCGACGCCGAGACGTTGGAAGAGGTCAGTGCGCTTTACTCGCTTGTCGCCAAGAGCGTGTTCCCTGCGTCCAGCATCGCCACCGCCGAGGCTGCCAAGGTCATCGAGAACATCCAGCGCGACCTGAACATCGCGCTCATGAACGAGCTGTCCCTGATTTTTTCGCGGCTCGGCCTCAATACCGACGAGGTCCTCGCCGCGGCGGGCACCAAGTGGAATTTTCACAAGTATCATCCCGGCCTCGTCGGCGGGCACTGCATCGGCGTCGACCCGTACTACCTCACGTATCGCGCCCAGCAATTCGGTTACCATCCGCAGGTCATCCTAGCGGGCCGACAGATCAACGATTCCATGCCGATTCACGTCGGCGAGATGGTCATCAAGGGCATCGCCCACGTCGGCAAACCGATCAAGGGCGCGACGGTGCTGATCCTGGGGCTGACATTCAAGGAGAACGTACCCGACATTCGCAACAGCAAGGTCCACGATACCATCACGTACCTTCAGGGTTTCGGCCTCAAAGTGCTCGGTTGCGATCCGTTGCTTTCAGCCGACACGGTCCGCAAGTATTTCGGCATCGAAAACGTCGAGTTCGACAAGGTGCCGAAGTGCGATTGCGTTCTCCTCGCCAACAAGCACAACGCCTTTCGTTCGCTCACGCTCGACCACCTCAAGGCGAAAATGTCCCCGCCGGTCCTGATCGACATCAAGAATCTCTTCGACCGCAAAGCCGCCGAGAACAACGGGTTTTACTACCGCAGTTTGTAAGCCGCTGTTCTCATCTGCGTTCGTTTTCTGCTAGGATTACCTCGAATGGGCGAATTGACGACAAGTCCCACCCGACGCTTTTCCAGTCGCGTGGAGAATTACATTAAGTACCGCCCGGGTTATCCGAGCGCGGTGGTTGACACGTTGGCGAGTGACTGCGGGCTGACGGAGAAATCCATCGTCGCCGACATCGGATCGGGAACGGGCATCTTGAGCGAGTTGTTCCTGAAACACGGGATCCCGGTGTTTGGGGTCGAGCCGAATCGCGAGATGCGCGAGGCGGGCGAACGACTCTTGAAGAAATATCCCAACTTCACGAGCATCAACGGCATGGCAGAGGCCACATCGCTGGCGAACAACTCAGTGGATTTCATCGCGGCCGGCCAGGCGTTCCACTGGTTTGACCGCATACCGACGCGCAAAGAATTCGCGCGGGTCCTCCAACCGAACGGCTGGGTCGCATTAATCTGGAATGACCGCCATATCGACACGTCCCCTTTCCTGTGCGCGTACGAGGAACTGTTGCATCGCTACGGCACCGATTTCGAGGCTGTCACCCATCGAAACGTGGACGCGGCGGCCATCACGGAGTTCTTCGCTCCGCATCGGTCCACACTTCGAACGTTCGATAACCGTCAGGTCTTCGATTATGACGGCGTACGAGGCCGGTTGTTGTCGTCTTCCTACGCCCCCGAACCCGGTCACCCGAACTACCAGCCGACGCTCGATACTTTGCGCACGATCTTCGACAAACATCAGACTGACGGTCACGTGGAATTCACGTACACAACCGTCGTGTACTTCGGACATATTCACAGACATTGACTAGTCCGACATCTTGAAGCGCGATGGACGATTGGCAATCTTATCCGGCGGTTGCGGCAGCGGCACGCCGTCGTGCGCGATGCTTTCGAGCATCGTGATGCGTTCCTCCGCCAGCTTCGCCTGTTTTGTACCGGGGATTTTCTCGCGCAATTGTTTCATCACCTCCAGCGCTCGCGCCAGGTCCTGCAACGTCAGCTGGTAGAAATCGGCCAGGCGACCTGCGGCCAGCGCCGTGGAGTCTTCTCCTGTGGCTTTTCCCAGCGCCGAGAGCAGTTCGAGTTCGGCCAGCTTCAGATCGTTCAAGTGTTTCACAGCCAACTCCGCAATACGCAAATGCGGGTAGATGTCATCAGGATACTCCGCGATCACCTGGCGATACTCGTCGACGGCTTCCTGATACTTGCCGCTCTTGACGCGCGCCTCGGCCGTGCTGTACTCGGGCATAATTCGAAAATTGTCATCATGCCCAATGTAAAGGCTCTCAAATCTGTTGGCCACGCTCTCCATAATCGATCGGCCGAAAAGGAGCAACAAGACCACGGCATAGAACAACAAGGCTCCCACGATTGCAAATGCAGCCCCGAAATTCAGTCCCAAGCCCTGTCCACTATTCATCGTACCGGCGGCCCAGCGAAACAAAGGAATCCCCACTCCCAGTGCGATCACGATCCGAATCACCACACTGACCCAGCGTTTGAACTCCATGTGCGGTCTCCTCTCTCAGGGCAACTGAAACAGCCGACGGGCGTTCTGCGTGGTCGCCTGCGCCACTTCTTCGACGGTCACGCCTTTCACCTCTCCAAGTACCTGAGCGATAAGTGGCACGTAGGCCGGCTCGTTGCGTTTCCCGCGGTTCGGCACGGGTGCGAGGTACGGCGCATCTGTCTCCAGCATAACACAGTCGAGGGATACTCTCTTGGCTACTTCGCGCAGTGAAGCCGCGTTCTTGAAGGTCAGGATGCCCGTGTAGCTGATCAACAGCCCGATCTCGAGGCAATCAAACGCGAACTTCTCATTGCCGGAAAAGCAATGCATCACGCCCCACGGACGCCAGTCCTTGGGCAGGGCCTCCGCATGCGCGCGCAGGATATCCAAGATGTCATGTTCGGCGGAACGATTGTGGATGACCACGGGCAGACGCCGCTGCTTCGCCAATTCGAGTTGCGCCCAAAAGAGGTCCGTCTGCTGCTGACGCAACGCCAGGTCGGTCTGCGCCTCCCGAAAATAATCCAAGCCCGTCTCACCAATGGCCACGACCTTGGGTTCGGCGGCCAGCAGGGCCAGTTCCTTCATGTCGCAGAGGGTGACCTTCGGCACTTCGCCGGGATGCAAGCCAACCGCGGCGTACACCGTGTCGAATTGATGGGCGATGTCCAGGGTCTTCCGCGCCGACTCCAAATCCGTGGCGATGCTGACGATCTGCGTGACCCGCGCGGCTTGCGCGCGCTCGATCATCTGCGGAAGATCCACCGCGAAATCGGGGTAGCACAGATGCGCGTGTGTATCGATGAACATGATGCTTGAAAACACCCTGTTGCTTGTTTATCACTCGTGCGTCACCGAGTCCAACGCGAATTATACGGAGACCAAAATCATGGGCAGACCCGTCACGCTTTTCACCGGCCAATGGGCCGACCTCACCTTCGATACCATCTGCAAAAAGGCCAGGGGTTTTGGGTTCGACGGCCTCGAATTGGCCTGTTGGGGCGACCACTTCGACGTCAGGCAGGGCGCCAAATCGAAGAGTTACTGCGACTCACGTCACGAGATCCTGGCGCGGCACGGTCTGAAGACCTGGGCCATCAGCAACCATCTCGTCGGCCAAGCCGTGTGCGACAACATCGACGAACGCCACAAGTCCATCCTGCCGCCACACGTATGGGGCAACGGTAAGCCTGCGGAGGTCCGCAAACGTGCTGCGGAAGAAATGATGCGCACCGCGCAGGCCGCCAGGAACCTCGGCGTCAAGGTCGTCAACGGTTTTACCGGAAGCTCGATCTGGCACATGTTGTATTCGTTCCCGCCCGTCAGCGAGCGGATGATTGCGGACGGTTTCAAATTCTTCGCCGAGACGTGGAACCCGATTCTCGATGAGTTCAAGAAGTGCGGTGTCAAATTCGCGCTGGAAGTGCATCCGACCGAGATTGCCTTTGATATTGCCAGCGCCGAGCGCGCACTGGCCGCACTCTACAACCGCGATAAGTTTGGGTTCAACTATGACCCGTCTCACTTCGGCTACCAGCATGTCGATTACGTGAAATTCATCCGCCGGTTTGCCTCCCGCATTTATCATGTTCACATGAAGGATGTGTGGTGGGGACACGGCGACGGCACGGTCGGCGTGTTTGGCGGTCACACGAACTTCGCCGACCCGCGCCGGTACTGGGATTTCCGCTCGCTCGGCCACGGCGACATCGACTTCGAGGAGATCATCGTCGCGCTGAACGACATCGGCTACACCGGCCCGCTCTCGGTCGAATGGGAGGACAGCCGGATGGACCGAGAACACGGGGCCACCGAAGCCTGCGCGTTCGTCAAGAAACTCGATTTCAAACCCAGCGCCCGCGCCTTCGATGCGGCATTTGAGAAGCCGAGCCGCTAGGGAGCGGCGAGACGTAGCGCCGATGCAAATCGACGACCCGCAGGGCGAGCCGAGCGGGAGCGAGCGAGTGCAAAAGTGCGGTGGAAACACACCACCGGGTTGTAACAGCCTCCAGCTGAATTCCGCGCTCGTCGCCTAGAACTGCACCTTCGGCGCTTCGCGGTCGGTACCGGGCGGCACACCGAAATAGTCACGGGACTGGAACTTGAACAGATCCGCCACGGTGTTGGCGGGGAACACTTGCAAGGCGTTGTTGAGGTTCAGCACGGCGTCGTTGTAGTCCGAGCGGCACTGGGCGATGTAGCCCTCGGTCTTGGTCAACTCGGTCTGGAGCGACAGGAACCCCTGATTGGCCTTGAGTTCAGGGTAGGCCTCGGCGATGGCGAATACGGACTTGATCGCGCCGGTGAGGGCATTCTCGGCTTGCGACCGGGCTTGCGGTCCGACGGCATTCACGGCTGCATTGCGGGCCTCGATCACGTTTTCGAACGTCTGTCGCTCGTGGGTCGCGTAGCCCTTTACGGTCTCGACGAGGTTGGGAATCAGATCGCAGCGGCGCTTCAGTTGGGTGTCGGTCTGGGCCCAGGCGTTATCGACCAAGTTGCGTGTCGAAACCAGGCGATTGTAAACGCTGATCACCCACAAGGGTAAACCGATCAGGATCACCGCCAGGATTAATAATGGCACAATCACAGTTACTGGGCCTCTCCCGTCTGTGCGTCTTGATAACAAAGGCGCGGGGGCATGTCACTTCTTTTCCGGTTGGCCAGTTTCCTTGGGTGGCGGGGCGGTCAACTCGTCGATCTTCAACTGGTAGGATTTCACTCTAGCCTCGTCACCGAGCGTGCCCGCCAGATCGCGAGCGTGCGTGCAGAATGCGACCACGTTGTGGTTTGAGGGGAAGGAGGAGACGAGGTTTTCGTACACGGCCAAGGCGCGGAGGGTCTGACGGTCTGCTTCATAGGCCGCAGCCATCTTGGTGGCCACTCGAATGTGGTGGTAGGGGTTGCCCGGTGGTTCGTCGGCTTTGGCGTATGCCTCGATGGCGCCCGATTCCTGGTGTGAGGCGTGCCGCAGATCACCCAACTTCTCAAAGAGAACCGGGCTGTGCAATGCCTCCGCTTTGGCCCGGCAAAGCTCCTCGGCTGCCGAGGACTGGCTCTGGATCATCAGCAGGTTCACCTTGCGCAGGTACGCCCATTCGATGTCCGGTTGGTGGTCGGCCACGAGACGCTGGATTTGTTCGTCCAGCGACGCGGCAAACGGACGATAGAGAGGGTCGCCCACGAATGTTGTCTGCCAACTCAGCACGGGCTCGCTGTAATAGCCGGCTTCCAGAAACGTTGCCCCGTCCATTAGCCGTTGGAAGAACAGATCGATATGCGGCGTGAGCGAGAGATACGGCTCAAAGACGTTGCCCATGGTGGCCGCCGCGCCCTTGGCCAGGAATGGCCCCACCCAATATGTCGTCCGTGTCCGCACGCTGGCGCCGCTCGAGGAGTGAAGGTGGTATGCGAGCGCCCCGGTGCGGAAGTGAAAATCAGGACGGACAAACGGCCCGCACACGTTGGGCGCGTACCAGCCTGCATAGATCGCGACGTCGGTCATGGGATAATCCTGATCGAACGTCTCGGGTCGATCGTCATAATCGCATTCGTACCCGGCGTCGCGACAGGCGCGATACGCGCCGCGAATCCAATCGTCCCCTTCCACGTATCCGCGATCTTGCGTGTCCCTCCAATCGAAGTAGGCGCGACCGTGCACGCCGTACCGCTCGGCAGTCAACGCGTCGTCGATCATCCGACGCACGGTGTGCGGATCGGGGCCATCCAAACGACCCACCAGCACCATCGTGTTGTTGAGGGGAGCCGCAAAATGCACGGAGGCGCTTCCGAAGAATGGATTCCGCAAGAACCCTGTGATGGGCAACCCGGGGCTGGGCAAGGTCGCCAACTCGCTTTCGACGGAGGCCTCATTGCGACGGAATTCCGCCTTCGTAGTCTCGGGCACCCGCTCCGCCAGGTTCGGATCGCTGTCGATCCGCAACGGCACGCCGTACATCAACACGATGCAGGAGACTTTCGCGCTGACTGTTGCCATCCCCGGGATTTGCCCGAGGATCGAATCGAAAATCGTCTTCGGTTCCTGGTGGATCAGGTCCTGGCGAACCAGGAACTGCGAAATCGGGTCGCGGATCTTCTGGTTGTACTCGGCGCGGGTGATTGTTTCAGACGCGCGGACGTCGATTTCACAGATTTGGCTGCTGGGCACGCCCCGCTTCAGCGCGTAATAATCGGCCAGTAGCCGGCTGTCGGGGTCTTCGACGTTGTACACGATCACGACGCCCTTCGCCAAGCCGTCAGCTCGCGCCGTGCGCGTCGGCCCCAGGAGCGCCACCACTACCAGCAACCCGATTCTCGCTTCACGCCAGAAGGCGAACGTCGCCATGAATCACCTCAACCTGCATTCCGTCATAAGCCACACACGCGTGCGGCGGCAACCGATTCTCGACGGCCTCATGTTCTGCCTCGTGACACAGATGCGTGAACAGCGTCAATTTCGCGCCCACTTGTCCCGCCACATCGCGCGCCTCATCAATCGTCAAGTGCGTCGGGTGTTCACGATCCCGCAACGCATCCAGCACAAGAATCGGGACACCCCGAATCGCCTCGATGACGTCCGGCGGCACGGTCTTGCAATCGGTAATGTAGGCCACGTCCCGCGCCAACAGAAATCCAAACACTGCCATTCGTCCATGCGCCACCGGCAGGGCACGAATGGGCGTCGGCGAAACTTCAAACGTCTGATACGCCTGCACGGTGTGGAGGTCGAAACTTGGCACGCCTGGCCATTCCGGCTTTTCCAGGCAAGCATAGGGGAAAACCCGCCGAATCGTTTCGATCGAATGCGAGGAACCGTAAATCGGCATCTTCCCGCCGGTGCGCTGGCAGAACACCCGCAAATCATCCAGCCCGAGCATGTGGTCGGCGTGAGTGTGCGTCATGAGCACGGCGTCCACGCGCCGGATGTTGGCCCGCAGCGCCTGGGTGCGGAAATCCGGGGTAGCATCGATCAGGAGGCACTGGTCGCCATTCTCGACGTAAACCGATGGCCGCAGACGCTTGTTGCGCGGATTGTCCGAACGGCACACCGGACAGTCGCACCCGATCATCGGGATTCCGTGACTGGTGCCGGTGCCCAAGAATGTGACGCGCATGCGTCCATCATCGGTGAGCCCTGCACGTCGGTCAAGCCCGTGACTCAATGGACGGAGAAATTCCGCACGTGCCAGCGATTCGTCGGCTGCCAGCCCAGAAGAGAGACATAAAAAACTTTGTAGGGAACGGCAGCGCCATCAGAGTCGTATGTCCGGCCATCGACGCTGATGTTCAAGCCGCCATTCGTTACCTGATATTTCACATGATGCCAATTACCGGGGTTGATAGACAGTGGAGAGCGCGACCAAATCTTGTACTTCGGAGTCGGCCAGCGCTGGAACCGCTCCTGCACGGAAATAGCATCGCCCCGCTGATCGTATTGGAAGAGGACCCGCAGGTTACGCTCTGGCTCTTTGTCAAGTGCCTGAGTTGAGGGAACAAACTCGCACATTAGCGCTCCGTCGTCCGCCACGCGGCTTTCGAGCATTGCGTCGAACTCAACTGTGATGGGAGCCGAATAGGAACGCTGAGTTCGTATATTCTGTCCTCGTAAGACGACGTCTTCGCCTTCGATGAGCGGAGCTTGTCGTGGCGTGCCGCACCAATCATCATTCTTCAGGCTGACGACATCCCATGCCAGTGGCTGAGGTCGCGATCCGGTCATGCAGCCGGCGCCAAGCAGCGCCGGCGCCGTGAGCGCCAGAAGAATCACTTGAATTCGCCGCATTGTTGGACATTACCGTAGCAGGCGTTGCCGCGCAATCTCGATCAAAGAAAACCGGGGCGCAGGTTCGCTGCGCCCCGGTGCAAACAACGATGCAATGGAAGACTAGGCTGTCTCGAACTCCTTTTCCATCTCCGCCATTTCCGGCGAGTCCGTCTTTGACTTGTTGACGGCCCAAACAATCGCCGCCAGGGCCAGAACGGCAATGACAACGGCAATAGCATAGGGAGACTGCCCACTACCGGCGACGCCTTCGACGATGTGGAACTTGAGTACCAGCGGCAACAATAACAAGCTCACCATGTTCATGACTTTAATGAGCGGATTGATGGCCGGGCCCGCCGTGTCCTTCAACGGGTCACCCACGGTATCACCGGTCACCGCCGCTTTGTGACGTTCGGAGCCCTTGCCCGTGTTCTTCACGTGATCACGCGGCTCATCTTCAACCAGCTTCTTGGCGTTGTCCCACGCGCCGCCGGCATTGGCCATGAACACCGCCAACAACTGTCCGACGAGAATCATGCCGGCCAGAAAGCCTGCCAGCGCCAGCGGACCTAGCAGGAAGCCAACCGCCAGCGGGGCCATGATCGCCAACAGACCGGGGCCAATGAGTTCCTTTTGCGCCGCCGTCGTGCAGATACCAACAACGCGGGCATAATCCGGCTTCTTCGTACCGGCCCAGATTTCTTTGTCGCGGAACTGGAGGCGGCATTCTTTGACGATCAGAAATGCCGCGCGACCGACCGCGCGAATCGTCATCGAGCTGAACAGAAACGGCACGGCACCACCAATGAGCAGCCCGATAAACAACACCGGGTTGGCCACCGTGAGCATGCCCGCCACACTGTTATACTGGGCGGTTGTCATTTCGCTGATCCTCGCCTCACTGCCCATCGCCATGACCGCGATGAAGCTCGCAAATAGCGAGACAGCCGCAATGACCGCCGAGCCAATGGCAATCCCCTTGGTTTCCGCCTTGGTGGTGTTCCCCACGGAGTCGAGGTCGGCCAGGATCTGCCGGGCCTCCTTGTATTTCTTTTCACCCATCTCGGCTTTGTCGTAGCCCATTTCACCAATCCCGTTCGCGTTATCCGCCACGGGGCCAAACACATCCATCGAGATCGTGTTGCCGGTCAGCGTCAGCATGCCGATGCCGCACATGGCCACGCCGTATGCGACAAAGATTGGCGATGTGCCGGAATAAATCCCGACGGATGCGCCAATGGCAATCGCAATGATAATAACCGCCCACACCGTGGATTCATAGCCCACCGCAATTCCCTGGATAATATTGGTCGCATGACCGGTCTGGCACGCCTTGACCATGGACTTCACCGGGTCGTGCGTCGTGTGGGTGAAGTAGCTGGTACACTTGTTCAACGCGACGGCCAGGAAAACACCGATCAGGCACGTCCACGCCGGGCGCAAATCCAGGCCCGGCTGACCGAAGTTGATCCAGGACGGTAACGCATTCACACCGCCCGGATACCCCGCCGCCGCCTGCCGGTACAGCAACAGGTACTGCGCATCAAACCGCAGATAAAACCATCCGACCAGGAAAAAACCCACCACACTGATCACGGAACCGATCAAGAAACCGCGGTGCACCGATGCCAGCGCCGCATCTCCCGAATCACCTTCCTTCGAGCGCACGCTGTACGTGCTGATGATCGATCCGATAACACCGACCGCGCGCACCAACAGGGGGAAAATCACGCCTTTGTGACCGAACGACGCATACCCCAAAATCATCGCCGCCACGATCGTCACTTCGTAGGACTCGAATATGTCCGCCGCCATACCCGCGCAGTCACCGACGTTGTCACCGACATTGTCGGCAATGGTCGCCGCGTTGCGCGGGTCATCTTCCGGAATGTCTTTCTCGACCTTGCCGACGAGATCGGCCCCGACGTCCGCCGCCTTCGTATAGATGCCGCCTCCCACGCGCATGAACAACGCGATCAGCGTGCCGCCAAAGCCAAATCCGAGCAACACTTCATACGCTTGGTCGCCGTACGCCATGAAAATCAGCGTGCCGCCGAGCAACCCCAGTCCATCCGTCAACATCCCCGTGATCGTGCCCGTGCGGTACCCGACTTGCAATGCATTGGCAAATGATGTCCGGGCTGCCGCCGCCACGCGGAGATTGCCGAGCGTCGCGAACCGCATCCCAACAAACCCCACACAGAAGCTGAACAGCGAACCCATCAGGAACGCGCCCGCGCGACCCAGCGCAACGGGCATTGGCGAGTTCACCGCCGTCAAGTACAGCGCGACCGTCAGAATCACGATGAGCACGACGATCTTTTTGAATTGTTGCGCCAGGTAAGCATTGGCACCCGCACGCACCGCGTCCGCGACAGCCTGCATTTTTGGCGTACCCGTGTCGGCATCCGTCACCTGCCCGATCAACATCATCGCATAGCCCAGACCCAAAAAAGCCACCCCGAGGACGCACCACAACGCCACGCGCTCATAGTTGGCGTAATGTGAACTCGTCATGAATGAGAAGAATTGAAATTGCTCCTGCGCTCCCGCTGCGACCTCCTCGGCTGCGTCGCGGGCCCGTGCCCAATTCGCCGCCAGCAGCGTCACAGCGCAAAGTGCCATGGTGATAAACAACTTGCGCCGTGGATTCCCGTTGGTAATCCGTTGCATGGCGCGATTCATTGATGCCGTCATAAGACTTATATTCCTCCTAAATACGGTTCTAACTACGGGGTGGGTCACGGAGAACCTACAAAACCTCCGACGCGTTGAAAAGAGAAAAAATCGCTTCCGAGTTCCAATGGCCTAGCATTAAAACTCACATTCTGGTGAGGTTGTTGCTAGATTTGGCCTGAAACTAAAGTTTCTGACCCTGAAAGTGCTCTCACAAGCCCCTCGTTGGCTCCTCGAAAAAAAACGAACGAACACACTGGCTGCAAGCCAGTATGCAATCTCTAAGTGCCTATTACTCAAATAGATAGACGTTGTGCAATGTGGGCAGCGATTTGGGTTCGTTTCGCAGAACTAGCCTCACGAGTACGACTTCTAGCCCCCGGCATCACGTCAATAGCCGAGACTGAGGGTATATCGCAAGATGTTGTGGCAATGAACCGCATCGATGGTCGTGCGGCTACGCCAGCCCTGGCAAACCACTTCCCCGCTCACAGAATTACGCCGCTGGTTAACGGCCTTGGCCAGCTCGTCACTCAAATCAAAATCACCGCGAATGCACTCGTCGTTCAAGCAGTTAAACCGGAAGACGGACTTCGCGTTGGCCAGATTGACCTCGTACTTGACCTGCTTGCTCTTGGCAAGGCCTCCGGGGTCGGAATACTCCAAGCTGACCGTCAATTGTTTCAACTTCTGAAACGCCTCGCCAAGAGTGGCTGAGTCCTTGACTCGCTGGCCTTCCTCTTGTCGATATTCGGCCCGAGGGCCGTGCCTCTGTTGATGCATGATGTTTCGATTCTGTTTACAACGTGGTTTCTATTATATCACATAAACCCAGCCCCGTCGCTAAAAAAGTGCTCGCATGGTCAATGCTCATCTGCCTCTCCAAGCCGCGTCGGACGACCCATTGGCGAACTCGGGGAAGGATTCAACCCGGCACCGCGTCATTCCAGCCTTCACACCGCCACCTGCTCCGGCACCTCGTGGGGTACATCGTCCGTTTCCTGCCCTGTCTCCGTGTCTGTCTCAAGCGGACGGAACCGCTCGGCCTTGAAGCCCCGCTCCGGATACGGCGGCGTGTCACTGCACGGATTGATCAGTTCCACCAAGTACACACACATCTCCCCGGCTTCACCGCTGGGATCGATGCCCGGCACCAGGTCGCGAATTGTGTAGGTCACGCCTTTGACGGGAAGTTTCCAATAGAATTTCTTGATGGCTTCGGGAAACACATCGTTTACGCACACCACTTTTTGCCCAGGCAAAAACATTCGTCCCTCACAATATCGAAATCGAAGCGCAGCGACACGCGACCCTGTCCCGCAGCGGTCGCAATTCTCCCCTACCCATACTTTGCCTTCAGCGCCTTGCCTTTCCGCGCGCTGGTGTCCGCCAGTTCCAAAATGTGGATCGGACGGCGCGCCCATTCAGGGGTGATGACCAACTCCGCTCCCTTCGTGAGATGGTCGGCGATGTTCTGGTAATAGCGCCAGCCTTCGCCCGCGGGGTTGCGAAACCTCTGCGTCGTCATCTGGCTCCCGTCCTGCCGGAAACATTCATTGAACGGCCAATCGAGCATGTACGAGCCTTCCGTGCCCGTAATGTCGAGGAAACCGCGGCGCGGGTTCGAGTCCAGCGCCGAGATCAGCAGCGTCAGCCACTGTCCGCTCTTGAACCGCACGCTCGCGAACGCCTCATCCTCATTACAATCCTTCTTCCACTTCGTCTGCGGCGCCCAGTAACCGCGCTTGGCGTATCCCGTGACCTCGACGATCTCCGATCGGATAATCTGCAAACTGTACTCCAGCAAATGCACCCCCCAATCGTACAGGATGCCGCCGGAAATCGTTTTGCTGGTGCGCCACCACTCGCCGGGCTTGTTCCGCGTCCCCATGTGCGCCTCGACCCGTACGACGTCGCCAATCAGCCCGGATCCGATCTGCTGGACTGCGTTCATGATCGGTCCGTCCCAATGACGATTATGGTACGTCGAGAGCACCACGCGGCTCTTTTTTGCCGCTTGGATCATCGCGTCGCATTCCGCCGTCTTGATCGCCATCGGTTTCTCGCACACGACGTGCCGCCCGGCCTTCAACGCCTCGAGCGCGAGCGGCGCATGGGTGTTGTGCGGCGTGATAATCGTGATCACATCCACCGCCGACCCCCGCAACATCGCCCTCAGCGAGGCATACGCCTCGATATTCGGAAAATCCTGCGTCGCCACCGCCAGTCGCGACGGATCGATCTCGGCAACCGCCGTCGGCGTCATGCCGGCCTTCTGCATCTCCTCGAGGTGCACCTTGCCCATGTTGAACGCGCCGCCATACCCAACGACGCCCACCTTGATGTCACTCGCCCGCTGATATCTCTTCATGAAATCTCCTAAAGCCTTTTTTTCGGAATCATCTCCCCGCTCCGCAATCTCAAATCTCCACCCCCCTGTCAATGCGAGACTGCAATCCCAGCATCGCCATTGGAAAAATCCCCGATTTCACTCCTTGCATTGCATCCGCAACGTGCCAGACTACGCGCTTCACCCATGGCGATTTCCAAACGGATCATTGTACAACGGATCATCGAGCAGCTCACCATCCAGCTCTCCACGCTGGCAGGAGCTTCGCGCGCCATGCACGCCGATGCCTCCGACGAACAGAACAAGGCCGAGGACAAATATGATACGCGCGGCCTGGAAACCGCCTACCTCGCCAGTTCTCAAGCCCGACTGGCAACGGAAACCGAGCAGGCCCTCGCCATGTATCAAAACCTCGAACCGCGAAAATTCGGGGAGAGCGCCCCGATCGATGTCACTGCGCTGGTGGAATTGGAGGCCAACGGCGCGCGCATGCTCTATTTCCTCGGTCCGAGAGCCGGCGGCATGGAAATCAACCATCGCGGATCGGAGGTCTTGGTCATCACCACGGAATCTCCCCTTGGCCAGCAACTCATCGGAAAGAAAGCCGGCGACCGCCTCAAACTGCAAACCCGTGGCCCGTCCCAGGAATTCCTGGTCATCTCCGTCAGCTAGAATTGTTGCCAGCGGCCGACTCCGATCCATCCTCGTCAAAACTTCACGGCGAGGACGATGCTGTGTTTGTACTTGAACAGTGGCGACGACTCGCGCACTTCCTTCTTTGTGAGATTGAAGGCTTTGAACACATCCTCGTCCTCGATCACAACCACCGCTTCAGCGCCATGGTCTTTGGCCTGGTTCGCCACATTGCGCATGCGATGTTTCTCGCTGCCTAGCCCCTCATCGAACGCCCGGCTCATGACATCGAAGCCCGATTCCCGTTTGTCGTAGATGCGGCCCATCACCTTGAATCTCTTGTCCGGCAATCCGATGTAGATCGGCACCGCGTAGTCCTTGTTCACCTCGCCGCCTTTGCCCCTCGGCCATCTCTGAGACCCATCATAGGCTGAAAATGCGGTGTCCCCAACCTTGTCCTCGGAATCCTTGTCTTTAGCAGACGCGGCCATCACTCCGGCCACACACAGTCCCAAAGCGAGTGCCAATGCCACAGGCAGACGTTTCATAGTATTTCCCCTTTAATAATGAAAAAATACGCGTTTGCGTGCGCTTCATTCACCGCCCGTCACGAATGGCGCGGGCGGCACAAATACGGCGGGGTTTGTTTTGATTTCCACCCACGGCCGCAGGTCCGTGCCGTAGTTGCTCCCAATCGAGACACCGATCTGTAGTTCGTTGTTCGTAAGCGGCGATGGGAAATCAAATCCTTGCACCGATATGGCGAACGTATTCTTCGCGATGTTGAACTGCGCCGAAAGGCTTACGTCGCTCGACGTCGCGGTGGTGAGATGCGCCTTCGCGCTCACCGAGCCATTCCGTACCTTCAACCCAAGGTCGGGTGTATTGGTTATGGAAAACGGATTCGATGGATCTCCCAGGTTCAACACCATCACATCGTTGCTGCTGAACGTCTGGTCGGATTGGCTGTTGAACGCAAAGGTCCCGGACACACTGATGCGGCTGCCGTTCGCCGTGCTGGAATCCACGAACGATCCGTTGAGAGGCACAAGGGTCATCGTCGGCGTCGCGCTCCGGGGCAGTACGTTGAGCACAAACACGTGCGTGTCAGTCGATTGATTATCGGCGCTCACGCCGAAACTCACGCTGGCCTTTCCCGTAAGTGTCACATCAGGATTGACCCATACCCGCCCCGTGTGGCCGTCCCGGCTCAAGAGCATGTTCGTCGGAAACGCCCCGGTGTCAAGATCCGTAACGACGAAGAACGTCGAACTGCTGTTGATATTCGTAACCGTGAGGATGAACGACGTGGCCATATCCTGCGTGACGGTTGCACTCGCGGGAATCGGTCCCACAAACGGCGGCGAGGAGTTGGTGTCAACGACCACATCGACCTGAAACGTTTGGGTGGCAACCTGATTCTCGGCGTTCGTCGCGCTCACTGTCACCGTCACCTCGCCGATGGTATTGGTCAGAATGATAACAGAATTTGTTGTCGTCACGGTGACAGTATTGGTCGTTACCACGCCGAGATTATTGGTTGTTAACGTGCTCAGAGTATTGGTTGCTACCACGCTGACAAGATTGGTCGACGCGCCGGGAAACTTCGGCGCCGCCGTCAACCGCAACACCGCATCCTGCGAGTTGGTAATCACGGTCACGGTATTCATGACCACGTTCGACAACGGCGCGCTAATTTCACCCGTATCCGGATTTGTGCCGACCGGCGTTGACATGATCTTCGCCAGCACGTCGAATCCGCTCGTCAACTGCCCAAAAATGGGTTGCAAGAAATTTAAGAACTCCAGTGACGGATGGTTCGTGTTGTTGATGGACAGATCCACGTCGGTTATGAAGAACTGCGAGTCATTGGAATCGTGTTTGGTCGGCGCCTGATTGGCCATGCCCAATTGCCCGAACCCGTCATAAATCAGGGACGCCACGTATTCATCATCGATCGTCACTCCCGATTCGAGGTTGAGATTGTTTGTCGCGCCGCCCGCCTGTGCCACGAAACCCTGTATCACCCGTTGGAATAGGAGCCCGTTGTAAAAATTGCTGTTCACCAAGTCGATGATCCGGGCCGTGGTCAGCGGCGTGAGATCTTCAAACAACTGCAGGACCAGATTACTTGTGAACGGATTGTTATTCGAGTCCATCCCGCTGACGTTGATCAGCAGGCTGCGGTTCGATCTGGGCGCGAACACCGCCTTCAACTTCTTGTTGCTGACCTTCGCGTCGAATTTCAGGGGTTGGCCGTCGGGATCCGATGCCGTGATCGGCATCTGGAATGTCCGGCCCTCCCCCATGACAACGTTGTTCGTCCACAACATGATGGTCACCGCCCGCGCCGGCTCAGCCAACAGGCCCAATCCGCAAACGCCAATGGCCGCACACACCAATATTTGTATCGTTCTGGAGAACATTCGGAACCTCATTCTTGTATCCTGCCCTACGAACCACCCCTCGTCAAACCCGAATCCGGCCCAACTGCTTCATTGGGATCCTGGATCGACGCGATGCCGCAGTTGGTCAACAAATCCATCCGCCGCCAACAACCAGATCATCCTGGTAAAACACCGCGGCTTGGCCCGGCGTGATGGCGCGCTGCGGCTCCGGCAACCGGACCCGCGCACTTCCGTTGTTCCCGCGTTCCACAACGGCCCGACAACCGGGATGTTGATGGCGCGGCTTGACCGTGACCTCCATCGATGACGTTGGCTCCCTGTGCCAGATGCAGTTGCTGACCTCAAAATCACCGCGCAACAATTCCTCGGCCTCACCAACAATCACCCGGTTGGTCGCCGCCTCCAGTTCAATGACGTACAACGGTCGCGGCAGACCGCCCAAATTCAATCCCTCACGCTGCCCAATCGTGAAATTATGTATGCCGTTATGCTGGCCCAGCACTGTGCCGTCCCGCCTGACGATCTCGCCCTTGGTGTCCACCACATTCACGCTCTCGCGCAAGAACCGCCGGTAATCGTTTTCGGGCACGAAACAAACCTCCTGGCTCTCTTCCTTCCCGTACGTCTTGAGCCCGATCTCCTTCGCCACCGCCCGCGTTTCTTCCTTGGTCATGTCACCCAGCGGAAACATCGCCCGCGACAGTTGCTCCTGGTTGAGCGAGAACAGAAAATACGTCTGGTCTTTGCGCTTATCCCGCGCTCGGCGAAGTTGGTAGTGGTCGCCACTTCCCCCTTCGCTCTTCGCTCTTCGCTCTTCGCTAATCCTGGCGTAATGCCCCGTCGCAATAAATTCCGCGCCCAGCGCCCGCGCCTTCCGCAACAACGATCCAAACTTCACTTTCTCGTTGCAGATCACGCACGGATTGGGCGTCCGACCCCGCTTGTATTCCGCCGCAAAATAATCCATCACCTCGCGCTGGAACGTGTCGATCTCATCAATCACGTAGTACGGGATGTCCAACGAGTGCGCCACCATCCGCGCGTCCGCCACCGCCTGCGGCCCGCAACACTTGTCCTCCTCGATTGACCGACAATCCTGCGGCCAGCCGCGGAAGGTTAACCCGATGACGTCGTAGCCCTGCTGTTTCAACAGGTACGCCGCCACGCTGGAGTCCACGCCCCCGCTCATGCCGATGCAGACACGGGTGCCACGGTTTCGGGTTGTTGATTCTCGCTTCATGGGTTGCGGCGACGCCGAATATAGTGCCTATCCCCTGCCCGTTCAACCGTGAACCCGAAACGGCGACCGCTGAGACTCCCCCTATTTTTCCAGCCACAGCGTGTCGCGCCTGAAATCAAACGTCACGCGGTACCGACGCAGGACCACATCGCCAAGGAAGACGTTGCCGCCACCGACTTCGGGCCCGATCAGGCCCGTCCGCGCGGGGATGCGAGCCAATGTCGCTTCGCCAAGCTTCACCACCTTGACCTGGTACGACGTCGCCAGCGAAGCGCCGCCCACCCCACCGGGAATCGTCAGCGGCCCTTTGCCGGGGATCCAGTAACCCCATTCATTGGCGCGGACGCGCGGCAACAGCATGCCGTAATCACCCCCCGTGTCGAGAATGCAGGTGACCGCCTCATGGGTATCCACGGAGATGTCCACCGCCGGCAACCGACCGACCCAGTGGAGCGGCACCGCTGTCATGAACTTCAACGTGTCATCCGGCAGATAGCCCTCGCGCGCCCCGAAAATGACGTTCCCGCGGAGATTATCGATCGTGAGATACGAGAGTCCGCGCAGCGCGTTCACGCCGAGAAGCATGACCTGTTTGTCGCCCCAGAAACTGTGCGTCATGCCCAATACCTGCTCGTCGGGACCGATCAGCGTCACCATCCGGTGAAACTGAATCGACCCGATCTGCATCTCGGGCAGGATCGCGGCGTAGTTGTCCACCGACCCGCCGATGCCGTGGCCGGTGATCGGTTTGAGCCCGGCGATCATTGGGATGCCGAGACTGCGCGCGAGCGTGTACCCGAAAAGATTCAAGTTGCTGCCGCTGTCCAACGTCACCGGTACGTCGGGTTTCCCGTTTACAGTGGCGAAAACAACCGGTGCCCGATAATGGCCGCCGGCCTGTCTCGGTTGGTCCGTCGGGATTTCCACCATCGGCACGGTCACGTTCTCGTGCGCGTCGATCACATTGACGTTCCCAAAGCCTGCCGTCTCCCCGGTGAGTTGCATGCGGATGCCGAGTTCCTCGGGCGTCTTGGCATTCTTCTGGAGGTCAGCCACCTGCGACGGAGACAACACCGGCGTGGCTTTCTCGAGTTGCGAGTATGGATCAGTCGTGCAACTGGCCGCCAATACCGTCACCAATGCCGTCAGAAACGCTCGTCGCATAGGTGTCAGGATATAAGCCCCCCGACCAATGTCAACCAGCTACCCGGGGCCTTCGAGACTCGCCTGTGGAAAGACGGCTTGCTCGCCGCAGGCGAGTTTGCCCGTCTGGACTTGCCGTATGCGCCCCTAACTCGTATTGTCTGTGCAGGCGTGCACATCGTAACCTACATGCGCATTTCGGTGACGGATCGCTGCAACGAGCGGTGCGCCTATTGCCTGCCCCACGACGTGGCTATCGAGTGGCTACCCAAAGGCCAGATCCTCACTTACGAGGAAATCCTGCGCGTCGCCCGCGTCGCCACCTCGCTTGGGGTGACGAAATTCCGCGTGACCGGCGGCGAACCACTCGTGCGGAAAAACGTCGTCGAGTTCATCGGTCAGTTGAACAAACTTCCCGGCGTCACCGATATCGGCTTGAGCACGAACGCGACCCTGCTCGCTCCCCTCGCCCATCAATTGCGCGCGAACGGCGTCAGCAAGGTCAACATCTCCCTTGATACCCTGGATGCCGACCGATACCGCGAACTGAGCGGCAACGGCAACCTCGCTGACGCGCTGGCCGGCCTCGATGCCGCCATCGAGGCGAAGTTCCCGCAGGTTAAACTCAACATGGTCCTGATGAAGGGCCGCAACGATGACGAAGTGTTCGACCTGATCGACTTCGCGCGCCAGAAAGCCGTCACGCTCCGGTTTGTCGAGTTGATGCCTGTCAGCACCAGCGAAGTGCTCACGGATGATAATTTCATTTCGATCGGGCACATCCGCCGCCGGATCGAGAAGCGTTACAAACTCGTCGCGCTTCCCGAGCCGCCGCAGGAGGTCAGGGGTAACGGCCCGGCGTTGTATTACGAGGTCAGCGGCTTATCGAACCGACGCGGTCAGCCGGTGCGCCTGGGTTTCATCGGCGCCATGACCAACCTTCACTTCTGCGACACGTGCAACAAGGTCCGCCTCACCGCCGACGGCAAGCTGCGCCCCTGTCTCGGCGCGCACCTCGAATACGATATCAAGCCCGTGTTGCGAGCGCCGGGTTGCACCGACGCCCAGTTGCGCGAAGTCTTCGTCCAAACCATCCGCAACAAGCCCGAAGAACACGAGTTCCGCAACAACTACATGCCGGGCCGCAAAATGATCGCCATCGGCGGATGAAAACACTCTCCCACGTCGATAAACGCGGCAAGGCGCGCATGGTCGATGTCTCGGCCAAACCTGTCCAACTTCGCGAGGCCGTGGCGCGAGGTACGATTCATCTGAAACGCGCGACGCTCGCTCTCATCGCCGCCAACCACATTGCCAAGGGCGACGTGTTGAACGCCGCCCGCATCGCCGGCATCCAGGCCGCCAAACGCACCAGCGACCTGATCCCCCTCTGCCATCCGCTGAACCTCACCCACGTGGATGTCGATTTGCATACAAAAGCCGGTCGCATCGAAATCATCGCCACCGCCAAGATCGCCGCCCAGACCGGTGTCGAAATGGAAGCCCTCACCGCCGTCGCCGTCGCCGCCCTGACGATCTACGACATGTGCAAAGCCGCCGACACATCCATGGTCATTGGCGAAATCAAACTCGTGAGCAAGACCAAGAAATGATTTCCGTCGGCATCATCACGGTGAGCGACCGCGTGTTCCGCGGCGAGTACGAGGACAAGGGCGGTCCGGCGCTCCAACAGTTTTGCGAAAAGCGCGGCTGGCAGGTCACCACACAAGCGGTCGTACCCGACGAAGAAGCTTTGATTGGCGACAAGACACAGGAACTGGCCAAGTCGTGCGCATTGATTCTTCTGACCGGCGGCACCGGCGTCGCCGAGCGCGACGTCACTCCCGAAGCGATCCGCGCCATCGCCTCCAAGGAATTGCCCGGCTTCGGTGAAGTCATGCGCCTGAAAAGCTTCGAACGTTTCCCGCACGCGATCCTGTCGCGCAACCTCGCCGCGGTCGTCGGCCAGTCGCTCGTCATTTGCCTCCCCGGCAGCCCAAAGGGCGCCGTCGAATGCCTCGAATTCGTCGTCGACGCCATTCCCCACGCGATTGATTTGCTCCATGGGCAAACGTCGCATCCCAAGTAGATGAAGTCTTCACGACCAGCCACTTTCCCAAAGGGTTTCGTCTGGGGCGCCGCCAGCTCCTCCTACCAGGTCGAAGGGGCCATCGACACTGATGGCCGCAACCCGTCTGTCTGGGACATGTTCTGCCGCAAAGAAGGCGCCGTTTGGAGCGGGCAATCGGCCGCGGTCAGTTGCGACCATTATCATCGCTACCAAGACGACGTACGCCTGATGCAGCAGATTGCCCTGCAAGCCTATCGTTTTTCCACGGCGTGGCCGCGCGTGCTTCCCGATGGCGTCGGCAAGATCAACCGCAAAGGCCTCGCCTTTTACGATCGCCTCGTTGACGAACTTCTCGCCGCGGGCATCACTCCGTGGGTCACACTGTTCCATTGGGATATGCCCTACGCGCTCTACTGCCGCGGCGGCTGGCTGAGCCCCGACAGCTCCGATTGGTTCGCCGAATACACGCGAGTCGTCGTGTCGAGATTGTCCGACCGCGTTCGCCACTGGCTCACCGTGAACGAGCCACAATGCTTCATCTCCCTCGGCCATCAGGAAGGCCGTCACGCGCCGGGCGACAAACTCGGTTTTCGCGAAGTCCTTCGCGTCACCCACAATGTGCTGGTGGCCCACGGCAAAGCCGTCCAAACCATTCGCGCCAACGCCAAACTCCGCCCGCAAATCGGCTACGCACCGTTCGGGGCGCTTGTCTGCCCGGCGTCTGCTCGCCCGGCCGACATCCAAGCCGCCCGCAAAGAAATGTTCTCCGTCACCGCGAAGAACTGCTGGAACAATGCGTGGTTCATGGACCCGATCTTCAAGGGACATTACCCAGAAGACGGCCTCCGATTGTTCGGCGACGACGCGCCCAAATTCACCGCGCGCGAATTGGCCACCATCTGCCAGCCTATCGACTTCTTTGGCGTCAACATCTATACGGGTTCCCGCGTCCGCGCCGGCAAGAATGGCAAACCCGAGCGCATCCCGCATCCCATCGGCCACCCGCAGACCGCCTTTCACTGGCCCGTTATTCCCGACTGCATGTACTGGGGCGCCAGATTCTATTGGGAACGCTATCATTGCCCGATCTATGTCACGGAAAACGGCATGTCCAATCTCGATTGGGTTGCGCTCGACGGCCGCGTCCACGACCCGCAACGCATTGATTTCACACGCCGCTACCTGCTCGCCCTCGAGCGCGCTCTCCTCGACGGTGTCGACATCCGCGGCTACTTCCATTGGTCGATCCTCGACAACTTCGAGTGGGCTGACGGATTCAAGGAACGCTTCGGCCTCATCCATGTCGATTACGCGACGCAAAAGCGTGTTCTCAAAGACTCCGCGTACTGGTATAAGGAGGTCATCACTAGCAACGGGAAATGTTTGCACGAATCGCCATGATCACACTCATCCAATTTCCTTGGTCGCCGTTTTGCATCTCGATCCGACGTATTCTGGAACGGAACCAGATTCCACACCGCCTCCAAACGATTTCGTCCCAACACCGTGATCCCGTTATTCGCGCGACCAAAGGCCGCGCCTACACAGTTCCCTGCCTGATCGACGGCAAAACCGCCGTCGCCGACTTTACCGATTTCGGACAGGAAGTGGCGCGATACATTGACCGCAAGTACAAACTCGGGCTGTTTCCGCGCAACACAGAAGGCATTCAGGCCATTCTGGCCCGCTACATCGAGAATGATCTGGAAGGGATTGGCTTCAAAGTGGACGACAGCTATGTCATCCCAACGCTTCCGCTGGTCGAGCGCGTGATGCTCACCCGATTCAAGGAGCGGAAATTCGGCAGAGGTTGCATCCAGCAATGGACCAAAGACCGCGCGAAACTGAATCGTCAATTCGCTGAACTGCTCGTCCCGATGGACAACATGCTCGCGTCTTCGCCGTTCCTGATTGCCGATCGCCCACTCTTCGTCGATTACGACCTGTGCGGCATTCTCAGCAATTACCTGTACTGCGGAAAAACGATGCTCCCCCACCTCAAGAATCTCCAGCGCTGGCACCGCGCGATGTCTCACCGCTCAGATCGTATTCGCTCGCCCCGGTAATCAGCACCCGCGCAAATTCACCAACGCGTGCCGCTCCTGTCATGTGGACGCTTCCATCAATCTCCGGCGCGTCCACATGGGAACGAGCGACAAAACCACCATTGGCCCGCTTCTCGACCAGAACACGCAGCGTCTTCCCGATAAAACCGCGTTGCACCTCGCGCGAGACCTTCTGCTGTAACGCCATCGCGCGACCATACCGCTTCTTCTTCTCCTTTCCCGAAAGCTGTCCCGTCATCCCACCGGCCGGTGTGTGGTCCTCTTGCGAATACTGAAACACACCCAGACGCTCGAATTTCGCTTCCTCGATGAAACCCAACAACTCTTCAAATTGCTTCTCGGTCTCGCCGGGAAACCCAACAATGAACGTCGTCCGCAATGCAATCCCCGCTATCCCCTGACGAATCTGCGCCACCAACTCCCGGATGTACTTACCGCTCGTCTCGCGTCGCATCCGCTTCAACATCTCGTCGTTGATGTGCTGGAGGGGCATGTCCACGTAACGACAGACCTTGTTGCAGCCGGCAATCGTTTCAATCAACTCATCGGTCCAGTGGTACGGATGCGTGTACAGCAGCCGCACCCAAAAGTCGCCTTCGACCTGTTGAATCTCGCGGAGCAATTTGCACAGCAGCCCCTTGCCATCACGCGGCCCCGGCGCCTGCGGGTCGAGGTCCTTGCCGTAAAACGTCGTGTCCTGCGAAATCAGGTTGATCTCCCGCGCGCCGGACTCCACAAGATCGCGAATCTCCGCCACCACGTCGTTCACCGCCCGGCTGCGATGCTTTCCGCGGATGCGTGGGATACTGCAGAACGTGCACGGATGATTGCAGCCTTCGGCAATCTTCACGTACGCGTAATGCTTCGGCGTCAGCCGAAATCGGGGTGCGGAATAATCGGGTACATACTTCGCTGGACCGGACCAATAGAGCCGAGGCGCTGTGTGACCGTTCCTGGTGAGCACTTCCCGCACAATCTCCCCAATGCGCGGCACCTCATTCAGCCCCACAATCGCATCGACCTCGGGCAATTCTTTCCGCAGATCTTTCGGGTACCGCTGCGTCAGGCACCCCGCCATGATCAACGCCTTGCAGTTGCCCGTCTCCCGAAGCTCATTCGCCTTGAGAATCGCGTCGATGGATTCTTTCTTTGAGCCTTCAATGAAACCACACGTGTTGACAATGACCACGTCGGCTTCCCGCGCGTCCCGGGTCACCTGCATCCCGTCCCGCAACAGCGAGCCGAGCATGACTTCGCTATCGACGAGGTTTTTCGCGCAGCCGAGACTCACGAACCCGACTTTGATGGCTTGCGGGGAACTCATTGGTGCAACCAACTACTTGCCTCCAGCAGTCTCCACAAGCTCCAGCGCCGGCTTCGGTTTGGGTTGGTAATAGGCGTCAAAATCCGCCGTCGGCACGTCCGCCTGCGTTGTCGCCATTCTCGGCTGCGCCGTCGGTGAGCCGTGACGCGAGAACGCGCTCTTGCCCACCACGACAGCCAAAACCGCGAGCGTCAAACCCGCAACGACCAGCCCCACGCTCCGCAGTGGCAACTGCAGTTCGCGCGGCTTGCGGGCACGGATGGTCTTCTCCGTCTCCATGTGCAACCCCTGCCGCCGCAGTCCCCCCTGGCTCTTCAAATAGGCGTCCACAATCGACTGGCTGTCGAGCCCGAGATACTCCGCATACAGCCTCAAAAATCCCTTCGTGTACGCCGGTGCCGCCAGACGATCGAATTCGTCCGATTCGAGTTGTTCGAGGATCTCGATCTTGATTCTCGTCGCCCGCGATGCGTCCTCCAGTGAAACCTTCTTGTTGTGACGCGCCTCCCGCAGATTTTCGCCAATCGATTCCATAATCCTCTTACCTATAGCATTCCGTACTGCAGCGGTGGCCCGCCCCTCCGTCGTCTCCCCGCTCTTCGCTTTCCGCTAGACGCTCCACGTCTCCCGCCCCCCCAAGCCGAGTCCGACGGAGCGGAAAGCGGCACTGGCCGCTGAGACGCGCCACAGACCTGCCCGTGGCGCAAATGCGGCCACGTCGTATCTGCGGCCGCAATTGGGTTCGTTTTTGGCTTCGTTTTTTACGAAACCCAAGCCGGCGTGCACAGAATTGGGTTCGTTTTGCAACCCCTCCCCCCGCACCCCCTTCTCCAGCACTGTCCTTGGTGGCGCAAGGCGCCGTTGCCCGCCAAACCACCAACCGGCTGTCCCCTCCACCCCTCTGTCTCCAATTCTCACGCGCGCAATCCTACCATATTCCCCAACCACATACCAGCCTGTGTTTCGTCGTCCGCCGCCCCGGCCGCGCGCCAAAGATCTTTCGTGTTGCTGTCGCATGTCCATCTGCGCTAGAAGAGCGCCAATAGGAGAAGCCACGGTGCGTTTGCATCTTTTCGCCGACTCAGCTATTGCACGATCATTTACTGTAGCCGCTGACTCACTCGTTACCTTTGCGTGTAGCAGTCCCGCCGTCGTCGTCGACCATATACATGAGGCGGCCAAGGGCGCCGACGTGAAGTGGGTCCGGTCGCAGCTCAAAGACAATCCCATTCGGATGGAGACTTGCGGACCAAGGATCGCTCAACTGACAAGCAACGCGTCACACGGGAAATCCCGAACAAAATTAATCCTCAATTCCGGGAGTCTGTAAATGAAAACGCATCAATCTCTGCTTGGCGCCGTGGGCCTCGCCGTCGCCGTCAGTCTTGTCTGCGGTTGTCTCACGACAACAAAACCCGAAAGAGCGTGGTGTATGGTCATGGCCGTGCAGCCGAAAGCGGCCGATCCGTTTAGCCCCGCGGTAGTGAAAAGCCTGCAGCCAGTTCTCGTATGGACGCAATCCACCCAGAAAGGAGCGTCGTATGATTTGGCGATTTTCGAATGCTCACTGGGGCTGCGGTTGGAAGTCCACAATTTGATCTATTACAAGGAAGGGCTCACGGGAACCGAGCACCAAGTCGAAACGCCCTTGGAGCCCAACCGACCGTACTGCTGGTCTGTGCGCGTCCGTACTCCGGACAAGGTCTACGAGTGGTCACGTTATAACTACAATCGAATGATGGTGCTTCCGGGGGCCGGCATACACGAGTGGGCCAATGGCGCTTTCTTCACGTTCCGCACCCCGGGAAACCATGTGAATTGAGCGGTCGTCGGGCCGGCTCTACCAAACCCAAGCCGTCTTCTAGTCACCAACCTTCTGGCTCCTGACCCTTGGATTCTGGATTCCGTTGCTCGGTCTCCGGTCTTTTCTGTCCCCTGTCTACCAACTCCTAACTACCAGCTACTGCCTCATTCACTTCTCCGCCGGCATCTGCTCATCCAGATCCATCAGAATCTCACGCGGCTCCGCGCCCTTGTTGGGGCCAACGATCCCGCGCTCCTCCAATAGATCCATAATCCGAGCCGCCCGGGTATAACCGATCCGCAGGCGCCGCTGCAACACCGAGACGCTGGCGCGGTTGGTCTGGCGAATCACCTCGATGCATTGCTCCACCAACTCCTCGTCCTCCTCGCTCGCGTCGCCATCGGGCAAATTGACATTCCGCTGTAATTTCTGCGCCAACTCCTGCTCGAACCGCGGCTTGGCATGCGCGCCGATGAAATCCACAATCCGCGTGATTTCCTTGTCGAGCACCAGCACGCCCTGCGCGCGCACCGCCTTGCCCGATCCCGGCTCGTAGAGCATGTCGCCTTTGCCGAGCAGTTTCTCCGCGCCCTGGCTGTCCAGGATGACCCGCGAATCCTGCATCGATGCCACCTGAAATGCGATGCGGGCGGGTATGTTGGCCTTGATGACGCCCGTCACCACGTTGACGCTCGGGCGCTGCGTCGCGATCACCAAATGAATCCCGGCCGCGCGGCCCAATGCCGTCAGCCGCGAGATCGCCATTTCCACGTCTTTGCCGACCGTGGTCATCAGGTCCGCCAACTCGTCACACACCACCACCACGTAGGGAAGCTTGTCAGGTATGATCAATTCAAAGTCCCGCGGCACTTCGATCTTCAGCAAATCCTGCTCGGTCTTGGGTGTCGGTTTGGAGTTCGTCGTGTATTCGGGTTTCTCCCGGATCGGTTCCTCGTCGTCCAACTCCACCGGCGTTTCCACCTCGGGCGCGACGGATTTCTTCGGCCGCGTATTGAACGCGCTGATATTGCGCACGCCGCTCTTGGCAAAAATCTGGAACCGCTTCTCCATTTCGCGAATCACCCATCCCAACGCCAGCGGCACTTTCTTCGCTTCGGTCACCACGGGCACGATCAAATGCGGCAGGGCGTTGTAATGCTGCATCTCGACCATCTTCGGATCGATCAACACGAGGCGCAGGTCTTCCGCCGTAAATCGGTAGAGCAACGACGCAAGAATCGCGTTGACGCATACCGTCTTGCCCGACCCCGTCGCGCCTGCGATCAGCAGGTGCGGCATGTTGGCGAGATCGCCAATGATTGGGTTGCCCTTCACATCGCGGCCCAACAAGATCGGGATCGTGTAGCCCGTGCCGCGCCACTCTTCCGATTCCAACATGTCGCGCAGGTACACCGTCGTGCGCGACGAATTCGGCACTTCGATGCCCACCGTGCCCTTGCCCGGCACGGGCGCGAGAATGCGCACCTTCTCCGCGCGCATCGTCATCGCGATGTTGTTCGACAGCGACGAAATCTTTTCGACGCGCACGCCCGCCGCCGGGTACAACTCGAACAGCGTCACCGTCGGCCCTTTGGTCACGTCGCCGGACTCCACTTCGATGCCGAATTCCTGTAGCGTCTCGCGCAAGACTCGCGCGCTCGCTTTCAAATCCTCCATCACGTCGCGCTTGCCGGGCAACGGTGGCTGTTCGAGCAACTCGATCGTTGGCAATAGATACTCTTCCCCGGATGCGGCGCTGACGCTCCCGAGCACCGTCGCGGCCGGCTTGTCGCGCTTCGGCCTGGGCGACGCCGCTGCGGCCCCGGCTTCCGACTCCGTCGAGCCGTCAGCAGATGACGCACCTGGAGCGCCGTCCTTCTTCGGCTTGAGCTTGTCGGCAATCTTTTCGACCAAGGATGGCGCGCCTTCTTCCGCCCCCTTCTTTTTGTCCGCGCCATTTTGTGGACGTGACACGGTGTAATCCTCGAACTTCGGTTCGGGTCGCCGCTCGCGGGCCGGCTCCTCGCCGCCGTTCGACCGTTCCGTCGCCAGTTTGCGCGCTTCCTTCTCCCCCCGCGCCAGTTCGCGGTCGTTCTGAAATTCCTTGATCGTTAGTTCGCGTTCCTGATCGCGAAGCTCGTCCTCGACGCTCGATTTGGATTTGCCTTTGCGCTTTCGCTGCCAGAAATCCGTCGCGGTCCCAACGGTCAACGCCACCCAATAGCTCGGGCGGAAGTTGATGAGCAATATCAGGCCGATCACGTAGCAACCACCGAAGATGATGATCGTCCCGGGCTTGCCGACGATCCGTTGGAAAAACCCGCCCACGAACAATCCGAGAAAACCGCCCGCACTATCCGGCAGGTTCAACGCATGCTGCGCGCGTACCAGGCCCGCCACATGCAGCAGACAACTCAACGAGACGAGCAATAACGCGCCCGCGCCGATCTTTCCGCGCCACGGCACTTCTTTCCCCAGCAGGAGCGTCGCCCCGATCACCGCCAGCACCGCCATCAATCCGTACGCGGCCAGACCGAACGCTTGGAACGTGACAAACGCAATCCATGCGCCGACGGGTCCGATGAAGTTCGCGGCGGGCCGATGGTCGCTCGCGGATATGTGGCCGACGTCGTACGGATCGTACGAGATCAGGCTCAGCAGCAGCAGCAGAGACAACACGACCAGGACAACAGCCCAAATCTCGCGACCGCCCGAGTGTTTCGAGTCCTTCCCCATAGAAAAATGTTGCAAATCCTCCTTGCGGTTGAGCAGTGTATGCAAAACGGCAGCCAACTGCAAGGCACAAAGATGCTTTACCCGTACAAATTTACCCCTGTTCTGCAGGAACGCGTCTGGGGCGGAAATGCGCTGGAACATTACGGCAAATCCGTGCCGCCGGGCAAACGCGTCGGCGAATCCTGGGAAATCAGCGACCGTGACGAGGTGCAATCCGTTGTTTCCAACGGACCCGACAAAGGCAAAACCCTCCGCCAACAGATCGAAGCCCATGGCGCACAACTCTTGGGTTCTGCCGTTGTAAGCCGCGTGCCCCCACGCGGCGAGGGCAAACCGTCTCCCAGCTCGCAACCCACGCGCTTTCCCCTTCTCGTCAAACTCCTCGACGCCCGCGAACGGCTCTCGTTGCAGGTTCATCCGTCCCCCGCGCTCGCCGCCAAATTCAAAGGCGAACCGAAAACCGAAATGTGGTACGTGCTCGAAGCCGATCAGGACGCGCATCTCATCGCCGGGCTCCGCCGGGGCGCCAGCGGCGCCGATTTCATGCGCTCGCTCGAAGGCGTCAAGGATTCTAAGCCCATCATCGACTACGTCTACCGATTCCAGGTGTTGCCGGGAGATTCGTTCTTTGTTCCGTCGGGTAGGATTCACGCCATCGATGCCGGCGTCGTGCTGGTCGAAATCCAGCAGAACTCCGACACCACCTACCGCGTCTATGATTGGGGACGGATGGGACTCGACGGTAAACCGCGCCAGCTTCACACCCGCGAATCGCTCGTCTGCATTGACTTCAAGGATTACGAGCCGAAGAAGCAACGGCCCACCGTCGAGCGCCGCGGCGTCAACGGTCTCTGGCGCCTGGTCGAGTGCGAATTCTTCCACGTCCACCGCCTCGATCTCGCCAACGCCTGGCCCGACCGCACGGACGGTTCGACATTCCACATTCTCACCTGCATCTCCGGCGCGCTCGGCCTCGTCACCCCCGACGGCAAGGAAGACCGCCTCAACGTCGGCGAGTTCATCCTGCTCCCCGCCGCCCTCGGCTTCTACACCCTCACACCCCTCGCCGAGAACACGCGGGCACTAAAGTCCTACGTCCCCGCCTCAAAGTAGTTCCGTACCGGCGGTCCATGACCGCTGACTGTTTTGGAGTGCGCTGACTTGTCAGCGCTTTGCCGTTGATCCGCTGTAGGCAGCGCGTTGCTTTCTAAAGCTCTGTCACCCCGAGCTTATCGAGGGGTCTCTGTCGTTTTGTGGACGCGCTTCACACATCGTCCTCCACGATGCTCTTTTACCATCGATATGAATCAACCCCACACTGAATACCCGATCAGTGCCGACCAACTGCATACACAATCCCGGCTCTCTGATTTTCTTCCACACTTCATCAAACTCCTTGTATTGTTTGGTACTGAGCAGCCTCCGCTCCTCGTCGAATAGATGTTTGACTGACGAGTATACTTCGGTCGCTGCAAACGTGCCACGCGACCAAGGCCAATCATCCTGACTTGGATCATGAGTGATAGTTCCAAGCAACGTATCACCCCGATACAGGAGAAACTTGGCTGGCTCGTGGTCTGGCGTGACATCCAGTCAATACTTCTACCCCAACTTATACAACTCCCCATACTTCGTCTTCAGATACCGAATATACGGCTCAATTGTGAGTTCCTGCCCTGTCGCCCGCTTGACGATCTCATTCGCGGTGAATTTGCTGCCGTGTTGGTAGATGTTCTCACGGAGCCAACCGTGCAGCGTGGCGAATTCGCCCCGCGGAATCTGGCTGGGAATCTCCGGATGCGCTTTCGTCGCCGCCTCGTAAAACTGTGCGCTGAGGATGTTGCCGAGCGTGTAACCCTGAAACACGCCGCCGATTTGTCCGCCGTACCAGTGCACGTCCTGTAGCACGCCATCCTTATCATTTGGCGAAGCAATCCCCAGATCGCTCTGGTACCGCGCCTGCCATGCTTCCGGCAAATCGCGCACGGCCAGTTTGCCCTCGAGCAGTTGCAATTCGAGATCGAACCGGATCATCACGTGCAAATTGTACGTCACTTCATCCGCATCGGTGCGAATCAATGACCGCTCGACCTTGTTGATGGCCCGATAAAACGTATCCAGCGGCTCATCGTCGAGCTGCAATGGAAACGCAGTTTGAAGTTTGGGGTAGAAATACTCCCAGAACCCGCGTCCGCGTCCCACGACGTTCTCCCACAATCGCGACTGGCTCTCATGCACGCCCGACGATGTCCCATGCGCCAGCGGCGTACCTTCCAATTCGGCTCGAATCCCCTGCTCGTACATCGCGTGGCCCGATTCATGGATCGTGCTGAACAGCGCATCGCCCAAATCGTTGTCCTTCACCCGTGTCGTGATCCGCACGTCGCCCAGCGAAAACGTCGTGCAGAACGGATGCCGCGTCTTGTCCTGCCGGCCTCGATTGAAATCGTACCCGAGCTGCTTCACGACCTCCTGGCCAAACGCCAGTTGTTGCGCCTCGGGAAACCTGTCGTGAAGACATCCATCATCGGTCACGGGCTGCGCCACGATCGATTGCACCAGCGGCACGAGATTCTGCCGCAACTCCGTAAACAACGCGCTCACCGTCGCCGCTTTCATCCCGTAGTCGGCAAAATCAATCAGCGGATCGGCAATGTGATCGTAACCGGGAAAAAAGTTCGCCAGCTCACGGCTGTAATCAAGCGTCCTCTCCAACGACGACCGCACCGCCGCAAAATCGTTGGCCGGCCGCGCCTTCACCCACGCCTCATACGTCGCCGCGGCGTGCGCGCTGAATTTCGCGACGAATGATGACGGCACTTTCACCGCGCGCTCATACTCGCGCCGCGTCACCCGAATCAACGCCGCGTCATCGGAATCGTACGGCAAGTCTCCCTCATACGACCGCAAGTCAACGAGCATTCGGCCAATGGTCGGATGGGTAAACTTCTCGTGCGCGAGCCGGTTCAGCGTGGCAATTTGCCTCCCCCGCGCCTCTGCGCCGCCCGGCGGCATATACGTCGCCTGGTCCCAGCCCAGCACTGCCGATGCGCGCCACAGATCGTCAATCTCCGCCAACCGATTCTTCAATTCCTCCAGCTTCGGCTCGATTGTCTGTGTCATCACATCACCTCCAGCAACAGCCCCCGCAAATATTCCGTCTCCGGTATCGCCGGCAGAATCGGATGGTCGGGCGATTGGGTGAGCACTTTCACAAGCCGCACCGTCTTTTTCGCGTCGGCCGCGGCATCGAGCACGACCGACTTGAACAACTCGGCATCAATGTGGTGCGAGCACGTAAACGTCGCCAGCAGTCCGCCCGGCGGCAGCATCTTCAGCGCGCGCAGGTTGATTTCCTTGTACCCGCGCAACGCGTCGCCCACGTTCTGTTTCGTGCGCGTGAACGACGGCGGGTCGAGCACAATCACGTCGTATTCCCGTTTCTCGACATCGTATTTCTTCAGCACATCGAATGCATTCGCGCACACAAATTCAATCTTGCCCGTCAGCCCGTTCAGTTCGGCGTTCTTGCGCGCCCGAGCCACCGCCTGATCAGAAATCTCCACCGCTTCCGTGCTCTTGGCATCACCGACCGCCGCCGCCAGCGCGAAGCCGCCGTGGTACGTGAAACAATCGAGCACGCTCTTGCCCGCGCAGTGCCGCGCGACCTCGGCGTAGTTGTCGCGCTGATCGAGAAAGAACCCCGTCTTCTGATCTTCGAGCACGTTGACTTCGATGGAGAACTGGTTGAACTGCACGCGGACGATGCCATCGGTCTCGCCGACGAGCACGCCCTTCGCTTCTTCCAACCCTTCCAGCTTGCGGCTGGGAACGTCGCTGCGCTCGACGATGGCCTTCGGTTCAACCACGTCGCGGAGAACCTCGATGATCTGCTTCTTGCGCTGGTCGATCCCGAGCGTCAGCGCCTGCAAGACGAGATGGTCACCGTACTGGTCGACGATGAGTCCGGGCAGTTGGTCGCTTTCCGATGACACCAGACGAAACGCCTCGGCATCGGCAATGGACGTGTTCTCGCGTCGGTATTCCAGCGCCGCCTCGATGCGGCGGGCGAAAAACGCCTTGTCGATCTCCTCTTTCTGCGTTGTAAACCGCCGGACGGTGATTTGCGAGTGGGTGTTGAGCAGGCCGCGCCCCATGAAGCGCTCCTTGTGGTCGCGGATGTCCACGGCGTCGCCGTCCTTGGGGTCGCTGGTGATGTTCGCAATTTCGCCCGAGTACACCCAGCTATGGCCCGCATAGAGGCGGTGTTCCCGGCCTTTTTTCAATATGACAGACGGCATGTTTGTGACGCTAACAGAGTTTTGTTATGCTGCGCAACTAATCGTATGCAAATCTACTGGGTCAGCCTGCTCGCGGCGTTTGGCGCGGGCTTTGTCAACGCCGTGGCGGGCGGCGGCACGCTGCTCACGTTCCCGGCCCTGCTGTACAGCGGCATGTCCTCGATCAAGGCCAACGCCACGAGCACAGTGGCCATCTGGCCGGGCTCGGTCACGAGTTCGTGGGCCTATCGACGGCAACTGACGCAGAACCGCGCACGCGTCTGGATTCTCTCCCTGCCATCGCTGCTCGGCGGCCTGGCGGGCGCGATCCTGTTGCTGAACACGCCCGAGTCCGTCTTCCGTTACATCGTCCCGTACCTGATCCTGCTCGCGTGCGCGTTGCTTCTGCTCAACGAACCCATCGGACGCTGGATGTCGAAACGCGCCGACGCACACCCGAAGAAGCACGCGGCCGCGCTGTGGTTGTCCCAATTCGCCATCGCGGTTTACGGCGGCTATTTTGGCGCGGGAATCGGCATCCTGATGCTGGCGGCGATGGCGATCTTTCTGCCGGACGATTTGCAGGCGGCCAATGGCATGAAGAACTTCTTCGCCATGCTCATCAACGGCATCGCGTCGGTCTATTTTATCGTCAAAGGCATGGCGATCCTGACCATCGCGCTCCTGATGGCCCTGGCCGCGATTGTGGGTGGCTTCGTCGGCGCGAAAACCGCCCAACGGTTGTCGCCACACATCCTGCGGGGCGCGGTCGTGGTGTTCGGCGTCATCGTCGCCGTGCACTTAATGATCAAAGGGTAACGGTTGTCCCACGCTGGAAGTCGCTGGCACAATCCGACGTAGCTCGTACCTTTACACCAGCAACGGCACAAGCCACGTGGGGACTGGCTCATTCATGACAACCCGCTGGCCGTTCTCGAAAACAGCCACTTGACGGAACGGCGTTCGCAGATCGTCGTTGTCGAAAACCCACACGTGGGGAAGATCGCAAATGGCTGTCTTGAGGTTCGCCATCGTGCGGGGAAATCGCGCAATCAACTTCTCGGCGGGCACGTCATGCCCGCCTTGCGAGACGCGCATCGCGACGCGTTCTTCGGAAACTTCCGGCCCGGAGATTCCAATGAAGCACAGAACGACGGTGTAACCTTCCTCGGCCGCTTCTTTCAGAAACGCCAGCTTGTCGCCGATTGGATCGGAGAACACGGTCTCGAACACGAAGCTTTCGCGTTGTTCCACCAGTTGCCGACGGAGCGCCTCGGCCAGGCGCGCGGCTGCGTAGGGATCGAGGTTCAGTTCCCGCGCCAGCAGGTCGGTGTTGACAAACCGCAGCCCAGCGGGCTGGAGATGGGCGCGGTAGAACGTGGTCTTGCCCGCGCCATTCGGCCCCGCCAGCGCGACAATGACTGGACGGCGGTCGAGCGGCGGGCCTGACTTGGGCTCGCAACCCCATTTGGAGCTCATCGTCGCGTGGTCTTCGCCTTGACCGGCTGGAACTGGCGGTTGACGAATCGCCCGACCGTGCGTTTCCCGTTCGCTTCAATACGGATGAGCACGCCAGGTCGATCCGGGTGCGGTTCGTAGTGCGGCCAGGGCTGGCTCTGGAGAAACTCGGTCAACCGTCGACGACCGGCGGGCGAATCAACGGATTTCAGGCAGGCTGACAGCGGGCGCGTCGCGGCATTGCGACACAAAGCGAGCATCTGCGTGCCCTGGAGCAACGGCTCGACTGCCCGGCCGATTTTTGCCCAGAACTCCACTTGTCCTGCGATGGAGCGTTCGACCGTTTTCCCGGCCAGCCGGGCGTCCAAGACCAATGCATCCGAAAGTTTCACTGGTTGGCTCATGCGAAAAAGGTAGCATAATGCTACCAGATGTCAAGGTCGACAATTTGCCAACAGGTGAGACGCCCATTCAACCCAGTGCTCGCGCTACGGCCAATACTGCGCATCTTCGTCGGTCGGCTGGGCCGTGGGCGCGAACTGCTTCTTGATGTAGTTAGTGATGTTGGTAACGATCATACCGACGATCGTGTCCGGCACACCGTCGAAATTCTTGCTCTGGAGCCGCATGTCACACGGATCGTTGACGTAGTCCACCACGAAATATCGCCCATCGTGTTCCAACGCGATTTCGGTGCTGAAGAAATCGAGTTTCGCGACATCGGCGATGATGCGCACGATGCGGGTGAGTTCGTCCACGTTCACAAGCGCGCGGTCCGAGGGCGTCACAACCGAGTACCGGTGCGTGGTGTCATCCCACCAACACGGGATGATCTCGCCGCAGACGTGGTACACTCGAAACCAAGCGCGGCGCCCGTTGAGAATCTGCGGATTGACGCGCTGCTGGATGAGAAACCGCTGGTTGCGGAACTTGGCGCGGGACCGCGATACGTCGTCGGGCCGCATGGCGCCGATGACGACGCCGGAACCGCCGCCGCCTTTGGCGGGCTTGACGACGAACGGCGAGGTCAGCGGCTCGATCAGGCGTGGATCGAAATTCGGCTCGGTCTCATAAGGCGGCAGAATGATCGTCAGCGGCAACTGCAATCCGCGCGCCAGCAGTTCGCCGTGAATGTTCGCCTTGTCGATGGAACGCTTGTAATGATGCTGGGCGTTGACGAATTTCGTGCCCTTCGTTTGCAGCAGTTGGTTGAATGCCAGGAAGCGCTCGTCTTCGTCGCTGGCGCGGTCGAGAAAATACCGGAAATTCCGTTCGTTGTTTTGCGCTTCGAGAAAGGTCTGCTGCAGGTTGTGCGGCCCGACGAGATAACAACTCAGTCCGGCATTCAGACAGGAACGATCCAGTTGGTTGACGAAGTCCTGGTCGTACTGCCAGTTCCAAGCCAATCCAAAATGAACCTCAGTCGAGCGTCGGGCGGTGGTGTCCATTTCCCTTGTCCGTTGTGTGGCAGCTCTTTAGAGCAGTTTCCACACCCGCTTTTTGCGCTGAGGGAGGAACACCCTGGCCCAATTTGCTCGGGGCCGATACGTCGCTCAACTCGGGGTACTCGAAGACTTTACCTTCGTAATTACGAATAATAACGCGCTGCTTGTCATGTGCCAGAACGTACTCGGGACTGATGGGCACCTTGCCGCCGCCCCCGGGCGCGTCGATCACATATTGCGGCACTGCATAACCCGTCGTGTGCCCCCGCAGCGCCTCCATGATCTCCACGCCTTTGCGCACGCTGGTGCGCAAGTGGTGCGTGCCCTTGACCGGATCGCACTGGTATATGTAATAGGGCCGCACCCGCATCATCAACAGCTTGTGCATGAGCTCTTTCATTACCATCGCGTCGTCGTTGACCCCAAGCAACAACACGCTCTGGTTCCCCAGCGGAATACCCGCGTCTGCGAGCCGACCGCACGCCTCCCTGACTTCGTGCGTCGCTTCCTTTGGGTGATTGGAATGAATGCTCATCCACAACGGATGATACTTCCGCAGCATCGCGCACAACTCGGGCGTGATCCGCTGCGGCAAAAAGATCGGGATCCTCGTCCCGATACGCAGAAATTCGACGTGCGGGATCGCCCGCAACTCGCTCAGCACCGATTCGAGACGCTCGTCGCTGAACAACAACGGATCGCCCCCGCTCAGCAATACATCCCGCACCTCCGTGTGCTCGCGAATATAATTGATCGCGTCGGTAAACTCGGTATGGAGATGTTGATCGCCCGCGCCGCTGACGACGCGGCTGCGCGTGCAATACCGGCAGTACGCCGCGCAACGATCCGTGACGAGAAACAGCACGCGGTCGGGATAACGGTGCACCAACCCCGGCACCGGCATGTGTTCGTCCTCGCCGCACGGATCGGCCACCTCCCACGGCGCGGTGACCATCTCCTCAACGCGCGGAATGACCTGACGCCGAATCGGACAGTTCGGATCGCTGACGTCGATCAGATTGAAAAAGTACGGCGTGATGGCCATCGCCAAATGGTGGCCCGCCTGTGACACGCCTTCCCGCTCGGCCGGCGTCAACGGCATCAACGCCTCCAGTGCTTCCAGCGTCGTGATGCGGTTCCGAAGCTGCCACCGCCAATCGTTCCAGTCCGTTTCAGGCACGTGCGACCATAGGCCGCGGCCTGCCGACGGAAATCGCTCGTCTATGAAAGAGGGTTTCAACACCACTTTTTTGGGATGCGAGGAGTCAGGCTGAGGATTCACACCAAACGGAACGCACTCGGCGCGAGTGGCGCCCCACTGTCCCCCAGGCTCATCGGATTGCATGGCGGGGGGAGTATAAGTCATGACACACAGGTGTCAAGTGGGTGGCTTTTGTGGTCTCCGGCGGAGCCACGGATGATACCCTCCGCACCGTGCCAGAAGCCATTTTGGGCCCATAATTGGGCTGCCGAGACCCCAAACGAAGCCAATTGATAAAATAGCACATTTGGACTTCTAATATCTTGTCCTTCAAGCTTATCCACAAATCAAAATACCCCGGAAAGCCGAGTTGGACGAGACGCCGCTGTTGTACGCGGCAATTGGCTTCGTTTTACAGAATCACATATTTGGGCCGTACCCCCTCCCCCGGCGCAACCGGCCTCTCCTTCGTCGAGTCATTGTAGCGACGGCGCTCCGCCGCCGTAAATCAAGTCGTTGTAGGCCGCGTGCCCTCACGCGGCGCTTTCCGTTTGACCGTCGCACTATCCCCTATGTCAAAGAACCATTACAACCGCCCCGCCTATACACTATCGCATGTCTATTGTCTAGTCTTTTCTCAGCGGTTGATACCCGCTTGTCACAAGTCCGTCGAGGGGTTCATCCCGAGCCGCGAGGAGCCACCCCCCTCCTCCGGCCCGTCCTTCCTCTCCTCCGCTTCCCGCCGGCCCTGAGCCGCTCCCCGCTATGAATCACACGATCTGACAGGCTTCGTCAAAGCTCAGACGCGGGCTGCGCGGATGGAGCTTGGTCGTATCGCCGTGACCGAGGTTGCACAGGAAGTTGGATTTGACCGTTGTCCCCGCGAAGAACGCCGCGTCCACCTTCGCGTTATCGAACCCGGACATCGGCCCGCAATCCAGTCCGAGCGCGCGGGCGGCCAGCATCAGGTAGGCGCCTTGCAGCGACCCGTTGCGCAGCGCCATGTACTCCAGCACGTTCTCCGGCAAGTCCTTGAACCAGGCCTTGGCGTCCACATGCGGGAACAGCTCGGGCAGTTTCTCATAGAAGTGGACGTCCATGCCGATGATCGCCGTGACCGGTGCGGCCATCGTCTTGTCGACGTTGCCGGCCGACAGCGCCGGCTTGAGCTTCTCCTTCGCCGCCTTCGATTTGACGAACACCACCCGCATCGGGCACATGTTGGCCGACGTGGGCCCCAGTTTGGCCAGGTCATAGACCTGCGCCAGCAGCGCGTCGTCAACAGGCTTGCCCAGCCAGTCGCTGTATGTCCGCGCCTCACGGAAGATCAGGTTCAGGCTTTCATCGCTTAATTTGATCACGTTGAATCTCCTTTCGACAGTAATGTTAACTCGTAGTCTGCTGCAGCCCCGCTTGCCAAGCGCGGGCCGTTCCTCGTCGTTGGTGGCGCGAGCGTCCCCGCTTGCGGTCGCTGGTGGGGCCGCCTCTCCGAGGTGGCCGCGTCGTTCTTCCCGTCTGTCACCCCGAGCTTGTCGAGGGGTCTCTGTCGTGCGCCGCCCCACCGCGCCGCCACCTCCTTGCCAGCCATAGCTTCAGCGACGGATGGGCGCGTTTCTTTCGTCAATGTGAACCGACCACACATGAGATCGAATTTACATCTCAGTTCGCCGTTTGTCTCCGGACTTTTCACTCCCCGCCCCGAATCCTTTTCGGGGTTACTTCTCCGCCCGGCAATTTCAAGTGGAGATGACCCGTCACCACGCCGCATCGATGAGCCTGTCGAGGGGCCTGCGGTGAGCGGAGTTTACCCCGATTTCGAGTCGGGGTCAGAACCGACCCAATTGGAACTGCCAGCGATTATGATTCCCATTGACCACGCATTCGTGCAAACCTACACTCCAGCCGTGAACGCGGCCATTTTGCAGCGTCACCAATTGTCAGCTAGCATGGTCGAATACTGCTGGTAGGCGGCGCTACGCCACCGTGAATGCCAACCCAAAATCACGGAACCCAACGCAACTCGTTTGGCCCGCCGCAGGAATTGTTCTCACGATACTCGCCGTCACGTTCGCTGCTACGAACCCTTTTTATACGCCGCACATCCCGCTTCAAACTGGAATCCCTGCCGGGTGCGTTGCGATGGTGCTCGTCCTCGTCCTTTCTGCGCACCCAATTGGCGCGCGGGCCGGAGTTCTGATGGCCGGGCTGCTCCTGGCCGTTCCCTGCTTCGTCTGGTCACCACCTTTTTCACGCTTCCTGCTGATGGGCATCATGTGCACGCCCTTCGCGGCCGCCACCGCGCTGGTGCTCGCGCCGCCCATCCCCGGCATCCGGGCGCGGTTGGCCTACCTGTGCTCGTGGTGCGGCACACACCCGGTGAACCGGCGCGCGCGCGGCTTCGACGCGGCATCGTTGCTTCAACTCATCGTGGCCACGGCGGTTCTCGACGCCGCCATCGCCACCGTGATTGCGGTTCCTAGCTCCGGACGTTGGCTGCCCGTGCGATGGCTCGCCGGCGGAATCATGATTCTGGCGTTTGGCGAGATGCTAACAGCCTGTTTCCCGCTGGTGGCGACCGCCTTTGGCCTCACCGTGCCGCCACTCATGCAATCACCTTGGCGCTCCATGTCCGTCACCGAGTTTTGGACGAAACGTTGGAATATCTTCGTGTCGGAGAAAATCCTTCGTCCGTATTGCTTCGCGCCACTCGCGCGGCGCAGCGTCGCCTTGGCGCTGTTCGCCGCCTTCGCTGTCAGCGGGGTCAGTCACGCGCTTCTGGCTTTCATCGCACTGGGGAGGTGGAGGATTTCCTTGATCTGGGGCACCTTCTTTCTGGTTCAACCCCTGCTCATCGCCGCCGAGCGGCGACTCGCGGTGCGACGATGGCCGCCGGCAGCCGCACGGGCCTGGACGCTGACAGTCCTGGCGATAACGTCGCCCCTGTTTGTCGAACCCATGCTCCAAGGCTTGAGCATACAGGACCGTGCCCTCACGCAAACGGTCGGCGTGCTTGGTTGTTTGATTGTATTTAGCGGTATCGTTTCGTTGGCTTCGCTCGCCTCTTGCTCAGCCGCTCCCAGATGTATGCCGCCTAACACAACACTGGAGCCAACGACCACCGCCCCTTCCACTTTCGATTGAGCTATGTGTGGGCAGAAACCGGGGACACAGCCAAACATTGTAACATTTGATGAACGCGGTGCGGCCTCCATCCCCGCCACCTTCACTTCCCCCCTCCCTGTGACCTGTCCTCACCCCTGCGTTTCGAATTTCGACATTCGGATTTCGAGTTCCGCCTGCCCCGTTTATTCTGAGCAAACGCGAAGGGCCTGTGGCGAGCGAAGACGGGCACTCCCCGCGGTTTGTTCTGGACATGTTGTTCCCAAGATGGGAACATTGCGCTTGATTTCTTCGCGGGAACGTACGATGGTATGCATGTCATTTCGAGAAAACAATTGCGAGCGTTTGCCGCGCGGCACCCGGATGCTGAATCGAGTTTGCAAGCCTGGTTTCACGAGGCCAGGCAAGCGCACTGGGACACGATGGTCGACATCAAGCAGCGATACGGCAGTGCGAGCATACTGAAAGGCAATCGTGTGGTGTTCAACATCTGCGGAAACAAGTACCGGCTCGTGGTGAAGATCAATTACCACGCCGAGATCGTGTACGTCCGCTTCGTCGGGACGCATGTAGATTATGACAGAATCGACGCGGAGGCAGTCTGATGAAACCAAAACTCATTCGGAATGAACGGGAACACAAGGCCGCGCTGGCGCGCATCGACCATCTCATGGACGCGCGTCCCGGCACCCCCCAAGCCGACGAACTCGACCTTCTGGCCGCCCTCGTCGAGATCTACGAGGACGAAGCGTTTCCCATCGACGAGCCCGACCCCGTCGACGCCATTCGGTTCCGCATGGAACAACAAGGACTCAGGCCCCGCGACCTCGTCCCCTACATGGGCAGCCGAAGCAAGGTCTCCGAAGTCCTGTCCGGCCACCGTGGCCTGAGCCTGAACATGATTCGCCGCCTGTCGACCGCGCTCGGGATCCCCACGGATGTTCTCGTCCGCGAGCCACGGGAGGTTTACAGGACCCGCACCGCCAAGAAAACACGCGCGCGCAGAACCAGCTCAATCAGACCCTGACTCCCGCTTTCCATTTGCCCTGCGTGAACCGTCGTCAAACTGCGTTTCGGATTTCGAGTTTCGCCCGTAAGCGTCTCACTGCGAAAGGCCGATTCGGTAATATCGCGGGGGAGAACTCACGGCATTCGTGTCAATAACCGTCACGGTTCCACCGGTGCCTGCCACGTTGGAGATGATGGTCGACCACGGCCCGTTGGCCAAATCGCCGGTGCTCTGGACATAGTAAACACGGTTGGAGCCGGTGTCGAAGCTGATCTCGGCGTTATCGCCATTGACCTGGACTCCGGCAATCTGCAGATCGGGCCCCAAATCGAAGTTAATCACGCTTTCGATCCAATCCAGATTCGCCGAGATGCGCGTGCTGTAGAACGCGCTGGGGATTGGCTGCGGCCCGCTCATGAACTGCCAGTTTCCGGGTGAGACCTCCTCGAACAATCCACGAACATCCAGCAGTGACGCGTCAAACTCGGTGCCATCCACGGCGTTGCTAAACGGTCCATCCACTCCGTAGTTGATTCCGGCCAGCTTCCAGACGCCGCCATCCTCAATGAACAGTCCGCCGCCCGAATCGCCCTCGGACAAGTCGCACGCATTCGAACCAGCCCCCGCGTCGAACGCGCAGCGCAGCAAATCACCCACACTTGTACCCCCATTGATGATCGAACCGACCCGGCTCTCTCCCCACCGCTCCACGCCGTCGGACGGCTCAACCCACAGCCATCCATTCGTCTGCCCGCCCACAACCACGGGTTCCCCTGACTGCGTGCCCCGGCCGAACACGACGACCGGGCTGTTCGTTTCCCCGGACGCAGTATACAGCGGCGCGTAGTACGGAAATGTCTCGGCAACCTGCCAGATACTCAGATCGCTGTCCAACGTCGTGAATTGCGCAACCGGGTGGTAGGTAACCCCATTGAATACAAATACGTCGTTCGTCGATCCATAAATGTGCGCGGCGGTGATAAAAAACTGCGGCGCAATCGGCGTTCCCAGAAAACTCCCCATCGGATGGACGTTTGTCGACAATTCCAACGAGGTGTCCCATCTACCCTCGTATTGCCATCCGCTGTTGGTCAACGGGCCCGAGGGAGCGTTTGTGTTGTAAGTCGGGTCCCCGGTCGATTGAAACAGCACGGCACACACGTCGCTCGCGTTTGCGGTAATCAACCAGACAACCACCAACACTCCCACAAACACCCGGCCCTTGCCGAGCTGCAGACCCTTCAGACGCAAAACCCTCATAATTCCACTTCTGCCCATCCTACCGATTTTCTTCTCATCTTGCACGACAATCCCGTGTGATGACCTATTTCCTTGACCCTCATTGCGTTATGAGTCAGCATCCCCGCCCGTTGTCGAGCCGGTCGGTCTCCGCTCGCGTAGAAATGAAAAAAATCGTCATCATCTTCTTGTTGCTGGTCACGGTCATCACCTTGGCGCTGGTCTATGCCACCTTCACCAGACCGGCCCCGCACGCCGCCGATCTGCTCCCCGAATCGACACTTCTGTTCCTCGATATCACCGACTTCTCCAAGTCTCGCGACGATTTCTCCAAGACCGAATTGTACGCGCTCTGGGAGGAACCCGAAGTCCAGGCATTCCTGAAAAAGCCGCTCGATTCGTTGCGCGAAAGCCCGTCCCATCCGGGCACCGACTCCGGCACCGCCGCCATCCTCGATTTCGCGATGAACACGGCGCAAGGCGAAGTCTTCCTGGGTCTCACTCACGTGACCATCCTTCCCTCGCTCAACGTCGGCCTCGTGGTCGGCGCGGACACGGGACACAAGAAACTCCAGGCGGCCGCAGGTCTGTACAAACTCGAGGGCTCCCTCAAGAAGGCAAATCCGAATGGTGACTTTGAAGATAAAAGCTATCTCGGCATAAAGTACACCGTCTGGCAAATCACACCGGACCTGCCGATCTGCCACGCCTTCTTCAATTCCCTGGTGGTGTTCACCCTCGGCGAAGACACGATGCGCGATATGATCGCCTCGTACACCGGCCAGGTCCCTCCCAACTTCAAGCGTCTCTCCACCAGCGCCAGGTTCGCCAATGCCCAACATCACGCCGCGAAAAATTACAATTTCCTCGGGTACGCCAACGTCGAACAGGTGCTCGGTCTGTTCGGCCCGCTGCTGGCGTTTTCGCCACAAACGTCGGGCGCGTTCCAAAAGTTGGATGGCATGGATGCCGCGGCGTTCAGTATGACGTTCGTCGATCGTGGCGTGGAGGATGTCGGCTTCCTCTCGTACTCCCGCAATGCACCGAAGCCCGCCCTGCCCACAAAGCAGAAAACTCTCGTGCTGACGTCACCCGATACGTTGTTCTATTCCGTCGGCTCGGCCAATCTCGCGACTGTCTACGAGGAGGGCATGCAGGCTCTCTCTCAATCCGGCAACACGTCAATCATGCTCTCCGTTGGACAATTCCAGCAAGCGCTCCGCACTCACGGCATTCACATGCGGGAAGACATTCTCCAGGAATTCGGCCCGGAGACAGCCGTCATCGCCAGTTGGCGCACGGGTGCCCGTTCTCCCGACGTCGCGTTCGTCGCCGAAATCGCCCACGAGGACAAACTCCGTCCAGCCCTCGACAATGCCATGAACGCCCTGAAGCAAAGCGCGCTGGGTGACGATGAGAAGGCCCCCTGGGATGAAACCGAAAGCGCGGGTCACACACTGCGTACCGTTCGGGTCGGCGCGGGTCTGCTCGCCCCCACGTACACCACCACCAGCCAGTTTTTCATCCTCGCGAACACGCCCGATTACGCGCGCGAGTTGCTGGCCCATGTGATAGCGTCGAAACCCACGCTGGCCGCCAGCGCCGCCTATCAGGAATCCATCAAGCGCGTGCCCGCCAACGGGTCATCCTACGGCTACGCCGACCTCCGCGGATTGTTCGAGCCGCTCTATGCCATCACCAAATCAGCCGCATCCCAAAACGGCAACAACGACTTCGTGGACATGGACAAACTTCCCCCAACCGAAACGATCTCCAAACATCTGTTCCCGTTTGTCTCCGCGACCGTGAGCAAGCCGGGCCAGGTAACGGCCACGTCGTTTTCGCCGGTGGGCAAGTCCATGGTCGTGATCGCGGGCGTCGGCGCCGGGATTTGGGCCGCCACCGAGTTTGGGCCACAGATCCAAAATGCCGTTGCCCCTACCCCAGCTTCGCCCAGAAAGTCTTCAAGTACGGCCGCTCCTTCGGTGCCACCCGGAAATCAAACGGCACCGTCTCAAACTCCGGCGTCCCCATAGCGCGCCCACACCGCTTCGCCGCCTTCTGGATGCTCCCTTCAAACTCGTCCGCCGCCAGCGTCCGCTGATTGGTCGAACACAGCAGCCAGCCACCCGGATCGACCAAGGGAATCGCCAGCGCCGCCAGCTCTTCATAATCGCGTCCCGCTTGGAACGCCCGTCCCCGCTTGGTGGTGGAAAACGTCGGCGGATCAAGGATCACGATGTCCCAGTGCTGTCCCCGTTTTGCATATCGTTTCAGCCAATCAAACGCATCCCCGAAAACAAATTCATGCGCCGCCGGATCAAGACCGTTCGCGCGGAAATTCTCCCGTCCCCATTCGAGGTAGTTCTTCGACAAATCCACGCTGGTCGTCACCGCACCAGCCTTCGCCGCGACCACGGAGAAGGCGCATGTGTAGGCGAACGTATTGAGTACCGTCTTCCCCTGCAGCGGCATCGCCAGTAGCCGACGCCGATTCTCGCGCTGGTCGAGAAACACCCCCGTCGCCAGCCCCTCGCCGAAATTGATGAGGAACGTGATGTCGTTTTCACGGACAGGCGTTCGCCGGTCCAATTCGTTCCCGTAAACCAGCCGGGGAGCCGTCCGTTCCTGCTTCGTCACCAGTTGCGTGTAAATCGCCCGCGGCTGGCACTCGGCACGCAATCGCTCGATCAATCCCGCGCCACTCTTCTCCGCCGCCTCCGCCTGCCATTGGACCAGAAGATTCCCGTCATAGGAATCGACAATCACGTCGGAGAAACCATCCGCTTCGCCGCTGATCAGGCGGAAGGCGTTCGTCGGTGCGCCAAACAACGGCTCGCGAAATTCCACCGCCGCGACCACCGCGTCCACCTCATCAAACGCGCACGGCACCGACGCCTCGAACGATACTCGTTCCCCGGTCGCGGGATGCTGGAAACTGAGTTTGCGCGCGTGCAGCATCAGCCGCGGCGCGGGTGCGCCCTCGTATTCCGTGTCCCCGAGTATCGGGAATCCGGCGTTCGCGGCGTGTCGCCGGATCTGGTGCGTCTTGCCCGTCAGCGGCTTGGCTTGCACGAGGAAGTAATCCCCATGGGCCTGGATGAACTCAAATTCCGTCACGCAATTCGGTGACTTCTCCCAGAACTTCACACGCGTCGGTCGCGCCGCGCTCAGCAGCAGATACACCTTCTCGACCGTGTGCTTTTCGAATTGCTGGCTGAGCGACTGGTTTGTTTCCCGCGTCTTGCCGAACACGATCACGCCGGACGTGTCCTTGTCCAACCGCTGCAAAATCGACAGCGTCCGCCAGCGCGGCTCGCGCTTGGTCAACCATTCATGGATGCCGTCCGGCGCAAACCGATCCGGCTTGTGGGTGTTGATGCCCGACGGCTTGTTGACGACCAACAGATGGTCGTCCTCAAAAAGAATCAGCCCGTTCACAAAGCCACGACGCTCAACCCGGTGGCCAGTTCATCGGCCGGCCACCCAGCAGATGCACGTGCAGATGCGCCACGCTCTCGCCCGCGTGCGCGCCTTTGTTGATGACCAGCCGATACCCCGTCGCATCAATGCCCTCGTTCCGCGCAATCTCGGCGGCCACGGTCAGCAAATGTCCCAGCAACGCCTCGTCACCAGCACCGGCTTCGGAAATGCGCGCGATATCTCTCTTCGGCACGACGAGAATATGGACCGGCGCCTTCGCATCGATGTCCCGAAATGCCAGCGCCCGCTCGTCCTCATACACAATCTTCGCCGGGATTTCTTTTCGGATGATTTTTGCGAAAATGTTGTCGGCCATGCCCTACTCCACCACCGCCAGTTTCAAGCTCGCCGCCCGCGGCGAACGCACCCGCACCACGCGCTCGCGAACGTGTTCCACGATGTCCTCTGCCAACCGCCGGCATCCCGCCGTCCACCGCCGCGTCCCGCGCAATTGCATCACGCACGCGCGCAATCCGTCGATCCGCATCGCCACCAACCGACGGTTCGCCGCCGCGCTCAGCGCGTGGTCGAGCTGTTGGAAAAACTCCAACTCAAACCCGGCGTTCGTTCGCCATGCCAACTCATTCAGATGTATCGCCACGCGGTTCGCGTCCCCGGCATACGCCTCGGAAATCCAGTCATAGCCCAACGTCGCCAGCACCGTGGCCACAATGTCGGCAATCTCCTTGCTCGGGATGACCCGCTCGCTGCGCGACTTGACCGCGAACGCGTGCACTGCCGCCGCAATCGACTCCGCCAGCCACCAATCGGAATGTCCGACATTCTCGGCGACTTTCTGGATCGACAGCGCCAGCCGTTGCTCGTCGAATGGCGCCAGGCGACCATCCTCCGCCCGGACCCACAAAACGTCGGTGTGCAATTGGATCATGATTTGCCCATCTGCTTGATCTCGTCGATAAATTGCTCGGCGTCACGGAACTGACGGTACACGGAGGCAAACCGCACGTACGCCACCTCATCGAGCTTGCGCAGGTGGTCCATCACCCGCTCGCCGATCTTCATCGACGGCACCTCCCGCCCAAACTCGTTCTCCAGTTCGCTAATCACCCGCTCGGCCAGTAATTCGATTTTCTCCGTGCTCACGGGACGTTTCTCGCAGGCCTTCTCGATTCCGGCCAGCAGCTTGCGCCGGTCAAACTCCTCATACTGACCGTCCCGCTTCTTCACGCGCAGCTTCTCGCGGAAAATCTCCTCGTAGGTCGTGAACCGCGCCCCGCACTTTAAACATTCCCGCCGCCGCCGAATCAGCAGCCCGTCACGGTTGCTGCGCGAATCGACCACCTTGTCGTCGACGCCGGCGCATTTTGGACACCGCATATTCCCTCAGTTTCTCCAACTCTTGCCTTAGCTAACACGCGGCCCCGCGCGGGTCAAGAGGGAATACCTCGTCAACAGATTTCCCGTATGCTATATGTCCCCGTCCTAAATGCGGTACCTGAAAATGATCGCCATTCCGTTGCTGACTCTGGTCGTCGCCTTCGCCCTCTGGCTGCGCTGGAACGAGGCGCGCATGATCTATTACCCCAACCGCCAGATCGACCAGACCCCCGACCAACTCGGCCTCCAATACGAAAACGTCACCCTCACCACCTCCGACAACCTCCGCATCAACGGCTGGTTCTTGCCCGTCCGTGGTGGCGCCAAACGTACCGTCCTCCTCTTCCACGGCAACGCGGGCAACATCTCCCACCGGTTCGACAAACTCGCCGTGCTTCGCGATCTCGGCGTCGATACCTTCATCATCGACTATCGTGGCTACGGACGCAGCGAAGGCAAACCCGACGAGCCAGGCACCTACCGCGATGCCCGCGCCGCCTACGATTACCTCGTCACCCAACGCAAGGTCGCCCCGCGCTCCATCGTGGTCTACGGCGAATCCCTCGGCTCGGCCATTGCCGCCGATCTCGCCACCAAAGTCGACCTCGGTGGTCTCATCCTCGAGGAAGCCTTCACCTCGATTGGCGACGTCGGCCAGAAGATGTTCCCCTTCTTTCCCGTCCGGTGGCTCGTGCAAAACAAATACGACACGCTCGCCAAAATGCCCCGCATCAAGGTCCCCTTGCTCATCTTCCACAGCCGCGACGACGAGATCTTCAACATCCGCCACGCCCAGCGTCTCTTCGCCGCCGCCAACGACCCGAAACAACTCGTCGAACTCCGCGGCGCTCACAACGACGCCTTCCTCGTCAGCGCCCCCACCTACCACGACGCCCTACAGAAGTTCTTCGCCAGCTCCAGTCAGCCTTCGTCGCTGTAGCAACTGTGTTTTCTAAGAGGGCTGGAAGTTGGGGTCTTGAAGGACACGATTTACCCTGAACCTGCCGAACGGGTCCCAGGCGAAACGCTGTGCCCAGCAATTGGCTTCGTTCTCCCAAAGCCAATTACAGAAAACCAACCCGGCGTGCACAGAATTGGGTTCGTTTGGTAATCCCCCACACCCAACTTTCCCACTCTGTGGACACACCCCACCCGCGCCACAAGTTCGCACTCAAGCTCAACCCGTCGCGTCTCTCGATCCCGTTATGTCAAATAACGATTCTGTCCGCCCATCATATCTGACTCCCGATATGCCAGTCAAGCCCATTTATCCATCGTCCCCGCTGTTGTAGCCGCACGGCTTCAGCTCCGACAGGAGTCGCGAGTCCTTCTCGGACCTGCGTCCGCCCCGCCTCTACCCCTCCTTCAACGGCTCAATGTTGCCAGGCTTGCCCACCCGGGGCCGAGCCGAGTCCTCGAGACCCGTCGTGTTTGTGCTGCCGACGCACCCGCGGGCCGGTCGC
>Ga0326727_10001432_pt1 | contig 88330 bp, 90 predicted proteins | sample MB2enrmetagenome_FD_207643 | JGI IMG/M metagenome (GOLD analysis project Ga0326727, IMG submission 207643) | Lab enriched peat soil microbial communities from McLean, Ithaca, NY, United States - MB29MY | ecosystem: Environmental > Terrestrial > Soil > Wetlands > Peat | place: USA: New York...
CGACCACTCGAAGTCCGTCAAATCAAAGCGAGCCATCCAAACCTCCAGCGTTGGAGATTTGAATCACTGTTCGCCCAAAAACGGAATCCCCTTTATGGGTATGTCACCTAAGCCCTTTTCCAGCCGAATCCGAGTCGATTTGGACACGCGGCGGTTTTGTATCGACGATTGTCAAGGCATATACCATTTCACGAAGATCGAGGGAATACTGCTCGCATATCACTACGATGTTGAAATCGCGGACGAAGATCACAAATCGAACGAATTCAGAATGGGTTTCTGCTGCGGTACGGCGGGGCCATTTGACCTGAAGGACGATTTGACCGTCGATCTACGAACGGGCGCATTCGAACGCACCTACAGATACGACTATGGGGACGTTGCGAGCGTTCGCCATAATCTTCATTACACCGGCGCCTGCAAATCTGCGCCGTTCTCAGGTTTACATTTGGCGCCGCGCTAACCAAGCTTATTTCTCGCGCGTCGCCGCCTCGGCCGCGTTGGCCGCGAGAATGAAGCTCGACACCGTGCCGATGACGTATTCGTTCTCGTACCACAGGAACGGGAAGTTCTCTTTCAGCTCGGGAAAATCGGGCGGGATGATCAGCACGCCGGGCACCATGCCGCCGGGAATGAAGGTGTAGTCCGCGCGGTTATTGCCGTAAGCGACGAGTTTGGAGCGCGTGCCGACGCCCGACACCAGCGACAGATTGTTCACCGGATGGCGGCCGAGCAGATAGTCGAAGGCGTCGAGCGTGTATTGCGTGCCGACGAGCTTCGGGAAAGCCTGATGCAGCACATACATGCTGGTCGCCAAACCCGCCACCAGCCCCGAACCCGCCCAAGGCCCGTCGGAAATCAGCACGCCGAAGGGATTCTTCGCCAGCATCGCATCGAGCGCGGGCTTACTCTCCCTTACATCCGCTTCCAGTGCGGCGCGGAAATCCTGACCCATGTAAGGGATCGCCAGCGTGGCGCGCCAGCCGATGAACGGAAAATATTTCTTGATCACCGGCAGCAATTCGGAAAGCCGCGTCTTGTAAGGCTCGGCGCCCTTGGTGGCGATGACCAGCTCGATCGCCGCCAACGTTTCTTCCATATCCAACGGGCCGCCGGTGGTGTTGAAGGATTCGAACAGCACGGGCGGTGCTTTGTGCTCGTCGTCCCAAATATGCTCCGCAGTGTCGAGGCATTGTTGCGCCAGCGTATCGTCGCTGCCGCGGAGCGCCCGGCTCGCCGCGGCAAGCGCCGAGGCCGCGTCGTAATTGAGCGGCGTAGTGTGGTTGGTGAAGGCCCAGCGGTCGTCGGGCACGCCCGAATGGATGCCGTCGCTGTCGAGCGGCCCCATCGCAGGCGAATAGATCTTGCCGTCGGTCTGGGACGCGACGTCGCCCAGATGCGTGTATTCCTGCAGCGTCGGCTCGATGATGCCCGGAATGGCGTGGCCGAAGATGTTCTGCTGCGCCAAGAGCTGCAGCACGCCGTGCTTGATCTCTTCCAGCGCGTCGGGCACGCCGTCGGGCTTGTGGATTTCGACCGAGCGCGCGGTCTCGTCCACCGTGATGTTGTCCCAATCGGCGTGGAACACTTCCCACGCCATGGCCAGGTCGCGCACCACTTCGTCCTGGCTTTCGGTGCGGATGTCGTAATCGCCCGCGTCGAACCAGCCGCCGACGTTCAATCCGGGAATGTGCTCGCCCGGCGCGAAGGGCGAATCCGTGGTCGGCCCTTGCGAATAGCCGTCGAAATGGACGTGATTGAGCGGCGCCTGCCGCGCATCGTCCATGTGCGAGAGGCCGTGCCAGACGCGATAGAGCTCGCGCACCTTCACATGGTCCATCTGCTCGGCGAGATAGGTGTCGAGCGAGCGGTGCCAAGTGGCGTCGTAGACGCCGTCGGCGATACGGAACGGATCGTTGATCTTGCCGGCGTAGCGGATGGCGTAGACGCCCGGCGCGCGCACCCGCGAGAAATCGAACGAGGCGTAGGCGTAGCGCAGCCATTTGCCCCACGGCTTGATCGGCGCGCGCAACGCGACCGCGTATTTGCCGTCGGCGCCGAGCTTGAGCAGCTCAGCCTGTTTCGGCGCCTTGGTGAGCGGGTCGAGCTCGATGATCGCGACTTTCGGGCGCGCGGGCGTGTAGCCCACCTGGTTGAACGACACCACGGGCGGGCGCACCCAGCCGGGGATCACGTGCGGGCGGATGTGCCAGACGATAGCGTTCTTGGTGGCGCCGGCCGCGATCAGCGTGCGCACCACGAACCAGCCGTTCTGTGCCGTATTGCGTGCGTCGTAGAGCATCAGCGGGCCGCTGTCAGAGATGATCGCGACGCGCGTCAGCGGATCCTCCGGCGACAGCACGATGGACTTGCCGCTGGCCAGCGGCTCGGGTTCCGTCGTGCCGTCGACGAGCGTCTTCATCGGCGCGTCCGGGCTGCGCGGGAAAATGCCGGTCGCGTCGTCGAGGATGTAGCTCTTGCCGAAATAGCTGGTCGGCAGGAAATCGAGATTGAAGCCCGCCTTGCCGACCAGCGGCGCCGGCAGCGGCTTGTCGAGATCGACGGCGACACGGAAGCCGTCCTTTTCCGCCGTGACGACGAGGCGATAGCTCAATCCGAGATCGGGATAGCCCGACGCGACGGTCAGCTGATTGGCCGCCGGCCCGCGCTTGACCGACTGCATGGTCGGCACCGCGTCCCATTGCGCCGGCGTGGGCTTGAGCCGCACCTCACCGTCGGTGGCGATGCGCTCGTCGGCGAGGATGATCTCGATGCCGCCGATCTTCTGGTCGCGGAACACGGGATGGAAAGCGTCCTGATAGACGAGGACGCTGAGGCCATGCATCTCGAAGGTGTTGTGGGCGCTGAGCTTGAGCGGGCCTGCCGCTGCGCCTGATAGCGCCAACAACAGCGTCGCGACGCAAACAACCTTCCGCTGCACGAATACCTCCCGCTTGGACTGTTCAAAGCGCCCGTTTGAAGCCGGCCTTGGCGTAGATCGCCTCGATGCACTCCATGGTGGCGACGGCGTCTTGCCCGCCGGTGAGCGGCGTAGCTCCGCGCAGCATCACGTCGCCGACATGGGCGAGTTGCGCCTCGTAGCTGGTCGGGCCATGCGCCTCTTCGGCGAAGCGCTTGCCGCCGATAGTGAGCGTCAGGGTGCAGCCCATTTGCGGCGCTAAGAAGTTGGAGAGGGCGAGCGTGCCTTTTTCACCTTTCAGATGCAGCGTCGCGGCGAATTTTTCCACCTTCATCGAAGTTTGAAGTTTCGCCTGCAAACCGTTCGGGAACCGCAGCGCCGCGCGCGTCGACGCGTCCACGCCGCGCTCGATGGTGCATTCGGCCGCGACGATCTCCGGCTCGCAGCCGGCGAAGGTCCGCAGCGCATGCACGCAATAGCAGCCGAGATCCATCAGCGCGCCGCCGCCTTGCTCTGGAAGCCAGCGCAGCTCGCCGGGCCGATAGGCGATACCGACATCGAACACCGCCTCGGCTTCGACGAGCGGCCCCAGCTCGCCCGCGCGCGCCAGCGCCCGCTTCACGATGTCGTGAAAGCGGTAATGGAAGGCCTCGATCAGCGGCCGCTTGCTGCGCTCCGCCGCCGCGACCATGGTGCGCGCCTCGGCCGCGGTCAGGCTGAAGGGCTTTTCGCACAACACCGCCTTGCCTGCTTCGAGCGCGGCCTGGCTCCACGGCAGATGGCCCTTGGGCGGCAACGCGTTGTAGACGAGATCGACGTCGTCGCGCCCGACCAGCGCGGCATAATCCTCGGCCACGTCAGGGATATTGTGCTCGGCCGCGAAGGCGCGGGCGCGGGCGGGATCGCGCGCCGCCACGGCTACCACAGCGAACTCGGGATTGTCGCGCGCCGGCGCGATCACCGCTTTGGGCGCGATGCGCGCCGCTCCCAAAATTCCGATGCGTAAAGGTTGCATTTCTGTTTCCCAGGGCCGCCCGGCCATGATACGTCATGGCGCTCATGACTCCAGCCCTTTCGATCTCCCATCTGCGCAAGGTCTATCGCCGCGGCACCGTCGCGGTTGAAGACCTGTCGATGACCATCGAGCCCGGCGACTTTTTCGGCTTTCTGGGACCGAACGGCGCCGGCAAATCGACCACCATCCATTGCGTGACGGGCATCGCCACGCTGACGGCGGGCACCATCAAGGTGTTCGGCGTCGACGCGGTGAAGGACTATCGCGAGGCGCGCCGCCTGGTCGGCCTCAGCCCGCAGGAGTTCAACGTCGATCCCTTCGCCACCTCGCGCCAGATCGTGGAGTGGATGGGCGGCTATTTCGGCATGCCGTTCGCCGAGCGGCGCCGACGCTGCGACGAACTGCTGGATCGCTTCGGGCTGCTCGAGCATCAGAAGAAGGCGTTCCGCGAGCTCTCCGGCGGCCTCAGGCGCCGCGTCATCCTGGCGCGCGCGCTGATCCACGATCCCAAGCTCCTGATCCTCGACGAACCGACGGCGGGCGTGGACGTGGAGTTGCGCCGCGACCTGTGGCGCTATCTGCAGGAACTCAACCGCGACGGCACCACCATTTTGCTCACCTCGCATTATCTGGAAGAGGTTGAGCGGCTGTGCCGCACCATCACCATCATCGCCAAGGGCAAGATCGCGCGCCAAGGCCCCAAGGAGGAGTTCCTTGAGGGCAGCGGCCTCGAGGACGCCTATCTCACGGCCACCGGCGCGGAGCCCGACCACATCGCGGGGGCGGCATGAAGCGGATGGGCATCAACTGGATCGGGCTCGGCACCATCATCCGCCGCGAATGGTCGCGCGTTTGGCGCGTGCCGATCCAGGCCTTCGTGGCGCCGTGGATTTCGGCGCTGCTCTTCATCTTCATTTTCGGCTTCGTGGTGGGCGGACGCATCCGCCTGATCGGCGGCTATCACTACATCACCTTCGTGCTGCCCGGCGTGGTGATGATCAACGTGGTCAACGCCGCCTTCCTGCAATCCACCTCGCAGATCTATTTCCAGCGTTTTCTGCGCTATATCGAAGAGACGCTGGTGGCGCCGCTCTCCTACGTCGAGATGATCCTGGGCGCGCTGTCGATGGTGGTGCTGCGTTCGTTCGTCACCGCGCTCGGCATTCTGGTGATCGGCTTGGTCTTCGGCGCCGTGGCGTTGCAGAGCCTTCCCGAATTCCTGTTCTGGATCGCGGTCGTGGCGGTGATCTTCGGCCTGCTCGGCATCATCATCGGCTTGTGGGCGAAGAATTTCGAGCAGCTGACGGTGTTCAACGTCTTCTTCATCACGCCGTTTGCGATGCTGGGCGGGGCGTTCTTCACCGTGTCGATGCTGCCGCCGTGGCTGCGCTGGCTGGCTTACAGCAATCCTTTCTTTTATTTCATCAACGGCCTGCGCCACGCCATGATCGGCTTCGGCGAGGGTTCCGAGATTTTCGGCGCGGCGTTTTCGCTGCTTCTCAGCGCGGTTTTGGGCGTTATCGTCTGGCGGCTGTTCGCGCGCGGCTACGGGCTTCGCGAGTGAGGCATTAACGCTTTGACGAAGCGCGGTTTGCGTCTTTACGCCGCTCTCTTGCGACACTAATCTCCGGCCGCGCCGCGCCAGCCGAAGGACCTTCATCATGCCGCTTTCGCGTCTTGCCTTGATCGCCGCGCTGCCGGTTTTCGTTCTGGCCTCCGCTTCCGCCGCTTCCGCACCCACCTTGCTCGGCGTGTCGAAGGCCTGGACGGCCTATCAGGCCGATACCGGCGACGGCAAAGTCTGTTACGTGCTCGCCAAGCCCAAATTGATCGAGCCGCGCAACGTGGCGCGCGATCCGATCTATCTGATGCTGAGCGACTGGCCCGACCGCAAGGTGAAGGGCGAGTTCGAAGTCCTTTTCGGCTATCCCTACAAGGACGGCGAGGAGGCGACGGCGGAGGTCGGCTCCGAAAAGGTGGAGCTGTTCACCCGCAACGACGGCGACGGCGAGGCCTGGGTGAAGGATCCCGCCGACGAAGACCGCTTGCGCGAGGCGATGCGCAAAGGCAACGCGCTGATCGTGACCGGCGTTTCCCAACGCGGCACGCACACCCGCGATGTCTATTCGCTCGACGGCGTCTCCGCCATGCTCGACAAGGCCCACGCGGCCTGCGGGTTGTGACTTCGCGACAGCGAAGTCATCCCCGGCGAGGCGCATGCCAAAGCATGCGCCGAGGGAAGGGGATCCAGGTAATAATTTTCTCGCTCCCCCCTTGAGGGGGAGCCGAAGAATTGCGTAGCAATTCTTCGGTGGGGGGTAGCGCGCGGCAGCGCGCTTCGCGCGACCCCTCCCCGAAATTCGCTGCGCGAATTTCGACCCTCCCTCAAGGGGAGGGTTGATTTTATTTTTGAACTCGCTTCATGGCATGATCCAACAATGAATACCAACCCCTCCCTCATCGCCCTTTCTCCCTCCGCGCTGAAGACCGCACTGATTTCCGCCGGCGTGGCGGAAAAGGCGGCGCCGATGCGCGTGCGCCAGCTGTGGAACTGGCTTTACGTCCACGGCGCGCGCGATTTCGCGGCGATGACCAATCTGGCGAAGGATTTCCGCGAAGAGATGTCGGCGCGCTTCACGCTCAAGCGTCCCGAAGTCGTGACCGAGCAAATCTCGACCGACGGCACGCGCAAATGGCTGTTGCGCGGCGAGGGCGGCCAGGAATTCGAGACCGTGTTCATTCCCGAGCCCGGCCGCGGCACGCTGTGCGTTTCCAGCCAAGTCGGCTGCACGCTCAATTGCCGCTTCTGCCACACCGGTACGCAACGGCTGGTGCGCAATCTCGTGCCGGCCGAGATCGTCGGCCAACTGATGGTGGCACGCGACGCGCTCGGCGATTGGCCGAGCACAGGAGCGCGCCCAGAAAAAGTGGACACCGGTTTTTCGTCCGGGCGCGCGACAATCAAGAACCCTTCGAACCGGCGCATCACCAATGTCGTGATGATGGGCATGGGCGAGCCGCTGTACAATTTCGAGAACGTGAAAGCGGCGCTCGCGATCGTGGCCGACGGCGACGGCCTCGCGCTGTCCAAGCGGCGCATCACGCTGTCGACCGCGGGCGTCGTGCCGATGATCGAGCGCGCGGGGCACGAGATCGGCTCGGCGCTGGCGATTTCGCTGCACGCGGTGCGCGACGAGGTCCGCGACGTGCTCGTGCCGCTCAACAAGAAATATCCGCTGAAGGAATTGCTGGCGGCCTGCCGCGCCTATCCCGGCCTGTCGAATGCGCGGCGCATCACCTTCGAATATGTGATGCTGAAGGGCGTCAACGACAGCCTCGCCGAGGCCAAGGAACTGGTGCGCGCGATCGCCGGCATTCCGGCGAAGATCAATCTGATCCCGTTCAATCCCTGGCCCGGTGCGCCCTACGAATGCTCGCCGTGGGAGCGGATCGAGAAGTTCGCCGAGATCGTCAACCGCGCCGGCTATGCCTCGCCGGTGCGCACGCCGCGCGGACGCGACATCATGGCCGCCTGCGGCCAGCTCAAGAGCGAAAGCGTCAAGGCGCGAGCGAGCGAGCGGATGGCATTACACCCGGCCGGATAGCGGCGGCCTTTGCCGTAACGCTGACCGCAGGCCTCAGTTCGCTTTCCAGTGCTTGTATTTGCCGATCCATGTGCGGAAGAGCGACAAGTAGTTTTCCACCGGCTTGCCCGATTTCGAATCCAGCGTCAGCGCACAGAAGAACTTGCCGTCCTTGTCGCCGTCCTCGGTGTAGGCGACGATCTGGCTGTGTCCGTCCTTCAGCTTGTGGATGATGAAAACGCGTAGGCGAACGCCGTCTGCGGTAATCGCCGGATCGGTTTCCGCGATCTCTGCTTGGGGAACGTCCTTACGGGTGTTGTCGTTGTCGTCGGCGATGAAACTGTCGAGCGCGCTAAGCCCAGGATGATCGGTCTTGTAACCTTCTTCGGCAACGGCATTACCGACAAACACGATATCGTCGGAGCCGGCTTGACCGTCGACCGGAACCATGAAAGCGGCATTGTAACGATAACTCAACTCTTCGTCGCGATTCCAACCGGGCAGGTCCGGTAGGGCCGGCCAGATGTACAAGCAGATCTTCAACTGGTTGCCCTCGCAAGACAGCGTCGCCTTGCGTTCGATGTCAGCGCGCGCAGGCGCGAGCGTCAGAGCCAGAATACTGATAATTGCAAGCATATTTGCGCGCATGTACGCCCCCGATCTGTCGCCATCTAACCACGCTTCGATGCGAAATGGAGGATACACGCAGTACGGGAACGGCGCGAGGCGTACTATGAGCCTGCGGCGTTATCGCTTCCTCATCCCCGCTGCGATGCTCATGATCGTCAGGCCCGAGGTGACGATTTCGGCGATCGTCGCCACCGAATCCGGCAGCAGCCACAGCGACAATCCGAACATCGCCGAGGCGGCGATGGCCACCGAGCGCCACGGCTCGCGGAACGAGCGTTTCTTCGCCTTGCGCAGCGCGTTCCACTGTTCGATGTCGCGCGCCACCGCCTCGTCGGCGGTGCGGTCGATGTCGATGAGGGCGGCCGGGCGAGGCGGCTCGCCGCGCACCGGCGCCGCGTGCGGTTCTTGGCGCGGCGACCAAGCTGTTGCTCTGCGGCCGAAGGGCGGCATGGCATGCTCCGTCGAACGCGAACAGCATGCCGCAGCGGGCTTGAACGGGAGATTAACGAGAGTCCCCGCTCCGGCCTGGCTGGGGGGCTGGGTCGGCCGGAGCGGGGCCGTCAAGACGGCCGGAGGGGCTTAGCCGCCCTGAACGGGAACTGACACAGTTACAGATAGGAAGGCGCGGCCGGCTTTCAAGACCCGCTCAGTGCGCGGCGCGTTCCAGGTCCTTCAGCAGCGCCGCCAGGTTGCGCTTGGAAAGCGTCGATTCCGCGGCTTTTTTCATGGACTTGATGACGTCGCAGATGACGCCCGGCGCGGCGCGTCCGACCGGGCATTGGCTGTTGCATTTGGGGCGGAAGCCGGGCCCCGCGGGCTCTTCCAGCGCGGCGTAGATTTCGTCGAGCCGGATGCGGGCCGGCCGCCGGACCAGCCAGGCGCCGCCGTTGGCGCCGGCCTTGGTCGCGATCAGGCCCGCCGCCGCCAGCGCCGCCAGCACCCGGCGCACCACCACGGCGTTGGCGCCGATGCTTTCGGCCAAGTGGTGCGAGGCCGCGGCGCGCTCCGGGCCGTCGGCCTTCTCGTGCGCCAGAAGCAGCATCACATGCACGGCGGTGGCGAATTTCAGGCTGGTCATGACGGCATAGCAATAGTGCTGGTTGCGGTCGATTCAAAGACCCCGGCAGCATTTTGAAGGCCCGGCGGCGCTTCACAAGATACCGTTGCCCGTCTTAGGCTTGCGACTGCACCCTAACTGGTAAACCTTCATGCCCGCGCGAACCGACGATGCCCGAAGTCAGGCATTGGAAAGTCTACGAAAAGTGGCGATGTCGCTGCCCGGCGTTGTCGAAATGCTCAGCTACGGAAACCCCGCTTTCAAGGCGAACGGTAGGGCTTTCGCCGTCCTGGACCGCTACAAGGGTGTGGACTGCATCTGGATTCGGTGTGAGAGCAAGTTGCGCGCGAAACTGTTGAAGGACGAGGTGTATTTTACGTCTCCCTATGACAAGGCCAAACAGGCGGTCTGTCGGAGGCTGGACGGCTTGAATTGGAAGGAGTTCGGCCCTTTGGTCAGAGCGAGCTATGAAATCGCGCTCGCGCGGTGAACCGCGGTGAGCGGAGCAGTCGAGGCTCCCATGCGGCTTTGAACACTGACTTTTCAACCGTTAGCCCGTATATTCCCGCCTTCTTTTGAAGGCGTAAAATCGTGGTTGCGAAAAACGTGAAGAAAGTGGTGCTGGCCTATTCGGGCGGGCTCGATACGTCGGTGATCCTGAAGTGGCTGCAAACCGCCTATGGCGCGGAGGTGGTCACCTTCACCGCCGATCTCGGCCAGGGCGAGGAGCTTGCTCCGGCGCGCGCGAAAGCGGAGCTGCTCGGCATCAAGCCGGCGAACATCTTCATCGAGGATCTGCGCGAGGAGTTCGTGCGCGACTACGTTTTTCCGATGTTCCGCGCCAATGCGCTGTACGAGGGCGTCTATCTGCTCGGCACCTCGATCGCGCGGCCGCTGATCGCCAAGAAGCAGATCGAGATCGCCGAGAAGACCGGCGCCGACGCGGTGTGTCACGGCGCCACCGGCAAGGGCAACGATCAGGTGCGCTTCGAGCTCACCTATTATGCGCTCAAGCCGGACATCAAGGTAATCGCGCCGTGGCGCGAATGGGAGCTGACCAGCCGCACCAAGCTGCTCGAATTCGCCCAGACCCATCAAATCCCGATCGCCAAGGACAAGCGCGGCGAGGCGCCGTTCTCGGTCGACGCCAATCTGTTGCATTCCTCCTCGGAAGGCAAAGTGCTGGAAGACCCGGCGATCGAGCCGGACTCCATCGTCTATCAGCGCACGCTGTCGCCGGAAGAGGCGCCCGACAAGCCGACCGTGATCGAAATCGGTTTCGACAAAGGCGACGCGGTGTCGGTGGACGGCGTCGCGCTTTCGCCCGCCGCGCTGCTGACGCGGCTCAACGAGCTTGGCAAGGCCAACGGCATCGGCCGCGTCGATCTGGTGGAGAACCGCTTCGTCGGCATGAAATCGCGCGGCGTTTACGAAACGCCCGGCGGCACCATCCTCTACACCGCGCACCGCGCCATCGAAAGCATCACGCTCGACCGCGGCGCCGCGCACCTCAAGGACGAATGGATGCCGCGCTATGCCGAGCTCGTCTATTACGGCTTCTGGTTCTCGCCCGAGCGCGAGATGCTGCAAGCGGCGATCGACAAATCGCAGGAGTTCGTCGCCGGCACGGTGCGCCTCAAGCTCTACAAGGGCAATGTGATCGTCATCGGCCGGGCCTCGCCTTATTCGCTGTACGCCAAAGACCTCGTCACCTTCGAGGACGACCAGGGCGCCTACGACCAGAAAGACGCGCAGGGCTTCATCAAGTTGAACGCGCTGCGCCTCAGAACCCTCGCCATGCGGAGGAGGAAGGTCGAAAAATGATGCGCTGGGTTGTGTATCTGCTGTGCCTCTTGCCGATGGCGGCGCTGGCCGGCGACGCCTTAGACCTGGACTCGATCGCCGGGATGTACGGACGCTATTTCCAAGACGGAACCGTCACGGGCGAGAGCTATCAAGGCGAAGATATCCTCGAAATCGTCAAACTCTCGCCGCGTCAGGTCTATTTCCGCACGCATCTGGATTTCTACAACGGCCATGTCTGCTCGCTGTTTGGCGTCGCCGCGGTGGAAGGCAATGCGCTTGTTTATCGTGCCAGCACGACGCCGGGCGGAACCTGCGTTTTCAAGATGGTTGTAGCCGGCGGGCGTATCACCTTTGCGGACGCAGATCACGTTTGCACACGGGAGAACTGTGGCGAGCGCGGCAATCTCGATGGTACAAGCTTTCCGCTTAGCGCCAGACGGCCGATCCGCTATATGGCAAGGCTCAAATCGTCATGGCAGTACAAATCCGCTCTCGCGACGGCAGGATTGAAGTGAACCGGAACCTCTAACGCATGCCAGAAACCGTCTGGCACCAGACCTACGAGGTCAACACCATCGTGCTCGACAGCCGCAAGCGGCTCGGGCTCGTGGGTCTGTTGAACGTCTTGCAGGACGCGGCCTGGCTGCATGCCTCGCATCTCGGTTGGGGCTATGAGGATTTGATCCGCCGCGGCACCATCTGGGTGCTGGCGCGCCAGAAGCTGGTGATGAGCGATTGGCCGCAGTGGCGCGATGTCGTCACCATCCGCACCTGGGCGCGCCCGACCAGCGGGGCGCTGGCGGTGCGCGAATTCGAAATTTTCGTGGGCGAGAAAAAGCTCGGCGAATGCACGACGAGCTGGTTGATCCTCAATTACGAAACGCGCCGCCCGCAAAAGCTTGACCGTGCGTGGCATGACTCGGTGTGCCGCAAGGATGGATATCTCGCCATCGAGGCGCAGAAGATCGCGCTGCGCGGCGACCTTGCGCCCGCGGCCAGCTTCGCGGTGCGAGACAGCGACCTCGACGTCAACGGCCATGTCAACAACACGCGCTACGCCCAGTGGGCGACGGATTCGCTCGCGCCCGAGGAACTGGCGACGCTGCGCTTCGGCGAATACGAGGTGAATTTCCTCTCCGAAACGCGCGTCGGCGACAACGTCGTCGTCGAACGCAGCGCCTTCGAATCTTATGGCGATGCGCGGCGCTGCCAGTTCCAAGGCCGTCGCGCGGACGAGAGCAAACCGCTCTTCGTCGCGACCCTCGCCGCCGCGCTCTAAATCGTCGGCGTGCGCTCGCGCCACGTTGACGGTCGAATCACCATTCTTATCTTCGCTTCCACGATCGTTCTGCCGAAATCGGTTAGTTGCGTCTCATTCCTATTGCTTGCGAGTGCGTTATGCCCAAACTTCTGATTATCCAAGCCGCCACCTATCACTCACCGGGCCAGCGACGTCCGCTGCGCATCAAGAAGCGCAAGATGGTGGGCGCGGTCATGCCCTATCTGGCGGCGATGGCGCCCAAGGAATGGCAGGTCACGCTGCACGACGACGCCATCGAGGAGCCGGATTACGACGGCCGTTACGATGTCGTGGCGATCGCGGTGCGCACTGTCACCTCGTGGCGCGCCTTCGAGATCGCCGACAAGTTCCGCGACCGCGGCGTCACCGTCATCATGGGCGGTCCGCACGCGAGCTTCTATCACGACGAGATGACCGATCATGCCGACGCCGTGTGCATCGGCGAGGGCGAGGAGATTTTCGCCCAGATGCTGTCCGACGCGGCGGCCGGCCGGCTCAAGCGCGTCTACCGGCGCAGCGATGTCGCCGATCTTGCCGGCATGCCGATGCCGCGTTGGGATTTGCTCAATCCCAAACATTACGTGTTCTACAAGCCTTACATCATCCAGCAGTCGCGCGGCTGTCCCTACACCTGCGATTTCTGCGCCGAGCGGCGGCTGTACGGCGACTACGGCTGGCGCCACCGGCCGCCCGAAGAAATCGTCGCCGAGATCAAGGCCTGCGGCTCGCGTCATATCTTCTTCGCCGCCAGCCAGTTCGTCGGCCACAAGGGCCGCACCATGGAACTGCTCGAGGCGCTGGTGCCGCTGAAAATCCATTGGTCGGCGCTGTTTTCGCCGCGTTTCGGGCTGGACGCGGAGTTCCTCGATCTGGCCAAGCGTTCGGGTTTGTTGCACGTCAACATGGGCATCGAAAGCATCTCGCAGTCGACGCTGCAAAGCATGCACAAGGACTTCAACCACAGCCAAACCTACGTTGAGATGGTCGAGAATCTCAACGCCCGCAACATCAGCTATTCGTTCAATTTCGTGATCGGCGCCGACGCCGACACGCCAGACGTGTTCGATACGACGCTGAAATTCCTCATCGAGCACAAAGTGCCGGCCGCCTATTTCAACGTCATGGTGCCGTTGCGCGGCACGCCGCTCTACGACCGCATGAAGCAATGCGGGCGCATCCTCGACGAGGAGAACATGGAGCGCTGGGCGGGCGTCACCTGCCATTTCGAGCCGCTGCACATGACGGCAGCGGAATTGAAAGACGGCGTCGCGCGGATGCAGCGCGCGTTCTATTCCTGGGGCTCGATGGCGCGCCGGCTGCGCCTGCCGCGCACGCTCGCCGACTTCGCCTCGTGGAACATCAATCTGATCGAACGCAAGGTCGCGCGGCACTTGGAATTCATGAACGAGTTCAGCGAATTCTGAGAAGCCGAATTCGACCAGTCTGATTGTATCCGCATTTCGCCTTTCATCCTTCGAGACGCCCTTTCGCCCTCATCCTGAGGAGGCGCGAAGCGCCGTCTCGAAGGACGAGGGCGAAAGGGCTCCTCAGGATGAGGCGAAATGAGGAATGCACCGTTGGTTGTGGTGACCACTCGTTTGGCGATAAAATCGCGCGGGCTTCTTGGGGGGCGACGATGAGCCATGTGACGACGGCGCGCGCGCTGAGCTTGGCGGTGTTGGGTTTGGCGCTTTCCGGTTGCGCTGCCTTGGAGTCGATCTACAGGCCGGCGCCGAACGTGGCCTTGACCCAGGCGGTAACCCCGGGCAGCCCCGACTGCAATCAGACGCCCGATCCCAGCTCGCCGCCGCCCGCCTATGAGCTGCGCGACCTCAAGGACTGCACGGCGCCGGACAGTTTCATCATCTACGCCTTCACCGGCGGCGGCATCCGCTCGGCCTCCTTCGGCTATGGCGTGCTCGAGGCGACGCACGCCGTCAGCGTGCCGGACGCGTCCGGCGCCCACACGCTCGACCGCGACATCGATATCGTTTCGGGCGTGTCGGGCGGCTCGTTCACCGCCGCCGCTTTCGCTTACAAGCGCCAGGCGCTGTTTCCCGCGGGCGAGGCGGCGCCGGACTATTACCGCAAGAACTTTCTCGAGCACAATTTCAACGGCGATCTGCTCGCCATCTATCTCGAGCCCTGGCACTGGCAATGGCTGCTGCCCGATTACGGCACCAACGACGAGATGGCGAAGGTCTACGGCTCGATCGGCTTCTCTTCGGATTCCGACAAGCTGTTCGGCGAGCGTTTCGGCGATCTGGCGCGGCTGGGCCGGCCGTTCCTGATCGTGCAGGCCACCGATTTCGGCAACGAGCAGCCTTTCACCTTCACCCAGAACGATTTCGACCTGATCTGCTCCGACGTCGACGCCTATCCGGTGCAGAACGCCGTGGCGGCCTCGGCCGGCTTTCCGATCCTGTTCTCGCCGATCCAGCTGACCAACCATCACTTCGCTTCGGACAATTCGCTGCTGTCCGACGACAAGAGCGCCGCGCCCACGCCCTATTGCCGGAACCATCGTCCGTCCTGGGTCGACGAAGTCTTGAGCATCAAGAATCCGCCCGAGCTGTCGCGCACTTTCGCGCGCGCCCAGGTGGCGGACGGCTATCTGCCGACGGCGCCGCAAGCGGCCGGCGCCGCTGCGGACAAGCCGAAGTCGGCGATGGCGCAGCTTTTCGCCCAACCGCGATACGTCTATCTGCAGGACGGCGGGGTGGCCGACAACGCCGCGCTGCGCGGCCTGATGAACATCGTGGCGCAGAGCGTCGATAACGACGCGGCGACGTCCGACGAATGGTCGGCCGAGGCCGCCGCCGCGGCCTGCCGCGCCGGCTTCGGACGTGTACGGAAAATCATGATCGTCAGCGTCGACGGCCAGGCCGAGCCCGACAACAGCGTGTCGTCGCTGCCCTATCTGTCGGGCATCGGCCAGATCATGGACCTCGCCACCTCGACGGCGATCGACGCCAACGATTTTGAGACCATGCTGGCCGCCGACACCATGACCAAGCGGCTCGCCTTGAAGCTCGCCAAGCTGCCTTGCTTCACGTCGCCCGCTTCGGGCGACCCGGCGGTCACGCCCTATTTCGCGCGGCTGTCGTTCCGCAATCTCAATCAATCGGCGCCGCTGCCCAAGCTCGCCGATTGCGGTTCGGACGGCAAACAGACCTGCACCGTGGGCGATCTGGCGCGCAGCGGCACCAGCCTCGATTTCTCGCCCGACCAGGTCGACGCGCTGATCGAGGCCGGGCGCAGCGCCTTCTGGTGCGATCCGGAGATCCGCCGCTTCCTGACGGCTTCGAACGCCGCCTCGGCGGAGAAAAACCGCTTGGCCTGCGCGGGGGAGTAGGGCGTTTTTTGCGCTTGACGATTGGTACCATATATGTTACCAATTGAGCAACTTGAATATCTGGACGCGAACGGCCGCAGTCCATTCGGCGTTTGGCGCGCAGGGTTGGACGCCATAGCGCGCGCCAAGGTGACTGTCGCGTTGCAGCGTTTGGCTTGTGGCAATTTCTCGAATGTGAAGAGCGTGGGAGAAGGCGTCAGCGAATTGAAGATCGATTTCGGACCCGGCTACCGCGTCTATTTCGGCCGCTATGGCGAGGCGCTGGTGATCTTGCTGGCGGGCGGGATCAAGAAGCGCCAGCAACAGGACATCGCGAATGCCAAGGACCGCTGGGTGGATTACAAACGACGGAAACGATAGGACCGGGCCATGCCTCTGACGCGCGATTTCAAGGAAACGGTGCTTGCCGACATGCGGCGCGATCCCGCGTTTCGCGAAGCGATGCTGCGCGAAGGGATCGAGGGACTGTTATCGGGCGAAATCGATCTGGCGAAGGAAATTCTGCGCGATTACATCAATGCCACGATCGGTTTCGAGAAACTGTCGAAGAAAGTGAAGCTCCCGCCTAAAAGCCTGATGCGCATGTTCGGCCCGAGCGGCAATCCGCAGGCGAAGAACCTCTTCGCCGTGATCGCGGCGCTGCAAAAGGACGCCGGGATCGAACTTCAAGTCGTCGCGGCGGAGTAAGGCGGCTCTCTACACATCCAGCGCCGCGTACAGCGCGTTGTCCTGGATGAATTCGCGGCGCGGTTCGACGATCTCGCCCATCAGCTTGGCGAACAGATCGTCCGCCTCGTCGGCGTGCTCGACCTTCACCTTGAGCAGGGTGCGGGCGTTCTCGTCGAGCGTGGTCTCCCACAATTGCTGCGGGTTCATCTCGCCCAGCCCCTTGTAGCGCTGCAGCGCCAGCCCTTTGCGGCCCCACTCGAACACCGCGCTCAAGAGTTCGCTCGGCGCGCGCACTTCGCGCGTCTCGTCCTTGCGCACGAGCTTGCCGAGCTTGAGATAGGCCAGCTGCAGGTCGCCCGCCATGCGGTCGAGCTTGCGCGCGTCGGTCGAGGAGATCAGCGCGCCGTCGATCGCCACGCTCTCGCGCACGCCGCGCACCTCGCGCCAGAATTTGAGTCCGCCGTCGGCGGTCGGCTCGCCGTGCCAGCCGCGCTCGGTTTCGTCCGACAACAGGTCGAGCCGGCGCGCGATATAGCTCGCCGCCACTGCTGCTTTCTCCGCGTCGTTCAAAATCTCCGGATTGAGCGCGCCGGCGATCGCCGCCTGCTCGAGCACGAAGCGCGGATAATGCCGCGGGAAGCCGTCGAGCGCCGTCTTGGCCGCGCGCGCCTTTTCCACCAGCGCCAGGAAGTCGGCGCCGGTCACCACCTCGCCGGTGTGCAACGTGAACGCCGCACCCGCGGAACCTTCGGCGATCAGGTGATCCTGCAGTTCGTTTTCGTCCTTGAGATAGCGCTCGGATTTGCCGCGCGTCGCCTTGTAGAGCGGCGGCTGGGCGATGAACAAATGCCCGCGCTCGATCAGCTCCGGCATCTGCCGATAGAAGAAGGTGAGCAGGAGCGTGCGGATGTGCGCGCCGTCGACGTCGGCGTCGGTCATGATGATGATCTTGTGGTAGCGCAGCTTGTCGGGATTGAACTCCTCGCGCCCGATGCCGGTGCCGAGCGCGGTGATCAGCGTGGCGATTTCCTGGCTGCCCAGCATTTTGTCGAAGCGGGCGCGCTCGACGTTCAAGATCTTTCCGCGCAGCGGCAGCACCGCCTGGTTGGCGCGATGGCGCGCCTGCTTGGCGCTGCCGCCGGCCGAGTCGCCCTCGACGATGAAGATTTCGCATTTTGAAGGATCGCGCTCCTGGCAATCGGCGAGCTTGCCGGGCAGCGAAGCGCCGTCGAGCGCACCTTTGCGCCGCGTCAGCTCGCGCGCCTTGCGCGCCGCCTCGCGCGCCGCCGCCGCTTCGATCACCTTGCCGACCACCGCCCTGGCTTCGGGGGGATGTTCCTCGAACCAGCGGCCGAGCTTTTCCAGGATGACGCCTTCGACGATCGGGCGCACTTCCGAGGACACCAGCTTGTCCTTGGTCTGCGAGGAGAATTTCGGATCGGGCATCTTCACCGACAACACGCAGCTCAACCCTTCGCGGCAATCGTCGCCGGTCAGCGGCACCTTGTCCTTCTTGGAGTTCATCTCGTCGGCGTATTTGGTCACCACGCGCGTCAGCGCCGCGCGGAAGCCGGCGAGGTGCGTGCCGCCGTCGCGCTGGGGAATGTTGTTGGTGAAGCAGAGCATGCTCTCGTGATAGCTGTCGTTCCAGGTCAGCGCCGCTTCCACCGTCACGCCTTCGCGCTCGGCGATCGTCAGGATGGGCGAGGGGATCAGCGGATTCTTGGCGCGGTCGAGATAGCGCACGAAGGCTTCGAGCCCGCCTTCGTAATGCAGCACGGTTTCCTTCGCCTCGACGCCGCGCTTGTCGCTGAGCGCGATGGTGACGCCGGAATTGAGGAACGCCAGCTCGCGCAGCCGGTGCTCCAGCGTGGCGTAGTCGAATTCGACCATGGTGAAGGTCTGCGTCGACGGCAGGAAGGTCACTTCGGTGCCGCGCCTGCCCGGCGCCGGCCCGACTTCCTTCAGCGGCGCCACCGCGTCGCCGTGGCTGAAGCGCATGTAATGCTCTTTGTCGTCGCGCCAGACGCGCAGGTCGAGCCATTCGCTGAGCGCATTCACCACCGACACGCCCACGCCGTGCAGTCCGCCGGAGACCTTGTAGGCGTTCTGCTCGAACTTTCCGCCGGCGTGCAGCTGGGTCATGATGACTTCGGCCGCCGAAACGCCTTCGGTGGGATGGATCTCGGTCGGCACGCCGCGGCCGTTGTCGCGCACAGTGCAGGAGCCGTCGGGATTGAGGATCACGTCGATGCGGTCGGCGAAACCCACCAGCGCCTCGTCGACCGCGTTGTCCACGACCTCGTAGACCATGTGATGCAGGCCGGAGCCGTCGTCGGTGTCGCCGATGTACATGCCCGGCCGCTTGCGCACCGCATCGAGGCCTTTCAGCACCTTGATGGAGTCGGCGCCGTATTCTTCGCTGCCGTTTTGTTTGGCCGCTTCGCTCATCCGCTCACCGTTACCCCGACCGCGGCGCCCGCCATGATCACGGCCGCGCCCTTGTTGAGCCGGCCGCGCGCCTTCTTGCTTTCCAACAGACCGCGCACCCGCGAGGCCAGCGCCGCATAAGCCAGCATGATCGTGGGGATCAGCACGGCGGTCGCGCTGCACAGTTGGAGATAGCCGATCGCGTTCAAGTGGCGCAAGTCGACCACCGTCGGCAGCAACGCCAGAAAGAACGCCATCGCCTTGGGATTGCCGAGCGTCACCGAAAGCTGCGACAAGAAGCCCTGGCGCGCGCTCGAACCGACGATCTGCGGCAAGTCGGCCACAGGAGCGGTCCAATAGCGGTAGGCCAGATAAAGCAGATAAGCGGCGCCCGCCCACTTCACCGCGACGAAATACTGGCCCATGGCGTGCGCCACCGCCGCCAGCCCGAAAGCGGACAGCGTCATCCAGATCAAGTCGCCGACCGCGGTTCCGACCGCCGCGGGAATGCAGGACCGGAAGCCAGAGCCCAGCGCGCGCGCCACCATCGCCACGACGCCAGGTCCCGGCAACAGGATGACGACCGCGTAGGCGCTGCAATACAAAAGAAAAGAGTGCCAAGACAGCATATGTTACTCCTGCCGCGCGAAGCGGCCGTTGTCGACCGCGAACACGTCGGCGCGCGAGGCGAGGCTTTCGAACAAGGACAAATCGGTTCCCGTCAGCCAGGCTTGGGTGCCGAGCGCCAGGATTTCCTCGAACAGCGCGGCGCGGCGGCGCGCGTCCAGATGCGCCGCGATCTCGTCGAGCAGCAGCACCGGCGCGAAACCGTGCTGCGCGCGCTCCCAGGCGTGGGCGAGCACGATTGAGATCAACAGCGCCTTTTGCTCGCCGGTCGAACATTCGCGCGCGTCGGCGCGTTTTTGGGTGTGGCGCACGGCGAGGTCGGAGAGATGCGGTCCGAACAAGGTGCGGCCGGCCTCGGCGTCGCGCAGGCGCGCGCGCGCGAAACGCTCGCGCATCTCGGCTTCGGCGTTCTCACCTTGCTCCGCACACAGAGCATCGACTTCGCCTGCGAGCGCCAATTGCGCCGCCGGAAACGCGCCGGCATGGCCGCGTTCTTCGAGCATCGTGTTGAGCCGCGCCGCGGTTTCGGCGCGCGCCGCGGCCATCGCCGCACCGGCTTCGGCCATTTCCGCTTCCAGGCCCGCCAGCCACATGGGGTCGCGCGGGCCGAGTTTCAGCAGCCGCGCCCGTTCGCGCATCGCCGTTTCGTAGCGCGCCGCGCGCCGCGCATGGCCGGCGTCGAAGCCGAGCACCAGGCGGTCGAGGAAGCGCCGGCGCCCGCCGGCACTCTCCGTGAACAGACGATCCATCGCGGGCACCAGCCAGATCATCTGCACGATCTCGCCAAGGTCGGCCGAACTTTGCGCCGGGGCGCCGTTGAGCCGCACCGCGCGCCGCTCGCCGTTGGCGCCGAGCGCGAGACCGGTGCCGATCTCGTAGCTTTCCTCGCCGCGTTTGACCGTCGCCGCTACCGCCCACAAGGCTTCGCTGGGAGCGGAAGGACCTTTGCGGATGTGCTCGGACAATTTCGCGCCGCGCAGCCCGCGCCCCGGCGCCAAGAGCGAGATCGCGTCGAGAATGTTGGTCTTGCCCGCACCGTTCGCTCCCGCCAGCACCACCGGCCGGCTGCCCACTTCCAACTCCGCCTCGGCGTAAGAGCGGAAATTGGTCAGATGCACGCGCGTGACGGCGAGGCGTGGCGATGATTGCCCCTCCCCCTGCGGGAGGGGCGGATCGCTCGCTTGCGAGCGATCGGGGAGGGGGAATGACGCGTCATCCCTCCCCCGCTCGAAAGCTCCGCTTTCTCGCTCCCCCTCCCGCAAGGGGAGGGGGAAAGCGCCAGGCTCGTTCGTTCTTGCCAAGGTCTACACCCGCATGGGCATGAGGACGTAGAGCGTGCGCGGATCGTCCTTGTCCTCGATCAGCGTCGGCGAGCCCGCGTCGGAGAGCAGGAAGTGGATCGCCTTGCCCTCGATCTGGCTGGTGATGTCGAGCACATATTTGGCGTTGAAGCCGATCTCGATCATCGCCGCGTTGTAGACGGCGCTGAGCTCTTCCGTCGCTGTGCCCGATTCCGGATTGACCACCGTCAGCGTCACCTTGTCCCTGGCGAGCGCCAGCTTCACCGCGCGCGTCTTGTCGGCCGAGATGGTCGAGACGCGGTCCACCGCCTGGCCGAACTCCTTGGCCTCGAGCGACAGCGACTTGTCGTTGCCCGAGGGAATGACGCGCTGATAGTCGGGGAAGGTCCCGTCGATCAGCTTGGACGTCAGATCGACGCCGTTGAAGGCGAATTGGATCTTGGTGTCCGACAGCGAAATCTCGATGGCGCCGTCGGCGTCGTCGAGCAGCCGGCGCAATTCGCCGATGGTCTTGCGCGGTACGATCACGCCGGGCATGTCGGCGGCGCCGTCCGGCAGTTCGAGTTCGTAGCGCGCCAGGCGGTGACCGTCGGTCGCCACGGCGCGCAGCGCGGGCACCTTGCCGTCCTTGGCGGCGTGCACGTAGATGCCGTTGAGGTAGAACCGCGTCTCTTCGGTCGAGATCGCGAAGCGCGTCTTGTCGATCAGGCGTTTCAGATCGTCGGCCGCCAGGCGGAAGCGGTGCGGCAAGGCGCCGGCCGCCATCTGCGGGAAATCCTCTTTCGGCAGGCACGCCAGCTCGAAGCGGATGGCGCCCGCCGAGACCATCAGCCGGCCGCCCTCGGCGGTCAGCAGCTCGGCCTGCACTTGCGCGCCGTCGGGCAGCTTGCGCACGATGTCGTAGAGCATGTGGGCCGGCGCGGTGGCCGCGCCGTTGCGCAAGACGTCGGCGGGCAGCGCCTCGACGATCTCGATGTCGAGATCGGTGGCCGTGAGCTTCAATTGCCCCTTGGCCGCCTCGATCATCACGTTGGAGAGGATCGGGATGGTGTTGCGCCGTTCCACGACGCTTTGGACATGGCCGAGCGCCTTCAAAAAGGCGCCACGTTCGACGTTGATCTTCATGGTCTTCCGAGTGCCGTCCGGTTTGGTGATGCGCCCCTTGCCGAGCGCCCGTCGGACGCCCGCAAGCCGTTGATCCGCTTGAGGTTCCGGGAAGCGGAGACTCAAGTGAGGAATTATAACAGGCCGGTGACCGGGTGGCTAGATTGACGCGGGGGCCTCACCCTTCGACAAGCTCAGGGTGAGGCGCTTAGCCAACCCCTCATGCTGAGCTTGTCGAAGCATGAGGGGAGCACAGGTCAGCTGCCGCCTCAGTACAGCTCCGCCACCCAGCCCTGGCTCGATTTCTTGGGCCGGACGTAGCCGGTGTCGGGCTGGCGCGGCGGCAGGTCGAGCTGCACCGGGCGAAGGTTCTTGTAGGGGATCTGGCGCAACAGGTGCGCGATGCAGTTGAGCCGCGCCCGCTTCTTACTGTCGGCATTGACCACGAACCAGGGCGTCAGCGGCCGGTCGGTGTGTTTCAGCATCACGTCCTTGGCGCGCGAATATTCCACCCAGCGCTCGCGCGATTCGAGGTCCATCGGCGACAGCTTCCAGCGCTTGATCGGGTTCTTCATGCGGTCGCGGAAGCGGCGCTCCTGCTCCTCGTCGTTCACCGAGAACCAGTATTTGATCAGGATGACGCCCGAGCGCACCAGCATCTCTTCGAACAGCGGGCAGGCGCGCAGGAACTCGCGATATTCCGCCTCGGTGCAGAAGCCCATGACGTGCTCGACGCCGGCGCGGTTGTACCAGGAGCGGTCGAACAGCACGATCTCGCCGCGCGCCGGCAGCTGCTCGACGTAGCGCTGGAAATACCATTGGCCGGCCTCGCGCTCGGTGGGCGTGGCCAGCGCCACGATGCGGCAGAAGCGCGGGTTGAGGCTTTCGGCGATGCGCTTGATCACGCCGCCCTTGCCGGCGGCGTCGCGCCCTTCGAAGATCACCACGACCTTCAGCCCTTCGAGCCGCACCCATTCCTGCAGCTTGAGCAGCTCGAATTGCAGCCGCGCCAACTCGTCGATGTAGTGGTAGTGCTTGCCCGGCGGCTTGGGCGGCTTGGCGTCGCCCATGACGTGCCAGCGCTTTTCGACGCGCACCTGTTCCTTGATGTCCTTCTTGAGCTCGTTCTGCGCCGCGCTGAGCAGCATGATCTTGGCGCGCTTCTTGGGCGCGTGGCTCTTGCCAACATGTTTGCCGGAATGCTTGTCGCCGTGTTTTTTGTCGCGATGACTGTCGCCGTGATTTTTGTGTTTCTTGCCCATGGCCGCGCGCCGCCTTTTGGTACGGCTCACAGCCTTCGGCCGATATGCTGAAGAATGTGTGAACGCCGCGCAGTCTCGGGCAACCGGTCGCAGGGGAGGCGGTGCCTAACCAGTAATACTTCTAGTCGTCCTTATCGTCGCTAGGCGCCAAATCCTCAATATCTTCTTCTTCATCCTCCTCCTCCTCATCTTCAACGGCTGCATCCTCGTCCCATTCTTTGAGGAGTTCGTCGGTTATCCAGTACATGTTGCCGGAAACATTGCGATAGAAGCGGGATTTGAACGCTCTTAGTGCGGATTCAAACTGGACCATAGTCAGGAGGGCGTCACTCATCTGCGGTAGTGCGGTATCGTCGAGGATTTCGAGGTATTTGCCGGTAGGTTGGTCCTTAAGAATGTCCAACAGGTCCCCTAGAACTCGATTGATCATCTTTACCTTACCTGGACTCATGGTCGCTTCTGGCTTCTTCCTAGAAAGTTCCCGAACCTCCTTTAGCAGGCCATCAAAGATCGGATTGCTAGCCCTGTAGATTTCTACCTTCGCATTCTGTGTGATGTGTTCGAATTCGTCACTCTCACTCATTTGCGGTCGGCCCCTACTCTTGTTGGCCCTCTACTCGGTACGTCGCTTAGTTTCCCATTGATTTTATAGAACCACCTCCCCCTATCGAGTTCTACGTTATCAGAACGAAATCGTTCCGTTTGCTCCATGTATTGAGCAAGGATCATCGTGACGTCGCTGTTACTCGGAAGATCATCAACTTGGAAAGAGTCGAAATCGTCGAACGGACGGTAGCGGCCAGCGAGCAACCCATTTGCACTCTCCAAAACCTTGTTCACTAGCTTAAGCTTAAATGGGTTGAGGCCGTCGTTTGGTGACTTCTTCGCGAGCTGCGTAATTTCGTCATGCAGACCTTGCAGCTGCCCGATCAGTTTCTCAAGAGCTTCAACATCATCTTTCGTTTTCATGTTCTTCCTCATGGGCACATTCGCCGAAATTCAGTGTACTTCTTCACAATGACATCAAGCGGGTCACGCTGCTTGCTTTCAAAAAGTTCTACCATTTGTTCTAAGTCATTGTCGGTCAAAATCACAATCGCCTTGCGTTGACCGGACCATAGATCGATGGTACGCGCTAGCTCCGCACGCCTCAGCGGGTGTCGGGTTACAAATATTCCGAACTTACCAAGTTCATCAGCGAGATAACGATTGAGCTGGTCGACATGCTCCCGCTCGATTGCGGCGACGTTTTTGAGCTCCATAGTAATCTGACGGGACCCATACGTCCTGTAGATGTCATCGAGGAACGGCGTGGCGGATGTATTGTAGAAGATCAAATCTCTGATGCTCACACCGCTTTCCGTACGAGCCTGCTCTTGGGCAAAGTCCAGCTTGGGATACAGTAGAGACGGCAATAGTTGACCTAAAATGTCCTCGTATTTCTTGTCGGCGTTACCTTCCTTTCCAGTTGGCAACCGCTGAATCAGTGCCAACTTCCGCTTGGCAGAGGTAATCGGGATTTGTGAGAACAGGGGGTCATTGTGGCAGTCCGCGAATGTCCGCTCCTTGGTGGCAACGTACGCGTCGACGACGTCGTAGTGATCCCGGTTGTAATTGAGTACCTCGACCCGCGTCAGTGCCTCAGGCGCGTGCGAAATTTCGTCCTGCGGACAGTGCTTCTCGAAGTAGTCATCATAGTTGATCCAAGGAACAAAGCGCAGCCAACGTTTCGGCACGAGGATGACTGGCGAACCATCTATCGGTGTGACTGGAAGTTCAATCCCGACTTGGATTTCGAAAATATTCTTTCGAAAATCGTATACCTCCAGAGTCGTTGGCTGCATCGGGATTTTGTAAAGCTGGCACTGCTGCTGTGTGAAATCGATAAGAAACGATTTCAGAAAGCTACAACTGATGTCGCTGATTCGGTCCTTCGAGATACCGTCCACGAAGAACTGAATCTCTTCGAAGTGGCGAAATCCGGCCTGACTATATTGGGGAATACGTTTGAAGAGACGAACGACCTCAGCGGCTTTCGTTTCACCAATTCGCTTGCCTTTCCGAGCCGCTGACGATCCAAGTCCTACCTCGTCGCACTCTGTTGCGGTGATTAACGTCTTAATGGCTTGGCTCTCCTCGCCATTTGCGACAAGCCTGCCAAGGTGATTGAAGGCATTGAGTAGTCCCGTGTGGAGGCTTTGATCCTGCTGCGATGGGGATTTCCAGAGAAGGAAAGGGTCAAGATAGAGTGGGACGTCTTCATCCAGAAACGGGATCGCAAAATCCAGTTCCGCCTGAGATGACGGAATTCCAAAATGGTCAGTGAGACGCGGTCTAATTAACGGCATGTATGCTTAGAATCGCCCCAACCACGAAATGGCTTGTTGAGTCGATCCATTATCGCACAGACCCCTCACGTTTTTTCGGGATATTTGCGTGCCTTCAAGAAGAAGTTCACGTCGAATAACCGAGAAAAGCATGCACACAAGTTGCCTAAAGGAACGAGAGGCAGAGTGTGTGCCGAAAGAGATAATATTACTTATCGCAGAGATACGCGTTCCATGATGAGGCGCGACATTACTCCGCACTACCTTGAACGCAAAAAAGCGACTCCCCACATCAGGTTGTTCGGCGAAGTGCGTGGAAATCGCATTTTGCGGCAACGGATGGAGGCGCGATGGAGGAGGGGGTACCCTCGAAAACGTCGGAACAATTATCTTGCCGAAGCGGTCGACGCTCAATGCGTCCCGGTGCACGCCCAGGGCGCTCCGTGTTCGGCAAGTCACATGGCGAAAACCGTTGCGCTTCAAGAGGATCGCGCGGAAAAAGCCGAATTGAATTCACGTTTTTCTCCCCATATGGGGGGAGGGCCGGAAAAACGAGGTTCAATTGGGCGGCGCGGTTGATGGACCGCCCCCCACCCGGCTCCCCCGGAACAAGTCCGGGGTCGCCGACCTCCCCACAAAGGGGGAGGTGAAGAGGCAACGGCGGAGGAAAGGGACCGAGCTATTCGCGATTGGCTACTCGCTATTCGCTATTCGCCCGTCGCGCACCATCCGGTCCGTCCGCGCTGGGCGCGAACGGACCGGGGCGCCACTCACATCCGCCGCGAGAGCATCTGGCTCAGAAAATCGACCTCCTGCTTGAACAGGGGATCTTCCGAGCACAGTTCCTCCACGCGGCGGCAGGCATGCAGCACCGTGGTGTGGTCGCGTCCGCCGAAGCGCCGTCCGATCTCGGGCAGCGAGCGGGTGGTCAGCTTGCGCGCCAGGTACATCGCCACTTGCCGCGGCCGCGCCACGCGGCGGGCGCGCTGCGTCGAGTGGAAGTCGCGCACCTCGAGCTTGTAGAACTCGGCGGTCTTGCGCTGGATGTCCTCGATCGAGGTCTTGGCGCCCGGCGCGCTGCGCAGGCCGATGGCTTCCTCGGCGATCTCGGCCGTCACCGGCTTCTTGGTGAGGTCGGCGTAGGTGGCGAGCTTGGTGAGCACGGCGATGAGCTCGCGCGGTGAGGCGTCGTCGATGTCGGCGATGCGTTCGAGCACGAAGTCGGGCAGCACCACCTCCGGGCGCAGCCGCGTGAACTCGGCGGCGCGGGCCTTGAGGATGGCGAGCCGGGTGTCGCGGTCGGGCTTGACCAGCTCGATCACCAGGCCGCCCGCCAGGCGCGACTTGACGTCGGCGCCGAGGCCTTCCAGCGCGGCGGGGGCGCGGTCGGCGGCGATCACCACGCGCCGGCGCAAATCGGCGAAGGCGTTGACGGTGTAGAGGAACTCCGACGCCGTCGCGGTCGAGCGGCAGATGTGCTGCAGGTCGTCGATGATCAGCACTTCGGCGCTGCGCATCTCGTCCTTGAAGGCGAGCGTGTCCTTGCGGTAGAGCGCGCCCAGGAAGTGGCGCATGAAGTCCTCGGCGCGCAGGAACAGCACGCGCTTGCCGCGCTTCTTGAATTCCAAGGCGGCGGCGTTGAGCAGGTGCGTTTTGCCGTAGCCGAAGCCGCCGTGGATGAAGAGCAGCGGAATATCGCCGCCGCGGCCTTCGGCGAAGGCGCGCGCCGCGTCGAGGCCGAACTCGTTCGACGGGCCGGCGACGAAGCTGTCGAAGGTCTGCTGCGGATGCAACATGCGGGTCCACAGGCCTCTGATGTTGTTGCTGTCGTCCTCGGCGGAGGCGGGATAGGTCGAAGGCGCGGGCTGCGGCTCGATGCGCACCGGCTCCTTGGCGACGTTGGCGCCGACCGAAGGCGGCGTGAGCACGATCGCCAGCGAGGCCGGTTCGGCGCCCTCCGCGCGCAGCGCCCGCTCGATGCGCTGGACGTAATGGTCGTTGACCCAATTGCGCGTGAACGGCTTGGTGGTGCCGATGCGCAGCTCGTCCCTCTCGAAACCGTCCAGCGTGAGCGGACGGATCCAGGCGTCGAACACGGGATCACCCAGTTCGCGGCGCAGCCTTTCGCGCGCCCCCGCCCATGCCGCATGCCAGTCCTTGACCGTCGGTTTGCTGATTTGTCCCATTTTCCTTACCCGCTGCTCGTCCGCTTAGTTCACGGCGAGCCTTTCTTGCTGTTGTGCCGTCGGGCACTTGGCGCCCGGTCTAGTTGCCTCCTGCGCGCGTTCGCGCGCCGCCTCTTCGCATGGGTCCCTCCATTAGGTTTGTATCCAGGGAAGGCCGGAAGCCTTCCATCCGTTGCTCGTGCCGCGATGGCGCTCGCTATCGAGGTCGCCTTCGAAGCCGCCCGCGACGTTGTAGGCGCGGGTAAAGCCGGCCGCCGTCATCGCGATTGCCGCTGCACGCGAGCGCCCGCCCGAGCGGCAGAGAAACAGCACCGCGGCGTCCTTGCGCCCGCCGAGCGCCGCGCTCGCCTCGGCTACGAAAGTCGGATTTTGCGCGCCCGCGGGAAAAATCTGCCATTCGACGCACAAGGCGCGCCGGCCGAGCGGGGAAAGATCGGGTAGACCGACGAAGTGCCACTCCGCGGCGGTGCGCACGTCGATCAGCTGGGCTCCCGGCTCGCGCGCCAGCAAGGCCCAAGCCTCGCGCCCGCCAAGATCGCCGGCATATCCCAAAGAAAGATTCTCAGACCCCATTGCCCCCGACCCATGAAAAGGTTAACGCTCGCAGGCCTGTGCCCGCGTTCATTTTTCCGTCTTTTCAAGGATTCACTAGTAACTGTACTTGATACCCGCCCGATAGGCGTACCAAAAGTTGGCGAATGCTATAATCGTATTTGTTTTTTTCTTAGGCATTTCTTGTTCTCATTTCGCCACCACGCGGTAACCATAAACGCAAGCCTGATTCGACCGCAAGAGAACGAGCCAAGAACATGAACTTTTTATGTCGAAAAAAATTTCTATAGCCATCACCTAAGCACATGTTCTTTATACGGAAAATCTCTCGCACTGGGAATTCTTAACAAATCAGGGGCTTACGTGACAAGTCGTTTTTGAGTGCGTCGCACAAACGTCACGAGACCATTTTGTCCACCTATGGACAAATAAAACCTGGCCAAAATCCAGTTTAGACCTATCTTCGTCCGGATTCTGTAAAGAATCCAGCGAATTAATCTATTTCGCGAGCTTTCCCACCCGCTTGGCCAGGCGCGAAACCTTTCGGGCGCCGGTGTTTTTATGCAACACCCCTTTGGAGACGCCGCGCATGATCTCAGGCTCAGCCGCCTTCAGCGCCGCCGCGGCCGCCGCCGGGTCGCCGGATGCGATAGCCTCTTCCACCTCGCGCACGAAGCCGCGGATGCGGGTTTTGCGGGAATGGTTGATGGCCTGGCGCTTGGCCGCGGTGCGCATGCGCTTCTTGGAAGAGGCGATATTGGGCATAGCTTGTCCTGGTTCTTGCGAAAGAGGCCGGGCGTATAGCTCGCGCCAGTGCCGGGGTCAATTGCGCCGCTAGCGATCCTTGAAGACCGGTTTGCGCTTCTCGAGGAACGCCGCCATGCCTTCCTTCTGATCCTCGGTCGCGAACATCGCGTCGAACAAACGCCGCTCGAAGCGCAGGCCCTCGGCGAGCGTGGATTCAAGCGCCCGGTTCACCGCCTCTTTGGTCATCATCGCTATGGGCAGGGAGTGTTCGGCGATCTTTTCCGCCGCTTTCATTGCTTCCGCCATCAGTTCTGCGGCCGGCACGACGCGGCTGACAAGACCGGAACGTTCGGCCTCGGCCGCGTCCATCATCCGGCCGGTCAGGCACATGTCCATCGCTTTGGATTTGCCGACCAGGCGCGTCAGACGCTGGCTGCCGCCCATGCCTGGCATGACGCCGAGCGTGATCTCCGGCTGGCCGAATTTGGCGTTGTCGGCGGCAACGATGAAATCGCACATCATCGCCAGTTCGCAGCCGCCGCCCAGCGCATAGCCCGCCACGGCGGCGATGATCGGCTTGCGGATCGCCGCGATGCGATCGCACGCGCTGTCGAACAAATTCGCCTTGAACAGATCCATGTAGGACTGGCGCGCCATTTCCTTGATGTCGGCGCCGGCGGCAAAGGCGCGCTCGGAGCCCGTGATGAGGATGGCGCGGACCGCGGTATCGGCGTCGAAGGCTTCCAGCACTGAAGCCAGTTCGGTGAGCAAGGCGGCATTCAGCGCATTCAGGACTTTCGGCCGATTGAGCGTGATGACGCCCACCGCGCCTTCGGTTTTCACCAGGATGTTTTCATAGTCCATAGCAACTCTCTCAATCGCCGCGCGGCGGTGCGCGCAGGCGTTTCAGTTCCGCATGTTTCTTTTTGCGCTGCAACCGGTTTTCCTTCGCGGCGCGCGGCGGCTTGCTGGCGCGCCGCTTCTTGGGTTCGATCGCGGCTTGGCGGATCAGTTCGGCGAGCCGCGCGCGGGCTTCGGCGCGGTTGCGGTTCTGATCGCGGGATCGGCGGGCCGTCAACACGATGGCGCCGTCTCTGGTAAGGCGATGGCCGGCGAGCTTCATCAGCCGCGCGCGCACCGGCTCGGGCAGCGAGGGCGAATGCGCGGCGTCGAAGCGCAACTGCACGGCGCTCGCCACTTTGTTGACGTTTTGTCCGCCGGGACCGCTGGCGAGCACGAAGCTCTCCGCGATTTCACTGTCGTCGATGGCGATGTGCGGGGTGATGCGAATCTTGCTCATGCGCTATTTTTGACATTTCGGGCAATAAAAGGTCGAACGGCCGGATTGTACGATACGCCTGATCGTGCCGGTACAGCCTTTTTTGCTGCAAGCCTCACCTTCGCGGCCGTAGACGGCGAAATGGTGTTGGAAATAGCCGAGTTCCCCATCCGCCTTCTTGTAGTCGCGCAAGGAAGAACCGCCGGCCTTGATCGCCTCTGCGAGCACCGCCTTGATGGCGCGCACGAGCGGGGCGATGGCGGCTTTTGGCACTTTCGCGGCTTGGCGTTTGGGCGAAATCCCGGCGCGGTGCAGCGCCTCGCAGACATAGATGTTGCCGAGCCCGGCGATCACGCGCTGATCGAGCAGCGCCGATTTGATCGGCGTCTTCTTGCCTTTCAGCGCGCGGGCGAGAGTGGCCGCGTCGAAGGCGTCGGACAACGGCTCGGCGCCGAGCCCACGGAACAGCTTGTCCTCGTCGAGCCGTGCGGTGTCGATCAGCGTCATCAGCCCGAAGCGGCGGTGATCGGTAAAGACAAGGCGCGCCGGTGCGTCGGTCTCCATCACCACGTGATCGTGCTTGCCCAAGCCAGGCGCTACGGCGGTATAGAAGAAATGTCCGATCTGGCCGGATTGGCCTTTGGCATAAACCGCGAAGCGCCCGCTCATGCCCAAATGGATGACCAGCGTCTCGCCATTGTCGAGCTCGGCCAACAGGTACTTCGCCCGCCGCTTGAGCCGCACGACGCGCCGACCGGTCAGCCGTTTGGCGAAGTCGCGTGGAAAGGGCAGGCGTAAATCGTGGCGGCGCGTTTCCACTTTGGTGAAGCGGTGCCCCTCCAGCGCGGGCAACAGCCCCAAACGGACGGTCTCGACTTCGGGTAGCTCAGGCATCAGAATTCCAAGGGGCTTAACATTCGAGGCGGCTATGGCTCGCTTTTGGGTCTACGAGAACTGGACACATCACCGAGTGCGCGTTCATACCGCGGAATGTTCCTATTGTAACGATGGGCGAGGCACGCAAGCCTCACATTCTGGTCGGAACGATAAATGGCATGGCCCTTTCTCCGACAGAAGTGTGGCTTATTCTGTTGCTAAGCGGCTGCCACATTCGGACAATAAGGCGTGTGCAATCTGTAGCCCATGATGACCGACGACAGAACAGCCTCTTTCGGCTTTCGCGAGGTGCCCGAGGGCGAAAAGCAAACCCTGGTGCGCGGGGTATTTTCCTCGGTCGCGCGCCGCTACGACCTGATGAACGATCTGATGTCGGGCGGCGTCCATCGGTTGTGGAAAGACGTGATGGTCGAATGGCTGAATCCGCAGTCCGGCTGGCAGGTGCTCGACGTGGCCGGCGGCACGGGCGACATCGCGTTGCGCATCGCCGAGGCGGCGCGCAGGCGCGGCGGCGAGGCCGCGGTCACGGTTTGCGACATCAATGCCGACATGTTGGCCGAGGGCCTACGCCGCGCCGCGGCGAAAGGCGAAAGCGCCATCCGCTGGATCAACGGCGACGCGGAAGCCCTGCCGGTGCCCGATGCGTCGTTCGACGCCTACACCATCGCCTTCGGCATCCGTAACGTCACGCATATCGAGCGCGCGCTCAGCGAGGCGCGGCGCGTGTTGAAGCAAGGCGGACGGTTCCTCTGTCTGGAGTTCTCGAAAGTCGAAGCGCCGATCCTTGATGCGCTGTATGAAAAGTTCTCGTTCTCGGTGCTGCCGCGGCTTGGCGAATGGGTGACGGGCGACGGCGAGGCTTATCGCTATTTGGTCGAAAGCATCCGCCGCTTTCCGCCGCAAGCCAAATTCGCCGAGATGATCGAGGACGCCGGGCTTGCGCGGGTGAAGGTGCGCAACCTCACCGGCGGCATCGCGGCGCTGCATTCGGCGTGGAAGATCTGATGGCCGGGCCCTTCTCCGATTTGTGGCGCCTCTATCGCGTCGCCCGCACGCTGGGGCGGCACGACGCGTTGATCCCGCGCGAGTATCTCGACGGCGCGCCGTTTTCGCTGCACCTCGTGCGCTTCTTTTTCGGCAGTTGGCGCAAGCAGGAAGGCGGCGCCGGCGAGCGGCTGAGGCAGGCGCTGCAAAGTCTCGGCCCGGCGCACATCAAGCTCGGCCAGGTGCTGGCGACGCGCCCCGACATCGTCGGTGAGGACATCGCCTCCGCGCTCGAGGGGTTGCAGGATCGCTTGCCGCCGTTCGCAACACTTGAAGCACGTGCAGCGGTGGCCGCGTCGCTCGGCAAACCGGTCGAGGAACTGTTTGCCCGTTTCGGCGAACCGGTGGCGGCCGCCTCCATCGCGCAGGTTCACGACGCCGAGACCGCTGACCAGCCGCCGCGCCGCGTCGCCGTCAAAGTCTTGCGGCCGAACATCGAATCCGAGTTCGCACGCGATCTGTCCGCGCTCGCGCTTGCCGCGCGCCTGGCGGAGAAACTGTTCGCCGAAGCGCGGCGGCTGCGCGTCGAGGCCTTGATCGACACGCTCGCCCAATCCACCGCCATCGAGCTCGATCTGCGCATGGAAGCGGCGGCGGCCTCCGAACTCGCCGAGCGCACCGGCCCCGATTTCCGCGTGCCCCAAGTCGATTGGAGCCGTACCGCCGCGCGCGTGCTCACCACCGAATGGATCGACGGCATTCCGGTGCGCGATGTCGAGGCTTTGCGCGCCGCCGGCCACGACCCCAAGGAAATGGCGCTGACGCTGATGCGCGCCTTTCTCACCCAAGCCTTGCGCGAAGGCTTTTTCCACGCCGATCTGCATCCCGGCAACCTGTTCGTCGACGGCGAAGGCCGCTTGGTCGCGGTCGATTTCGGCATCATGGGACGGCTCGACGATTCCATGCGCCGTTTCATGGCCGAGACGCTGGCCGGATTCCTGGCGCGCGATTACGTGCGCGTGGCCGAGGCGCATTACGAAGCGGGCTTCGTGCCGCGCCGCCATCCCGTGGAGACCTTCGCGCAGGCTTTGCGCGCCATCGGCGAGCCGATCTTCGGCCGCTCCGCGCGCGAGGTTTCGATGGCGCGGCTGCTGCAGCAATTGTTCGCCACCACGCGGCGCTTCGACATGCAGGCGCAGCCGCAGCTGCTGCTGTTGCAGAAGACGATGGTGGTGGTGGAAGGCGTCTCGCGCAGCCTCGATCCCGATTTTGACATCTGGGAAGCCGCCCGTCCGGTGGTCGAGCGCTGGATGATCGAGCGGCTGGGGCCCGAGGCGCGGCTGCGCGAGGCGGCGGAGGGAGTTGGCGCGCTCGGCCGCGTGGCACAGAACCTGCCGCTGCTGCTCAAGAATGCCGAGACCATCTCGGCCATGCTGGCCGATGGCGGCCTCAAGCTGCATCCCGACAGCGCGCGCGCCATCGCCGAGGCGCAGCGTCCGCGCCCGCTGCACTTGGTCTTGTGGCTTGCGGCGGGCGCCGCCGGCCTTGCCGCCGCGCTGTGGTGGATGATTTAGGAGACCCTCACCCGGCCGACGTCGCAGATATGCGTACCGCGCCGTCCCATCACGAACACGCGCACTTCCACCGTGTGGTTGGAAAGGCCCGGCAGGTCGGGCACGCGCACATGCACCATGCCGTGCGAGACTTTCCAGTCGGTCGCCAGCAAGGCGCCATAACCGGTGGGCGTCTCACCAGTATCGTTGGCGAAGGTCATCACCACGCGCAACTGCGCCTTGGTGTCGGAGGCGTCGGCGCAAGCGATGCCGAGAGGCTGGCCGGGCGCGATGTTGGGAACGGGGCCGGCCGCGTCTTCCGGTGCCGTGTAGATCGAGGCCTTGCCGGCCAAGGGCAACATCAATTCACGCGACACTGGCGGCGAGGCCGAGGCCGACGCCATGCACAGCAAGCCGACAGCAAGCCCCGCGATCGATGCCCGCATCCTGGCCTCCCTCTTTCGATTCCATCTTACTTCAAACGCGTGGCGCGCGAGAGGCGATGGAACCGCCAGCACATGAAAATTGCCGCCATCATTAAGGCAAAAGCAAGGCCAAGCCACACGCCGAAGCCTTTGAGGCCCAGCCCGATACCCAAGAGAAGGCACATGGGAAATCCGGCCAACCAATAGCAGGCTCCGGCGATCCACATCGGCATTTGCGTATCCTTGAGGCCGCGCAAGCTTAACGCCGCCGTAACCTGGATGCCGTCGAAGACCTGGTACGCCGCGGCGACTTCGAGAAAGAGCACGGCGAGCGCGATGGCATCGGCGTTGTTCGCCACGTCGCCAGAGAAGTACAGCCGCGCAATCTGTTGCGGAAAAGCCGCGATGGTGAGCGCGCAAACACTCATGAAAGTGACCGCGAGCAGGATGGAAGCGAAGCCGGCGCGCCGCGCGCCGGCCCGGTCGCCGGCGCCGTCCGCCAGGCCAACACGCACCGTCGCCGCCATGCCGATGCCCAGCGGCACCATGAAGGTGATCGACGACACGTTGATCGCCACTTGATGGGCTGCGACGGACGACGTGCCGAAGAGACCCATCAACAGCGTCGCCGCGTTGAACAGTGACGCCTCGAAGATCATGGTCATGCCGATGGGCATGCCGAGTCGGAACAACTCGGTGAACGTGCCCCAATGCGGCCGCAAGAAGCGATGAAAGATGCGGTATTTGGCCAGCGCGGGCGTCAGCAGCACCACGGCGATCATCATTAGGCAGCTGAAGGTGAACGAGCAGGTCGTCGCCAAGCCCGAACCGAACAGTCCAAAGGCCGGCAGGCCGAAATGGCCGAAGATCAATCCATAATCGCCCGCCACGTTGAACAGGAAGGTCGCCGCCATCACCCACAGCGAGGCGTTCGGCCGGCCGAGCGCCGTCACGTAATTGCGCAGCGCCTGAAAGCCGAGCGAGAAGGCAAGGCCGAAGCACAAGGGCAGCACGAAGCGCCCCGCGGCCGCCGCCAACGCCGGCTCTTGGCCCAACAGCAAGAGGATGTCTTTGGCGAACAGCAACACTGTGCCGAGCGGCAGCCAGAGAACCAGCACCGCCCAAAATCCCATGCGCGTCACCGCGCGCACGCCAGCCCGGTCGGACGGACGCGCGCCCAGGATATGCGCGATCATCGGCGCGATCGCCGAGGTTGGCCCTAACCCGAGCAGCCACACGAAGTAGAACACGGTGTTGCCGATCGCCGCGCCCGCCAGCGCCTCTTTGCCGAGACGGCCGAGCATGACGACGTCGGTGGTCAGGATCGCCATCTGCGCCAATTGGGTGACGACCAGCGGTCCCGCCAGCCGCATCAGCGCGCGGATTTCGGCGATCCAGGGTTCCCAGTTGAGGGCGCGGGGCAATTCGATTTCAACGATCTCGGACATGGCTTGGGCTTTCTATTCGGCCCGAACCCGATTTCGGCTGCAAAAAACCCTCCGAAGCCGGGCTCGGGAGGGGTGGCGGCAGGCGCTGTGAAACGCGCGCTACGCCTCGCGAACCGATGCGGTGTGCCAGCGTCCGGAAGGGACGAACGGCACCGCCGCGGCGATGATGCAAAGCTTGTTTTGCATAAGGCGATCCGTCCGTTGCGCGCGAGGCACCATGCTTCGCGCGGCGGCGTTTGGGTACGACGGGCAAGCGGGGAAGTCAACTCACTGCCGTGCATGTGTACAATGCAACCACGTCGCGACGGCCGAAATCTCCGCTTTCGCTAAAATTCGAGCGATTGGCTTAAGAGCGGCGAAGCCGGTCGCGCGTAGGCTATCTCTCATCATACTGGGGCATGTCGGGGGACGCGATTGACAGCACAGGTTCGAGATGTCGAAAACGATTCATACCCCCTCGATTTGGCGCGACGAGTTCGCCGCGCTGGCAGAGCCGCACCATCCTTCTGCCAAGCGGCTTTTGGCGTTCTGGGAAAACCGGCCGGCTGACGGCCTTGTCGTGGGGCGCGACTTTCCTTCCCGCGTGATCGCCGATCTGCTGAGCTACTTGACTCTCTGGGAGCCGACGCAAGCGGGCTCGGACTTCCGCGTGCGGCTGGCCGGCGCCGCGGTCTGCCGGCGCTTCGGGCGGGACGTCAAAGGCGCGCTGTTCTCCGAATTGTTCTCGGCCGACGATTTCCGCCACCATTTCGAGGAGACGCGCGAACTGATGCAGACGGGCAAGGCGAAGGTCGTCGAATCGCGCTTGTTCGACGGCAACGTCCAAAGGCTGCACCAGGAGGTCGTCATCCTGCCGGTCTTGGCACCGAACCGCATCGATCAATGGGTGGTAGTCGGGATATTCTACTTCGACTGAGTCCCAGGTCTTGTCCGCATGCGTCCAAGGAACATCGCCCATCGCGGCGGGGCGGGATTGCGCCCCGAGAACACACTGGCGGCTTTCGCCGATGCCGTGGCGCGCGGCTGCGACGGCGCCGAGCTCGACATCCAATTGTCGGCCGACGGCGTGGTGGTGGTGCATCACGATTATCGTCTGAAGCCGAACTTGACGCGCGACGGAGCCGGGCGATGGCTCAAGCCGCCGACGCCGCGGATCAAGGATCTGACGCTCGAAGAGTTGCGCGGCTTCGACATCGGCCGCGCCGCGCCTGAAAGCGATTATGCCCGCGCCCATGCGAGTACGGTATGGTGCGACGGCGAACGCATCCCGACCTTGGTCGAGACGATTGCGGTTGCGAAAGCCGCGTCCGCGCCGTTTCAACTCTTCGTCGAATTGAAGACGTCATTTTCGGATCGTTCGGAATCGGCCGAGCCGGAAGAATTGGCGGAGCGCGCCGTCGCGGTGCTGCAGGCGCGCGATTATCTCGACCGCACGGTGTTCGTGGGTTTTGATTGGCCGGGATTGCTCCGGGTGAAAAAGCTCATGCCCGAAGCCCAATGCTGGTTCACGACGCTGCCGCTGAGCTGGTTCTTAGACGGCGTGCCGCCGTTCGAGACCCATCCGCCGGCCGAGCCCGCGTTGCAGGTGCTGCGTCATTGGGCGCGCGAGGGCATTTCGCCTTGGGCCGCGGGATACGACGCGGTGCGTTACGGCGGCTCGATCTTGCGCGCGATCAAAGCGGCCGGCGGCGACGGCTGGTTTCCGCATTACGCGGACATCGATGCGTCATCCGTCGCCGAAGCGCGCGCGCTCGGCCTCAACCTCGGTGCCTGGACGGTGGACGATCCTGCCGACATGCGTCGTCTTGCCAAACTCGGCATCGGCGCCATCTGCACCGATCGGCCGGATGTGCTGGCGGCTCACAACCCCTCGAACAGCGCCGTCGACAGATAGCGCTCGGCGAAGGAGGGGATGATCGCCACGATGGTCTTGCCCGCCATCTCCGGGCGCGCGCCCACTTCGAGCGCCGCGGCAATCGCCGCGCCGGAGGAAATGCCCACCGGAATGCCTTCCAGCCGCGCCACTTTGCGCGCGGTCTCGAACGCGGTCTCGTTCGAAATCGTGATGATCTCGTCGATCACCTTGCGGTCCAGGATTGCCGGCACGAAGCCCGCGCCGATGCCTTGGATTTTGTGCGGGCCGGGCTGGCCGCCGGACAGCACCGGCGAATCCTCGGGCTCCAGCGCAATCATCTTCACGGAGGGTTTGCGCGCTTTGAGAACCTGCCCGACGCCGGTGATGGTGCCGCCGGTGCCGACGCCGGAGATCACCGCGTCCACCTTGCCTTGGGTGTCGTTCCAGATTTCCTCGGCGGTGGTGCGCCGGTGGATGTCGGGATTGGCGGGATTCTCGAACTGCTGCGGCATCACCGCGCCGGGCGTGGAGGCCACGATCTCCTGCGCGCGCGCGATCGCGCCTTTCATGCCTTTGGCCGCTTCGGTCAGTACCAGTTCGGCGCCGAGGATGAGCAGCATCTTGCGCCGCTCGAGCGACATCGATTCCGGCATCACCAGGATCAGCTTGTAGCCCTTGGCGGCGGCCACGAAGGCCAGCGCGATGCCGGTGTTGCCGCTGGTGGGTTCGACCAGCGTGGTCTTGCCCGGCGTGATCACGCCTTGTTTTTCCAGCGCCTCGATCATCGACACGCCGATGCGGTCCTTGACGGAAGACATCGGGTTGAAGAATTCGAGCTTGAGCAGGATGTCGGCCTTGGCGCCGGCTTCCTGCGCCATGCGATGGAGCCGGACCAAGGGCGTATCGCCGATGGTCTCGGTGATGGAATCGAAGATGCGTCCGCGTCCGGGTTTGGTCATCGCGTTCTCCTAAATGGTGAAGTCTGCACTTGTCCGCTCCCCGCAATCCACGCCGGCGGTGCGTGCGCGCTGGCATAGATCTTCGATCGAGATGGCGTCGAGCCGCGCCATCACTTCGTCCTGCATGGATTGGATGAACGGCGTGACGATGCGCTGGCCGAGGGCCGAGCGCGGCGCGCTGTCCTCGACGGTTTCGTCCTCGACGCTTTCGGCGACGCGCACCACGTCGCCCACCGAGATGCGCCGGCGCTCCTTGGCGAGACGATAGCCGCCGCGCGGCCCGCGCACGCCCCTGAGGATGCCGGCGCGCACCAATTGCTGCATCACCTGTTCGAGATAGCGCTGCGGCACGCCCTGGCGCGCGGTGATTTCCTTGGCCTGCACCGGCTCGGGCCGCGCGTTGAAGGCGATGTCGATCACCGCCTCGAGCGCCAAAAGGGTCTTGCGGGAGAGCTTCAGCATGCGGATTTTCCCGTTGCGTTGAGGCCCGTCGAGCCGAAACCGCCGGCGCCGCGTTCGCTCGCGGCGAGTTCGGAAACTTCGCTGAGCTGCACGTGTTCGCAGCGCGCCACGACGAGCTGGGCGATCTTCATGCCGCGCTCCACGCGGAACGGTACCTCGCCGTGATTGACCAGCATCGCCTTCACCTCGCCGCGATAATCGCTGTCGATGGTGCCCGGCGCGTTCAACACCGTGATGCCGTGTTTGAGGGCAAGGCCGGAGCGCGGCCGTACTTGCGCCTCGAAACCCTCCCCGAGCGCGATCGCGATGCCGCAAGGCACCAGCGCGCGTGCGCCGGGCGCGATCTCGAGCGGCCGATCCACGGCGGCCAACAGATCGAGCCCCGCCGAACCCTCCGTCGCATAGGACGGCAAGGGCAGATCGCGCGCGTGGGCCAGACGCATGATGGAAAGCTTCATGTGGCTTTCCCTTTCAACGCATCGGCAATCCGTTCGGCAAGCCGCGCGCCGACCTCGTGTTTGTCGAGCTCGGGCCAGCTTTCGCTGCCGGAAGCGGTCAGCAGATGCACCGTGTTGCGCTCGCCGCCCATCACGCCGGGATGGCTCACATCGTTGGCGACGATCCAGTCGCAGCCCTTGCGCGCGCGTTTTTCGGCGGCGTGGCCAAGCACGTTCTCGGTTTCCGCGGCAAAGCCCACGACCAGCCGAGGCCGCTTCGCGCCGTGCGACAGCGCGGCGAGGATGTCGGGATTTTCGATCAGCTTGAGCGCCGGCGGTGCTGCGTCGGTTTTCTTGAGCTTGTGGCTGGCCGCGAGGTCCGGCCGCCAATCGGCGACGGCCGCGGCGCACACCGCGACAGCGACAGGCAATTCGGCTTCGCAGGCCGCCAGCATCTCGCGCGCCGTTTCGACGCGCACCAGCTTCACCCGCGCCGGCGGAACGATCTCCACAGGCCCGGAAACCAGCACGGTCTCGGCGCCCGCGCGTGCCAGCGCTTCGGCGATCGCATAGCCTTGCCTGCCGGAGGAACGATTGGAAAGAAAGCGCACCGGGTCGAGCGGCTCATGCGTCGGCCCAGCCGTCACCAGCGCCTTGACGCCGCTAAGCGGGCCGGCCGCCAAGGCCGCTTCGATCGCCGCCAGGATTTCTTCCGGCTCGGCCATGCGGCCGGGGCCGAATTCGCCGCAAGCCATCTCGCCGTCGTTGGGGCCGACGAAGATCACGCCGTCGTTCTTCAGCGTCTTCAGGTTGCGTTGCGTCGCCGGATGGTTCCACATGCGCACGTTCATCGCCGGTGCCATCAGCACGCGTTTGTCGGTTGCCAAAAGCGCTGTGGAAGCCAAATCATTGGCCAGTCCGTTTGCCAGCTTGGCCATCAAATCGGCCGTGGCCGGCGCCACCACCACCAGATCGGCGCTGCGCGACAGCTGGATATGACCCATCTCGGCTTCGTCGGTGAGGCTGAAGAGGTCGGTATAAACCTTGTCGCCCGACAGCGCCGAAACCGACAAAGAGGTTACGAACTCCGTTCCCGCCTTGGTCAGGATGACCCGCGCGGCGATGCCGCGATCCTTCAAGCGGCGGATCAGCTCCAAGCTCTTGTAGGCGGCAATGCCGCCGCCGATGACCAGCAAGATGCTGCGCATACGGGCCTCCAGCTCCAAAATACCGATTCTTTACCGGAGTTTATAGGGAATTACGCGGGGAAAATGTAGTTCTACATCGCTTTTTGGGCAAATGCTTAACCACACGCTTACCAGGTTCTGTTGGGATAGCAGGCAAGGAGAAGCCGCGCGATGCCTATTTCCGCCAGCGATTTTTGCCGCTTGGCAGCCGATTTGGCAGCCGAACACGGCGTCGTGGCTTGCGATTATGCCCGCCGCGCCGTGGTCGCTTTCGAGGCGGACGGCGAGGTGGACCGCGCCCGCTTCTGGTTCGTGCTGTCGGTCTTGCTTGACGATATTGTGATCGGCCGCCTCGATCCGGGTCGTCCACTGACCATTCATTGAAGCGCGCTTGCACGGTCCTTGCGGGCGCGCGCAAACTGCGGCGAACGCAGCGCAGGGGACACGATGGCCCTCGATCCGCTCGCCAAAGCCTATCTCGATCAGCTTGCCGGCGCTCCCAAGGTTTGGACGCTCACCCCGCAAGAAGCGCGGCGCAATTCCGCCGCCTTGATGGAAAAAGTCTGCCTCAAGGACGAGCCGGTCGGCCGTGTCGAAAACCTGCTTGTGCCGGGGCCGGACGGCGATCTGGCGCTGAGGCTTTATACGCCCGTGGCGGCGGGCGGCGAGCCGTTGCCGGCGTTGGTCTATTTCCACGGCGGCGGCTTCGTGAACGGCGATCTCGATAGCCATGACGGGGTTTGCCGCGTGTTGGCGGCGCAGTCCGGCTGCCGCGTGGTGGCCGTCGATTATCGCCGCGCGCCGGAGCACAAATTCCCCGCCGCCGTCAACGATGCCTATGCCGCGGTCTATTGGACCGAGGCCCATGCCGCCGAACACGGCATCGACGCCAACCGTATCGCGGTGATAGGAGATTCCGCAGGCGGTACATTGTCGGCAGTGGTCTGCCAAATGGCGAACGCGCGCGGCGTGCCGAAAATCGGCTTTCAAGCGCTGATGTTCCCGATGGCCGACGCGCTCGCCGCAACGCCATCGCGCCGGGAATTCGCCTCGGGCCATCTTTTGGAGCAACGCGCGCTCGATTGGTATTACGGCCATTTCCTGCCGGAAGGCTCCGACCAGAGCGACCCGCTGATCTCGCCGTTGCGCGCCCGAGACTTCAGCGGCTTGCCGCCCGCTTATGTGATGGTCGCCGGCTGCGATCCGTTGCACGACGAAGGCGTCGCCTATGCGCAAAAGCTGCGCGCCGCCGGCGTTGACGCAACTCTTGCCGACTATCCCGGTCAGCTGCACAGCTTCGTCAATCTCTTGGCGGTGTTTCCCAAGGCGCGCGAGGCCTTGAGCGACGCGGCGAAAGCCGTTCGCGTCGCGTTCGCAATGGATTGAACGGTTACGCCAGGGCGGGCAAAAGCCCGGCCCATCCCACCCGGCGACATACGCGCAGCAAAGACAGCGCCGCATCCCGTGCGCCGTATTTCCGCGTGAGAAGCCTCTCTATCGCTGTCGCTGGTATTTGCGCCTTGATGCAGTCGCGGCGCACAAGCCAAGGTCCGCCCGTGTTCGGGCCGCGGAAACTCGAATAGACGCGCGCAATTCCCAATCGGCGCAGCACGCGCAGGACGCGCAAGTCACAGTCGCCGTAGGGGATCGCCACGCTGCGCACCGGTTCGCCCAGGATATTTTCCAGCCTTTCGACGGACCGCATCACGTCATCGGCGATCGCCTCATCCGAGACCTCAGTCCAGCGGATATGCGCGCAGCCGTGCGAACCGATCTTCATGCCGGCCTGGCGCAGCCCGCGGATGTCCGCCGTGCTGACAAAACCCGGTTGGTCAATGCGGTCCGTGGGAATAAAGAACGCGGCCGTCATTCCGGTCTCAAGCAGGGCTGGCAAGGCGATGTGCACGTCGCTGTCGTTGCCGTCGTCGAAGGTGATCTCGGTCCGGTTGGGCGAGGCGCGCGCGATCTCGAGCACGCGCCGAAAAGTCTCCGACGGCAGCCAATAAGGCGCTTCCATGTCGCAGACGCGTGCCGGCGGCGGGCCCAGCCCGTGGAACAAGAGGCACAGTTTCATGCCGCCAGGCTCCTTGCCACAGAGCGCAGCGACAGCGCCAGACGGCCTTTGACGGTGAGCGGCAGAGCGGCGTCGAAAGTGTCGGCGGGCGCGCCACCGAAGCTCGTCTTGAAACGGGCGATGTTGATCTGCTCTTGATCGTCGGTGCCGCGATAGACGCCGCCGAGATCGTAAGTGGCAACGCCTTGCGCCTTGAACGCCAGCATGTCCTTCCAATGATGCAGGCGATGGGCGCGCCCGACCATGTTGTTCCACTGCGTGTCGCGCGCCGGATCGAGCGCGGAGACGGTGTTGAGCAAACGCACGCGGCCGTTGCGGCGCACGTAATTGTGCCAGGACAACAGTGCCCCGTCGGCGCCGCGGCAGGCCGTCGCCGCGAACCAGCCCTTGCCGATCAGCTCGTGGATCTGGCCCAGACCCAGCGGGTCGATTTGCCGCTTGCGGCTCCTGAGCTTGTCATAGGCCTCCAGAAACGCCTGCCAGTCGTCCGCCGAAAGCTCGCGCAATTCGCGCACCTCGATATTCTCGCGCGCGGCTTGGCGGATGACCTTGCGGGTCTTGGCATCCATGCCGTTCCACAGAACCTCTTCGGGGAGGGTGAGGTCGATGACGACGGTGGGCAAAGCGGTGTTCTCCACGCCCGGCACCGGCGCGGGCAGGTTGTTCAACTTCAGGACATCGGTGCCGGGCGGCGCTTCGCTGCGGGAAAAGAATTCCACGTGCGTGCGCACCAAGCTGCGGAACAGACGCCATGCCAAAGGCGCCGTTGGAACAAACGGCATTCGCACGCTCTCTAAGACCCCGTGACAGTTTAGCCGCCGCAGCCTTAACCAAGTGCAAACGGTTTGTCGGGGAGGAGCTTTCCCGGGTTCATCACGCCTTTGGGATCGAGCGCGGCCTTCACCGCGCTGAGCGCCGCCAGCCCGAGCTCGCCTTTCTCGGCTGCGATCCAGGGCAGATGCTCGATACCCACGCCCCGATGATGGCTGATTGTTCCGCCATGGGCGACGACGGCGTCCATGGCCGCTTTCTTGATCGCCTGGGCTTGCGCCAGCTCACCGTCGAGCAGGCGCGGGAAAACGTAGGTGAATTCGAGGTCCGCGCCGTCGGGAGAACAGGGACAGACATGGCCCAGCACGACGCCCTTGGCGCCTTGGCGCGGCACGTTTTGGGAGATCGCGCCGTCGATCGCTCCACGCACCGCAGCATACAGCGCCTCGAGCTTCGACCAGCTCGCCGCGGTTTCGAGCGTGTCGATACCGACGCCGCGATCGAGCAGCGGGTCGCGCAGATAAGGCAGCGCAAAACGCGCTTTTTTCCAGCAATCGCTGCGGCCCAGTGAAAGCGCGCCGTGGCGTTTGGCGATCGCGGCAAAGCCGCGCCGCGCGAACGCGACGGTCTTGCTGCTATCTTCGAAGCCCGCGATTAGCGCGCAAGGTCCATCGCCGAAGCCGCGCCATTGCCGATAACGTTCGGCAATGCGCAGCGCCAAGCTTCGCGGTTTGCCGAGCGTGTCATAAGCGGAGCAGAAGCGCGTCCCCTCCGCATCGGACAGAAGCAACATCGTCGCGGGGATTTCGGCCTGCGTCGCCTCGCGGATCGCGTCAAGACCGCTTGCGAAATCGCGGAAGAGATAAGAACAATACTCTACGGCCTCGGGCAATGGCCGCAGGCGCACCGTGGCTTGCGTGATGACGCCGAAGATGCCTTCCGATCCGAGCAGCAAGTCCTTCCATTGCGGTCCCGCCGCCGAGGCGGGGAAATCGCCGGTCGAAACAAGGCCGCGCGGCGTGGCGAGTTGGGCGCCGATCAGCCAGTCCTCGGCGCCGCGACCGGCCGCTGCGCCGCGATGGGCGATCCAGCCGCCCAGCGTGGAGAATTCGAAGGACTTCGGAAAATGCCCGAGCGTGAAGCCTTTGGCCTCCAGCGCCTTCTCCAGCGCGGGACCGCAGATGCCCGCTTGCACCGTGGCCGTCTGCGAGACGGGATCGATGGCGATCACGCAGTCCATCTCGGAGATGTCGAGGGTGATGACGGCCGAGAACCTCCCGCGCGCGGCGGTCACTCCGCCGACCACGCCGGTGCCGCCGCCGAAAGGCACGACCGCGATCTCGCGTTCGGCGGCGAGCGCAAGCACCGCCAGCACTTCCTCCGTCGCGCGCGGCGTGACGACGGCATCGGGCGCTTCCGACAAATCGCCGGCGCGCAAGCGAAGCAGATCGAGATAGGAACGGCCGCGCGCGTGATAAGCGCGCTCGAAGGTATCGACGAGCACCCGGTCGGCACCGACGATGGCGGCTAGCGCCGCGCGGTCTTCGGCCGAAAGCGCGCTTTGGGGCAGTGTAACTTCTTCCAGCGGCCGCGTCGGCGTGGCCAGCAGTGCCGGCATGCCGAGTTTGCCGGCTAGCCACGTCCACACTTCTTCGCGCCCCGTGATCTCGTCCTTGTGCGCCGTGAAGCCCCAACCGTTCCAACGTCGCTTCGTGCGATCCATGCCCCAGCTCCCTCGCTCAGCATCGCACGTTCAGGGCGCGGGGCAGAATCTCGAAGGTCGCAGGCAGTCGGCCGATGGCCTCGCCGTCGGTTTCGACCAGCACCGCTCGCCCTTGCGTCTCGGCGACGGGCGCGGCCACGACTTTTCGTCCGCGCACCACGCGCACCGCGGGATGGCCCAGATGTTCGCCGGTATAAACGAGCCTTAAGCCCTCTAGCATCTCCTTTCGCGAGGTATGGCGGATGATCACCACGTCGAACAGCCCGTCTTCCGGCTTGGCGTCGGGCGCGATCTTCATGCCGCCGCCGAAGCTCGTGCCGTTGGCGATGGCAACGGTCACGATGGGGACGATCTCATCGAAGCGCGTGTCGACGATCAGCCGCACCGCGCGTCCGCGATAGGCGAGAAGACCCAGCGCGCTGTGGAAGGCAAAGGCGAGCCTGCCGCCGACGAACCGCGCCAAGAGGTCGCGGTTCACCGCGCCGGCAATTGCGCCCGAAAGCCCGAACGAGCCGATATTGGCGAAATAGCGCGTCCTCGGCAGTCCGTCACGCGACAGACAAGCGACGCGCCCGACATCGATGGCGCGCGCTGGCGCGTGCTTGAGCCTCTCGGCTGCGCCGAGCGTCCTACAACCGGAGGCGAGGGCGCGTTCGAAGTCGCTGCCGGTGCCGGAAGAGACGACGGCCAGTACCGCGTCGGGCGAAATGGAACCCTCGGCGTCGAAGAAGCCGTTGACCGCCTCGTTTATCGTGCCGTCGCCGCCCACCGCCACGATCTCGTGATGGCCTTCGCGCAACGCGCCGGCCACCAGCGCCGTCGCGTGGCCGCGCCCGCGCGTGAAGGCGACGCACATCGCGGGATAGGCCTCGGTCAGCGTGCGTTCGAGCGCGTGCCACTCGCGGCCGGTGCGGCCTGCGGCCGAATGCGGATTGACGACGACGAAGGCGCTCATGCGACCTCCCGCGCGCGGCATCTAGGCTCGGGCGCCGCAGCCCTCTTGTCAAGAAACGGCGATACATTGCTAAACTTACGACGACGGGAGTTGGACATGGCGCAAATCCGTGCGAACGGCATCGACATCGAATACGCGGTTTACGGCCAGGCGGACGGGGTGCCGCTCGTTCTGATCCACGGTTTCGGCCAGCAATTGACCGCTTGGCCGGACGAATTCCTCCAGGCCTTGACCGACGGCGGCCTCAAGGTCGTGGCCTACGATAACCGCGATGTCGGCCTCAGCGCCAAATGGGACGGGCAAATCCCGGACTTCGCCGGGATCGCGGCCGATCTGCAGGCAGGCCGCTCCCCGCAGATCGCTTATTCCCTCGACGACATGGCGGCGGACGCGATGGGGCTGCTCGACGCGCTCGGCATCACCAGCGCCCACGTCGCCGGCGCCTCGATGGGTGGGATGATCGCGCAGCTGGCAGCGCTGAACCACCCAGGCAAAGTGCGCTCGCTGATCTCGATCTTCTCCACCACCGGCGACCGCAGCCTGCCGCCCGCGACGCCGGAAGCCCATATGGCGCTGTTGACCAAGCCAGAAGGCGATGAGCGCGCGGCGGTGATCGCCCATGTGCTCCAGTCGCGCCGGGCCTATGCCTCGACCGGCTATCCCTACGACGACGAGCTGATCGCGGCGCAAGTCGGCGCGAGCTACGACCGCATGTATTATCCGGAAGGCACGCTGCGCCATTGGGCGGCGATCCTGGCCGCGCCGCCGCGCACCGAGCGGCTGAAGGCGCTGGATTTGCCGACTCTGGTGCTGCACGGCGGCGCCGACACGCTGATCCGCCCGGCGGCCGGCCGGCACACGGCCGAGTGCATTCGCGGCGCCGAATATCGCGAGATCGAGGGCTGGGGCCACGACCTGCCGCTCGGCGTGATCCCGCGCATCATCGGTTATATGTTGGATTTCGTCAGACGCACCGAGGCGGCGCGCGCTTAGGCAAGCTACTTGATCTTGCCTTCCTTGAACTCGACATGCTTGCGCAGGACGGGGTCGTACTTCTTGAAGGAGATCTTCTCCGTCTTGGTCTTGGTGTTCTTCTTGGTGACGTAGAAGAAGCCGGTTCCGCCCTCGCTGTTGAGCCGGATTTTGATGGTGGAGGGCTTCGCCATGGTGAACTCCCGATAGTCCCGTGAAGGGCCGGTAAACTAGCCGTGGCCGCCCTAAAGTCAAGATGGGGCGAAAATCTGCTTTTTGCGAAGCGTCTCAACGAAATAGCCGCAGACACTCACTTCGCCGGCAAATGCGCCAGCCAAGCCAGCACGGCCTCGGTGCCGGCTCGCGGTGTTCCGCGATGGTCGGCGTCAACTTTGACGTACTGGTTCAGCGGATTGGCGGGAATCCGTTGGAAAAACTCCGCGGATTGATCTTGCAAGGGATCGTGAATGCCCGCGATCCAAATGATCGGCACATGCAGCTGCGGCAACCGTTCGGGATAATCCGCTGGTCCGCCGGGTTGATGAAAGCTGAGATAGATCGCTGCGGTCGTGTTGACCGTAAAGGGGCGACCGTTGTTGAAGTCGGCAAACGAAGCGCGCCCGTCGGCGTTGCCGTCGTCGACCATCTGCTGCGCCTTGGCGATGCTGTCGGCAATGTCGGGATTGCGGATATATTGTTCCGGATTGGCAGACGGCGCCAACGAGATGACTCCCGCCAAGTCGGGATGCTGAATGGCATAGACGATGGCCGCGCTGCCGCCCCGGCTGTGACCCGCGACCGCGATCCGGCGGGCGCCAGCCGCCCGCAGCGCCGCGATCGCACCATCGATTTCCTTCAGGCAATCGAGATACGTCTTGTCGAAGATGCGGTTGGCGGACCAACACATCACCGGCACTTGCGTTCGATAACCGGCTCTCTCTAAATCGCTCACAAAAAAACGGATCGTATCGCTGTCCGGGTTGCCTTGGGTGCCGTGCAGCACCACGATGCCGATGTCGGACGTCTGCGCGGCTGCACTTGATGCCGCCAGCAGCGCCATTCCGATGAAGCCAACCACCAAGCGCATGAAACCCATCATCGCAAGCCCCCGTCCGAATGCCGCAAGCGTGCCGAGCATACAGACGAATAGCGATCGCTTCACCTGCGCCTTTTGCTGCGGGGGCGGACGATGGGCGGCCGGCGCGGCTTGGCCGGCGCGGTTGCTTCCGCAAGTTCAAACCGCAAGCCGCCGGTGAGTGGTGCGGCTTCCGCCAGCCGCACGGTCACGACATGGCCCAACGCATAGACCGTGCCCGTGCGCTCGCCCACCATCGCATGGCGGCGCTCGTCGTGACGGAAGAATTCCGTGCCCAACGCACGCGCCGGCAGCAAACCCTCCGCGCCGGTATCGGCCAGCCGCACGAAGAGGCCGAACCGCGTCACGCCGGTGATGCGCGCTTCGAACACGGCGCCGACGCGGTCCTCCATGTACGCCGCGACGTAGCGGTCGGTGGAATCGCGCTCGGCCGCCATGGCGCGTCGCTCGGTGGCCGAGATGTGCTCGGCGATCTCCGCCAGCCGTCCGATCTCGCGGTCGCTGAGGCCGCCGTCGCCGAATTTCAGCGCACGAATCAAGCCGCGATGCACGATCAGATCGGCATAACGGCGGATCGGCGAGGTGAAATGGGCATAGCGCGCCAGGTTCAATCCGAAATGGCCGACATTGTTGGGATCGTAGATCGCCTGCGCCTGCGTGCGCAGCACCACGTCGTTCATCACCAGTTCGTGCGGCGTGCCCTTGGCGGTCGCGAGGATGCGGTTGAACACGCCCGGTTTCAGCACTTGGCCCTTGGCGAAACTGAAGCCGATGGTCTTCAGGTAATCGGCGAAGGCGGCCAGTTTCTCTTTCGACGGCTCTTCGTGCACGCGATAGATCGGCGGCAGGCGCGCTTTTTCCAGCGTCTCGGCGGCGGCGACGTTCGCCAGCACCATGAACTCCTCGATCAGGCGCATGGATTCAAGCCGCTCTTTGAAGGCGATGGAGGCGATCTTGCCGTCTGGCCCGATGGTGATGCGCCGCTCGGGCAGATCGAGATCGAGCGGATCGCGCGCCGCGCGTTCCTTTGTCAGCACGCCGTACGCCTGCCACAGGATCGCCAGCGTTTCGCGCGTTTCGGCGGAGAGCGAAGCGTCCGGCTTGCCGTCGAAGGCGCGTTGCGCTTGCGCGTAGGTCAAGCGCGCCGCCGAGCGCATGATACCGCGCAGGAATTCGTGTCGCCGCTTGCGGCCGTTGGCGTCGAACACCATACGCACCGCCAGACAGGCGCGATCGACGCCCTCTTTCAGCGAACACAAATCGGCCGACAGCTTTTCGGGCAGCATCGGCACCACGCGGTCGGGGAAATAGACCGAATTGCCGCGCTTATAGGCCTCGCGGTCGAGCGCCGATCCCGGCGTCACGTAATGGGCGACATCGGCGATGGCGACAAGGCAGATGTATCCGCCTTTGTTGCCGGGATCGCGGTCGGGCCCGGCCCACACCGCATCGTCGTGATCGCGCGCGTCTTCGGGATCGATGGTGACCAGCGGCACGGCGCGCAAATCGGTGCGTCCGCGTGCCTCGACCGGCCGTGCGCGCTCGGCCTCTTCGAGGACCTCCTTGGGAAAATCTGTCGGAATGCCGTGGGCATGAATGGCGATGAGGCTGACGGCTTTTGGCGCGTCCATGCTGCCCAGCCGCTCCACCACGCGCGCGCGGGGAAAGCCCGCGGCGCGACCGGCGATGGGCTCGGCGAGCACCAGTTCGTTGTTCTCAGCGCCGCCGCGGTCGCGCGTATCGACCGAGAACTCGCTTTTGCTTTTCCTGTCGATCGGCGCGATGCGCGCGCCATGTCCTGCGATGCGCAACACGCCGAGCACGCGATGGGCGCTGGCGCCAAGCCGTTTGATGATCCGCGCTTCGTAGCCGTCCGGCGATTTCGTGAGCCGCGCCAGAAGGCGTTCGCCGATGCCCGGTGCGCCGTCCTTTTCGCCGAGCGTGACGACGATCAGCGGCGGTTCTTCGTTGGATTCCCAGCGCTGCGGCCGCGCCAGCAATTCACCGTCGGGATCCTGGCCGGTGATTTCCAGCACGGCTACCTCGGGCAGCGCGCCCGGCTGCGTATAGCCGCGCTTGCGATTGCCTTCGAGCAAGCCTTCGGCTTCGAGGTCTTTCAGGATGCGTTTCAGTAGAATGCGGTCCGAGCCTTTGATCGAGAGCATCCGCGCCAGGTCGCGCTTGGTCGAACGGGGCTTCGCGGCCAAGGCCTCAAGCACGCGCGCCCGATCGATCGGCGGCGCGTTTGGTTTCTTTCCTCTAACCACGTTATTCAGCGGCCTTCGCAGTAGGTTTTTTCTTGGCGGCTTTTTTCTTCGCGGGCGCTTTCGGTTTAGCCGTCTTCTTGGCCTTTGAAGGTTTCTTGCCGCCGCCCTTGGCCGCGCGTTCGGCGAGCAATTCCAGCGCGCGCTCGAGCGTTACCGCGAGCGGATCGTCGTTCTTGGGGAGCGTCGCATTCACCGAGCCGTCGGTGACGTAAGGTCCGAAGCGGCCGCGCATCAGCTTCACCACGGCGCCGCTTACCGGATCGCTGCCCAATTCCTTGAGCGGTTCCGGCCCACGCGGCGCGCGGCTTTTGGCTTTTCTCTCCGCCAACAGCGTGACGGCGCGATTGAGGCCGACGGTGAAGACCTCATCCGGCGACTCCAGCGAGGCATATTGTCCGTCATGGGCGACGTATGGTCCGTAGCGGCCGAAATTCGCGGTGATCGGCGTGCCGGTTTCAGGATGTTTGCCCACTTCGCGCGGCAGCGAGAGCAACTTGATTGCCAACGCGAGATCGACCTGCGCCGCGTCGGTGCCTTTGGGCAGGCTGGCGCGTTTGGGTTTTTCGCCTTCGCCAAGCTGCACATAAGGTCCGAAGCGACCCGAGCGCAGCGTGATCTCCTCCCCGGTTTCGGGAAAGATGCCGAGCATGCGTGGCTCGCCAACACCCTCGCCGTGCTTCTGTCCAAGCTGGCGCGTGTAGCGGCAGTCGGGGTAATTCGAGCAGCCGATGAAGGCGCCGAAGCGGCCGAGTTTCAGGCTCAGTCGGCCCGTACCGCAGGCAGGGCAGACGCGCGGATCGGCGCCGTCCGCGGCGGGCGGGAAGATGTGCGGGCCGAGGATCTCGTCGATCTCGGTGATGACCTCCGAGATTTTCAGCTCCTTGGTATCGGCGACGGCGGCGGAAAAATCCCGCCAGAAATCGCGCAGCAGCTGTTTCCAGCCGAGCTCGCCGTCGGCCACTTCGTCGAGCTTTTCTTCCAGATCGGCGGTGAAGCCATATTCGACATAACGGCGGAAGAAGCTGGAGAGGAACGCCGTGACCAGGCGGCCTTTGTCTTCTGGCACGAAGCGGTTGCGCTCCATGCGCACATAGGCGCGCTCGCGCAGCACCGACAGGATGCTCGCGTAGGTCGAAGGCCGGCCGATACCGAGTTCCTCCAGTTTGTGCACGAGGGAGGCTTCCGAATAGCGCGGCGGCGGTTCGGTGAAATGCTGCGCTGGCAGCACTTTCTCGATCGCGGCCGCATCGCCCGCCGCGACCTTCGGCAGCTTGGAGCCGTTCTCTTCGTCCTCGTCGTCGTGGCCTTCCTGATAAAGCGTGAGAAAGCCGTCGAACAGCGTGACGGTGCCCGTGGCGCGCAGCGTGATCTGCTTGTCGGCGGAGGTCACATCGACCGTGGTGCGTTCAAGTTCCGCGCTTTCCATCTGGCTGGCGACGGCGCGTTTCCAGATCAGCTCGTAAAGCCGCGCCTGATCGGAATCGAGATGGCGCGACACGCTTTGCGGCGCGCGGTGGAAGCTGGTCGGGCGGATTGCCTCATGCGCTTCCTGCGCGTTCTTGGTCTTGCTGGTATAGGCGCGCGGGGCGCGCGGCACATATCTGCCGCCGTAATTCTGGCCGATCATCTCGCGCGCTTTGGCGACGGCCGCGCCGTCCATGGTCACGCCGTCGGTGCGCATATAGGTGATGAGGCCGACGCTCTCGCCACCGACATCGACACCTTCGTAAAGCTGCTGCGCGATCTGCATGGTGCGCTTGGCGGCGAAGCCGAGTTTTCGCGCGGCTTCCTGCTGCAAGGTCGAAGTGATGAACGGCGGTGCGGGATGGCGCTTGACGGGTTTCGACTCCACGCTCGCCACGGCGAACGCGGCTTTCTCGATCGCCTCGACCGCGCGGCGCGCTTCCGCCTCGTTGGCGATGGAAAGCTTGTCGAGCTTCTTGCCGTCCAGATGTGTCAGCCGCGCCGAGAAGCCGCCGGCCGGCGCGCGCAACTCCGCATCGACCGTCCAGTATTCCTGGGCCTTGAACGCCTCGATCTCGGTCTCGCGCTCGACCACCAGGCGCAGCGCCACCGACTGCACGCGTCCGGCCGAGCGCGCCCCGGGCAGTTTGCGCCATAGCACCGGCGACAGCGTAAAGCCCACCAGATAGTCGAGCGCGCGCCGCGCCAGATAGGCGTCGACCAGTTCTTCGTTGATCCCCCGCGGGTTGGCGATGGCGTCGAGCACGGCCGCCTTGGTCACCGCGTTGAACACCACCCGTTCGATATGCGCATGGCCCAACGCTTTCCTCTGGCGCAGCACTTCCAGCACGTGCCAGGAGATCGCCTCGCCCTCGCGGTCGGGGTCGGTGGCCAAAATCAGTTTGTCGGCGGATTTGAGCGCGTCGGCGATGTCCTTGATGCGTTTTTGCGCCCGCTCGTCGACGTGCCAGTCCATGGCGAAGTCTTCGTCCGGCCGCACCGAGCCGTCCCGGGAGGGCAGGTCGCGGATATGGCCAAAACTGGCAAGCACTTTGTAGCCGGGGCCGAGATACTTGTTGATCGTCTTGGCTTTGGCCGGGGATTCAACGACAAGAACTTTCATCAGAGATGCTGCTTACGCGGTTCGCCCGGACCATCGCCGGGGTTTACCGCCCTTTTCATGACGGGGGCGGCGGACACTGAGCGAAGGGGCCGATCGGTGTCAACGCGCGATTTCCTGGAAGATGTACCAAGTTCAGGTTGTAAATTTTAGCAAAAACGCGTAGCTCGTAACTTGTGGTTGCATATCTGATCGCCTAACTTACCCATCTGGGCCAACCTCTCGTTCGAGGTGCAAATATAATGTCCGTTCAACAAGGTCGTAACCCTCCAACCAGCATGGGGCCGAAGGAAACGGCCGCTTATACCAAAGAAATGCTTGATTCCCTTAGGAAGATCGCACTCCAGCAGGGGCAGCTTCTGTTGGCGCATCTGCTTGAGCTGGCGGCGTTGGAAGCCAAGGCGCTGGCTGAAGCGGATAATTGAAGACGCTCTCTGGCGGCGATTCAACGCCACGACACCCGGTTCCCAGGATGGCGCTCCAGGCGCCCGGCCAATTCCAGTTCCAAGAGAACGGTCAGAACCGTGCTCGCCGGTGAGCCGCAAAGTCTGATCAATTCGTCGACGCCGACCGGGGAAGGGCCAAGGGCTTCTTCCACGGTGGCGCGGATACGGTCGACCTCGGCTTCGCAGACGCTGAACGGAGGCTCGACCGGACCGCGTTCCGGCTCGCGGAAGTCGCCGCCCAGGATCGGGTTCAAGACCGTAAGCACGTCCTCTGCGGTTTCGGTCAGGATCGCTCCTTGGCGCAGCAGCCGGTTGGTACCCTTGGCGCGCGGGTCGAGCGGCGAACCGGGTACGGCGAAGACTTCGCGGTTCTGCTCCAGCGCGTAATTGGCGGTAATGAGCGAGCCGGAGCCTTGCGCTGCTTCCACCACGATCACCCCGCGCGCCAAGCCTGAGATGATGCGGTTGCGGCGCGGAAAATGGCGCGCCTGCGGCGGCTGGCCCGGCGGCATCTCGCTGATGAGCACGCCTTGCTCCTTGAGGCGTTGGTAAAGGCCGGTGTTCTCTTGCGGATAGATCACGTCGATGCCGCCCGCCACCACGGCGCAGGTGCCGCTCTTGAGCGAGCCTTCATGCGCGGCGGTGTCGATGCCGCGAGCCATGCCCGAGACCACCACCAGCCCTGCCTCGCCGAGATCGGCGGCCAGCGTCTGCGCCAGTTTGCGCCCGAGCGCCGAAGCGTTCCGCGCGCCCACGATCGCGATCATCTCGCGTCCGAGCAGCACGCCATGGCCGAGCACGGCGATGACCGGCGGCGGCGCGACGAGCGCCGAGAGCCCGCGCGGGAAATCAGGTTCGCAGCTGGCGATCAGCCTAGCATCGAGTTTTTCCAACGCCTCGAGCTCGCGCTGCGCCTCGGCTTCGCTCGGCAGTTTCGTTGCTTCGCCGCCGCCTCTGCGGGCCAGGCGCGGAACCTCTTCCAGGGCCGCCGAGGCCGAGCCGAAGCGCGCCAGCAATTGCGCGAAGGTCACCGGACCGATGTTGGGGGCGCGTGCCAGCCTCAGCCAAGCCCGCCGCTCGCTTTCGGACAGCGCCGCGCTCAAGGCGCGGCTTTCTTCGAGCCGATGCGCGGTTCGTTACCGTGCAGCAGCCGTTTGATATTCTCGCGGTGGGTAAAGAAAATCGCCACCGCCAATAGCAAGGCCAGCGCCGCATAGGTGGACTGTCCGAAGGCCAAAGCACAGACGGGTGCCAATGTCGCCGCCGTCAGCGCGGACAACGAAGAGATTTTCCAGATCGCCGCGACGGCGATCCAGGTGGCGATGGCCAGCAGCCCCACGGGCCAATAAGCGCCCAACAGCACGCCGAAAAACGTCGCGACCCCTTTGCCGCCTTTGAATCTTAGCCAGAGCGGAAAGATATGCCCAAGAAAGGCTGCCGCGCCCGCCACGACCGCGCCTTCCGTTCCGGCAAGTGTATGCGCCAGCAGCACGGCGGCGGCGCCCTTGCCGCCGTCGAGCAGCAGCGTCAGCGCCGCGGCGAGCTTGTTGCCGGTGCGCAGCACGTTGGTGGCGCCGATATTGCCCGAGCCGATCTTGCGAACGTCGCCCAGCCCGAAGAGCCAGGTGACGATCAAACCGAAAGGGATCGCGCCCAGGAAATAGCCGAGCGCGGCGCATGCGATCAGCGTCATCGCTTCCCCGCCGCGCTGCGCTTCTGTCCCTTGGAATAGCCGGCCGTCTCGGCGGAGGCTTCGTCGGCGAAGAACACCAGATTGCGGAAATCGCCCGCATGCCTCTTGCGCGACAGTTTGCTGTCGTAATGGCCGCTGCGGCGATGGGCGATGAGAAAATCCTCGATGTCCGTCTCGCAATAGTAGCAGCGCAGCCGCGGCCCGGGTACGAGATAGAACTTGTTGGCGGCATACGGCCCTTCGTGCGGATCGTGCACGATGCAATTGGGATTGCGGCAGCGGATGCCGGTGCTGCCCGGCCGCTCGTAAAGCTCGTATTCGCCCGGACGGAAACCGGATTTGAACTGTTCGAGCGCGAAGGCCTTTTCCAGGCCAAGGATCTCAGCGATCAGCGCCATGCGGATCGGCACGCCATACGCGGCCTGCTGGAAATAGGCGGCGCGCGTATCGTGGTCGAGCGCCACGTCGAGTTCGCCCACCCGCGGCAGGGGGTGCATCACGCTCGAATGCTTGTAGCGCCGGTTTTGCAGGAAGCGCGAATCCACCTTCATGTAGTTCTGCGCTTCTTCGCTCCAGCGTTCCTTCTGGAAGCGCGTGACATAGACCGCGTCGATACCCTTCTTCAGCTTGACGTTCGCGTCGGCGCCGGCGATCAGCGACAGCTGATGCGGCTGGTCGGCGGTGACGTAAAGCGCGTCTACCGCTTCGTCGTCCGCATATCTCGCCTTGGGCAAGGGCACGCATTTGAACTCGTTCTTCAGCCGCCAATCGACGTGCGCGGGCAGCTCCATGCCTTTGGCGCCGGGCATCAGGCGGATTTCCGCGCCGAAGCGCGCCAGCGCGTAGACGAAGGAATGGATGGTGCGGCTGCCCTTGAGATCGCCGGCGATCGCCACGCTGAGGTTCCTCAGATTCTTCTTGCCGCGTCGCATGGTGAAGAGATCGCAGAGCGTCTGGGTGGGATGCTCGTGGGCGCCGTCGCCGCCGTTGATCACCGGGATCGAGGCGTATTGGGCGGCGAGCTTGGCCGCGCCGTCGCGCGGATGGCGGATGACGATGGCGTCGGCGTAGCTGGAGACCATGCGCACGGTGTCGGCCAGGCTCTCGCCCTTGGCCGCCGAACTGGTGGAGGAATCGGCGCTGGTGATGGTGCGCCCGCCGAGCCGCAGCATCGCGCTTTCGAAGGACAGGCGCGTGCGCGTCGAGGGCTCGTAGAACAGCGTGGCGAGGATGCTGCCCGTGCCCATGCGGCCACTTCTTGCAATGCGCCGCAGCGTGAGGTTGGCGCCCGAACGCGTGCGTTCGGTGCGCTCGATCGTGTCGCCGTAATCGGTCAGATATTTGTCGGCCAATGCGAAAATCTGCTCGATCTCGGCATTGTCGAGGTCGTTGATCGACGTAACGTGGCGCAGGCCGCTCATCAAAGTCCGGCTTATAGGCGTGCGGGCAGGGCGGGGCAAGTCACCGTTCAAGAAGATGTTGTGGCTTTATTTTCCCGGTCCGGCTCGGCGGCGATATCCTCCAGCGTGCGTCCGGCTGGCTCGGGCAGATAAAGGATCGCGATCATCGCCACGGGCATGGTCGCCATGAGCAGCATCATCGCCGGCCCATGCGCGTGGAACAGGTCGTACAGCGGCCCTTCCAGCCACAGGCTCAAGGCGCCCGACAAGATGCTCACCAGATAGCGCAGGCCGGCGACCGTGGCGCGGTAGGCGGTCGGCATGAGCTCGGCGGTGAAGCCTTGGAACAGCGAATCGGCGCAAAAGAAGCCAAAGAAGCCCGGCACCCAGAGATACGCGACATAGCGCCACGACGTGCCGCTGTAGAACACTTCGAAGCAGCCCATCGCGATCAGGCAGGCCGCGAACACCACATATTTGCGCCCGATCCAGTCGCTCAAGCGCCCCGCCAGAATCGCGAACACCAGCGCCACCAGCCCGCCGGGCAGGATCAGCATGGTCACTTGCGGCGGCGTGAAATGCATCGCGTACTGCAAGTACTTGCTCGCCAACACGGTCGGCGGCCAGATGGCGAATCCGTAGGCCGCCGCCGCGATCAGGATCGCGGCGAGGCGGCGTGGATGCTCCTTGATCAGCCGCCGCAGAATATCGAACGCCGTGGCGATGCTGGAGGCGAGTTTCTTTACTTCCTTCCTGCGCGCCTCGAAGCGCTTGGTTTCGGGCAGATAGCGCCGCAGCGTCCCAACGATGAAGATCGGAATGGCTCCGATGACGTAGAGGCTGCGCCAGCCGTAAGGCAGGATCGCGATCGCCGCGAACACCAGCGCGGCGATGCCGCCGCCGGCGTAATAGGTCGCTGCCAGCGAGCCGCTGGACCAGCCGCGCGCGATCGCCGCCATCTCTTCGGCGATCACCACGTAACACAGCATCTCCTCGGCATAGCCGAAGATGCGCGTCGCCAATTGCAGCCAGACGAATTGCGAAAAATCCTGCGCGAAGGCGGTGCCCAGCGTTGCGATCGCCTGGCCGAAAATGGTGAACAGCAACAGCCTTCGACGGCCGATCAGATCGGCGGACCAGGCGAGCAGGACCGCCGGGATGGCCGCCAAGCGGAACAGGGAAGCTGTCAGTCCGACCTGGTCTTCCGGGATGTGCAGGCTCAACTGGATTTGCGGAATGGCAAAGCCGAAGACATTGGTGTCGTAGCCGCCGAACAGCGCCGCCGCGCCGACCAATAGAAAAATGCGTCCTTGCCGGGCGGTTAGTCCGCCGGGCGGACGCAGGCCGGGCGGCAGCCATCGGACCTTTGCCGGGCGCTCTTCCGCTGCCGTCTGTTCTGTCATGATCCCCCCGTTTTGAGGCGGTCGAGCGCGCCCTGAAGGATATAGGCCGCGGCCATTTTGTCCACGACTTCGGCCCGGCGCCGACGCGAGGCGTCGGCGTCAAGCAGCGTACGCGTCACCGCGGCGGTGGAAAGCCGCTCGTCGACGAGCGCCACGGGAAAATCCGCGCGCGCCGCGAAATTGCGGGCGAAGGCGCGCGCCGATTGCGACGCTGGCCCTTCGCTGCCGTCCATGTTGAGCGGCAGGCCGATCACCAGCCCGCCGACATTCTGCTCCGCGATGATCTTTTCGAGCCGCGCCGCGTCCACCGAGAATTTTCCCCGTTTCAGCGTCTGCATCGGGCTGGCGACGATCAGCAGGCTGTCGGACAGCGCCAGGCCGATGGTCTTTTCGCCCAGATCCAGGCCCAAGAGGCGCCGGCCCGGCGGCAATCTGGCTTTCAGCTCTTCCAGGGAAAACGCGGCCATGGCGACCTTATAGCACGGCAGGCGACGCTCGCTTGCCAGCGCGGCCCGGCATTGCTAGCAAGATGGCGCATATCTAGCGCGGCGAAGATTCATGTCCGTCGACAAGGACATCGTCCGGCGCATCGCCAGGCTGGCGCGTCTTGCGCTTCCCGAAGAGCGCGCCGAACCCATGGTCAAAGAGCTCAACGGCATCTTGGCCTGGGTGGAACAACTCAAAGAGGTGGACGTCGAAGGTGTGGCCCCGCTCACCAGCGTGGTCGAACAGCGTCTCAAGATGCGCGAGGACGTGGTGACGGACGGCGGGCAGGCCGACGCGCTGATGTCGAACGCGCCCGGGGGCGAGGATCACTTTTTCGTCGTGCCGAAGGTGGTGGAATGACGCTGCCCTCCGATCCCGCCTCCTTCACGCTGGCCGATGCGCGCCGGGCCGTCGCGAGCAAGGAGATTTCCGCGCGCGAATTGACCGCTTCCTTCATCAAGGCGGTCGAGGCTGCCCGCCCGCTCAACGCCTTCGTCACCGAGACGCCCGAGCGCGCGATGGAAATGGCCGCCGCCTCCGACGCGCGCCTTGCCAAAGGCGAGGGCCGCCCGCTCGAAGGAATGCCGCTGGCGATCAAGGACTTGTTCTGCACCAAGAGCGTGCGAACCACTGCGGGCAGCAACATCCTGTCGAATTTCGTGCCGCCTTATGAATCGACGGTGACGCAGAATCTGTGGAATGCCGGCGCGGTGATGCTCGGCAAGACCAACATGGACGAGTTCGCCATGGGTTCGTCCACCGAGACGAGTCATTTCGGGCCGGTCATCAGCCCGTGGCGCGCCAAGAACTCGAACGGCAAGCTGGTGCCAGGCGGCTCGTCAGGCGGCTCGGCCGCGGCCGTTGCCGCCAATCTCTGTCTCGCCGCGACCGGAACCGACACCGGCGGCTCGATCCGCCAGCCCGCCGCCGTCACCGGCACCGTCGGCATCAAGCCGACCTACGGGCGCTGCTCGCGCTGGGGCATCGTGGCCTATGCGTCCTCGCTCGATCAGGCCGGCCCGATGGCGCGCACGGTCCGCGACGCGGCGATCCTCTTGCGCGCCATGGCGAGCGTCGATCCCAAGGACTCCACCAGCGTCGATCTGCCGGTGCCCGATTACGAAGCGGGGCTGGAGGCTGGCGTCAAAGGTCTGCGCGTCGGCATCCCCAAGGAATACCGCGTCGACGGCGCGCCGCCCGAGATCGAGGCGATCTGGCAAAAGGGCGCCGATTGGTTGAGGGCGCAGGGCGCCGAGATCGTCGAGGTCTCGCTTCCCCACACCGAATACGCGCTGCCCGCTTATTACATCGTCGCGCCGGCCGAGGCTTCGTCGAACCTAGCGCGCTACGACGGCGTGCGTTACGGCCATCGGGCAAAGGGCGTGCACGACATCCTCGACCTCTACGAGCAAAGCCGCGGCGAAGGCTTCGGGCCGGAGGTGCAGCGGCGCATCCTGATCGGCACCTATGTGCTGTCGTCGGGCTATTACGACGCCTATTACGCCCGCGCGCAGAAAATCCGCACGCTGATCCTCAACGATTTCGTCGCGGCGTTCCGGCAGTGCGACGTGCTCTTGACGCCGGCGACGCCAGGCCCCGCCTTCGGTATCGGCGAGAAGACCGCCGATCCGGTCTCGATGTATCTCAACGACGTGTTCACGGTGACGGTGAACCTCGCGGGCTTGCCGGGCCTTTCGGTGCCGGGAGGGCTGAGCGAAAGCGGCCTGCCGCTGGGTCTTCAGATCATCGGCAAGGCGTTCGACGAAGCGACCGTCTTCCGCGTCGGCCGCGCCATCGAACTGGCGTCGAACTTCACCGCCAAGCCCGAAGCGTGGTGGAGGGCCCCATGAACGGCAAGCTGATCCAGGGCACCACCGGTCCGTGGGAAATCGTCATCGGCCTGGAGGTCCACGCCCAGGTGTTGTCGAAGGCCAAGCTGTTCTCCGGCGCGGCCACCGAATTCGGCGCCGATCCCAACTCGCAAGTCAGCTTCGTCGATGCCGCCATGCCGGGCATGTTGCCGGTCATCAACCGCTATTGCGTCGAGCAGGCGGTGCGCACCGGCCTCGGCCTCAAGGCCAAGATCAACCTGGTCTCGGTGTTCGACCGCAAGAACTATTTCTATCCGGATTTGCCCGCCGGCTATCAGATCTCGCAGTACAAGAACCCGATCGTCGGCGAAGGCGAGGTGTTAATCGACCTTCCCGGCGGCGAGGTTGCGCGCGTCGGCATCGAACGGCTGCATCTGGAGCAGGACGCCGGCAAGAGCCTGCACGACCAGCATCCCGACCATTCCTACGTCGATCTCAACCGCTGTGGCGTGGCGCTGATGGAGATCGTCTCCCGGCCCGATCTGCGTTCGGCCGAAGAGGCGGCGGCCTATTTGAAGAAGCTGCGCGCCATCGTGCGCTATCTCGGCACCTGCGACGGCAACATGGACGAAGGCTCGATGCGCGCCGACGTCAACGTCTCGGTGCGCAAGCCCGGCGCCCCGCTCGGCACGCGCTGCGAGATCAAGAACGTCAATTCGGTGCGCTTCATCGCCCAGGCCATCGATTACGAAGCGCGCCGGCAGGTCGATATCATCGAAGAGGGCGGCGTCATCGTGCAGGAAACAAGGCTGTTCGACAGCCGCGCCGGCGAAACCCGCTCCATGCGCTCCAAGGAAGAGGCGCACGACTATCGCTATTTCCCCGATCCCGACCTGTTGCCGTTGGTGCTCGATCAAGCCTGGGTTGACGAGATAGCCGCGTCCTTGCCCGAACTGCCCGACGAAAAGAAGGCGCGCTTCATGGCGATGGGGCTTTCGGTCTATGACGCGTCCGTGCTGGTCGCCGAAAAGGAGACTGCCGACTATTTCGAGGCGATGCTGGCCGAGGGCGCCGAAGCCAAGGCCGCGGCCAATTGGCTGAACAACGAGTATTTCGGCCGTCTCAACAAGGCGGGGCTTGCCGTCTCCGGGGGACCGGTTTCCGCCGCGGCCAATGCCGCGATCCTCAAAATGGTCGCGGAGAACGCCATCAACGGCAAGATCGCCAAGGACGTGCTCGACATCGTGTGGAGCGAAGGCGGCGATCCGCGCACCGTCGTGGAAGCGCGCGGCCTCAAGCAGATGACGGACAGCTCGGCCATCGAAAAGGCGGTCGATGCGGTGATTGCGGCCAATCCCGACAAGGTCGCCGCGGTCAAGAACAAGCCCGCACTCGTCGGTTGGTTCATCGGTCAGGTGATGAAAACGACCGGCGGCAAGGCCAATCCGGCGACCGTCAACGTCGTCCTGAGGGCGCGACTCGGATTGCCCGAAGAGGGGTGATTCGCACATTTGCAAGCGTTCGGCCCCGCAAGGCCCGCTTTTGCGGCAAATTTGTCCGTGAACGGACGAAGTACGAGAAATGCAGTAAAATAATGGGTTTTCTCAACACCGCGCGAAAACGGCTTGGCGCGCGAAACCGCCCCATATTGCAATCTTAAGCGCAACCCACTCATATTCTTGGCGTTTTGGGGGGCACCCTGAGTCGCCCGACCCGGACGAACGTAAGAGGAGTCGTTACTCATGCCAAAAGTTGCAAAGAAGAAAGCGAAGAAGGTCGCCAAGAAGAAGACGACGAAGAAGCGGAAAGCGAAGAAATAGGCTTTCGGACTTCTGCCCGCCGCACCTTGTGCGGCGATCACGGTTGCTCCCTCTTTGGCGAGTACCCGATGGCAAAGGCAAAGGCCGCGGTTGCCCGTGTCGGCTTGACGCCGTACGGGGAGCCGCGGCCAGCCCGTTTTTGGGGGGCGAATTGGGAGTGGCGAATAGCGAATAGAGGTATCCCCTATTCGCTTCTTAACAAAACCTGAATTTCAACGTTAATCCTTTTAACGGCACTTTAGCTTTTCCCTCCGACGATCATCACGCGTGCGGCTTCGCGGCCGTGCGCTTTGGGGACGTCTGAGGGAGAAGTGGTATGGCGTGCATAGATGGCGATGCGCTGGCGGACTACGAGACCGCCGCCAAAGAGGGCCGCGCCGAAGCGCTTTACAATCTGGGTCTGGCTTATTCCACCGGGCAGGGCGTGAACGTCGATTACGTCGCCGCCCACAAATGGTTCAATCTCGCGGCCCTTCGCGGCAGCGACGAGGCCAAGAGCTGGCGGGCGCAGATCTCGCGCGAGATGGCGCCCTCGCAGATCGCCGAAGCCCAGCGGCTGGCGCGCGAGTGGCTGTCGATCTTCAGCTGAGCTAGTTTGAAGTTTGTCGTGACGTCTTTTCCGGCTCGCCCGGCTTGGGCGAAGGCACTGGCACGGACGGTGTCGGCGGCGGAGGCGGCGCCAGAACCTTCACCGGCGGCGGATTTGGCGCATAGAGATCGGCCATGATGCGCAGCTTTTCGTCATGTCCGTCCAGGCGGATTCGATAGATTTCGGTGTTCTCCAGCACGCGCTGGACGTAGTTCCTGGTCTCGTTGAACGGAATTTCCTCGACCCAGTCGATCGGATCGACATTGGGTTGGCGCGGATCGCCGAAAGCCGTGATCCAGCGCTTCACATTGGCCGAGCCGGCATTGTAGGCCGTCGCCGCCAGCACCAGCGAATTGCCCCAATCGCTCAGATAGCCCGAGAACTCCGTCATGCCGATGCGGATGTTGTAACCGGGATCGGTGGTCAACGCATTCGGACGGTAAGGTAAATCCCCCTGCCGCGCGATGCGCCGCAGTTCCCTTGGCATGATCTGCATGATGCCGCGCGCGCCGGCATGGCTGACGGAGGCCGGATCGAATTCCGTCTCCTGGCGGATCAGTCCCAGCACCAGCGCTTTTTCCGGTGTGCCTGCGGGGATCGGGATCACCGGATAGGTGAAAGGCAAGAGCTTGATGCCGGCGTAGCTCGCCTCCTTGGCCACGCGCACGGTGACGTCGCGATAGTCCCAATCGGTCAACGCCTCCGCCAACAGCTTGACGTGCTCGGCGTCAGGATGGCGCTCCTGATAATAAAGCGCGAAGCGGCGCAAGTCGTTCTCTTCGCCGAGATCGGCCAGCACCCGCATGGCGCGCACCAGCTCGTCCTGGTCGAAAGCGGCGCGCGACGGCAGCGGCCCGACCGGCGAACTGGCAAGATGCAGCACCGGCTCGGCGTCGATGCGCGACAGCGCGATCATGCCGTAATAAGTGTCCGGCGCCTTGGCGGCTTGGTTGTAGGCCTGCCAAGCCGACGCCATATCGCCCAGCTCTTCATAGGTGCGCCCTTCCCAGTAGGTGGCGCGGGCAAGGCTGATGGGTCGCGACACGCCGCGTTCCAGCTTCTGGAAATGGGCGAGCGCCGCTTGCGGCTGATGCAGCAAGCGCAAGGCGATCCAGCCGGCCAGGAATTCCGCCGATGCGAATTCTTCGCCCGAGGCGAGCCCGGTGTCGCACACCAGGCTATAGGCCGTCTTGGCGTCGCCGTCCTCGAGGGCCTGACGGGCATCCAGGTTGAGTTCGTCCCACACCCGCGTGGGCTCGATCCGGGTCAATTCGGCGAGCGGGGTGTGCAGCAGCATGGCCACGGCCCGCTTGTCGTCGCCGTTGTGGCGCACGGCGCGCGCCCAATCGTAGCGCAAGGCTGGATCGGCCAGCAGCTCGGGCGGCAGCGCCTCGATGATCCGCTTTTCGGCGGAGGGTTCGTCGCGCAAGGCGATGCGCGCCTGGCCGAGCTTTTGTGCGCCGCCGTCGACGCGCGCGATCTCGCGCTTGGCGGAGACGATGTCCTCGCGCCAGATCAAGCTTTCGAGCCGCTTGCGGTCGACATCCGGCGTCAGCACCGCGCCGTCCTTCTCGACGATGGCCAGTTCCTGGGCGGCATTGAAGCTGCCCTCGATCCAGCCTTCGCGGATCAGGTCGCGGCTGCGGTCGAGATGGCCGGTGGCGATCAGCGCCTCGCCGAGCCGGATCTTGCCCGCCGCGCTGATCGGATCGCGCCCGCCGAACCAGGCGAGCACGGTGGACGGCGTCGTCGCCGGATCGAGCGCCTCTTCGGCGCGGGCGGTCAGCGTGTCGCGCCAAGGCCATTCGGGGTGGGACTTCAGGAAGCCGTCGATCTCGGCGAAGCCGGCGCCGCTGTTCTTGTCAAGCAGATAGCGCCATTCGATGAGCTCGCGCGCAACCGCGTCGTGCCCTTGGGCGGCAAAAGCCTTGGCCGAGCTCCAATCGCCGCGGTCGGCGGCGTCAAAGGCCTTTTGGAAGATGTCGCGGTCGGCGGCCGACAGCACGTGCGTCGCAGTCGTGCGCGGTTCGGCGGGACCGGACTCCTCGTCGGTCGGCTGGTCGGGAATCGGCTGCATCGAAATGACGCCACCCTGCTGTTGCAGTCCGGACGGCAGTTCCTGTCCGCGCGCCGCGGTCACAAACGCGAGCACGGTCACCAGAGCCGAAAGGTGGCGAAGACGCATCGATTCCTGTCTCGCTGGCTGTCGGCGCCTTGCGCCGGCCATGCACAATAGCCAGCCCCCGCCCGGCGCGCCAGCGCTTGCTCAAACGCTGGCGCATTGTATTTTTGCCTCGACAACATCGGGAAACGCCCATGCCGTTCGCGCCCACGAGTTTCAAAGGATCGTTGCCGGCTCTGATCACGCCGATGAGGGACGGCCAGGTGGACGAGGAAGCCTTCCGCCGCCTTGTCTCCTGGCAGATCGCCGAAGGCAGCCACGGCCTGGTGCCCTGCGGCACGACGGGCGAATCGCCCACGCTCAGCCATGAAGAGCACATGCGCGTGGTGGAGATTTGCGTCGAAGAGGCTACGGGCCGCGTGCCGGTGATCGCCGGCGCCGGCTCCAATTCGACCGCCGAAGCCATCGCGCTGACGCGCCATGCCAAGAGGGTGGGCGCCGATGCCGTGCTGTCGGTGACCGGCTATTACAACAAGCCGTCGCAGGAAGGCCTTTACCGCCATTACGCGGCGATCGCCGAGGCGGTGGACATCCCGATCATCGTCTACATCGTTCCCTCGCGCACCATCGTGGAAGTTTCGGTCGAGACGATGGGAAGGCTCGCCAAGATCGCCAACATCGTCGGCGTCAAGGACGCCAGCGCCAATCTGGCGCGGCCGATCCGCGAGCGGGCGCTGTGCGGCAAGGCCTGGCGCCAGCTGTCGGGAGAAGACGCCACAACCCTCGGCTATATGGCGCAAGGCGGCCATGGCTGCATCTCGGTGACGGCCAATGTCGCGCCCAAGCTCTGCGCGCAATTCCAGGAAGCCTGCCTGAAAGGCGATTTCGCCGCGGCGCTGGCGCTGCAGGAACGGCTGATGCCGCTGCACGACGCGATGTTCGTCGAGCCCAGCCCGGCGCCGGTGAAATACGCGGTTTCGCTGCTCGGGCTTTGCAGCGACGAAGTCCGCCTGCCGTTGGTGGCCGCGAGCGAGGCAGCCCGCGCCAAAGTCAAAGCGGCGATGGACGCGGTAGGGCTGCTCAAGGCATAAGCGCAGGCTTCATCCTTCGACAGGCTCAGGATGAGGCCCTCATGTTGAGCTTGTCGAAACATGAGGGCCGTCATGGCCAAGAAAAAAGATGACGACCGCAAGATCGTCGCCGACAACCGCAAGGCGCGCTTCTCCTATGCCATCGAGTCCTCGCTCGAAGCCGGCATCGCGCTGATGGGCTCGGAAGTGAAATCGCTGCGCGCCGGCAAGGCGAGCATCGGCGACAGCTATGCGCAGGCCAAGGACGGCGAGATTTTCCTGATCAACGCCCATATCCCCGAATACGCCAAGGCGGCGCGCTTCGGCCACGAGCCGAAGAGGGTGCGTAAGCTGTTAGTGAAGAAGGCGGAAGTGCGCAAGCTGTCCGCCGCCATCCAGCGCGAAGGAATGACCCTAGTGCCGCTGCGCCTTTATTTCACGCCGAAGGGGATCGCCAAGGTCGAGCTGGGTATCGCCAAGGGCAAGAAGCTCCACGACAAGCGCGAAACCGAAAAGCAGCGCGACTGGCAGCGCGACAAGGCCCGGCTGATGCGGAATAGGGGCAAAGGCGAATAGCGAGTAGGGAATAGCGAATAGGGAAGCACCATTCGCTACTCGCTATTCGCTTGTGGCAGAATTTGCTCATGAGTGACGAAAAATCTACCAAGCTCGTCCGTTCCAAAGAGGCATGGGCGAAGGACAAGCGTCTGATCACCGGCCGGCCTGACGCGGGGCATGTCAATCGTTTGCCGCCGGGTCAGCGCGAGGTGAAGAACTGGCCGGTGCTCGATCTCGGCGCCCATCCACAGGTGCAGCCCGACAATTGGCGGCTGCGCGTCACCGGCCTCGTCGAAAATCCGTTGGTGTGGACGCTCGCCGAATTTCACGCCCTGCCACAGGAGGATTTCACGAGCGACATCCACTGCGTCACGCAATGGAGCCGCTACGACAATCATTGGCGCGGCGTCGCTTCCAAGATCATCCTCGACCTCGTCAAGCCCAAGCCCGAGGCACGGCATGTGGTCTTCCACGCTTATGACGGTTACACCACGAACGTAAAGCTCTCCGTCTTCGCCGAGGCCAATGTGCTGCTCGCCCATTCCTGGGAAGGCCAGCTCATTCCGCGCGAGCATGGCGGTCCGGTGCGCGTGGTGGTGCCCGACTGGTATTTCTGGAAGAGCGCCAAATGGATCAACCGGATCGATTTTGTCGCGAACGATCAGCCGGGCTTCTGGGAAGTTCGCGGCTATCACAATGAAGGCGACCCGTGGAAAGAGGAGCGCTATTCCTAAATCGATAAGATATTTCACGTATTTTCCGCGTGGTTTCTCCCGGCTAAACCGTCTGTCTGCTTACTGGGAGACGCCTCATGTACAAGGACTGGCCCCATATCGCGGCCGAATTGACTGGCTTGGTCAAACAATTGCGCCTGGGCACCCCCGACGTGATGAAGAGTTTTGCAATGCTGGCCCAGGCGGCGACGGCGCCGAAAGCGCTCGACACCAAAACCAAGGAACTCATCGCGCTCGGCATCGCGGTCGCGGTGCGCTGCGATCCCTGCATCGCTTTTCACGCCGAAAGCGCGCGCAAGCACGGCGCCACGCGCGACGAGGTGATGGAGACGGTGGCGACCGCCATCTATATGGGCGCCGGGCCGTCGGTGATGTACGCGGCGCAGGCGGTGGAAGCCTACGACCAGTTCTTCGAGAAGGCCTCGGCCACGTAGTCGGAGCGCGAAGAACGCGAAGTGCGGTCGAGCTATCGGCCGCATCTGTTACGCATGTCAAAGAGGTTGTCCATTTTTTTCGCGATGGCTTGCTGCACATATTCCTTGCGTTCGGCGAAACTCCGCAAGTGGCCGCTTCTGGATAGAATGGAATTGCAAGTGGGGCAGCTCAAAACCAGATTGCCCTCCAGGTCGCTGCCCCCTTCGCTTACCGCGACGATGTGGTCCACCGTGGCCGATCCAAAAGTTGAATAGCTTGCGAGCAGATCGGTTCCGCAATACCGGCATATACCGCTGTCGCGTTCGCAGATCGCATTCCAAGTCTTTATCGTAACACGCATGACAAACCCTTTATGGTTGAGGCATCGCCACGAGTTTGGCCTGTTTCACCACCGCATCGAACATCGCTTCGGTCAGCACGCCCGTGTTGGTGTTATAGCGCGAGCAGTGATAGCTCGAGACAAGCGTCAGTTCTCCGATCTCGTATTGCAATCCGTGCTTGAACGGATGCGCCGATTTCTTGGCGCCGAGCGCATCGCACACGCTGTCGTGGGCGATCTTGCCGAGCGCCAGGATCGCCCGCAGCCGCGCCATCGCCGCGATCGCCGCGACCAGGAAGCGCCGGCAGGTCTTGATCTCGGCCGGCGTCGGCTTGTTCTCCGGCGGCACGCAGCGCACGGCGTTGGTTACCGCGCAATCGATCAGCTCCAGGCCGTCGTCGGCGCGCTCGTCATAGATGCCGCGCGCCAGCCCGTGCTTCAATAGCGTCGCGAACAACAGATCGCCAGCCCAGTCGCCGGTGAAGGGCCGGCCGGTGCGATTGGCGCCGTGCCGCCCGGGCGCCAGTCCCACGATCAACAGCCGCGGCTCGGTCGCGCCGAAGCTCGGCACCGGCGCGTTGAAGAAGTCCGGATAAGCTTCCTTATTCGCCGCGCGGAATTGGGCCAAGCGCGGACACAGCGGGCAATCGCGCGCCGGTTCGAGCGCGGCCAAGCGCTACTGCACCGGCGGCGGTTCGCTCAAATGATTGTTCTGCGAGCGCGGGCCGCCCTCGCGCATGATCATCGGCTTCAATTCCTCGAGCTCGATGAAATTGTCGGCCTGCCGGCGCAGATCGTCCGAGACCATGGGCGGCTGGGTGCGGATGGTGGAGACCACGCTGACGCGCCGGCCTTTTCGCTGCGCCGCTTCCACCAGGCGGCGGAAGTCGCCGTCGCCCGAGAAGATGACGATATGGTCGACCTGGTCGGCCAACTCCATCACGTCGATGGCGAGCTCGATGTCCATGTTGCCCTTGACCCGGCGCCGGCCCTGGCTGTCGGTGAATTCCTTGAGCGGCTTGGTCACCACCGCGAAGCCGTTGTAGTCGAGCCAGTCGACCAAGGGACGCAGCGGCGAGAATTCCTGATCCTCGGCGACCGCCGTATAGTAAAAGGCGCGCACCAGCACGCCCTTGCGCGCGAACAGTTCGAGCAGGCGCTTATAGTCGATGTCGAATTGCAGGCCTTTGGCCGCGCCGTACAAATTCGCGCCGTCGATGAAAAGCGCCAACTTCTCTTGGGGATAGAACAGCATAATGACCTCCGTCAAAAACCAACGAGCGAACGGGCAATACCCCCGTGGCCCAGGCCTCCTTCTACCCATTCATGGCGCGTGCGCAAGTAGGTTGTGATCCCATGATCGTGATCGCGCTCGGTGCCAATCTTGACTCGCCGGTAGGGCCTCCGATCAAGACCCTGGCGGCGGCCATGGATATGTTACGTGTGAAGGGCATCGGGATTGTAGCAGTTTCGCGGTTTTATCGCACCCCGGCCTGGCCCGATCCCACCGATCCGCCGTTCGTCAACGCCGTGGCAACGCTGGCAACATCACTTTCGCCCAAGTCGTTGCTGGCTTTGCTGCATGGGATCGAGGCGGCCCATGGCCGCACACGCCACGCGAGAAACGCGCCGCGCATGCTCGATCTCGACCTCATCGATTACGACGGCCTCGTCGAGGAAGGTCCGCCGACGCTGCCCCATCCGCGGCTGGCCGAGCGCGCCTTCGTGCTCGTGCCGCTCGCCGAGATCGCGCCCGGCTGGCGCCATCCGGTGGCGGGGCGCGGCATCGACGAGCTTATCGCGGCGATACAATCCGACGCGGTGGCGGCAGTAAGACCAATCTCCGCTTGAACGGCAAAAACGATCGACGCAAGCCCGGCCGCGCGCCGGCCGATTCGCAGCACGGATTTCAACCCACGACCCGCGACGCGATTGCCGCACCCTCACTAACGCGTGGAACGGCCACGCAAAAGCGGCCGTCTTTATTCCGCCGCGGCCGAATCATACCTATAGCGCAAAGCAACGAAGGAGAGGTCCATGTTCTTTTTGGTTTTCGTGATCGTCGTTGCGTTCGTCCTCGTCACAGGGTTTCGCGTCGCACAGCAATATGAGCGCGCGCTGGTCTTCCGTTTCGGCCGCTACGTCGACACGCGCGGGCCGGGCCTGTTCTGGATCATTCCGCTCGGCGTCGACCGCGCGGTGAAAATCGACATGCGCGTCTTCACCGACGGCGTGGAGCAGCAGGAAGCGATGTCGCGCGACAACGTCCCGGTCCAGGCCAACGCCGTGATCTGGTATCGCATCGTCAAGCCGGACCTCGCCTATATCGAAGTGCAGAACGTGCGCAACGCCGTCATCCAGGTGGCGCTGACCACGCTGCGCAACGTCATCGGCCAGCATTCGCTCGACGACGTACTCAAGGAGCGCGAGAAACTGGGGCTCCTGATCAAGGAACGCGTCGATCAGGTGACCGAAGCCTGGGGTGTGGAAGTCCAAAACGTCGAGATGAAGAACGTGGAGATTCCCGCCACCATGCAGCGCGCCATGGCGCAAGAGGCGGAAGCGCTGCGCGAGAAGCGCGCGCGCATCATCAAGGCCGAAGCCGAGTTCGAGGCGGCGATGAAGCTGCGCGAGGCCGCCGACGAAATCATGAAAACACCCGCCTCACTGGAACTGCGCCGCATGCAGATGCTGACCGAGATCGGCGCCGAGCAGAACACCATGACGGTCGTCATGATGCCGAGCGAATTCGTCGAGGCGGCGCGGGCGCTCGGCAAGCGTAAGGACTGACGCCCGCGCCGGCAGAACGGCCTCTTATCCCGGCGGTAAGGGCTGCGGGTTGAGATGGTGCGTGTTGTCGTTCTGCTTGAGCTGGATGCTGTCCTGCTTGATCTGGTTGCTGTTCTGCTTGTGCTGCATGCTGTCGTACTTGATCTGGTGGCTTTCGCCTTTGATCTGCGTGCTGTCTAATTTGAGTTGGTTGCTGTTCTGTTTGTGCTGCATGCTATCGAGCTTGATCTGGTGGGTCTCGCCCTTGATCTGAGTACTGGTGCCTTGGTTGTTTTGATCCGCGGCCAGCGCCGGCACCATGCCGACTGAAAGGCTCAGCACCGAAACCGCCGCAAGCAGTTTGCTACGGCTTATCGCCTGATGTCCCATGTTCGTCTCCTGTCTGCGTCAACAGCCGGTAGAGGATACGCATATGCAGTTCCCCCCGCTGTTCGAAGTCCTGCGGCTCCGGCTCGCCCCTATGGGCACAGTATGCTTCTATCGCCAAGTCCATGTCGAGCAAGTCGTCCGGCACGTCGTGGATGAGCGCGTGTTCGCCTTCCAAAGCTGCCGTTGCGTCGCGCACCCATTGGGCATAACCGTCGGCCGCCGCGATGAACGGCAGCGCGCCCTGGTTGTCGAGATAGGCCGCGATTGTGCCGTTCTTACTGTATTCGCCCTCGGTTTGCGGGTGGGGCGTCACCTGCACCCACTCCTCCGTGCCGTCCCAAAGCGCGCGGCGCCCCAAGGGATAAAGCCGGCAGACCAGCGGCCTATCGGGATGCACGCCGCAGCCTTGCGGGCCGAGGAAGATGCAGGCGCCGTCGTCCCGTTGCCTGAGATAATTGCCTTGGCCGTCCTCGGTGCATTCGGCGCGGAACTGCGCCCCCGACCGTCCGGTCCGGCGCGCGAGCCGCGCGATCTCGTAGGGGTTGATCTGAATCCGCTTGTGATAACAGCAGCGCGAGCAGGCCCGGCAGACATAGCCGAAAGCCTCTTTGCGCGCCGCTTCGTGCTGGTCCATCGCGTCCACGCCTTGCCGTCCGCGGCGCCAGTATTTCAGAAACCACGGTTTGCGCAAACGGGCCGACGAGCACGAAATCTGCGGTTTCTTCCAGGCCGCGTTCGCGATAGCTTGCACGGGCCGCAAAGGAACCGACGCATGGTCAACGCCTATTTGCCTTATATCCTGCCGCTTTTCATCGTCGTCATGATCGGCTTGCGCATGGCCCGTTCGATGCGCGGCCGCCCGATCAATCCCTCTTATCTTTGGATTCGCCCGGCGATCTTCGCTTTGCTCTTGGTTCCCCTGCTGGCGTTTTCCTTGCGGCCGGAGCCGCTGGAGTTTGCCGCTTTGGCCTTGGCTCTCGCGCTCGGCGCCGGCGCGGGCTACCTGTTGTCGCGCCATCAGCAATTGTCGCTCGAGAACGGCAAGATCATCAGCAAGACCTCGCCGGTCGGCGTCATCCTGTTCGTCGTGCTGTACGCGGCGCGCTTCGTTTTCCGAATGCAGACGGTCTCGGGCCAGGCGCCCGGCAAGCTGACGGCCCACGGCGCGCAGATTTCCTTCTATTCCAACCTGGCGTTTGCGTTCCTCATTGCGCTGATCGCGGCCCAGGCGTGGGAAATCTGGCGCCGGTCCAAGCCGCTGATGGCGCAAAAGGCCGCTTTGGCCGACAAGCCGGCGCCCGAACCGGCCGCCGATTGAGCTTGCCCCGTCCGCGCGTTTCCTATAGGTTCCCGCGCCTTCCGACACCCCCAAGGACTACCCATGGCCCGCGTCACTGTCGAAGATTGCGTCGACAAGATTCCCAACCGCTTCGATCTGGTGCTGTCCGCGGCGTTCCGCGCCCGCCAGCTGTCCGGCGGCGCCGAGCCGCTGGTGGATCGCGACCGCGACAAGAACCCGGTGGTGGCGCTGCGCGAGATCGCGGCCAAGGAGCTGAAGCCGGAAGACCTCAAGGAAGACGAGATCAAATCTCTGCAGAAGCATGCCGAGGTCGACGAGCCGGAAGAGGTGCGTCCGGAGACCGACGACGGCCGCGAGGACCCGCAATTCCGCCAGGTCACCGAAGAAGAGCTCCTGCGCGCCCTCACCAGCGAGGCCCAGCGCCGCGCCGAGCCGCAGCCGGAGCCCGAGGCCGATTACGAAGAGTGAGGAGCGGTTCGCCATAGGGCGAACGAAATGGTCCGGTGGACCATTTCGAGCGACGAACGCCCTGAGCGAAAGCGAAGGGCCGGGCAGGTTTCCACGCCAGAATTGCAAAGGCCGGGGGGTTGTCCCGGCCTTTTGCTTAGGCGGCGCAATAGCCCGCGCAAAATCCGCGGAATTGCTTATATAATGCTCGGTCTATGATTGTTCGAGCGACCCCGGCCGGAAAAGACGGTGCGGCGCAAGCTTCTGCCTTGCCCGCGAGCGCCCCGGTATTGGCCGCCGCCAAGCCGCGCAGCCGGCGCAAGCTGATGCGCCAGACCGAGCTCGTCGAGCGCGTCAAGGCCTACGATCCGGATGCGGACGAAGCGCTGCTCAACAAGGCCTATGTCTACGCCATGAAGGCGCACGGCAAGCAGTTCCGCGCCTCGGGCGATCCTTATTTCGCCCATCCGCTCGAAGTTGCGGCGATCCTCACCGACTTGAAGCTCGACGAGGCCACCATCGCCACCGCCCTCTTGCACGACACCATCGAGGACACGCTCGCCACCTACGACGACATCAAGGTAAATTTCGGCGATGAGATCGCCAGCCTGGTCGACGGTGTGACCAAGCTGTCGAACCTGGAGCTGTTCTCCGAGCGCACCAAGCAGGCCGAGAATTTCCGCAAGCTGATGCTGGCGATGTCGAACGACATCCGCGTGCTCCTGGTCAAGCTCGCCGACCGGCTGCACAACATGCGCACGCTCACCTTCATCCCGAACCCGGAGAAGCGCAAGCGCATCGCCCAGGAGACGGTGGACATCTACGCCTCGCTGGCCGGGCGCATCGGCATGCAGGGCATCCGCGAGGAATTGGAGGACCTGGCCTTCGCCGAGCTCAATCCCGAGGCGCGCAATTCCATCGTCACCCGGCTGGCGCGGCTGCAGGACAAGAGCGTGGACCGCGTCGGGCGCATCGCCGACCAGATCAAGCGCCGCCTCGCCGAGCACGGCATCGACGCGTACGTCTACGGCCGCGCCAAGCGGCCCTTCTCGATCTGGCGCAAGCTGCAGGACAAGCAGCTCAATTTCGAGCAGCTGTCGGACATTCTGGGCTTTCGCATCATCGTGCGCTCGGAAGAGGATTGCTATCGCGCGCTCGGCGTCATGCACGTCAATTGGCAGACCGTGCCGGGCCGCTTCAAGGATTTCATCTCCACGCCCAAGCCGAACGGCTACCGCTCGATCCACACCACCGTCATCGGGCCCGAGAAGCAGCGCGTCGAGGTGCAGATCCGCACCCAGGAGATGCACGACATCGCCGAGCGCGGCGTGGCGGCGCATTGGCGCTATCGCGAGGGCGTCGGCGCCCAGGCCGATGAGATTGGCGCCTATGAATGGCTGCGCGAGATGGTGGAGCTGCTCGAACGCGGCGACACGGCGGAGGATTTCCTCGAGCATTCCCGCCTCAATCTCTATCAGGATCAGGTGTTCTGCTTCACGCCCAAGGGCGATCTGATCTCGCTGCCGCGCGGCGCCACGCCGATCGATTTCGCCTATCAGGTCCACACCGATCTCGGCCATCACACGGTGGGCGCCAAGGTCAACGGCGTGCAGGTGCCGCTGCATACCCCGCTGCACAACGGCGATCAGGTCGAGATCATCCGCACCGACGAGCAGACGCCGTCGCCTTTGTGGGAGCAGTTCGTCGTCACCGGCCGGGCGCGGGCCGAAATCCGCCGTTACCTGCGCCATGCCCAGCGTGACGAGCACGCTCGCTTCGGGCGCAAGATCCTGGCAAAGGTGTTCGCCGACGAAGGCTTCGATCTGACCGACAAGGCGGTGGAGGGCGTCGCCAAGAAGCTGCGGTTCGGCAAGAACGAGGAGGTGTTCGCGGAAGTGGGCCGCGGCGGCCTGCGCGGCCACGAAGTCCTGGAGGCGGTCTATCCCGAGCTCAAGCGCGATCCCCAGCGCCGCCGCCAGGCCGCGCTCGCCGAACCGTCGGGCAAGCCCAAGCCGATCTCGATCCGCGGCTTGAAAGAGGGCATCGCTTATAAGCTCGGCCAATGCTGCCATCCCTTGCCGGGCGACCGCATCGTCGGGCTGATGGTGCCGGGCGAGGGCGCGGTGATCCACACCATCGACTGCGCCGAGCTGGAGAAGGCGCAATCGAGCATGGACGACTGGCTCGACGTCGCCTGGGGCACGCATGCGGCGGACCAAGGTCCGTCGGTGGCGCGCATCGCGGTGCGGGTGAAGAACGCGCCGGGCTCGCTGGGCGGCGTGATGACGGTGATCGGCAACAACGGCGCCAACATCTTCAATATGAAGGTGACGGCGCGCAATCCGCTCTATTTCGAGTTCCTGGTGGACGTCGAAGTGCGCGACGCGGCGCATCTTCTGAATATCCTGGGCGCGCTGCGCGTGGCTGCTTCCGTCGAGCATGTCGACCGCGTCCGTGAAGCGGAGGAAGGCTCTCACCCTTCGACAAGCTCAGGGTGAGGGTCTAAAGAATCCTCATGCTGAGCTTGTCGAAGCATGAGGGCGAGGATCACATGACTCCCGACCAAGTTCTCCGCGAATTCGAGAAGGCCGGCGCGCTGCTCAAGGGCCACTTCATTCTTTCGAGCGGGCTGCATTCCGACACCTTTCTGCAAAAGGCGCTGGTGTTCCAGGACGCGCGCCGCACCGCCAAGCTGTGCAAGGCGCTGGCCGCCAAAGTGCGCGCGAGCGTGAAGGCGCGCTTCACCGCCATCGTCTCGCCGGCGGTGGGCGGCATCGTGCCCGGCTACGAGATGGGCCGGCAGTTGGGCCTGCCCGCCATGTACGTCGAGCGCCAGGACGGCGTGTTCCAATTGCGCCGGGGATTCGCGCTGGAAAAGAACCAGCCGGTGCTGATGGTCGAAGACATCGTGACCACGGGCCTGTCCTCGCGCGAATGCCTGGAGGCGATCCGCGCCGCGGGCGGCAAGCCGGTGGCCGCGGCCTGCCTCATCGATCGCTCCGGCGGCAGGGCGAAGGTCGGCGTCAAACTTGTCGCACTAGCGACGCTCAAGGTTCCCACCTGGGAGCCGGACAAACTCCCGCTGCATCTGCAAGGCACGCCGGCCGTGAAACCGGGCAGCAGGGGTCTGGTATAAGGGACTTTCAGAAGGGGCTTATCCAAATTTTCAGAACTTGCCGTACTATGTGGCCATGAACATGCTTCGTCTCGGCGTCAACATCGACCACGTCGCCACCGTGCGCCAGGCGCGCGGCGGGGCGTTCCCCGATCCGGTGCGCGCCGCGCAGCTGGCGGCGGAGGCCGGCGCGGACGGCATCACCGCGCATCTGCGCGAGGATCGCCGCCACATATCCGACAGCGACATCGCGCGGCTGCGCCTCGCGCTCGACATCCCGCTCAATCTCGAAATGGCCGCGACCCAAGAGATGCTGGCCGTCGCGCTCAAGCATCTGCCGCACGCCGCTTGCATCGTTCCCGAGAACCGCCAGGAGCGCACCACCGAAGGGGGTATCGACGCGGCGGGGCAGTTCGAGCGCTTGCAGCCCATCGTGCGCGCGCTCGGCGCTGCGGGCATCCGCGTCTCGATGTTCATCGAGCCGGACAAGCGCCAGCTCGAAGCCTCAAAGGCGCTCGGCGCGCCGGTAGTGGAGCTTCACACCGGCGCCTACAGCGAAGCAGCCGGCGTTGAGTGCGAACGGCTGCTGGAAAAGGTGCGCGAGGGCGCGCGTTACGGCGCCTCGCTCGGCCTCGAAATCCACGCCGGCCACGGGCTGACCTATGACAATGTGAAGCCCATCGCGGCGATTCCGCAGATTCGCGAACTCAACATCGGCCATTTTCTGATCGGCGAGGCGATCTTCGTGGGCCTCAAGGAATCCATCCGCGGTATGCGCGCGCGCATGGACGAGGCGCGCACATGAACCAAATTCCTCATCCTGAGGAGCCGATCGCCTCGTCCTTCGAGACGCTCGCTTCGCTCGCCCTCAGGATGAGGCGATCGGCGTCTCGAAGGATGAGGGCCAAACCATGATCCTCGGCCTCGGCTCCGATCTCATCGACATCCGTCGCGTGGAGAAGTCCATCGAGCGTTTTGGCGAGCGCTTCCTCGAGCGCATCTTCACCGATGTCGAGCGCGCCAAGTCAGACCGGCGCGCCAATCGCGCGGCGAGTTACGCCAAGCGGTTCGCGGCGAAAGAGGCCTGTTCCAAGGCGCTCGGCACCGGCCTCAATCGCGGCGTCTATTGGCGCGACATGGGCGTCGTGAATCTTCCCGGCGGCAAGCCGACGATGCGGCTCACCGGCGGGGCGCTCGAGCGGCTGAAAGCCATCACGCCCGAAGGCCATGACGCCGTCATCGATCTCACCATCACCGACGATTTCCCCCTGGCGCAGGCCATCGTCATCATCTCAGCGGTGGCGAAGCGATGACAAAGATTCCCGAAACGCCGTCCGCCGGCGAAACTGCGCCGCAAGCCCCACGGCGCCTTGCCGCGCTGGCGCACGCACTTGCCCATTTTCTCGATTCCTTGCGCGCCGCCGCACTGGAGCTTAGCCAACTGCTCGTCATCGCCCTGGCCATGGCGCTCCTCGTGCGCGTGTTCGTGTTCCAGCCTTACGATATCCCCTCCGGCTCGATGGAAGGCACGCTCAGGATCGGCGATTACGTCTTCGTCGAGAAGTTCGCTTACGGCTACAGCCGGTTCTCGTTGCCGTTTGGCCATCTGCTGCCGTCTTTCGGACGCGTGTTCGCGGCCGAACCCAAGCGCGGTGACGTGGTGGTGTTCGCGCTGCCCTCCGCGCCGAGGACCGACTTCATCAAGCGGGTGATCGGACTGCCCGGCGACCGCGTGCAGATGATCGACGGCGTGCTCTACCTCAACGATCAGCCGGTGCCGAAAACGCCGGTCGCCGCCTTTATCGAGACCTGGCCTGATGGAAGCGTCCATCGCGTGGCGCAATATCGGGAGACGCTGCCGGGCGGGAAGTCCTATCTTGTGCTCGACCGATCGGCCGACGGGCCGGAAGACACCACCGAGGCCTTTACCGTCCCGCCGGGCCACTACTTCATGCTGGGCGACAACCGCGACGATTCGGACGACAGCCGCGGCATAGTGGGCTACGTTCCGTCGGAAAACTTGATCGGCAAAGCGCAATTCACGATTCTCTCGGTCGATGACGAAAAATCCTCGTGGTGGAAATTCTGGGCCTGGCCGCGCGTCTTCCGCGCCGGGCGGTTCTTCGCCCGCATTGACTGAGCTGGAAGCGCGCCTGGGTCACGCTTTCGCCGATCCGACGTTGTTGCGCCGCGCCCTCACCCATGCGAGCGCCAATTCGCAAGGCTCCAACGAGCGGCTGGAGTTCCTGGGCGATCGCGTGCTCGGTCTGATCGCGGCGGAGAAGCTGCACGCGCTTTATCCCGACGACAGCGAGGGCGCTCTGGCGCTCAAGTTCAACGCCCTGGCGCGGCGCGAGGCGTGCTCCAAGGCGGCGGAAGCGGCGGGGCTGGCCGATCACATCATTCTGGCGAGCGCCGAAGCGGGCAGCGGCGGGCGGCGCAAAACGGCGATCCTGGCGGGTGCTTGCGAGGCGGTGATCGCCGCGCTCTATCTCGACGGCGGGCTTGCGGCCGCGCGGGCCTTCGTCGAGCGCTATTGGACCGAGGCGTTCGCCGCGCTCAACGCCGACATGCGCGATCCGAAAACCGTGCTGCAGGAATGGGCGCAATCGCGCAAGCAGGCGCCGGTCTATCGCTTGGTCGGCCGCGAAGGCCCCGATCACGCGCCGCGCTTCGACGTCGAAGCGCGCGTCGGCGAGGAAGCGGCCCTGGGCAGCGGCGGCTCCAAGCGCGAAGCCGAGCAAGACGCCGCGCGGCGCCTGCTCGCGAAACTGGGAGTGCGGCCGTGACGCGCTGCGGTTTTGTCGCCGTGATCGGCGCGCCCAATGCGGGCAAATCCACGCTGGTCAATGCGCTGGTGGGATCGAAGGTCGCCATCGTCAGCCCGAAAGTGCAGACCACGCGCATGAATGTCCGCGGTGTGGCGATGCGCGGCGAGGCGCAGATCGTGTTGGTCGACACGCCCGGCATCTTCAAGCCGCGACGGCGGCTCGACCGCGCCATGGTCGGCGCGGCGTGGGCGGGCGCCGGCGATGCGGACGCCATCGTGCTCGTCGCCGACGCCGCCGATCTCGCCGCGAACCCGCAAAGCCACGCCGCGCGCGATACCGATGCGATCGTTGAAGGCTTGAAGACGGCCGGCCGCAAAGCTGCGCTGGCGCTCAACAAGATCGACGCGATGAACCGCGCCGAGCTGTTGCCGTTGGCCGAAAGACTCGACGCTACGGGCGTTTTCGAAAACATCTTCATGATCTCGGCCGCGAAAGGCGACGGGCTCGACGATCTGGCGGAATGGTGCGCGCAGAAGCTGCCCGAAGGGCCGTGGCTTTATCCCGCCGATCAGGCCGCCGACATCCCCTCGCGCCTCTTGGCCGCCGAAATCACGCGCGAAAAAATCTATCTGCGCCTGCACGACGAACTGCCTTACGCCACCGCGGTCGAGACCGACAAATGGGAAGAGCGCAAGGACGGCTCGGTCAAGATCGATCAGACCATCTATGTCCAGCGCAAAGGGCAAAAGGCCATCGCGCTCGGCAAGGGCGGGGCGACGATCAAGACCATCGGCGAACTCGCGCGCAAGGAGATGGAGGCGATCTTCGGCCGTCGCGTGCATCTCTTTCTTTTCGTCAAAGTGCGCGAGGATTGGGCCGAACGGCGCGAGCATTATCGCGAGATGGGATTGGAATTTCCTGAGGAATAGGATGCGTCACGCCCCCTCCGGTCGCTTCGCGACCACCTCCCCCGCAAAGCGGGGGAGGAAAGGTAGGCTAGCGTTTTCTTTCCTCCCCCGTTTACGGGGGAGGTGCCGAGCGAAGCGAGGCGGAGGGGGACATGGAATGGTCTGACTCCGCCATCGTTCTTTCCGTGCGCGCGCATGGCGAGACCAGCGCCATCGTCGAGACGCTGACCCGCGCGCACGGCCGGCATCTGGGATTGGTGCGCGGTGGCGCGTCGCGGCGCGCCAAACCGCTGCTGCAGCCCGGCAACACGTTGCACGTGCACTGGCGCGCGCGCCTGTCGGAGCATCTGGGAAGCTTCACGGCCGAGCTTGAAACCGCGCGGGCCGGCGAATTGATGGAGCGGCGCGCGGCGCTTTGCGGCCTCAACGCTTTCACCGCCGTGGCAAGCGCCGTGCTGCCGGAGCGCGAACCGCACGCGCCGGTGTTCGAGGCGGCGCAAATCCTGCTCGATGCCATGATGGAAAACGGTCTAGCGCATTGGGGACCGCTGTACGTGCGCTGGGAAGCTGGCATGCTGGAAGCGCTTGGCTTCGGCCTCGACCTCTCGCATTGCGCGGCGACCGGCGCTGTGGACGATCTCGCTTACGTCTCGCCGAAATCCGGCCGCGCGGTGTCCGCCGAGGCCGGCGCGCCTTACGCGTCGCGGTTGTTCGCGTTGCCGGCGTTTTTGCTTGGCTCGCAGAACGAAGTCGCGCCTGCCGATATCGCATCCGGCCTGGCGCTGACCGGGCATTTCCTGCTGGAGCGCGTGTTGCACCCGCAAGGCCGCGACATGCCGGCCGCGCGCTTGCGCCTCGATGCCTTGGTGCGCGAATCGGATAAACCCGCGCCATGAACGCCCCCGTCAAAGACGACATCCGCCCCGAACCGCTGAAAGACGCGCTGGCCGAGCGTTATCTGGCTTACGCGTTGTCGACCATCACGCAGCGCGCGCTACCCGATGCGCGCGACGGCCTCAAGCCGGTCCATCGCCGCATCTTGTTCGGCATGCGACGGCTCGGCCTGGCGCCGAATTCCGCGCCGAAGAAATCGGCGAAGGTCGTCGGCGACGTGATGGGCTCGTTCCATCCGCACGGCGATCAGGCGATCTACGACGCGCTGGTGCGCCTGGCCCAGGATTTCGCCGCGCGTTATCCGCTGGTCGAGGGCCAAGGCAATTTCGGCAATGTCGACGGCGACAATCCCGCCGCGATGCGCTACACCGAAAGCAAGCTGACCGAGATCGCCGAGGCGCTGCTCGATGGTCTTGACGAGGACGCCGTCGATTTCCGGCCCACCTATGACGGCGGTGAGCAAGAGCCGTCGGTCTTGCCTTCGGCGTTTCCCAATCTGCTTGCCAACGGCGCCAACGGCATTGCGGTGGGCATGGCGACCTCGATCCCGCCGCATAATCTCGGCGAGTTGTGCCAGGCCGTCATCGCGCTGATCGAGAACCCCAACACGCGCGACGCCACACTGCTCAAGTACATTAAAGGGCCGGATTTTCCGACCGGCGGCATCGTGGTGGACGGCGCCGAGACCATCGCCGAAGCCTATAAGACCGGCCGCGGCTCGTTTCGCGTACGGGCGCACTGGAAGAAAGAAGAGGGCGTGCGGGGGATGTATCAGATCGTCGTCGATCAGATCCCGTATCAGGTGCAGAAGGCCAAGCTGATCGAGCGCATCGCCGAGCTGATCGAGCAGAAGAAAGTGCCGCTGCTCGACGACGTGCACGACGAAAGCGCCGACGACATCCGCATCGTACTGACGCCCAAATCGCGCGTGGTCGAGCCGGAACTCTTGATGGAGCAATTGTTCCGCCAGACGGACCTCGAATCCCGCTTCGCGCTCAACATGAACGTGCTGGACAAGGGGCTGGTGCCGCGCGTGATGAGCCTGAAGGAGGCGCTGCTCGCCTTCGTCGATCACCGTCGCGAAGTGCTCGACCGCCGCACCCGCCATCGCCTGGAAAAAATCGCCGCGCGGCTGGAGGTGTTGGAAGGCTATCTCGCCGTCTATCTGAACCTCGACAAGGTGATCAAGATCATCCGCACGGAGGACGAGCCCAAGCCGGTGCTGATCAAGGCGTTCAAGCTCACCGACAACCAGGCCGAGGCCATTCTCAACATGCGGCTGCGTTCTTTGCGCAAGCTGGAAGAGATGGAAATCCGCACCGAACATGGTGCGTTGACGAAAGAGCAAAAGGATTTGAAAAAGCTGCTCGGCTCCGAGGCGCTGAAATCCGCGCGCCTGATCGCCGAGATGAAAGAGATCGACGCCAAATTCGGCGGCAAGACCGCGCTCGGCAAGCGCCGCACCCAATTCGCCTCGGCGCCCGCCATCGCCGAAGAAGCCGCGGCGCTGGAGAATTTCGTCGAGCGCGAGCCGATCACCGTGGTCTGTTCGGAAAAAGGTTGGTTGCGCGCCTTCAAGGGCCATCAGGAACCGTCCGACGCGATCAAATATCGCGAAGGCGACCGCGGCCGGTTCTGGATTCACGCCGAGACCATCGACAAACTTATGCTGTTCTCGACCGACGGGCGCTTTTTCACCCTCGATTGCGCGAAGCTTCCCGGCGGGCGCGGCAACGGCGAGGCGATTCGCGCCTTCATCGATCTGCCGCCGGAGGCCGATCTCGTCGCCATGTTCGCGCATAAGCCTGGGCGCAAGCTGCTGCTTGCGGCGACCTCCGGCCATGGTTTTGTCACGAATGAAGACGACGCGCTGGCGATGACCAAGGCGGGCAAGCGGGTGATGACGGTCAAACCGCCGCGCGAAGCGGTCGCGTGTGGCTTTGTCGAAGGCGACAGCGTCGCGGTGATCGGCGAGAACCGCAAGCTGCTGATCTTTCCCTTGTCCGAAGTGCCGGAACTGGCGCGCGGGCAGGGCGTCTATCTGCAGAGATATAAGGACGGCAGCCTGCTCGACATCTGCAGCTTTGTCTGGAAGGAAGGGTTGCGCGACGGCAACAACCGCAATTTTTCGTCCGACGAGTTGAAGGACTGGAAAGGCTCGCGCGCCCAGGCCGGCCGGCTTGCCCCGCGCGGCTTTGCCAAATCGGGCAAGTTCGCTTGAGCGACCCGGCCGGAAACGTATAAAACTGCAAGGCGATGGGGAGTTTGCGGGAACTGGCCGGCGCCACGGCGCTGCTTCTTTGCGCCATGACCTTGGCGGTCGTGTTGGCGGGGCCGCGCGTGCATTTCATCGGCCTGCCTGAGCGGACCACGAACGTCGCCGCCAAGTCATCGATCCGCAAAGTCGCCGTCCTGCCCAAGCGGGCATCGCCGTCGGCTCCAGCCATAGCTGCCGCGGTGCCGTCGCATCTGCCCGAACATGTGGTCGTGGCGGCCGCTTTGCCGCCCGTGACCCTGACCGTCGATTCCGCGCTCGCCGGCACAGAGCCGGGCGCGGTCGCGGCGCATGTCATCGCCAGAGTGCCGCCCGCACTGGCGCCGTATTTCGACGTCTACCTTTATGTCAGCAAAGCCGCAGCCGGGGCTTGGGCGCAGCATCTGTTCTATTTCAAAAAGACTGGCACAAAGCTCAGCTTCGTCGAGAGCTTTCCGGTTTCCACCGGGCGTGAAGAGGATGAGCAGTACTTCACGTCGACGCCGATGGGCCTGTTCCAGCTTGACCCCGAGCGCTTCATGCCGGTGGCCTATTCGGCGAAATGGGACGATGCCGAAATGCCTTGGGCGATGTTCTTGAATTATTCCTATCGTACCCAGATGACCGGCGTGGCGCTGCATGCCGCCGTCGGCGCGCGCGAAGTGTCCGAGCTCGGCCAGCGGGCCTCGGGCGGCTGCGTGCGCCTACCGCTCGACAAGGCGGACGAGCTGTTCCACCGCTTTGAGGCGGAAGAGAAAGGCTTGGTGCCGGTTTTCGCCTTCGATGAATCGCGCGGTACCACCAATGTTGACGGCATCGTGGTGCCCAGGGGCGGCGGGCGCGTGCTTTTGACCGAGGGGGTGCGCGTCCTGGTGGTGGTCGAGGACGACCCGGGTCCGGCGCAATCTTCCTGATTCGTCACCGCCATTTTTCGGTCATGTGTTAACTGCATGCTGTCCTCAAACGAGACAAAAGGGCGGCAATTGGCTATCGTTGGGTGATGCGCGCAAGAACGTCCACCATCGGTCTTAGGGCCTTGAGCCTCGTCTATCTGGCGAGCGCGTCGGCTTATGGCGTGGCGATCGCTCTGCAATCGGATTCGCCTTGGGCCGTCGGCGTGCGCAGCGCCTATAACGATGCGGAGCCGGTCGTCCGCGCCTGGAGCCAAACGGCCGCCCAGACGGCCAAGCCCGCCGTCGATTGGGCGGTGCGCGAAGACAAGGCGTTCTTCGCCTGGTACGATCCGTCTCGTCGCTTGGCGCACAAGACCTATCCGGCGCCTCGGCCGCAAATCGTTCGCGAAGCGCCGCCGGTTTTGCGCCCGGCCATCATTCCGGCACCGCCGCCTGCCGTAGCGCCGCCGGCGGCCGTCGCGACCGCGAACCCGCCAGCCAAGCGCCCGCTGGAGCTTGCCGAACAGACGCCTGCACCACCGTCTACGCTGGCGCCCGTGCCCGATGCCAGTCCGCCGAGCCCGGCCGAACTCGACCGCGTGCTCACCCATCTCAAGGTCAGCCTGACGCGCGAGCTCTACGACAATTTCAACCTCTTTCTCTACATCAGCAAAGCCGACACCGGCCCTTGGGCGCAGCGCATGTACGTCTTCCAGAAACAGACGGACGGCAATCTCAAGCTGCTCTACGAATGGCCGGTCTCCACCGGCCGCGAGCTGATCGAAATGGCGCCCGACGGCAGGCAAGAGACGAGCTTCACGCCGCAGGGCTATTACGAAATCGATCCGGATCGCATGTACCGGCACTATTATTCGATGCAGTGGGACCAGCCCATGCCTTACGCCATGTTCTTCAATTGGGAGAAGGACGGCTATCAAACGGGGCTCGCCATCCACGGTGCCGACGCCGCGGACTTAGCCTTGCTCGGCAAGCGCTCGAGCGCGGGTTGCGTAAGGCTCAACCCGCAGAACGCGGCGTTGCTGTTCCATCTGATCCGCGCCGATTACAAAGGCCTGGCGCCGCGCTTCGCTTACGACCGGCGCACCGCGACCATGGGCAATGACGGCCTTCTGATGCACGACAAGGCCGGCAATCTCGAATACGCGGACGGCTACAAGGTCCTCGTGTTCATCGAGAACGAAGGCGGCGCCAATGTCGTGGCGGCGTTGTTTTGAAAGCGGATTGTGATCGAACGCATCCACCTACAAGATTGTCATCCCCGGCCGAGCGAACATTCCGAGCAAGAGCGAGGAATGTGAAGCGAGGGACCCAGGCGCCAGCAGTCGGAAACCAGATGCCAGAGAGGTATTCACTCCGACCCCAAACTCCCATAGGAGAATTCATGATTTCGGAATGGGATAAGAACAGCGCGGGCAACATACGACTAACGCCTCTTTTTTCGTTTGAGGTGGCGCCGTTGCTTGGGACCGGGATAGGGCTTCGATTAGAACTTGTACAGAATCGGGATCAACCTCAAAAAGATTTGGCCGTTGTTCAGTTGGGAATGACCGTCGAGCAAACAAAGAACTTGATAGAAGTTCTGCACCTTCAAATTGATGCCCTGCTTGCGGCTCGCCCTTTGGGACCGACGAATTAGAGATAGCAACACCTCGTGCGATATAAGTTTCGCGCGTCGTGCGTCGTCGCATTGAATTTTCACCGGGTCGAGGTTGCCGCCTCCGGCCCGGTTCGTTTTTCAGAATAACACAAAGGCCAATGTCGCCCAATGATTATTCGGGGCACGGATTTGTGCCGCCGCCAGTCACGGGAATATTGCCCACACAGTTGTTAATAGGCGGCGGGGGTGGCGCATAGGTCTTACCGAGATCAGAATCCGGCATTGGTGAAGGTGGTGGGGGCGGAGACGGAAGTTGGTATTGGGAAGGCTGCGGCCAATTGGATTCCGAAGGTGGCGGCGCAGAAGGCTGTTGGTAAAGGCGCCACCTTCTTGCCGCTTGTTCTGCCTGTATAGCGGCTGCTTGGTTTAGATCGGCCCAGCACGCCCTAGAAGCATAGAGCCGTGCTGCTGTTTCTTCTGGGGAAATGGTCGGATCGCGAACGGCTGCGATGTAGCGTTGATCCGCTGCCGAACATGCGGCCAATAACGCCTGGTTTGCGCGTTGTGCGGCCGCGTAGCCGTTATCTCCAATACATCCTTGGAGGCAAATTAAGGCGCCGACGACGGCCAAGACATGAGCAATTCTCATTTCTCATCCCCTCTCTGGCGATCAGGGAATATAGCAGACGGGCCGTCAGAGGGCTATTATTGCAACCATGAGCCGCAAGTCACCTGAATGTTTAGGGTCAGAATAAATACGCGCTGACCAACAGCATCTGCCCCTCGCACCACTGTCGCAGGGTCTTGAAAGTCGGCGAGCGGTCGCCATGTAAGAGGATGGCGAATGGCCGATCGCGGGAACCGGATTGAACCGCGGTTTGCGAAGGAGTGAGGTTCAATTGGGCAAGGAACGGGTCGGAAAATCGCGGCGGAAGGACGGGCATTGTCGAGGATGCTCAACGCGTTGCGAGCGAAAATCGCGATTTGAATTCGATTCTCACGCGGTGGGTCGAAGTGGGTTCAATCCCGCCTCAACTCGTACAACGCAATCGCCGCGGCATTCGACACATTGAGGCTTTCCATCGCTTTGTCGATCGGCACAGTGGCCGTCGCGTCGCAGCGCTCGCGCACCAAGCGGCGGATGCCGGAGCCTTCCGAGCCGAGTACGAGGGCCACGTCGCCAGTGCCTGCGGCATCTTTCAGCGGCGTGTCGCCGTCGCCAGCCAAGGCGATGCGCCAGAAGCCAAGTTTGCCGAGTTCCTCCAGCGCGCGCGCGATGTTCACCACGCTTGCCAACGGCACGATGTCGAGCGCGCCCGACGCTGCTTTGGCCAGCGCGCCCGATTCCGGCGGGGCATGGCGGTCTTGCGTCACCACGGCCGCGACGCCGAACGCCGCGGCGCTGCGCAGGATCGCGCCGACATTGTGCGGGTCGGAGATTTGATCAAGGACCAGAACGATGCGCCGCTGTCCGTCGCTAGCGGACGCGGAGAGTATGTCTTCCAAATCCCGGCCCGCCAAAGGCTCGCATTGCAGCGCCGCGCCTTGATGCACCGCCCCTTGAGGTAAAAGCCGCGCCACGGCTTCGGCGTCGGCAATCTCGTGGCGCAGGCGCCCGAGCAGCTTGGCGCCGATCTCTTCCGCCGCGCGGGCGGTCAACACGGCGCGCTTTACCTTGCGTCGGGGATTGGCCAGCGCCGCCCGGACGGCATGCAGGCCGTAAAGCCACAGGCCTGCGGCGGCTTTGGGGTGGTCTGGGCGGGCGTGGAACCGGCGGCGATCCTTCGCAGTCATGGGGGACTTATAGGCCTGCCAGGGCGCGGGGCAACGCCGGTTTTTCTTGCTTTAAGACCCTCTCCGGGCTAGCCTTTCCGGTGAGCCTTACGTGGGACCAAATTTCGGTGTTTCCCGCGAAAGTGTTCTATTGACACCCTTAAACATTTGACGAATAACCGCCGGTCCGCAGCGCGACTTCCGGAGGCAAGCATTAACGTTCTGACCCTGTAGGGCGGGCGAGGACCTTGCGCCGACCGGTGATCAGTATTAACCACTTGGAAACACAGGAAAATCGGTCAACCGGGGGAGTGTCCCGAGCGGCAAAGGGGGCGGACTGTAAATCCGCTGGCTAAGCCTTCGTTGGTTCGAGTCCAACCTCCCCCACCAGCCTTAGCCGCTGGCGCGGCTTCGGCTCGGCAAGCCTAGGAGGTCGTTGCAACGAAGGCTGCCGCGCCGTAGCCGAAAGCGAAGGCGGGCCGTCGAAGGGAAGTGGAAGGAACCTGGACCCGCGGGTGTAGCTCAATGGTAGAGCAACAGCCTTCCAAGCTGATGACGAGGGTTCGATTCCCTTCACCCGCTCCACCCTTCGCTGCTGCGCAGCTTCGGGTGGCAGGCCGTGAGGCCAGACAATGCGCAGCGAAGGGTGTCCCCCGAAGCCTTGGCGCAGGGGGACTGTCGAATAGGTAGAGAACACCCCGCGCGAGCGGTGAGACGAAGGACACGGCAATGGCGAAGGCAAGATTTGAGCGGACGAAGCCGCACTGCAACATTGGGACGATCGGGCATGTGGACCACGGTAAGACGACGCTGACGGCGGCGATCACCAAGGTATTGGCGGAGAAGGGTCAGGCGCAGTTTACGGCGTACGACCAGATCGACAAGGCGCCGGAAGAGAAGGCGCGCGGGATCACGATTGCGACGGCGCATGTCGAGTACGAGACGGACAAGCGGCACTACGCGCACGTCGACTGCCCCGGCCATGCGGACTATGTGAAGAACATGATCACGGGCGCGGCGCAGATGGACGGTGCGATCCTGGTGGTCAGCGCGGCGGACGGTCCGATGCCGCAGACGCGCGAGCACATCCTGTTGGCGCGGCAGGTGGGTGTTCCGGCGCTGGTCGTGTACATGAACAAGGTGGACATGGTGGACGACCCCGAGCTTCTCGAGCTGGTGGAGCTGGAGGTGCGCGAGCTGTTGTCGAGCTACCAGTTTCCCGGGGACAAGATCCCGATCGTGAAGGGTTCGGCGCTGATTGCGCTGGAGGACAGGGACGATCCGCACGAGGTCGGCCGCAAGTCGATTGCCGAGCTGATGAAGGCGGTGGACGAGGCCATCCCGCAGCCGGACCGTCCGGTGGATAAGCCGTTCATGATGGCGATCGAGGATGTGTTCACGATCTCGGGACGCGGCACGGTGGTGACGGGGCGCATCGACCGCGGGGTGATCAAGGTCGGGGAGGAAGTGGAGATCGTCGGCATCCGCGCCACGCAGAAGACGGTGGTGACG
>Ga0326727_10001433_pt1 | contig 88271 bp, 70 predicted proteins | sample MB2enrmetagenome_FD_207643 | JGI IMG/M metagenome (GOLD analysis project Ga0326727, IMG submission 207643) | Lab enriched peat soil microbial communities from McLean, Ithaca, NY, United States - MB29MY | ecosystem: Environmental > Terrestrial > Soil > Wetlands > Peat | place: USA: New York...
CAGGGTGCCGCCGGTCTTCACGTGGTCCATCTTGGCGGCGGACTTGAGCACCGCGGTGGGGCCCTGGCGGTCGGCGCCCTGCACCGGGCTGATGCCCTCGGACAGGGGCGTGCCCTGGCGCCGGCCGTCCGGGGAGGCCAGGCTCATGTCGCCGAAGTACACGTGGGAGGTGGTGGGCAGCATCTCGATCCGGTGCACGCCGCCCTTGAGGTTGGGCCGGCCGTCCACGGCGCTGAACAGCATGCGGAAGGTGCGCACCATCAGGTCGTCGGCGTAGTCGTCGTCGTTGCCGTACTTGTGGGTCTTGTTGACCAGGCGCTGGCGCAGGGCCTCCATGCCGTCGAAGTTCCGGTCCAGGATCCGGACGAACTGGGGCAGGGACAGCTCCTTCTTGTCGAACACCACTTCCTTGAGCGCGGCCAGGCTGTCGGTGATGCTCCCGGTGCCCACCATCTGGATGAACGTGTTGTTGTAGCGGGCGCCGCCGGCGTTGTAGTCCTTGCCCTTCCTGATGCAGTCGTCGGTGATCACCGACAGGTAGGTGTGGGGGGTCCGGGTGGCGTACAGGGCCTCCACGATCCGGTTGCCGCGGATCTTCACGTCCACCCAGTAGCGCGTCTGGGCCTCGAAGGCGGCGAACAGGTCGTCGAAGGTCCTGAAGCCCGCCGGGTCGCCGGTATGGGGCCCGATCTGCTTGCCGTACCTGACGTCGAACCCGTCGTGCAGGGCCAGTTCCAGCATCTTCACCAGGTTGAAGTAGCCGGTGAGGATGTAGGCCTCCTTGCCGAAGGCCCCCACTTCCACACAGCCGGAGGTGCCGCCCTCCCGGGCGTCCTCCAGGGTCTTGCCCTGGCGCAGCTGCTCCTCCACCACCGCGTCGGCGTTGAACAGGGAGGGGAAGCCGTAGCCGTGGCGGATGACCCGCAGGGCCCGCTTGACCACCGCGTCCGGGGTCTTGCGGGAAATCTGCACGTTGTTGCTGGGCTGCAGCAGGTGCATCTCCTCGATGACCTCCAGGAACAGGTGGGTGAGCTCGTTGGAGCCGTCCGAGCCGTCCGGGAGCAGCCCGGCCAGGTTGATGGTGGCGAAGTCCGTGTAGGTGCTGCTCTCGGCCGCGGTCACCCCCTGCTTGGGCGGCGCCGTGTGGTTGTTGAACTTGATGAAGAAGCACTCCAGCAGTTCCTTGGCCCGGTCCCGGGTGAGGCTGCCGTCGGCCAGTCCTTTCTGATAGAAGGGCCACAGGTGCTGGTCCAGGTGCCCGGGGCTGAAGGCGTCCCAGCCGTTGAGCTCGGTCACCACCGCCAGGTGGTTGAACCAGTAGGTCTGCAGGGCCTCCTGGAAGTCCCGGGGCGCGTGGGCCGGCACCCACCGGCACATGTCGGCGATCTTCAGCAGCTCCGCCTTGCGCACCGGATCCGGGCAGGCTCCGGCCCGGGCCTGGGCCAGGTCGGCGTAGCGCTGGGCCCAGCGCACCACCGCGGCGCAGGCGATGTCCATCCCCTTCAGCTCCTCGCGCTTGGCGAGAGCCTCCGGGTCGTTGGCGAAATCCAGCGCCTCCAGGGACTGGCGGATCTCTTCCTGGAACTCCAGCAGCCCCTTGCGGTAGATCTTGCCGTCGGCCACCGTGTGCCCGGGAGCCCGCTGCTCCAGGAGCTCGGTGTAGCAGCCGGCCTCGTACCCGTCCTGCCATTCCCGGGGCAGTTCGGAGAACATCTGGTCGCGCAGGGAGCGGTCCTTCCAGTACGGGATGATGTCCCGCTCGTACGCCTCGAGGGTCCCGGGGTCCACCCGGTACCAGGTGAGGGGCCTGGAATCCAGGATGCGCAGGTCCTCGGCGCTGTGGCAGGTGAGCTCCGGGTAGGTGGGCACGGACTTGGGCCTGGGCCCGCGCTCCCCGACGATCAGTTCGCCGTCGCCCAGCCAGAGGGCCTTGGACTCCACGATGGCGCGGAAGTTCAAGGCCCGCAGCACCGGCATGCTGTGGCGGCCGAGGTTCTCCCGGTAGAAGGCGGTGACCGTCTCGGCCCGCTCCGCGGTGATGGAGGGGACGGCGGCCAGGCTTTCCTGGCGAAGTCGTTCGGTGCGTTCGCTCATGGGTGGCCTCCGGGGGTGGTGACCAGGCCCCGGGCGCGGAAAACCGGCGCCAGGGATTCCAGCCGGTGCGGGGTGGTGGTGGGAGTGTCGGGTTAATTATAAGTCATTCCAGGCACGCGATCGTGCCTCGAGTTTCATGGATCCGTGCCCGGCTGCGGGGATCAGCGGGCCAGATAGCCGCCGTCGACCACAATATCGGCGCCGGTGACGAAGGTGGAGTCGTCGCTGGCGAGGAACAGCACGGCCCCGGCCACCTCGCGGACGTCGGCCCGCCGCCCCATGGGCGTGAACGGCACCACCCCGCTCCCCTCCTGGTCGCTCATCGGGGTGCGGACGCCGCCGGGCACCAGCGCGTTGACCCGGATCTTGTCGACGGCATGCTCCAGCGCCGCCGTCTTGGTCATCATCACCACGGCACCCTTGCTGGCGCTGTAGGCGACGTAGTGGCTCGCACCGGCCAGGCCGAAGATCGAAGCGGTGTTGATGATCGAGCCGCCGCCGCGTGCCTGCATCGCCGGGATGGCCGCCTGCATCCCGAGCAGGACGCCCGTGACGTTGACGGCCAGCAGGGCGTTCCAGTCCTCGAGGGTCTCCTCCAGGAGGGGGTTGATGTGGATGATCCCGGCGTTGTTGACCAGCACGTCGAGGCCGCCGAAGCGCTCGACCGTGGCGGCGATGACCCGCCGCCAGTCCGCCCGCGAGGTGACGTCCAGGTGCTGGAAGTGGACCGCCAGCCCCTTGGCCTCCAGCGCGGCGGCGGTCTGCGTCCCCTCGGCATCGAGAATGTCCCCGATGACCACCCGGGCCCCCTCCTCCGCGAGCCTCTGGGCGTGCCCGGCGCCCAAGCCGCGCGCACCGCCGGTGACGACCACGACCTTGCCATCCAGCCGTCCTGCCATGTGGAGCCTCCTGTTCTTCAGCGCCCTAGCACGTGTGCTGGGTCCTGGCGATGATGTTCTCTTGCACGTCCCGGTCCAGTTCGATGAAATACGCCGAATACCCTGCAACTCTCACCATGAGGTTCTTGTATTCCCCGGGATTGGCCTGGGCCTTCCGAAGGGTCTCGCGATCGATGACGTTGATCTGGATGTGCTCCCCCATGAGGTCAAAGTACGAGACCACCACGTCCTTCAGCACGTTCAGGCCATTCTCGCCCCTGATGATGGCGGGATCGAACTTCACGTTCAGCAGGGTTCCGATCAGCGGTTTCATCTGATCGATCTTGGACACTGACTTCACCATGGCGGTCGGGCCGCTCACATCCCGGCCCATGACCGGCGACGCATTGTCGCTGAGCGGCTCGAACGCGTGCCTGCCGTCAGGTGTCGCTCCCAGGCTCTTCCCTTGCAGGACGTTGAACGACTGCGAAAGAATCGACAACACGTACTTGCCGCCCCTGGAATCGCGGTAGCCGCCAAGCTCATCGGCGTAGACCGAGACGATCCTCCTGGCCAGTCCGTCGACGAAGTCATTGTCGTTCCCGTACTTCGGCGGTTTGTTCAGGAGCAGCTGCCGGATCCTCTCCTGGCCCTTGAAGTCGTCCAGGAGGATGCGGTTCAAATCGGCAAGCGCCAGGGTCCGGTCCTGGAACACCACCTGGGCGATGGCCGCAAGGGAATCGGCGGCGTTCGCCAGGGAGGTCATGAAACATCCCGAGAAGTTGTATTTCGCCCCGCCCTCCTGGATCGACCTGCCGTTCTTGATGCAGTCGTCGACCGTCGCGGAGGCGAAGGGAGCGGGCGCGCGGGTGGCGTGGAGCGCGCCGACGATGTTGTAGCCGTCCAGCATCAGCTTGATGAAGTACTTCATCTGCGTGTCGAAGGCCGTCAGGACGTCGTCGAAGGTCTTGAACGAGCTGATGGCTCCGGTCCTGACGCCGACGAGCTTGCCCGTGAGAGGGTCGGTCCCGTCGTTCAGGAGCAGTTCCACCGCCTTGAGGGCGTTGACGTAGCCGACGACCGGTCGTCCGTCCGTCTTTCCCGTCACGTAGCACTCGACGCATCCCTCGATGCTCCAGTCCCTGGCCTCCTCCAAGGTGGCGCCCTTGGCCAGGACCAGGGGCACGACCAGCTTGTCATTGAAGAACGCGGGCGTCGCCAGGCCCTTCTGCACCATCTTCAGGGCCTTCTCCAGGAGGTCCGGGGCGATGTTGTCGTGGTAGCGGAAGGAGACGGATGGCTGGGTGGTCATCACCCCTTCCGTCGCCTCGAGCACCAGGTAGGACAGCTCGTTGGACGCGTCGGTGCCATCGGCGGCCTGGCCCGCGATGGCCGCATTCTGCCACATGGGATAGCCTGCGAACCCCTGCGCCTCGAAACTGTCCCTCACCTTGATGATCTCGGTGATCTTGATCCAGAGGCACTGGATCAGCTCCACGCACTGCCCGGCGGTGAGCCGGCCGGACTCGACGTCCTGCCGGTAATACGGATAGAGATTCTGGTCGAACCGCCCGAGTCCGATGGAATGGCCATTGGTCTCGATCTGCATGATGAGGTGCATGAACCAGACGAACTGGATGGCTTCGCGGAACGTCTCCGGAGGGTTCCCGGGCACCTTCGCGCAGATGGCGGAGATCACCCGAAGCTCCTCCCTCCGCTTCCCGTCCTCGGTCTGCTCCGCCAGGCGGCGCGCCTCGTCGGCGAATCTCGCCGCGAAGGCGATGGCGCTCTCGCAGCAGGTGATGACCGCCTCGAGGAAGTCCAGCTTGTTCTGGGCGTCCTGGTCGACCGTCCGGACCGCCTCGATCCCGGCCCGGGCCTCCTGGATGATGCCCTTCAGGCCCAGCTTCAGGAGCTTGGGATAGTTCGGCACCACATGGCCGGTGGAGGTGATCCGGGAGCCGACCGACAACACCCCGGCCCGCTCGGCCTCCAGCACTTCCCGGCTCAGTTTCGAGTTGGCGATTTCGTTGAAGCTCTTGTCTTTCCAGTGGGCCAGGAGACCCAGCAGCTCCGCCCGGTCTGCGGGGGAGATGAGCAGCGGATCCGTCCCGCGGGTCTCGAACTGGTCCATCTCGCGGATGATCCAGTTCGCCCCGAACTCCGGGAAGACCGGCACCTTCCTGAACGCGGAGGCATGATTGCCGACGATCAGCTCGTCATCGGCGATGTAGATCGACATGTTCTCCAGGATGTGGGCCAGGGTCCGCGCCCGCAGGAGGACCGGTGTTTCCACGGCGCATTCCCGGTAGGCCTCCGTGACCAGACGGGCCCTCTCGACGCAGATGCCGGGCCTGGTGTCGCGCAGTCTGGCCTTCAGCCTCTGCACTCTGCTCGTGATCATCGCCCCGCCTCCCATGAGGTTCGTTTCCTGTGGCTGGCTTTCCCGGTGTGTCAACAAGGTTCTCCTCCCGCCTGGGGTCAGGCCTGGACGACTGCGACCGGGATCCGGCGCTTCGCTGCGATTCCGGCCACGGCGTCCCTGACCTCCGCCATGCGCTGCCCGCTCGGTGCGTCCAGGCCCTTGAGCGGGTAGTCCCGGTTCAGGCTGGAATACTTGTGCTCGCCGAACTTGTGGTACGGCAGAAGTTCGAGCGCCGAGACCGACTCCAGCTCCAGGCAGAAGCGGGCCGTCGATTCGATCTGTCCGCACCCGTCATTGCATCCGGGAATGATCGGAATGCGCACGACGAACTGCTCATGCTCCTGATCCAGTTTCCGGACGTTGTCCAGGATCAGGGCGTTGGAAGCGCCGGTCAGCTCATGGTGGAGGTGCGGATCCATGTGCTTGATGTCGATGTACAGCGTGTCCAGGTACCTGGCGGCCTCGCGGAGCGTGTCGAAGCGGCCGTGGGCCGAGGTCTCCATGGCGGTGTTGACGCCCAGCCTCCGGCACTCCCTCAGCAGCTCGAGCAGGAATTCCGGCTGCATCAGGGGCTCGCCTCCGGAGAAGGTGACGCCGCCCCCGGAATGCTTGTAGAAGGCCCGGTCCTTCATCACCTCGGCCATGACTTCGGCGGCCGACATCTCCTTGCCGACCACCTGCTTGGAGTTGGCGTAGCAATGCCCGGCGCACTCCAGGCAGTTGATGCACCGGCCGGCGTCGATCCGGTAGCCGGAGCCGTCCTGGACGATCGCCTGCGCCGGGCAGTTCTCCCGGCAGGCCTGGCACCCGATGCAACGCGTGGGGAACGAGGCGATCTCCGCACCCGTTTTCTGGGACTCGGGGTTGGAGCACCAGATGCACTTCAGGGGGCACCCTTTCAGGAACACCAGGGTACGGATGCCCGGCCCGTCATGGATCGAGCACTTCTGGAGGTTGAACACGGTGCCCATCGGCATGCCTAGCGGATGGCGACGTCAAGGTCAGGCGCCACCGACCTGACGACCTTCGCCTTCGCCTCCATGTGTTCCCGGCTGGGCGTCTTGATGGCGTGCAGAGGGTAGTCCCGGCCCAGCTCCCGGTACATGGCCACCCCCAGGCGATGGTACGGCAGGAGCTCCACCCCCTTCAGGCCCGGCAGGCTGAGGCAGAACCGGGCCAGGCTGCGCAGGTTCTCGTCATCATCGTTGACGGAGGGAACCACCGGCATGCGGATGATCAGGGCCGGCGGGCGGGGATGGCCCGAGACGGCCCGGATGTTGGCCAGGATCAGCTCGTTGTCGAGGCCCGTCCATTCCTCGTGCCGGCCGCTGTCCATGTGCTTGACGTCCGCGTAGAGCAGGTCCAGGTGCGGCAGCACGAGCTCGATGGCTTCGGGCGCCGCGTGCAGGCTGCTCTCGAGCGTGGTCCGGATGCCCAGGTAGTGGCAGCGCTTGAATATTTCCGCCACGAACTCCGGCTGGGCCAGCGCCTCGCCGCCGGAAAGGGTCACGCCGCCGCCGGAGTGGAAGAAGAAGACCTCGTCTTTCTCGATCTCCTTCATCAACTCGTCCGCGTCCATGATGCGGCCATAGGTCTTCCCGGCCGCCGTCGTCAAGGGCTGGGGGCCCAGGCCTTCCGGGGTGGAACACCAGGCGCAGTGCAGCGGGCACCCCTTCAGGAACACGACCGTCTGGATCCCTTCACCGTCGTGAATGGAGGCGTGCTCGATGCGTAATACGGTTCCCTTCCCGGTATCCGGCATATCGAATCACCATCCGCCCGGCATCAGCAGACCGCTGCTTGCTGGTGCTGCACCGTGCGGGCGATGATCTCGTCCTGGACGTCCTTGCCGAGCTCGACGAAGTAGGCGGTGTACCCGGCCACCCGGACCAGCAGCCCCTTGTAGTCCTCGGGGTGCTTCTGGGCGGCGATCAGCTTCTCCTGGTCGATGACGTTGAACTGGACGTGGTACACGCCGAGGGAGCACAGGCTCTTCAGGAGCGCCATCATCTGCGAGACGCCGAACTCGGAGGAGAACAGGTCCGGCTCGACTTTCATGTTGAGCAGGGTGCCCTGCACGAAGCGGCCGTGAGGCAGGCTGGCGACGGACTTGATGACCGACGTGGGCCCCTTGACGTCGGTGCCGCCGGAGGGGCTGACGCCGTCGGCCAGGGGCTTCCAGGCCTTTCTTCCGGACGGCAGCGCGCCGACCTCGAGGCCGAACGGCGTGTTCCCGGACACGGGCAGGATGCCGGGCGTCATCTTGCCGAACTTGCTCGAGTAGCTCTCGATGTCGTCGGCCATGAAGGCGAACATCGCCCCGGTGATGTCGCTGACCGTGGGGTCGTCATTGCCGTATTTCGGCGCATCGACGCACAGCCTGCGGACGGTCTCGTACCCCTCGAAATTGGCGCCCAGGGCGGCGCACAGGCGCTCCAGGGTCAGGACCTTCTTCTCGTAGACCAGGTGGCGGACCGCCGCCATGCTGTTGATGAGGTCGGCCACGCCGATCAGGATGATGCCGTTGCCGCAGTTGTACTTGGCGCCGCCCGCCGAGTAGTCGACGGCCTTCTCGATGCACTCCTTGAAGGTCAGGGACAGGGCGGGGCTGACCCGGTCCCGGCCGATGTCGTCGAGCACGTGGCTGCCCATGACCACCACCCGGTTGATGTAGGCGAACGTCTTCTTGACCGCAGTCTCGAAGTCCGCGTAGGTGGCGAAGGTCGACGGATCGCCCGCGTCCACCGAGATCTTCTTCCCGGTCTTCCGGCAGACCCCGCGGTTCAAGGTCAGCTCGATGACGCTGCCCAGGTTGATGTCCGCGAGCGCCGTGTACTGGCGCATCCTGCCTTCCAGGTTGGTCTCGACGCAGCCGCAGGGGTTCCAGTCGTACGCCTCCTTGAGGGGAACCCCCTTGTTCATCACCATCATTATGCCCAGATCGTCGTTGTGGAATGCCGGGAAGCCGGTCCCCTTGCCGATGAGGTCCACGACCTTGCGCAGGAACTTGTTGGGGTTCTTGGCCATGCTGTAGCGCACGGTCAGGGACGGCTGGTAGAGCTGCACATCCATGGTCGCCTGGAGGATCAGGTACGAAAGGTCGTTGACCGCGTCGTTGCCGCTGGTGTCCACGCCGCCCACGCAGGTGTTCTGGAACATGGGATAGCCCGCCGCGAATTCGGCGGTGGTCGCATCCTGGAACAGGCAAGGCTCGCTGAACTTGATCCACAGGCAGTCGAGCAGCTCCTGGGCCTGGTCCTCGGTCAAGTCCCCCTTGGCCAGGTCGTCCCGGTAGTACGGCCAGAAGTACTGGTCCATCCGGCCCGGATTGTAGGCCGCGGCGTTCTGCTCCATGAAGAGGCTGATCTGGTAGAAATAGAAGGACTGGACGGCCTCCCTGAAACTGGCGGCCGGATGCTCGGGGACGCGGCGGCAGATGCGGGCGATCTGCTTCAGCTCGGCTTTGCGCCCGGGATCGGCTTCCTTCCTGGCCATCTCCTCGGCCAATGCGGCATAGCGGTTGGCCAGGGCGACGATGCCCTCGGCCACCAGGAGCAGGGCCTTGAGGAAATGGTCCTGGTCGATCGCCCCCGGGTCCGTGAGGTCCAGGCGCGCACGGCGCGCCTGGACCGTCTCGGCGATCCCCTTGATTCCCGCCCGGAGCACCCAGGAGTAGCCCGCCGTGGTCTCTCCCCAGCCGCGCACCGCCTTCCGGTCGATGTAGACCACGCCGTTGTCCCGGAGGACCGTGGCCTCCTCCGGAGCCTGCGCAAGCCACTGCTCGTAGATCGAACGTCCCTTCCAGTAAGGCCGGACCTTCTCCTCGAAGAGCTTCCGGTCTTCGGCCCTCAGGAAGAACGGGTCGTAGCGCCGGGTGCTGATGGTGTCCAGCTCCCGGTCCAGCACGGACCAGCAGGAATCGGCGCAGAGGATCCCGCCGCGGATCTTGCTGCCGGAATTGCCGACGACCAGTTCATCGTCGGCGATGAAGATCGTCTTCTCCAGGCACTGTTTCCGGAAGGCGTGCGCCTTCTTGACGATCAGGGGATGTCCTTCCATCTCCTGGAAGCCGCTGGTGAGAAGCGACGCGTTCTCCAGGTCCATCTCCGGTCGGGTGCCCACCAGGCGGGCTTTCAGCCTCTTGATCCGATCCAGGTATTCCGGCATGACCGACCTCCTTTTGGCCTGCTCACCAATCTCTCCGGGACCAGGCGTTTCGCCTTCCGGGAGGGCCTTGCAGGAAACATCCACCAACCTAAGAAGACACATTGGTCGGTTTCTTGTTAGCACTAAGGTAGGTTATGGTCTTAACTAAAACAATACTGAATGAATATTATATTTTGTAACAGGTTGATTAAGTTTTTCTTCAATGACCCAAAGGACTCCGGCCCGTGCCGGGGCACGGCCGGAACCCTTGGGACGGGGCCTGGAGAAAGGCTGCACTGGCGTTACTGGGGCGGCGCGATTTCCAGGGTCTTGGTGATCTTGTTCTCGGCCCACTTGGTGGGGTCGCCGGAAATGGGCTGGATGATGAAGTGCTTGCTCACCGTCGGATCGCCCCGGTCATTGAAGGTGAAATCGCCGGTGAGGCCGTGGAAGTCCTTGATGGCGCGCACGGCTTTGCACATCCCGGCCCGGGCGGGCAGCTTGCCGCCGTTGGCCGGTCCGGTGGTGGAGGAATAGAAGGTTCCGGCGCCCTGGGTCAGGCTCGCTCCCGCCACCTTGGCGGTGTCCGCCGAATCGAAGCCGTCGTCGGACAGGAACCGGACCTTGGCTTGTACATGGTTTCTCCTTTGGGCTCGAGGGTTGAAGGGGGCGGAGAAGGCTCTGCCCTCCGTGCCGGGGAAGACGGGATTCGAGCGAGGCCCAGGGGGATGGGCTCGGCCCAGGTGCCTCATCTGCCGCGAGGGGGGGGGCTGGAACCGGGCTGCCAATCATGCAAGGGACGAGTTGGGTTCTGATGGAACAAGGTTACTGGCAGGATTAGCTTAAGTAATCGTGAAATTACTTGATATTTTTTAAAGAGTTGTTTAAGTATTTCTTTATCGAAGCCTCCCCTGGGCTTGGACCGGATACCAAAATGCTAAAATTCACTGACCAATTTTTAACAATTCGTTAAGGATTGCGGCCATGGACCTTGACCCCCGCCGTCTGCGGATCCTGCGCGCGGTCGCCCTGCGGGGCGGCGTCACCGACGCCGCGCGCCTGCTGAACCTCACGGCCTCCGCGGTGTCCCAGCAGCTCATGCAGCTGGAGATCGAGGCCGAGGTGTCCCTCATCAACCGCAACCAGCGCCGGGTCACCCTGACCGCCGCCGGGGAGATGCTGGCCCTGCGGGCCGAGCGGATCGAGCAGGAACTGGCCGAGGCCCGGCGGGAACTCACGGCCTTGAGCAACCGGGTGAGCGGTTCGGTGGGCTTCATGGGCTTCGAGACCGCCATCCGGTTCCTGGTGGTCCCGATCCTGCCCCTCCTGGCCAAGACCCACCCGGATCTCCACGTGCACATCATGGAGGAGACCGACCCGGCCCGGGTCATCCGGGAACTGCGCACGGGCGGCGCCGACCTGGTCATCACGGAGCGTGAGATCCACAGCCCCGAACCGTCCTACGGGGACCTGGTGGTCCATCCCCTGCTCGAGGACGAATACCGGGTGATCGTTCCGGGCTCCTGGGCGCCGGTCCCCACCTCCATCCGGGACCTGGAGGACGCTCCGTGGATCGTCGGCCCCCTCGAGATTTCCAGCGGCCAGGCCTTCAAGTACCTGCGGGAGAAGATGTCCTTCACCCCGGACTGCGTCCACGTCATCGTCGAGTTCACCACGATGATCTCCCTGGTGGCCGCCGGCCAGGGGGTCGCCCTGGTGCCCAGGCTCGCCCTGGTCGGGGCCGAGGCCCAGGACATCGCCGTAACGCCCATCGCCGTCAACCTGTCCCGCCGGTTCTGCCTGGTCTACCGCCAGCCCCGGTTCGGACCCGAACCCAAGATCACCACCGTCATCGCCGCCATCGACGAGATGGCCCGGACCCGGGGTTTCGCCCCGGTGCGGAACCCGGGTTGACGGTGAAAACGGGCGCCGCGCCGGGGGAGCGCGGCGCCCGGCCGGGGGGTGAGAGGGGGAGCCCCCGGATGGGTCAGAAGGTGGCGTGCTCGGTGCGCTTGATGATCTCGTCCTGGAGGGACTTGGACAGGTCGCAGAAGTAGTCGCTGTAGCCCGCCACCCGCACGATCAGGTCGCGGTACTCCTCGGGCTTGGCCTGGGCCTCCCGCAGCTTGGCGGCGCCCACCACGTTGAACTGCATGTGGTGGCCGTCCAGCTTGAAGTACGAGCGCACCAGGCTGTGCAGGTTGTCGATGCCCTGCTCCCCCTCCAGCAGGCTGGGGGAGAACTTCATGTTCAGCAGGGTGCCGCCGGTCTTCACGTGGTCCATCTTGGCGGCGGACTTGAGCACCGCGGTGGGGCCCTGGCGGTCGGCGCCCTGCACCGGGCTGATGCCCTCGGACAGGGGCAGGCCCTGGCGCCGGCCGTCCGGAGAGGCCAGGCACACTTCGCCGAAGTACACGTGGCAGGTGGTGGGCAGCATCTCCACCCGGAAGGCTCCGCCCTTGGTGTTGGGCCGGCCGTCGATGGCCTCGAACAGCATGCGGAAGGTGCGGACCATCAGGTCGTCGGCGTAGTCGTCGTCGTTGCCGTACTTGTGGGTCTTGTTCAGCAGCCGCTGGCGCAGCGCCTCCATGCCCCGGAAGTCGTCGTCCAGCACCTGGATGAACCGGGGCAGGGGCAGCTCCTCCTGTTCGAACACGACCTGCTTGAGGGCCGCAAGGCTGTCGGCGATGCTGCCGATGCCCACCGCCTGGACGAAGGTGTTGTTGTAGCGGGCGCCGCCGGAATTGTAGTCCTTGCCCTTCTGGATGCAGTCGTCGGTGAGCACCGACAGGAAGGTGTGGGGCATGCCTTTGGCGAACATGCGCTCGATGATCAGGTTGCCGCGCATCTTGATCTCCAGCACGTGCAGGAACTGGGCCTGGAAGGCGGCGAACAGGCCGTCGAAGGTCCTGAAGCCGGCCGGGTCTCCGGTGCGGGCGCCGATGCGCTTGCCGGTGCGCTGGTCGAACCCGTCGTGCAGGGCCAGCTCGAGCACCTTCATCAGGTTGAAGTAGCCGGTGAGGATGTACGCCTCCTTGCCGAAGGCCCCCACTTCCACGCAGCCGGAGGTGCCGCCCTCCCGGGCGTCCTCCAGGGTCTTGCCCTGGCGCAGCTGCTCCTCCACCACCGCGTCGGCGTTGAACAGGGACGGGAAGCCGTAGCCGTTGCGGATGACCCGCAGGGCGTGCTTGAGCACCGCGTCGGGGGTCCTGCGGGACACCTGCATGTTGCTGCTGGGCTGCAGCAGGTGGAACTCGTCGACCACCTCCAGGAGCAGGTGGGTCACCTCGTTGGAGCCGTCCGAGCCGTCCCGCAGCAGGCCTGCCAGGTTGATGTTGGCGAAGTCCGTGTAGGTGCCGCTCTCGGCCGCGGTCACCCCCTGCTTGGCCGGGGCGGTGTGGTTGTTGAACTTGATGAAGAAGCACTCCAGCAGTTCCTTGGCCTGGTCCCGGGTGAGGGTGCCGTCGGCCAACCCATTCTGGTAGAAGGGCCACAGGTGCTGGTCCAGGTGGCCGGGGCTGAAGGCGTCCCAGCCGTTCAGTTCGGTGATCACCGCCAGGTGGCAGAACCAGTAGGCCTGAAGCGCCTCCTGGAAGTCCCGGGGGGCGTGGGCCGGCACCCACCGGCACACGTCGGCGATCTTCAGCAGCTCCGCCTTGCGCGCCGGGTCCGGGCAGGCCGCGGCCTTGGCCCTGGCCAGGTCCGCGTAGCGCCTGGCCCAGAGCATCACCGCGTCGCAGGACAGGGCCATGCCCCGCAGGGCCTCGCGCTTGTCCAGGGCCTCCGGGTCCCGGTGGAAGTCCAGGGCGGCGATGGCCTTCTCGATGTCGGCCTGGAACTCCAGCAGGCCCTTGCGGTAGATTTTGCCGTCGGCCACCGTGTGGCCCGGGGAGCGCTGCTCCATGAACTCGGTGTAGCAGCCGGCCTCGTAGCAGTCGATCCACTCCTGGGGCAGTTCCTGGAACATCAGGTCGCGCATGGAGCGGCCCTTCCAGTACGGGATGATGTCGCGCCGGTACGTCTCGATCACCTCCGGGGCTACCTTGTAGGCGGTGAGGGGACGGGAGTCCAGGATGCGCAGGTCCTCGGCGCTGTGGCAGGTGAGCTCCGGGAACGTGGGCACGGCCTTGGGAATGGGGCCGCGCTCGCCCACGATGAGTTCGCCGTCCCCCAGCCAGAGGGCCTTCTTCTGGACGATGTCCAGGAAGCTCAGGCCGCGCAGGACGGGCAGGCTGTGCTTGCCGAACTGCTCCTTGTAGAAGGCGGTGACGGTTTCGGCCCGCTCGCCGGTGATGGCGGGGACCGCCGCCAGGCTTTCCTGGCGCAGTCGTTCGGTGCGTTCGCTCATGGGTGGCCTCCGAGGGTGGTGGCCAGGCCCCGGGCGCGGAAGACCGCCGCCAGGGACTCCAGCCGCTGTTGGGTGGGAGTGGGGGTGTCGTGCAGAGTGTAGGCCAGGCCCAGGCGCGCGAACTTGGCCACCCCGGTGGGGTGGTAGGGCAGCAGGTCCACCTGGCGCACCCCCGCCAGGGGCGCCAGGAACCGCGCGGTTGCCTCCAGGTTGGCCGGGTCGTCGTTGACCCCGGGAATGACCGGGATGCGGATCCAGATGGCCGGGTGCACCCGGGACAGGGACTGGAGGTTGTCCAGGATGCGCCGGTTGGACTGGCCCGTGGCCTCCCGGTGCCGGGCCTCGTCCATGAGCTTGAGGTCGTACAGCACCAGGTCGGAGAGTTTGGCGGCCGCCAGCAGGTCGCCCCAGGGGGCGAAGCCGCAGGTGTCCAGGGCCGTGTGCACCCCCTCCGCCCGCAGGCGCTCCAGGGTCTCCAGCAGGAAGCCCGGCTGCATGAGGGGCTCGCCCCCGGAGAAGGTCACCCCGCCCCCCGAGTCGTCGAAGAAGATCCGGTCCCGCAGCAGCCGCGCCACCAGTTCGTCCGGCTCCAGGGTCTCGCCCACCTGCTGCACCGCTCCGGTCGGGCAGGCTTCCAGGTCTTCTCCATCCAGGTCCCGGGCCACTTGCCCGGACCGTTCTTCGGGGCTGCACCGCCCGCAGGCCATGCACCGGTTCTCCATGCGCAGGAACTGGGTGGTCCTGCTCTGGCTCTCGGGGTTGTGGCACCACCGGCAGGCCAGGGGGCAGCCCTTCATGAACACGGTGGTGCGCAGCCCGGGTCCGTCCTGGGTGGAGTAGCGTTGGATGTTGAACACCGTGCCGTGGCTCATGAGGTCTTCCGCTGCTGGTTGGAGAAGTAGTAGGCGTGGATGAAGCTCTCCTGGACCGTGAAGGACCAATGCACGTCCTGGAGGTACAAGGCCGCCTCCCGGACCGCCCCCCGCTCCAGCAGGTCCAGGAATCGGGTGTGCTCGGTGGCGATGGAGTGCTCCTCCCAGGTCTTCACGAACCCCGCCCGGCGGGGCCAGTCGTACAGCCGCTGCTTCAGGGAGCGCACCAGGGTCAGCAGGGCCTTGTTGTCGCTCTTGTCCAGGTAGACGTCGTGGAAGGCCAGGTTCAGGTCGTAGTAGCGGTCGAAGTCGTTGGCCACCACCGCCGCGGCCATCCCGGCGTTGAGCTCGCGCATGCGGGCCACGTCCGCGCCCGAGAGGGCGGCGCCGTAGTTGCGCAGCACCGCCGCCTCCAGGGCGCCGATGGTCTCGTAGTAGTGGCGGATGTCGTCCAGGGTCAGGGCGTTCAGGCGGAAACCCCGGCGCGGCAGCACGGTCACGAAGCCCTGGGTCTCCAGGGCCAGCAGCGCCTCCCGCAGGGGCGTGCGGCTCACGCCCAGGCGCTCGGCCAGGGCGTTCAGGTCCAGGAAGGCGCCGGGCTGCAGGAGGCCGTGGTTCATCTCGTCCCGCAGGAATTCGTACACCTGCTCCCGCAGGGAGCGGGTCATGAGGAGGGGAGGGGAAGTGGTTGGGGCCATCAGATATCTAATATATCAGATATCAGGCACGGTGCTGAGGCTTGTTTGCCTATGCAAGCCCTATGAATTCATGGGCCGGGACTTGCCAGATGCTCCAGGGGCACCGCTTTGAGCGGCACCCGCACCGTGTCCAGCCGGTGCCCGAAGTGCCAGGCCAGGATGGGCCCGCACACCCGCCCCTGGCACGGGCCCATGCCGGCCCGGGTGCACAGCTTGGTCTCCCGGGCGTCCCAGGCCGGATCGATGGCCCCGAAGGGCACGTCCTCGCACCGGCACACCAGGGTGTCCGGGCGGGGCAGGGCCAGGAGCTCGTCCCGAAGGGTGAACAGGCCCTCCAGGCGCCGGCCCATGGCCCGGGCCCGGCCGCGGTCCCGGGCCAGGCGCCGGCCCTCCTGGGAGTCCGGGTCCCAGGCCCCGGCCGCCGCCAGCCCGGCGATGCGTCCCTCCGCCAGGGCCGCCTCCAACCCGGCGATGCCGCACACCTCCCCGGCGGCGTAGATCCCTTCCTGGGAGGTGCCCTGGGCCCCGTCCACCTCCAGGGCCTCCCCCGCCAGGGCGCAGCCCAGGTGCCGGCCCAGCTCCAGGTTGGGCACCAGCCCGAAGCCGCAGAACAGCCAGCGGCAGGGTAGCAGGCGCGCTTCGCGGCCGTCGGTGACGCGCACCTGCTCCAGGCGCCCGGCGCCCGCGGCCTCGGCCACCCACCAGCCGGGGCGGTACGGACTGCCCAGGGTGGCCCACCCCAGGCCGAGGGCCTGCAGAGCCTTGGCCGGGCGGGTGGCCAGCAGGGGGGCCAGGCCCAGCACCCGGCGCCAGGGGGCCTGTTCCAGGATGCCCAGGAGCCGCCCGCCGTGGCGGCGCACCGCCGCGGCCACCGGCAGCAGCAGGGGGCCGCTGCCCGCCACCAGCACCGGGTCGCCGGCCAGGTCCAGGCCTTCCTTGAGGAGCGCCTGGCCGCCCCCGGCCCCCAGCACGCCGGGCAGGGTCCACCCGGGGAAGGGGGCGAAGCGTTCCCGGGCGCCGCAGGCCAGCACCAGGGCCGGCGCCTCCAGGTCCAGGCGGCCCCGGGCGGTGGACACCGCCAGGCGCCAGGCGCGGTCTTGGCGCCAGGCGTCGAACACGCTGGCCCCGCCCAGGACCTGGACCCCGCCGGCCGCCAGCGCCGCCAGCAGGCGCCGGGCCCCGGGGGGCGCCTCGCCGGGGCGGTGGCGCCAGATCTGGCCGCCTGGGCGGAAGCCTTCGTCCAGCACCCACACCCTGCGCCCCTGGGCGGCGGCCGCCGCCGCCGCGGCCATGCCCGCGGGGCCGGCGCCCACCACCGCCAGGTCGACGCGCGCCACCTCACTCATGGGTGCGCACCTCCATGCCGTCCCGCACCGGCTCCAGGCAGGCCCGCACCAGGCGGCCATCCACCCGCACCTGGCACTCGTAGCAGGTGCCCATGCCGCACAGGGGCGCCCGGTCCTGGCCGGTGCAGCTGGACCGGAACCGGGTGCACCCGGCCTGGAGCAGGGTCACGGCCAGGCTGGCTCCGGCTGGCCCCTCCAGGGGCTGGCCGTCCACGCGGAGGGTGCAGGGACGCTCAGGCATGGCCGCGCTCCGCCGCCGCCGGCAGGAAGGGGGCCGGGTCCAGGGGCGTGGGGGTGCCCAGCAGGTGGTGGGCCAGCAGCTCGGCGCTGGCCAGGGCGGTGGTGATGCCGATGCCTTCGTGCCCGGAGGCCACCAGCAGGCCGTCCCGCCCGGGCCAGGGACCGATCACCGGCAGCTCTGCCGGGCCCACCGGACGGAACCCGGTCCACACCCGCAGCACCGGCACCTGGGCCAGGGCCGGGATGAATTCCGCCGCCAGCCCCAGCATGCGGGCCAGGAGGGGCCGGTTGGGGGCCGGGTCCAGGCCTGCGAATTCCCTTGCGCTGCCGATGAGCACCTGGCCGGTGGCGCGGGGCTGGACGTTGAAGGCCACGCTGGCGGCGTCCCGCCCGCGGGCGCTGGCCACGTAGCCCATTTCCGTCACCTGCCGGCGCACCAGGGCCGGGACCCGGGCGGTGATGGCCAGGTGCCCCTTGCGGGGCACGATGGGGAACTGGGGCAGCAGGGCGGTGCAGCCCACCCCGGCGGCCAGGACCACCGCGTCCCCTTGGAACCTGCCGGCGTCGGTGGCCAGGCCCCCGGGCTCCAGGGCCCGCACCGCCTGGCGCACCAGCCTGGCGCCCCGTTCCAGGGCCCGGCCCAGCAGGAAGCGGGAGGCGCCGATGGGGTAGATCACCAGGTCCCCTGGCACCACCAGGCCCCCGGCCAACCCCGGGCGCAGGGCCGGTTCCTGGGCCCGCAGGGCGGCGGGGTCCAGGAACTCGGTCGCAACCCCCGCCCGGGCGAACCGTTCCGCGGCCTGCAGGGCCGCGTCCCGCTCGGCGGCGTCCCGGGCCACCCACAGGGTGCCCCGGGGCTCCAGGGCGCAGCTGTCGGGGAGCGTCTCCCGGCGCCACAGCTCCACCCCCCGGGCGGTGAAGGCCAGGGTCCGGGGACTTTCGTCCATGGCCACCAGGTGGCCCATGCCGGCGCCGGTGGCGCCCCCGGCGGGAATGCCCCCGTCGAACACGGTCACCTGCCATCCGGCCCCCTGCAGCCGGTCGGCGATGGCCGACCCGACGATGCCGGCACCGATCACCAGCGCGCTGCCGCCCAAGGGGCCACCTCCCGTCAGTGCCCGTGGCCGGGCATGCGGGCGATCATCTCGATCTCGATGCGGGCCCCCAGCGGCAGGGACACCACGCCGATGGTGGTGCGGGCCGGGAAGGGCTGGGCGAAATGGGCCTGGTAGACCTCGTTCATGGCGGCGAAATCGTTCATGTCGGTCAGGAACACGTTCACCTTCACCACGTGGTCCGGGGCCAGGCCGGCGGCCTTGAGCACCGCGAACAGGTTCTGGAAGCACATGGCGGTCTGGGCCTTCACGTCCCCCTCCAGGAGCCTGCCGGTGGCCGGGTCCAGGGGGGTCTGGCCGGAAAGGTAGAGGAATCTCCCGGCGTGGACGCCGTGGGAATAGGGGCCCACCGCCACCGCCCCTTCGGTCATGACCGCTTTCCGTGCCATCGAAGTCCCCCTCAAGGTTTCACCTTCCCAGAAGATGCCTGGCTATGGTGGCGAAATAGCGGGCGCCGGGCAAGAGCAGGCTGTCGTTGAAGTCGAAGCCGGAACTGTGCAGAGGGGTGCCGCCCGGCTCCCCCTGGAGGCCGCTGCCCAGGAACAGGTAGCATCCGGGCACCATGGCCAGGAACGCGCCGAAGTCCTCGGAGGCCAGCACCGGCGGGCAGTTGCCGTCCACGTTGGCCTTCCCGGCCACTTCCTCCGCGGCCTGGACCGCCGTGGTCACGCACTGGGAGGCGTTCAGGGTGGGCTCGAACTCGAAGCTGTAGTCGAACTCGTGCCGGGCGCCGTGGGCGGCGCAGATGCCGGCCACCAGGGCGGCCATGCGGTCCTGGAGCAGGCCCTGCACCTCCGGCGTGTAGCTGCGGGTGTCGCCCTTGAGCACCGCCGAACCGGGGATGACGTTGCGGGTGCCGTCCGTGAGGAATTCGGTCACCGAGACCACCGCCTGTTCGGTGGGGTCCACGTTGCGGGCGACGATGGTCTGCAGGGCCAGCACGATCTCCGCCCCCACCACGATGGGGTCGATGGCCATGTGCGGGCGGGCGGCGTGGGCGCCCCGCCCGTGCACCTTGATCACGAAGTTGTCCTCGGACGCCATGATGCCCCCGGGGCGGGTGGCGAACCGGCCGGCGGGGATCCCGGGCATGGAGTGCACCGCGTAGATCTGCTCCATGGGGAACCGGGTGAACAGGCCGTCGGCGATCATGGCCCTGGCGCCCCGCCCGTGCTCTTCCGCCGGCTGGAACACGAAGTGGATGGTGCCGTCAAGGTCCTGGGCCCGGCTCAGGAGGCTGGCGGCCCCCAGCAGCATGGCCATGTGCCCGTCGTGGCCGCAGGCGTGCATGCGCCCGGGGACCTGGGAGGCGTAGGGGTGCCCGGTGCGCTCGTGGATGGCCAGGGCGTCCATGTCGGCCCGGAAGCCGATGGCCCGCTGCCCCCGGCCCAGGCGCAGGGTGCCCACCACGCCGGTGCCGCCGATGCCCCGGGCCACTTCCAGGCCCAGGGCGGCCAGGGTCCCGGCCACGAACTCGGCGGTCTGGCGCTCCTCGAACCCGGGTTCCGGATGGGCGTGCAGGTGGTGCCGCCAGGTGATCATGTCCTGTTCAAGTTCCAGCAGTTCCAAGGCGGCTCCCGTTGCGGACGTCAGACGTGGGCCGGGGCGTAGCCCAGGCGGACGAGGCGTCCGCACTGTTCCGCCAGGGCCAGGTTGTGGGTGACCAGCAGGGTGGTGGGGCCCAGGTCCTGGTGCAGGTTCTGGAGGAGCCCGAACACTTCCAGGGCGGTCTCCGGGTCCAGGTTGCCGGTGGGCTCGTCCAGGAGCCACAGTCCGGGCCGGCGCACCAGGGCCCGCACCAGCCCCACCCGGGCCGCCTGGCCGCCGGACAGGGTTCCGGGCAGGCGCCCGGCGAAGCTGCCCAGGCCGACGGTGGCCAGGAGTTCGGCCACCCAGATCCGGTGCCCCGGCTGCAGGTCCCCGGCGATGCGGAAGGGCATGAGCAGGTTCTCTTCCACGGTGAATTCCGGCAGCAGGTGCGGCTGCTGGAAGGCCAGGCCGACCCGGGCCCGCCGGAACAGGGCCGAGGCCTCCGGCTGGCCCATGGGCACCAGCTGGTCCCCGGCCCGGATGGACCCGGCCTCCCAGTGGTCCAGCCCGGCGATGCAGTTGAGCAGGGTGGTCTTGCCCACTCCGGAAGGGCCCACCACCGCGCACAGGGAGCCGGCCTCCACCTCCAGGGAGAAGCCGTTGAACACCGGGTGCTCGGCGCCCGGGTAGGTCTTGTGCAGGCCCTGGATGGAGAGGGGCAGGCCGTTCATCGCAACAGATCCACGAGCTTCCAGTACAGTTCGAAGGTGGCCAGGGCGTCGCCCAGGGCGGTGTGGCGCCGGTCCTCGGGCACCAGGATGCCGAAGTGGGCGAACAGGGCGGTGGAGCTGAGGTTCTCCAGGGGCAGCCGGCCCGCGTCCCGCAGTCCGCCGGCCAGGGCGTGGGTGTCCACGGTCCGGTGGCTGAAGCGGGGCTCCAGGGTGCGCCCCTGGCGTTCCAGGAACACCCGCAGGAAGGCCTGGTCGAAGGCCACGTTGTGCCCGGCCAGGATGATGGGCTGGCACTGGTGGGGGAAATGCTGGTCCAGGAACACGTCCAGCACGTTCAGGGCCATGGGCGGGTCCAGGGCGGCCTCGTGGTGCCGCGCCAGGTCGATGCGGTTCACCTTCAGGCCCCCGGCCGAGACCACGTACGGCTCGTGGCGCACCAGGATCTCCAGGCTGTGGGCGGGCACCGGGCCGTCCCCCACCACCAGTCCCAGGCTCAGCAGGCTGTGGGACCCGGGGTCCAGGCCGCCGGTCTCGGTATCCAGGAACAGCATGGGTTGGGACATGGTCACACTCCTAGTCCGCCCGCAGGGCTTCCACCGGATCCACGCGGGCGGCGCGCTTGGCCGGGTAGCGGGACGCCAGCCAGGCCACCAGCAGCGGGAACGCCGCCACCAGGGACAGGTCGAACAGGTTGAGCCGGAACGGCACGAAGGTGATGAAGTCGTACACCGCCGAGGGCAGCTTGATCAGGCGGTAGTGGTCCGCCAGCAGGCAGAACGGCACCGACACCCCCAGCCCCCACAGGGTCCCCACCGCGCCGATGCGCAGGCCCTGCATCTCGAACAGGCGCTGCACCTGGTGGGGGGTGGCGCCCAGGGCCAGGAACACCCCCAGGTCCCGGCGCTTCTCGGTCACCAGCAGCACCAGGCTGCCCACGATGTTGAAGGCGGCGATGAGCACGATCAATGCCAGCACGGCCCCGAAGATCCACTTCTCCACCCGCAGGGCAGCGAACAGGGCCCGGTTGGTGTCCCGCAGGTCCTGGGCGAAGAAGGGACCGGGGCCGTTGCCGTTCAGGGCCGCCAGCACGGCCGGTTTCACCTGGTCGATGGCGTCCACGCTCTTGGCCCGGACTTCGATGAGTTCCGCCTGGTCCGTGCCGGCCAGCCGCATGGCGTCGTTGATGTGGATGAAGGCCCAGCTCTTGTCGTACTCGCCGATGTGGCTGTAGAAGGTCCCGGCCACCCGGAAGCTGGCCATCTTGGGCTGCAGCCCCGAGAGCCCCAGGTCCATGCGCAGGAACACCACCCCCACCTGGTCCCCCACGTGGATGCCCAGGTTCCGGGCCAGTTCCTGGCCGATGAGGATGTCCCCCTCCTTCAGCTGCTCCACGGTGATGGGCTTGACGCTGTCGAAGATGCTGGAGGTGCCGTGGGCGGAGGCGGGATCCACCGCCTTGAGCATCAGCGGGGCGGGGGGGGCGTCGCTGGCGGCGGTCTTGAGCAGCCCGTGCTCCAGGCGCACCGGGCTGGCCGCCACCACACCCGGGGCGGCCCGGATGATCCTCAGGGCGGCTTCGGTGTCGGGGATCTCGCCGCTCAGGTTGGCGATGGTGAAGTGGGCGGTGGCCGAGAACAGGTTGGCCTGGATGTCCTCCCGGAAGCCGTTCATGAGCGCCAGGGCCACCACCATGGCGAACACGCCCAGGGCGATGCCCCAGCGGGCGAAACCCACCATGATGCGCACGAAGGCGCCCTTCTTGCGGGTCCTCAGGTAGCGGGTGGCCACGAAGGCCTCGAAGGAGCGCATGCTAGTGATCCCTCTCGGAATCGTGGAAGAACCGCGCCAGCAGTCCGTCCGCCAGCTCCCACACCTCCGCCAGGGCGGCCAGGCACATGGCCACGGCGATCCCCAGCAGCAGGCCCCGGCCCACGGGGGTGTACACGAACCGGGCCAGCCAGGCCCAGCGCCACAGGATATCCGGAAGCTGGGCCCGGTTGTTCAGGGCCAGGGTGCCCAGGAGCATGGCTCCCCAGAGGAGGTAGAAGAACCGCAGGCCCCGCGCCAGGGTCGTCATGGACGGCCGTACCTGGTCGGCGCCCCGGTCATTGCTGGGCCACCTGGGGCTTGGGGGCCGGGACCTGCTTGAAGGTGAGCATCTTCTTCTGCAGCATGGCCTCCGCCTCGGGCATGACGTCCAGGGCCTTCTTCACCTGGGGGTCCCGGATGCAGGTGAAGCGGAACCCGGCCTCCACCCCGTAGGCCACGTTCTGCATCTCGATGCCCAGCTGGTCGCGCATGTCCGACTGGTTCTGGGGGTCTTTCCAGTCCGCCTCGGTGAACTCGATCTTCTCGCTCTCCATCCAGGTCTTGAACCGGGCCATCTGGGCGTCGGTGACCTCCTGCTGGGGCTTGATGCCGTACTTCTCCTTCTCCAGCACCGCGAACTTGAAGAAGGCGCTGTTGCGGTAGCGCAGGTTGGCCACGAACTGGGTCAGTTTGCCGCCGTCCACGAAGAAGTCCGGGGTGATCCCCCCGCTCCCGTACACCACCCGCCCCAGGTCGGTCTTGAACTTGGGGCCCTGGGGCGGCGTGGGCCCCTTGGGATCCTCGTCGGGGAGCAGGTAGTCGTCCAGGCCGTGCGTGTAATCCCGCTGGATGCAGCGTCCGGACGGGGTGTAGTAGCGGGCGGTGGTGAGGGCCAGCCCGCGGGTGCGGTTGATGGCCATGACCGCCTGCACCAGCCCCTTGCCCCAGCTGGTCTGCCCGACCACCAGGCCCCGGTCGTGGTCCTGGACGGCGCCCGTGACGATCTCCGAGGCGGAGGCGGTGCCCCGGTTGATGAGCACCACCATGGGGAACGGGTCGATGACGGCCCCCTTGGGGGTCCGGGTCTCCTGGGTGTCCCGCCCGTCCCGGCCCTTCTGGGTGACGATCAGCTCGTTGGGGCCCAGCAGTTGCCGGCAGATGCCCAGGGCCGCGTCCAGCATGCCGCCGCCGTTGAAGCGCAGGTCCAGGATCAGGGACTTCATGCCCTGGGCCTTGAGGCTGCGCACCGCCCGCTCGAACTCGTCGGCCGTGGTCTCGCCGAAGTCCTTGATGGTGATGAAGCCGGTGGTGGGGTTGAGCATGAAACAGTAATAAACGCTGTTGGTGGGGATCTCGCTGCGGGTGAGGCTGAACCGCAGCAGGCCCGGGAAGCCCATGCGCTGGACGGCCACCTCCACCACCGTGCCCTTGTCCCCCCGCAGGTGCTGCACCGCGGAGTTGCTGGTCATGTTCTCGGTCGACTTGCCGTCGATCTCCTTGATGATGTCCCCGGCCCGCAGCCCCATCTTCTCGGAGGGGCCCCCCCGCACGGTGCTGACGATGACGATGCCGTCCGGCTGCTGGGCGATGATGGAACCGATGCCGAAGAAGGAGCCCCGCTGCTCCTCCTTCATGGCCTGGAAGTCCTTCGGACGCATGAAGTAGCTGTGGGGATCCAGGGTATGCAGCATGCCGGTGATGGTGGCGTAGGACATCTCCTCGGAGTCGGGCGGATCCACCGCCTGCTTCTGCACCAGGCCCATGATCTCGGTGAGGCTGTCCATGCTCCTCTGCCGGGCCCGCTCGTCTCCGGTGCGCCCCGCCAGGGGGGCGTACACCGCCGTGGTGGCCAGGATGACCACCGCGATCCAATACTTTTTCAACCATCGCGCCATAGTGCGCCCCATCCTGTACGATCCCCGGATTGCTGACCCTTAGACCTTCCCGCCCCGGGAGGGGGGCTGGCCTAGAAACTGTCGAGAATTGCCTTGGCAACCGCTCCCATCCGCTCCCGGCGGCAGCGGGTGGCAATGATGATGGATTCAAGCCGGCGGTAGGCCTGGTCCACCGTGTCATTGACCACAAGGTAATCATATCCTTCCAGTTGGGCCAGTTCATGCTTGGCATAATCCAGGCGGATGCGCACCTGGTCCTCGGATTCATCCCCCCTGCCGCGCAGGCGGGCGGACAATTCCCGGGAGGAGGGGGGCAGCAGAAAGATCATCACCGCGTCGGGGATGGCTTCGTGCACCCGGCGGGCCCCCTGGCTCTCGATGTCCAGCAGGATGTCCCGTCCGGAAGCCAGCTGCTGTTCGATCCATTCCCGCCCGGTGCCGTACCGGCGGTCGTACACCCGCACCCACTCCACGAACCCGTTCCCGGCCACCATGGCGTCGAAGGTGGCGTCGTCCACGAAGAAGTAGTCCTTGCCGTGCGCCTCCCCCGGGCGGGGTCTGCGGGTGGTGAACGAGACGGAGAAGTCCAGGTCCGGGATTTCTTTGACTAACTGCTTGGCAAGCGTGGATTTGCCGGTTCCGGACGGGGCCGAGAGGACGAACACGTTTCCCGAGTGGCTGTACAAAGGCTGCTCCAGGCATCCATCTTAGCCTCTTGTGCCCTCTTGGCGGCGAATCCATACTGGTGGGCCGGTCCGGCCGGGCCTTGCGGGGCGAAGCGGACCGGGCCGCAGACCGGGGGTGACTGGTTTCGACAGGTTGCCGTAGGGGTGCGGGGTGCAGGCGGGGGTTTATCGGCTGGCCCCCTCATCAAGCCGATCAAAACAAAAACGCCAACAAGTCCAACGACTTCTACGCGCTTCCCGCCGCCGCGTAAGCGGTGACGGGACGAGTTCCCGGGATCTCCTGGTACCGGGACTCGTTAAACCGCCCAACGGGTGACTTCGGTCTGCCGGACGGCGGAACAGGATAGGCCACCGCGACGTCCCCTGACGGCGGCCGAGACCAGGGGACAAGTCCTCGATCAGGGTCGTCCGGTTCCACCCCTGCAGAGGTCACGCCAACCGGACCAAGCCTGTGAAGAGCCTCCACATCACGCTTCTTGGACGCGGGTTCAACTCCCGCCACCTCCACCAATCGAAGGCCTCCCGACCGGGAGGCCTTGTGTGTCCCGGAAGCAAATGCTGTCGCGAACGGCAACTGCTGCTTCCTCGCCTCGATGGTCCCCTCCCTGTCGGTGATCACCACCGTCACCGGGGCCTGCTGCACGGCCACGGAGATCTTGCGGATGGTTTCGTCCCGGACCCGCTGCCCGGTGACGTCCCAGGTCATCCCGATGAGCCGCTCCGGCCTGCCCTGGTCGTCGGCGAAGACCCTGCCCCCGGATGTGATGTAGTGGACACTGCCGTCGGGCCACACCACCCGGAATTCGACCTGGTGGTCGCCGGGGACCCGCTTGGCCACCAGCGCACTCATCCGATCCCGGTCCTCCGGGTGGACGATGGCAAGGAATTCCGCGTCCGTGCCCCGGAACTGTTCCGGATCCATGCCCATCAGGCGGTAGGCGTTTGCGTCCAAGCGGCGCGTGCCCGTGACCAGGTCCTGCTCGTAGGTGCCCATGCCGGCCGAGGCCAGGGCCAGATCCAGGCGCTCCCGGCTGGCGGCCAGGGCGGCTTGGCCCAGGGCTTTCTGGGTGACGTCCCGTGTGGCACCCACCAGGCGGGTGGTCCGTCCGGCCTCGTCCCGGACCCCCATGCCGCTGCCCTGGACGTGGCGCACGCCTCCGTCAGGGCGCACGATCCGGAATTCCAGGTCCACCATCCCGGATTCGGCTTCGGCTGCGAGCAAGACCGCCAGGACCCTTGCGCGGTCCTCCGGATGCACCCGTTCCAGCCAGTCCCGCCGGCGGCCGCCAAGGGTCTCCCGGGTCAGGCCGTAGATCTCCAGCATGCGGTCGTCCCAGGTCAGCACGTCCCGGACGGCGTCCCACTCCCAGATGCCCAGATTGGCGGCGCGCACCGCCAGGGCCAGGCGCTGGGCGTCGGCTTCCGTGCCTGCGGGTCCGAGGCCCCCGGCCGGACTTCCAGTCCAGGGCTTGGGGTCGGCTGGGGACGACAAGGGCATCTCGGAGAGCTCTTTAATACTTGATATTTTCAATATTCAGATCCCCAAGTCAAGCCCCATCCAGCCTCCGTGCAAGCCCGGTCCAAGTTCACTCATCCGGCTTCTGCCACCGGCCCGCATGGGTCCCGCCGTCCGGCCAATCCTTCTGCCCTCAGGTCGAAACTTCGGTTCCAGCCGGCGCATGCATGAGCAAGGGTGGCCGGAACCTCCACCCTGGCCCCTGGGAGCGCCAGGATGGACGAACGGGAGACCTGCCGCCTTGAACCTGGAACCCGGCTCCGGTGGCACTGGATCGACCCGAATGACCATGGGCCATTCTCCCGCAAGGAGGACGCCCTGGAAGCGATGGCCGAGTCCCTGGCGCACCTCGATCCGCTCCAGGACCGTCTGCATGCCGAAGGAACCCGTTCGCTTTTGATCGTGCTCCAGGCACTGGACGCCGGCGGCAAGGATGGAACCCTTCGCCATCTGATGAAAGGGGTGAATCCCCAAGGTTGCAAGGTGACCGCCTTCAAGGCCCCAACCCCGGAAGAGCTGGCCCATGATTTCCTTTGGCGCGTCCATGCCAGGGTTCCGGCCCGGGGCGAGATCGGGATCTTCAACCGCTCCCAAGGCCTTCACAGAGCCGGGGATCGCGATGTTGTCAAGCGTCCTGCGGAGCGACCATGCGGTGCAAGTGAACATCCAGATCATGCGGGCCTTCGTGGCGATCCGACAGGCCCTTCTATCGGTGGCTTCGGATCAACGGTTGGCCACCCTGGAGGATGCCGGCCGGCCCCACGGTGACCGCCACCATGGGCGCCAACCTGGATGATCCCATCGAAATCCCCATGCTGGGCGCCTATGCACAGCCCCTCCCCTTCATGGTTTACCTGATGGAATCCGAATCGAACCACTGGGGAGAGAACAACTGGGGCGCTCCGCTGGCTACGCCGTCATCCACCGAGGCCGCCGCGGTGCACCCGAACACCCAGCAGTTGCCGCACGCTCCCTGGTCCCACCCCATGGGGCCGGTCGTGTGCCGATCGAGCGCTCGTAGGTTCGCTTCGTTGGGTGGGGAGCGCGGGTCGACCCGATGTCTTGGAAGCGCGCCCCGCGCTCCCCACCCAACGAAGCGGAAGAATCCCGGCTCCCTGGCGGGATGTGAGAACTTGAAGGGAAATCAGCCAGAATGGTGATCCGGAATGCTCATGGGAATAACAGCGCGCAACCGCGGCTTGCGGGCCGCGGCTGCGCGCTGTTGGGCCCGGCATCACTCTGCGGCCGCGACCTTGAATGCGAGCCTGGAGCTGATGATCCCCACGTGAGTCTCCAGCATGATGGGGCCTGATTTCGCCCCGTCCGGCACGGTGACCTGGATCTTGTTATCGCCTGCCCATGTTGCTTTCACTGTGAGATTGGGGTTGAACACCACACGGGTGACTCTGGAGAGGTTGGTCCCCTTGATCGTCACCTGGGTGCCGACGGGGCCCGCCGTGGGGGTCATGGCGGTGACGGCTGGTTTGAAGGCGGGGCCCAGGTCCTCCGAGCCAAGGAGGTCCATCCCGGCGAGCGGCGCGCTGGACAGGAGCCCGATACAGGCGATGGTCAGGAAGGCGGTGAATTTAAGTGAACGGTCAGTCATGATGCACCTCGAAACGTTGAGTTGTTGACCTGCCTTGTTCCGCACGGGCCAGCGGCCACGGGAAACGTGAACCCGGACCGACCTCCGCCAAGGTCTCGCCGCAGGGTTCGCTTCAGAGAGGTATACGCCAGGCCGCTGCCCTTGGATCACAGGGGGAGCCCACCGACCTTCTCCACCTCGTACCCCAAGCTCGCCGGTGACTTCATGTTTCCGTTGGACGAGAAAGGGGGGGAGGTTCCGGACGCCTGAACCCTTTCCTGCGACACGGGAGCCTTGGCCACCGTGCTCAGTTCCTCCTCGAGGCGGAAGGCAGGATAAGGGTTCCAGGCACCTCCCACATGCTTGCTGGGTGCTTCAGCAAAGACCTTGGCCTCGAATGAACAGGATCAAAGAGGCCAAGGTGTCCTGGGGATCATTCGGCAGGCTGGACGGAAGGAGCGGCCTGGGCGGCCCTATAGGTCTGCGCAGGGGTGCCGGACTTCATGCTGTCTGCAGAACGGGGCTCGGCGAAGGCCGGGCTGACGAGGGCACCTGCGATGAGAAGGATGGCGAGCTTTTTCATTGGAAATCTCCTGGGGAAACCGGCACCGCCGGTCCAAGGTGGGCCCACGCTGTGGATCCTGACCGCCTTGGTAAGGTAAAGTTAGGCCCGGAGGGAAAGGAGACAACCGAGCGACATGTAACCCCAAGGGACACGAATCATGAACAATCTCCCCCCACTCGAAGACCTGCACCTGCTCTGCACCGTGGCAAGGAACCGGAGTTTCATCGTCACCGCCAAGGAATTGGGGGTGTCGCCCGCCTATGTGAGCAAACGGATCGCCTTGCTGGAAAAGGTGCTGCAGGTGCGGCTGCTGCACCGTACGACCCGCCAGGTGAGTCTGAACGAAGAAGGCGACACCGTGTTCCGCTGGGCTCAGCTGATCCTCGAGGACGCCCAGCAGATGACCGAGGCCATCAGTACCACGAAGATGACACCCCGAGGGCTGCTGCGCATAAGCACCAGCGAAGGTTTTGGGCGGAAATGCATCGGGCCTGCGCTTTCCGACCTGGCCCTGCTCTACCCTTCCCTGCGCATCCAGCTTGAACTGTTCACCAGGCCGGTGGACCTGATCGCCGAAGGTTTCGATCTCGACCTGGCCGTCGGAGGGGACCCCCAGTCTCACCTGATCGTCAAGCGCATCAAGGCCAACGCGAGGGTTCTCTGCGCGGCCCCGGCCTACCTGGCCAAGCGCGGCATGCCCGCCGCAATCGATGACCTGCAGAACCACGACTGCATTGTCGTCCGGACGCGTGACCAGGGTTTCGGGGTCTGGAAACTGGATGGGCCCAGGGGCGTTGAAACCATCCGGGTATCCGGGCCCTTGTCGTGCAGCAACGGTGAAATCGGGACCCAATGGGCCCTGGATGGGCATGGCATCACGCTTCGTTCGACCTGGGACGTCGGTGAAAAGCTCAGTGAGGGCTCACTCGTCCGAGTGCTTCCGGAATACCGGCAGGATGCACCCATCTCGGCGGTCTATCCGATCCGGCTCACGGAATCCGCGAAGGTGAGGGTGTGTGTGGAATTCCTCCAGCAGCGGTTCGGTACGTTGCCGGGAGCGTTGCCTGACCCGGGCGGAGCTCGCTGAACCTGGCCAATGGGCAATGCCAGTGGATCCGGCTCAGGCCAGGCAGCCCAGGACGACGTTTTCCACCCTCGACATCGCGGTGGCCAGGGTCGCCGGGAGCCCATGGGCGCCGGAGCCCAGGGAGATGGGAAACAGCGTGGTCAGGGCGGCCACTTTCACTGCGGCTTGCAGGCCCACCAGCTGGCAGCCCAGGATGGCCAGCGGGATGGCCAGGGCCGCCGCCCGAAGTGAATGCCCCAGAAGCACGACGGCAAGCAGGGACACGGCCAAGCCCACCAAGGTTCCGTCGCAGCGCGCGAGGCTGGCCCGGAAGCTCCCGCCCGGCGTTCCCGTGGCCACGAGGATGGCGGAGATGCCCGCCCAGTAGAAGGCCTCCAGCCCAAGCAAGCGAGCCGCCCCCAGGGCCAGGACGCCCGTCAGGGCAATCCGGATGCCCAGGCGGATCTCCCGGTTCGAGATGCGCCGCACCCGTGGGAACCGGAGCGGGAGTCGCACGGGGTTCAAAGCTTGAGGTTGACCTTGGCCAGGTCGATGGTCTCGTCGCCCCGGCCATTGAGCACGGCTTTGACCATGAAGATGCCGAAGTCCCGGATGAGGTCGAAGGTGAGGTTCGGAGGCATGGACAGCTCCTGCCGCGAGTCGCGCACCGCGACCAGGGCCGGACCCTCATGCCGCAAGGCCTGGGTGATCATCGGCCGCACCTGCTCGGGAGTGTCCGCGGCGAGCCCCAGCAGGCCGGCTACGTTTTGATTGGAGATGTCGCAACCCCCTCGCCCGAAGGCAGGACCCGGACGGCACAGGTCCGAATCCATGAGTTTCGGGGGTTCAGCCTAGACATGAAAATAACGTTGTCAATAACAAATAATAATTAAAATTTACCAGATAAATTCTGGAGATGAACTCCGGCCGTTCCCAGGGCGCTCTCGGTGCCCCGGGCGATGTCGTTGGCAGGATCCGGTCGAGATATCCCCGAAGACCAAAGGTTCGCTGGCGCGGCGCCCCGCCCATCTATTTGCGGGCAATATTAAGTCAGGCTCTGATGGTTTCCTCATTCAATCGATCGACCCGGTGGCCATGGCCCAATGTCCCGAACTCCCAAGCTCTCCATCCAGATTCCGGCTTTCACGCTCATCCGGGCCACTTTCAACACTCCCAATCGGATGATCTATCCTTTCCTGCCGATCTTCGCCCGGGGGCTGGGCGTCGACCTGGGCGCCTTGTCACTGGCCATGACGGCCCGGAGTTTGGTCGGGACGCTGAATCCGTTCGTGGCATCCTTCGCGGATCGCCGGGGGCGAAAATTCGGCATGCTCTTGGCCACCGGCTTCTTCGTGGGTGGGGCCGCCCTGGTGGCACTCTGGCCTACCTACCCCGCGCTGGTCGCCGCCATGATCCTTTTGGCGCTGGGGAAATTCGGCTTCGACCCTGCCATGCAAGCCTATCTCAGCGACCATGTCCCTTACGAACGACGAGGGACGGTTCTGGCCGTTACCGAGGTCAGCTGGTCGCTGGCCTTCATCGCCGGGGTGCCCCTGATGGGGTTCCTGATCGCCCGCAAGGGTTGGATGGCGCCTTTCCCGCTCCTGGCGGTTCTCGGCATCCTGATTTTCCTTGGTGTGGTCCTGATGCTGCCGAAGGATGTCCTTCCAGCCGCCCAGGGGCCAGGCATGGGATCGAATTTCCGCACGGTGCTGACTTTCGTCCCAGCCCTGGCAGGCCTTTGTGTCGGCATGTTCACCAGCACTGCCAACGAGGTGGTCAACCTGGTGTTCGGTGTCTGGCTGGCGCAATCCTTCGGGCTGAAAATCGCCGCCCTCGGTGCGGCCGCGGCCGTGATCGGCATCTCGGAGTTGTGCGGAGAGGGATTGGTGGCTGCATTCGTGGACCGCCTTGGCAAGCCGCGGGCAGTCGCCCTCGGACTGGGGACCAACTCCCTGGCCGCTCTGCTCCTTCCCGTAATCGGAAGGACGGAAGCCGGCGCCGTGGTCGGACTTTTCTTGTTCTACCTTTCCTTCGAGTTCACCGTGGTCAGTTCCATCCCGATGATGACCGAGGTTCTGCCGAGCGCCCGCGCCACGGTCATGGCCTTCAGCCTGGCTTTCATCTCCTTCGGGCGAGCCATCGGCGCGCCGCTTGCGACGCTCCTGTTCCATTTCGGATTCCCCGTGGTCACCGCTGGGGCGGTATTCTTCAACCTGATGGCCTACCTGGCCCTGCGGCGCATGCAACTGGCTCTGGAGCGAAAAGAAACTCCTGCATCCGGCGGAGACGGAGTTCACCAGGAAGCTTGAGGGACAGTTCCTTGCCGAACCTGGGAAAATTCCCTAACCGTCCAACCCAGAAAGGAAGGTCCCATGGATCCCCAAGCCGTGGTCCAGATCGAGGAGATCATCCGCCGAAGGTCCCTCGGCCAGGCGTTCCTGGCCAAGCGCTCGAAGGTGTTCCGGGCGTTCAGCGACGTGGAGCAGGCGGCGTTCCAGGACGGCGCCCTGCCCAGGAAGACCAAGGAGCTGGTGGCCACCGCCATCTCCGTCATCAAGAACTGCCAGTCCTGCATGGAGTGGCACATCCACGAGGCGCTGAAGGCCGGGGCCGGCGAGCAGGAGGTGATCGAGGCCATCGGCGTGGCCATCGAGATGGGCGGCGGACCGGCGACGGTGCATGCGCGGTTCGCGGCGGAGGTGCTCGAGTACTACACCGCCCGGGAAGGATGAACCGGATCCGGATCTTATCAATCTGGTGTTTATCATGTAAAATTAATTAAATATTCAAAACATTCCGTTTCCAGCAACCGTTTGCGGACGAGAGGGTGGCGCCATGATCTACAACTTCGACGAAATCATCGATCGCACCGGCACCAACGCGGTGAGCACCGACGGCTTCCGGGACTACATCTTCCATGCGCCCGACATGAAATTCCCCTACGAGGAAGCCGACCTGGTGCGCATGTGGGTCGCGGACATGGAATTCGCCACCGCGCCGGAGATCCTCGACGGGATTAAGGCCCGCCTGGACCGGCGCATCTTCGGCTACACGAGGGTCTTCGACCCCGCCTACTTCGAGGCCTTCGCCGCCTGGACCCGCAAGCACTACGACTGGAGCCCCAGGAAGGAGGACCTGACGACCTCGCCGGGGGTCATCCCGGCCCTGTACGAACTGACCGGGCTCCTCTGCAAGCCCGGGGAGAAGGTCCTCATCGTCACGCCCTCCTACGCCTACTTCAAGTACGCGGCCGACTACAACCACCTGGACGTGGTCACCTCGGACCTGCTGGAGCAGGACGGCCATTACACCCTGGACTATGACGGCCTGGACCGGCTGGCCCGGGACGGGCAGGTCACCCTCTGCATCTTCTGCAACCCCCACAACCCCACCGGGCGGGTGTGGACGCCGGCGGAACTGGCCCGGTTCGGGCAGGTCTGCCTGAAGCACGGCCTGTGGATCATCTCCGACGAGGTCCACTGCGACCTGCTCCGCAACGGCTACCGGCACACGCCGCTGGCCAAGGTGTTCCCGGAATCCGACCGGATCATCACCTGCATGGCTCCCAGCAAGACGTTCAACCTGGCGGGGATCATGTTCTCCAACGTGATGATCCCCAACCGGGACCTGATGGCCCGATGGACGGAGCGCCACTACTCCCTGGAGAATCCCCTCAGCATCGCGGCAGCGCAGGCTGCCTACGCCCATGGCTATGAATGGCTCCGGCAGCTGAAGAACTACCTGGATGCGAATTTCGAGCTGACCCGGGATTTCCTCGCGGCCCACCTGCCCGGATGCGTGTTCCGGATCTCCGAGGCGACCTACCTGGCCTGGTTGAACATCAAGGCCTATCTGCCGCAGGAAAAGGACCTGCCCCTGTTCTTCGCCAACCATGCCGGCGTCCTGCTGGAGGGCGGGGACATGTTCGTCGCCAACTCGGACGGCTACATCCGCCTGAACCTGGCCTGTCCGAGGTCGGTCCTGAAGCGGGGCCTGGAGAGGATCGCCCAGGCCCTGGAAGGCCGCTGAGGTCCCGGGGCCACCGGGAAACTAAAGCTTTATTCAGGACACCTCTTTGGCATCACCCGACCTGGTACCGGGCCGGGAAGCAGGGAGGTGGGCCGTGAACCGCTCGCGCATGGGACGGTCAGTTGGAGTTCTCCTGGTCCTGGCAGTCCTGGGGACCGGGTGCGACCGGGACCGGGACCGGATCAGGATCGGCGGCGTGGCTCCCCTCACGGGCGAGACGGCCTCGTTCGGACTGTTCGCGCGACGGGGGTTCGAACTCGCCGTGGAGGAGTGCAACCACAGGGGCGGTGTGCTGGGCAAGCCGGTCAAGCTCATCGTCGTGGACGACAAGGGGGATCCCGCCGAGGGCGCCGCGGCGGTCACCCGGCTGATCCAGCAGCGGAAGGTCGTGGGGATCGTGGGCCCGGTCACGAGCCGGGTCTCCCTCGCGGGCGCCCCGTTCGCCCAGGCGGCCGGAATTCCCCTGGTCGCTTCGGCCGCCACCAACGCCCGGGTCACCCAGGTGGGCGACTTCATCTTCCGGGCGTGCGCCGTCGACTCGTTCCAGGGCGCCGCGGGAGCGCGGTTCGCCTTCCAGGACCTGAACGCCCGCAATGCCGCCTGCCTGTTCGAACTGGGCAGTGAATACCACCAGGGGATCTCCGAGGTGTTCAGGACCCATTTCACCAGGCTGGGCGGCGGGGTGGCCGCTTTTGCGGGCCACGCGCCCGGCGTCAGGGACTTCCGGCCGCAGCTCGCCAGGATCCTCCGGACGGCGCCGGACCTCATCTATGCGCCGGACTTCTATGGGGACGGCGCGCTGATCGTGGAGCAGGCCAGGGAGCTCGGTTTCCGGGGGCCCATCCTGGGCGCGGACGGCTGGGATTCGCCCAAGCTCGTGGAACTGGGCGGGCGGCACATGGAGAACACGTTCTTCACGACCTTCTTCTCCCGCGACAATCCCAGCCCCCGGGTCCGGGCCTTCGTCAAAAACTATTCGACCAAGTTCGGTTCCTCCCCGGACGGCCACGCCATGATGGGGTACGAGGCCGCGGCCATCCTGCTGGACGGCATCAGCCGGGCGGGCAGGACCGAAGGCGGCGCCATCCGGGACGCCCTGGCCAGGACTGACCTGCAGCTGGTGACCGGCCGCGTCACCTTCGATGCCAACCGCAACCCGGTGAAGCCTGTGGTGGTCCTGGAGGTCAAGGGCGGCCGGCCGGTGTTCCGGGCGATCCTGGATCCGGGGCCGACGGCCAGCGAGACGCCCAGGAGCAGTCCATAGACCAGCTCCAGCGCGCCGGCCGCCCGTTCAGCCGGAGGTCTTGCGGGAGCGGGCGTCGGCGCACTTCTGGCCCCAGGCGGGGCTGAACGGGTCGAACCGGCCGAACCGGGCCGGGTCGTGGGGTTCCAGGTCGAAGGAACGGGCCGAGCCGGTGACCACCTGGGCCAGGGCCCGGCCCAGGCCGCCGGCCAGGGCCACGCCGCCGCCGCTGCAGCCGGCGCCTGAATAGAGCCCGGCGATTCCGGGCAGGGGGCCGATGGCGGTGAGGCCGTCCGGCACGTACATGGAGTAGCCGGAGATGTAGTGGGCGATCGGCGCCTCTTCGAAGCCGGGGCAGAAGGGGGTGAACGCCGGGACTCCCTCCTCCAGGCCGGCCCAGCCGTCCGGATCCCCGGCCACCACGTGGCCCTGGAGGTCTTCGGGCAGGAGGCGCGGGTCCGCGTAGCGCCCCTGGGCCTCCCGGAACCCGAACAGCAGCCCGCCCCCTTCCGGCCGGGTGTAGGCCTTGGCGTCGGGCAGGACCAGGAACGGCATGTCGTCCGGAAACACCTTGGCCGGAGCGGTGATCCAGTACTGGCTGCGCACCGGGGCCATGGGGATGGCGGCCCCCAGCGGCCTGGCCAGGAGGTTGGCCCAGGCTCCGGCGGCGTCGATGACCACCGGCGCGCCCACCACGTCCGGTCCGGACCGCACCCCGGTCACCCGTCCGTGGGCCGCCAGGATCTGGTGCACGGGCCGGTGCTCCAGCAGCGTCGCCCCGCGCTGGCGGGCGGCGCGGGCATAGCCCGTGGCCAGGGCGTAGCCGTCCATGAAGGCATCGGCGGGCGTGAACAGGGCCTGTTCGTCCCCGCCCAGGCGGATCCAGGGCAAGCGGTCCCGCACCTGGCCCGGCGTCAGCTGCACCACCGCCTCCCCCAGGGCCTCGGCCACCTCGAGCATGGCCAGATGGCCGGCCCGGGCCGCCCCGGAGGCGGCCAGGTGGATGCTGCCGGTCCGGCGCAGGCCCAGGGACGCTCCGGTCTCCCCTTCCAGTTGCTGGATGTCCGCGTAGGTCGCCCGCACCAGCTGCACCAGCCCGGCCCGGGACCGGAGCCGGGTGAGCAGTCCTGCCGCCCGGCTGGTGGAGGCCTGGGCCAGGCCGCGCCGCTCCAGGAGCAGCGGCTTGAGGCCGGCAGCGGCCAGGTGGTAGGCGAAGGCGCAGCCCAGCACCCCGCCGCCGATGATCACCGCGTCCGCGGAAGCGGGAAGCCGGGCCGGGGTGCCCGGGGGGGGCAGGGGAACCGCCACGTTGTCCATGGCCGAAGGCTAGCGGAGCGAAGTGCCGGAGCGGTGATTTTCCCGTTGCGGGAGTGTCACGGCTACCGTGTGGCCTGGACGTTGATTCCGGCAAGTCGTCCGGCCGCCCGGAAACCTTGGGCCTGAATGGGTCATACATGCCTTGGACACGAGCCATGGGGGAGGCCCAAACCAGTTCTTCGTCGGGAGCAGCCATGCGGGCAGGCCCCAGGATCGCCAAGCGCCCGTTGACCGTCCTGGTCCTGGGCCTGCTGCTGGTCGCCACCCAGGCCTTGGCCCACCGCCCGGTCCGGGGGGCGCGCCAAAGGCCCAGCCTGCCGCTGCAGCAAGCCCGCCAGGCACAGGCCCACCAGAACCGGGTGCACCAACGGGCTGAGAAACGGCGGGCCTGGAGCCAGGCGCGGAAGGGGAAGGGGCCGGGAGCGGGGGGGAGCCAGGCGGAGGCGCCATGGCCACCCTCGGCGGCCCTGGATGCCGGGATGGCCGGTCCTGCCCCCGCAGCCTTCCCCCGGCGCCCTTCGGGGAGCCGGAGATCCGGGTGTCCCGGACTTGGCAGGTATCTGGAATTCGGCCTGGTGGCCCTGGCCCTGCTCGACGCGGTGCCGACGCTGGGGGCGGAGCTGTTCCCCGCCGGAACCCCGGCGCTGGAACCCAGCCTGGACGTCTCCGCCTGGCAGGCCGCCATGGATCCGGCCGCCGCCCCGGGCTCACCTTCCCCGGCTCCCACCGCGGCCGCCGGGGCCACGGCCCCCCTTCCCGGCCGGGCCTCCGGGCCGGATTTCTCCTCGGCGCTGAAGGCCCATGCAGATGATGTGGCCCGCCAGATGGCCACCTTCAACCAGACCCTGACCCGGACGCTGGCCCGGCTCCCGGACCCGCCCGGGGCCGGGCCCCCGCCGCTGCCGGCCGGACTTCCGGCTCCTCCTCCGCTCCCCTTCGTCACCCGCACCAGCCCGCCCGTGGACCTGACCCAGGCGCTGCAGGGTGTCTGGAACGCCTCGTCGGCCCGCCGGAACGAGCCGGCACCGGCGGCCGTGGCCAGCCTGCGTTCCAGCCTGACGCCCTTCCAGCAATGGCTCGCCCAGCAGCTGGAGCAGGCCCGCGCCGGTGCGGACAGCGCGTCCGGAGAAGGCGGGCGGGCCTCCCCGCAGTCCGCCATGGCGACCCACCTGGCGGCCCTGGCGGGGCTAACGGCCGGCCTGACGGCGGCGGCCGACGGCTACCTGAACGCGGCCCTGAGCCCGGCCGAGGCGAGCGCCGTGTTCAACCTGGCCGCCAACGCGCTGCTCACCGTCACCAACAGCTTGAGGGTGGCCGTCCAGGCCCAGTTCCTGGGCACGTACGGCGCTCCCCTGGTGCCGGAGCCCGGGCGGATCCAGGGTGCCGGGGAGGCCCGCAACGCGTCCCAGGCGGCCGGCAACGGCACCGCAGACGGGTCCGCGGCTACCCGGGAGGCCTGCTGCCGGTACGCCGACCTCATGGTCCAGGCGGGCATCCAGCGGGTCCAGGCCGCCTCCGGAGCCCTCAATGTGGCCGCCTACGTGACGGCGTTCCAGGGCGCCGTCCAGCGCATGGGTGTCGACCTGGCCGCGGTGGCCACCACCACCGCGCCCGCCCTGGCGCTGCTGGCCACCACGGACGCGTCGGCCCTGACCCTCGCCGGACTGGGGGCCTCGGTCCTGGTGCCGGCGCCCGGAGCTGTCCCGCCCGGGGGGTTCTCCGGCTCCGGGATCGTCCTGGACCCGGCCGGGTGGAGCCATGCCGATGGGACCCTGGCTTCCCGGTGCGGCACCGTCCAGTGCCACCAGCCCGTCACCCAGGCCAGGATCGGCATCGTCCAGGAGAACCTGGCCGCCTCGGTGGTGAACCTGGTGGGTTACGTCCTGTCCACGGTGGCGGTGGAACTGTCCCTGGCCATGGACCCTCCCCAGGCTCGCCCGGTCACCCTCCCGGCTCCGGCTCCAGGCCAGCCCATGGCCTGGGCGGGACCCTTCATGGCGCATTTCCAGGCCCAGGCCCAGGAGGCCCTGCCGGGCACCCGCCTGGCCCCCCTCCTGGGCGCCGTGCCCGGCCCTTCGGCAGCGGAGGCTGCCGCCTTCGCGGGCGTCGGGCCCGGAACGGCGGATGCCGAGGCCTTGCCCTTGGTCCTCCAGGCCCTGGCCCAGGCCATCCAGGACCAGTACTGGCCGTCCCTGGCCAGCATGGACCAGGATTCCATCCTGCCCACGCCCAACCTGGCCGGCATGCTGTCCGGCCTGTACCGGCTGTCCGCGGCGGGCCTGGAGCGGGGCCCGGCCGCCGGAGCCGCCTCGCCCCAGCCCGATTGGCAGTTCTACGGCAACCTTACGGCCCTGGCCAAGTACGCGGTGGCCGCCACCGACGGCTACCGCTCGGGCGCCCTCGACCCGCAGGCCGCCACGACCCTGCTGCGTTCCGTCACGGACGCCCTCGCGGTCCTGTTCTACGGCTGGTCGGCCGAATCCTCCGCCGTGCCCGTGGAGATCGCCGCGCTCTACAACCAGGGCATCATCGCGCCGCTCACCCGGGCCCGGTCCGAGGCCCTCGGGCTGGAACCGCCCCCCGGCGCCGGCGCGAAACGATGCCTGGACGCCTGCGGCGTCCACCAGCGCAGGCTCCAGGCCACCGCCGACACCATCGCCATCGGCGCCACCCAGAACTTCCTGGCGGCCTACATCGAGGCCGTGGCGGGGTCTTTCACCAGCGATGCGCTGGCCGTCATCGACGTGGTCCGGACGGCGGCCGCGGCCGGCAACGGCACCGCCGCCCCGAGCCGGACCCCGGGCCGGCGGCTGCTCCAGGACGACCTGGACCTTTCCGGAGCCCTGGGGCCGCCCGCGCCCGTGGCCAGGACCGCACTGGCCGCCTTGTACCTGGACCGTCCGCCCACGCCGGCCAGCCCGGGGCCGACGCCGGCGCCGCCCCTGGACGGGGTGTGCCCCGACGGCGCCTGCGACCTCGCCTGGAGCCGGCAGCTGGTGGGGTTGTCCCAGATGAGCAAGAACGCGGCCGACCTCACCCTGACGGCCTACAGCCTGAACCTGGTGATCTCCGGCCTGCGCATCGCCATCGCGGCGGAGGCGGGCCTCTGATCACTGCCCCCGGAGCGCGCCCGGCCGCCACTTGCGGGCCGCCGTGAGCGCCTCCGCCAGGCTGGCCCGCTGGCCTTCGCTGAACGTGCGCACCTGCGGGGCCGCGGGGGCTGCGGGTTCCCCGCCCTTGGCCGCCGGCGCCGCCTGGGGCCGCTCCGGCTCGGCCACGGCCCGCTCCAGGACGATCAGCCGGTGCCGGGCCCGGGAGTAGGCGGTGTACGCCAGGCGCGGGCCGTCCGGATGGGGGTAGGCCGGGGCCAGGTAGATGACCACGTCCGCCTCCAGCCCCTTGAAGGCGTGCACGGTGCCCATGCGCAGGTGCCCGGCCTTCTCCTCCTCCCACCAGTCGGCCACCGCGTTGAGGGTCCACGGACCCAGCCTCTCCCCGTCCCGCAGCCCCAGCGTCTCCGGGCGGTGGGGCGCCAGGACCAGCACCTGCTCCGGCCGCAGGCCGTCCTCCCAAAGCTGCATCAGCGCCTCGTCCAGGTCCTTGCGCCAGGTCCCGGGGCCGCTCCGGCGGAACTGCACCACGCCGTCGTCGTCCCCGCCTTCCGGGGCCTGCCAGCCGCAGGCCGGGAAGACCCGGCAGGCCGCCCTGCGGATGGCCGGGTGCTGGCGCAGGTTCAGGTCCAGGCGCCAGGGCTGGCCCAGGGCGTGCCGGCCCTCCCGGTACAGGCTCTGGGCCGGGTCCTCCAGCAGCAGCACCGGCGCCCCTTCCGGGTCCCGCAGCAGGGCCAGCAGGGGGCGCACCCAGGCCGGGTCCAGGTCCTGGGCCTCGTCCACCACCAGGGCGTCCCAGTGCTCGTCCCCCGGGGGGCGTCCCTCCGCCAGCAGCGCGTTCAGGGCCTCCGGCACCTCCTCGTTGAAGAACCGCCCCGGGTCCTGGCACGCCGGCAGCCGCCTGGCGTCCCGCAGCAGGTTCACCGCCAGGTCGTGGTAGGTGCTCACCACCGCCCGGCCGCCCCGGATCAGGTCGTCCAGCACGCACTGGGTGGCGTAGGTGAGGGCCTTGTTGAAGGCCACCACCAGCACCCGCCGCCCTTCGGAGGCCATCAGCCGCACCACCTGCCGCGCCACCAGGGACTTGCCCGAGCCCGGCCCGCCGCACAGGTGGTAGCGCCCGCAGCTGAAGTTCTGGGACAGGTTGTCCAGCAGCATGCGCACCGCCTCGTCCTGCAGCCGGCCCTCCGCCTCCAGCACCTCCGCCAGGGAAGGCGGGGGCAGCAGGGCCGGGACCAGCACCTCCATCAGCTGGTGCCGCAGCTCCGGGTCCACCTGGTGGCGCCCGGCCTCGGGGCGCTGGCGCCACTCCTCCCAAGGCGCGCCCCCGGTCACCGCCTCCCGCAGGGCCAGCAGGGGATGGCGCAGCTTCTCCCGGGTGAGGATGCGGCAGGCCGGCAGGTCCGGCCCCAGGCCGCGCCCTTCCCGCAGCGTCAGGGCCGGCAGCGCCAGCACCCGGGTGATCTCCGGCACGTGGGCCAGCCCCGCCCGGCGCAGCAGGTGCAGCAGGGCGTACTGCTGGGCCTGGAGCTGCTCCCCGGGCGTCTCCTCCAGGCGCTCCTCGCGCCCGTTGTCGTGGCGGCGGATCCAGTGGTCGCCCCGGGGCTCCACCCCGCGCCCCTTCACCTCCACGATCACCAGCCCCAGGTCCGGGTGCACCACCAGGAAATCCAGCTCCCGGTCCCGGTTGGCCTCCGGGTCCAGGATGCGCAGGCGGGCGAACACGTGGGTGTCCGGGGGCAGCGTGCGCAGGGCCGACAGCACCTCCTGCTCGCTGTGCAGGTGGGGCGGGATGCGGGGAGGGTCCGGGTGGACGTGGGGCACGGAGGGAGGCCTGGACTGGAGGGGGACACTTCTAGTTTCGCCGGAACCGGGGCCGGATGGAACCCTTACCGGTCACTCGGCCAAGCCGCCAGATGGCAGGCCAGGCCGGAATTCCGCCGCAGAGCGCGGTCCGCAGCGCGTGCCACAAGGTTCTGGCTGCCCAGCAAGGTGGCGGAGGCTTTGGCCCTGGTCAGGGCGGTGTAGAGGATTTCCCGGGTGAGGAATCCGCTGTCTTCCTTGGGCAGGACGATGGCCACCCGGGAAAACTCGGATCCCTGGGCCTTGTGCACGGTGAGGGCATAGCCGAGTTCCAGCGCGTCCAGGATCGGCCCGATGGCATGCACGGAATAACCGCCGCCGGCACTGGGGAAAACCGCCTCGAGCCTGGCGGGCCCGCCATCGCGGCTCACTTTCAGGGCCAGTCCCTGGTCGCCGTTGTAGATCCCCCGCCGGTGGTCGTTGCGGGTCATCATGACCGGCTCGCCCAGGGACACGGAAAGGGCGTAGGTCAGCTTGCGGTCCCGTACGGCGCTCGCCTGGGCGTGCAGGAAGTCGTTGATGGAGTCCGAGCCGCGCAGGCCGGGCGCGGTCTTGAGGGGGCACAGGATGCGTGCCTGGGCGGCGTGGGCGAACAGGGCATCCAGGCGGGCGCGGGAATCCGGGTCCCATTGGCCGTCGTGCTGGGCGTGCACGTGCTGGATGCGGGAGAGGAAATCGGGGCAGGCGGGGTGGTGCTCGATTTCGCGGTTGAGCCAATCCAGGAGGAACGGGCCCAGCTCGGCGTCGGCGGGCTCGAACTGGTCGACGCCGGAGCCCGTCGCGGCGGCCGGGTAGGGGCGGATCGGATCGGGGTCCTCGAACAGGCCCTGCGGGAGATCCTTGGCGATCTTCCGGGCGGCGGTGAGGATGGCCCGGCCGGCCCGGCCCATGCGGTAGTTGGTGGCGAGGCGGACCACGCAGTGGGGGAAGGCGGTGATGAGGTCGTGGAAGACGTTGCCGGTCTCCACGGAGGGGAGCTGGTCCGCGTCGCCCAGGAGGACCAGCCTGGCGCCCGGCGGCAGGGCGCGCAGGAGGCGGTCCATGAGCAGGAGGTCGACCATGCTGGATTCGTCGATGATCGCCAGGTCGGCGGCCAGGGGGTTCTCCTCGTGGTGGCGCCAGGTTTCGCCGGCCGGGCTGTAGCCCAGGAGGCGGTGGAGGGTGCGGGGGAGGAAGGCGGGGTCGCGCAGAGGCTGGTCTTCGGGGGCCCCGGGGACCTGGGCGAGGGCTTCCTGGATGGACCTGTGCATGCGGTTGGCGGCCTTGCCGGTGGGAGCGGCGAGGGCGACCCTGGGGACCTGGCCGCACTGGCGCAGGGCGGCGCGCAGGATGGCCACCACGATGGCTGTCTTGCCGGTGCCGGGGCCGCCGGTGATGAGGGTCAGGGGGCGGGTGAGGGCCATCTGCACCGCCTGGACCTGCGCGGGGTTGAGGGCCATGGGGGCGGTGAGGACGTCCGCGGGGATGGGCGGGGCCGGGTCGGCGGGGGTTTGCGCGCGGATGGCCATGGCCGCGGCCAGACGGGTCTCGGCACGGTGCACCCGCTCGGAGGTGAGGGTGCCGTGGTCGCGGATGAGGGGCTTGCGCTCGCCGGGGGCGCCCAGGATGGGGGTCATGGCCGGGCTGTCCAGGTGGGCCAGGAGGGCGTCGGGGCTGGCGTGGAAGGGTTCCGCCAGGCTCTCGAGAAGGGCCCGGTCCGGGCCTTCCAGGGGCAGGCCGGAGTGGCCCTGGGCCTGGGCGGCGAGCACCAGCAGGCAGATCAGGAAAGTGCGCTGGCGGGACTCCGGGGTCTGGGGTCCGGCGGCGAAGGAGGCCAGGCTTTCGGCCAGGGGCAGCAGGGCCGGGTCCAGGGACAGGGTCTCCAGGGCCTGGTCCCAGTCGTCCGGATGCGGCCGGAAGGGGTCAGTCCACATGGATGTCCTCCTCCCGGTCGGCCTGCAAGGCCCGGGACCAGGCCTGCACCTGGGCCCAGGCGGGGCGCAGGGCGGCCTGGCCGCCTTCGGGGAGGCCGCGCAGGAACACGTAGAGGCCGCCGCCGAAGCCGGCCTCGTAGGCGGCCTCGTCCGTGATGTCCAGGAAGGCGCACACGGCCAGGGTGTAGATGGCGAACTGGAGGGCGTAGTGGGTGCGCAGGGTTCCGGTGCAATCCTCGGGGCGGTAGCGGGGGAGGACGTTGGTCTTCCAGTCCAGGAAACAGGTGCGGCCCTGCCATTCGAACAGCAGGTCGATGGCGCCTTCCAGGTAGTGGGGGCCCCGGGGGCGGTGCATGAGGAAGCTGGTTTCCCGCAGGAGGCGGGTCAGGGCGCCCAGTTCGGGGAGGACGCCGCCGCCGGGAAGGTCGAAGGGGGTGCGCAGGGCGTGCCAGGCCAACAGGGCCGCGGGGTCCCGGTGGCGGGGGGCGAGGCCGGCGGCGGCCAGGGCGGTGTCCAGGGCCCGGGCCACCTCCGGGCGGCGCTGCCAGGCTTCGCGGCTCTGCGCTTCCAGGGCGCTGGCATGGGGGACGGATTCCAGGATGGTGTGCAGGCAGATTCCGGTGGCGGCGCCGCCGGGGAGGGCCAGGCGCACGGCTGCGGCCGGAGGGTGGTCCTCGGGGTCGGCCGGGGCGTGCTCGTGCAGGTCCCGGGAGAGGCTGGTGTAGGACTCGTACCGGGGGGGGGCGGCGGCCTGGGCGAGGCGGGCCAGGCGGGCGGGATCGGGGGGTGGCGGAAGGGGGAGGTCCGGTCCGGGGGGACGCAAAGGCGCGAGGGAGGGCGGCGGCGCGGCGGGGAGCCCGGCCACCTGGAACAGGGCCGGATCCGCCTGGGGGAGAAGGGCGCGCAGGCGGCGGTTGACGGTGCCGTAGGCGCCCAGGGGGTCGCCGGTGGCCTTGTGGAAGATGCCCTTGGAGACCACGCCGGCGGGGGCGGCCTGGAACACGGGCAGGATCAGCTGCGCCTGGGCCCGGGTGAGGGCCACGTACAGCAGGCGCTGATCCTCCGCTTCGGTGGCCTGGTCGACCCGCGCGGCCAGGGCCGGGGAGGGCTGGCCGCCCAGCCAGTAGCGGCGCCTGCCGTCCAGGATGAAGCGGTGCACGGGGGCGTCGCCCTTCCGGGACCAGCCTCCGAACAGGACCACCGCCTTGGCTTCCAGGCCCTTGGACTTGTGCATGGTGAGGATCTGCACGGCGGAGCGGTCGGTCTGGACCCGGTGCACGTCGGTGTCCTCGCCGGGCAGGGAGGCGCGGCCCTCGATGCAGTCGGCCAGGAACGCCACGGCGGCTTCGAAGCCGCCCCGGCGGGTGGTGCACTGCTCCAGCATGAACTCGGTGAGCTGCAGCCAGACGCCCGCGGCCCGGTCGTCGCCGCGGGTGCGCAGGAGCCGGCGCAGCAGGCCGCCGTCCACCAGCTCCCGGAACAGGGCCGGGTAGTCGCCCTTGCGGGCCAGGTCGTGCCAGGCCAGCAGGTTCCCCAGGAAGGGGTGGGTCTCGGGCAGGTCCTGGGTCCGGTTCAGGTCGGCCAGGGCGGCGCCGAACACGGGGGTGAGCCAGGCTTTCAGGCGCCGGACCGGGTCGGAGGGGTCGGCCACCGCCCGCAGCACGTTCAGCAGTTCCAGGGCCTCGGGGGACTGGAACACGCCCTCCTGCTTGAAGAAGGTGGCGGGGACGCCGGCCTGGCGCAGGGCCTCGGCCATGACGTTGGACTCATCCTTGTCCCGGGTGAGCACGAAGACGTCCTCCGGCTTCAACGCCGCACGGAACGGGCCGGTCCCGTCCCGGAGTTCCGGGCCGCGCTCCAGCAGGGCGCGCACCTCCCGGGCCAGGGCCCGGGCCACCAGGCGCTGCACCCTTGGCTTGGTCACGCTGCCCTCCAGGAGCACCGGCACCAGGCGTATGGGGGGCAGGTCCCGGTCCGGCTCCGCGGGGTCCACCCAGCGCAGCCCGGGCCTGCCGGCCTGCACCGGGACGTCGTAGCGGATGGCGTCGAAGGTGAAGAACGGGGCCTCGGCCTGCTGGTCCAGGATGGCGTTGCAGGCGGCGACCATCCGCGGGGTGGAGCGGAAGTTCCGGGCCAGGTGGACCACCGGGGCGCCGGCGGCCACCAGGGCGTTCCTGGCGGCCAGATAGGTGTGCACGTCGGTGCCCCGGAAGCCGTAGATGGCCTGCTTGGGGTCGCCGATGAGCACCAGGTGCCCATGCTGGCCGAACACCTGGTGGAAGATCCCCCACTGGACCGGGTCGGTGTCCTGGAACTCGTCGATGAGCGCCGCCTGATAGCGGCTTTGCAGCAGGGCGAGGAGCAGGGGGCCGGTTGCGGGATCCTCCAGGGACCGGGCCACCCGCCGGATCATGTCGTCGAAGTCCAGCAGGTCCATCTCGGCCTTCATGGCGTCCAGGCGCTCCAGCACGTCGGGAAGGAACGCGTCCACCGCTTCGGCCTCCGGGCTCGGCAGGGCGCCGTGCAGGTCCATGAGGGCCTCCAGGGCGGCGCGGCCTTCCGGGTGGCGCTGGCCCGCCGGGCCCAGCAGCCCGAGCAGCTTCCTGGGCCCCTGGTTCCTGCTGAACAGCAGATCATCCAGGGCCGCCTGGACCTGCGCCCAGGCCTGCCGGCCACAGGCGGTGAGAAGCTCGTCCAGTTGCGCCCGCAGCGGGGTCCTGGAGCTGCCCTTGACCTCCAGGGCCGCCAGCAGGGCCTCCAGGTCCAGGCGCCGGAACGCCGCCTGCACCCGCCGGGCCGCGCCGGCCGGGTCCGGGTCATCGGGCCAGCGCTGGCCGGCCTCCTTGCGCACCTTGTTCAGCAGCCTGGCGAATGCCTCCTCGCCGTGGAGGGCCTCCAGGGTCTGGGCGATCCGGCCGTACGCGGCCGCTCCCGGAACCGCCCACCGGCGCCGCAGGCACTCCTGGGCGCTGCGCTGGAACAGTTCGTCGCCGTTGGCCAGCTCGGCTCCGAAGGTCTGGCCGGACAGGAACGCGGTCTCCTTGAGCAGGCGCTGGCAGAAGCTGTGGATGGTGGTGATGGTGGCCCGGTCGAAGTGCATGCGGGCCCGGTCCAGGGTCCGCGCCGCCTCCGGGCCCAGGTCCCAGGCGGGCTCCCCGGGGGCGGCTTCCTGGAAGTCGTTGGCCAGGAGGCGGGCCAGGAGCTTGCGGATGCGTTCGCGCATTTCGGCGGCGGCCTTCTCGGTGTAGGTGACCACCAGGATCTGCTCGATGCGCAGGCCCCCCAGCAGCAGGTCCACCACCAGGTGCTCCAGGGTGAAGGTCTTGCCGGTGCCGGCGCTGGCGTCCAGGACCAGGCGCCGGGGCAGGGGATCCGGCAAGGCTGCGGGGCGCGGGTAGCGGGGGCTCATGGGAGCACTCCCAGGGCCTGCAGGAACGGCCGCAGCAGTAGGCGGCGGCGGGCCAGGGCGGCGTCGTCGGCGGGCGGGTAGGCCCTGGGGTTGGGCACCGGCCCGTACAGGCAGGCATAGGTCCCGTAGGATTTCTGGCTGTTGCGGGACTCCAGCCATTCCTGGAGCTCGGCGGCGCCGGTGACGGCCGGGTCGGCGACCGCGTCCAGGGGCAGGAGGGTCTCCCAGCCGCCGCCCATCAGGTCGCCCAGGAGGTCCGCCAGGATGGCCTGGGCGGCCGCCGGGTCCAGGGCCGGGAACGGCAGGTGCGCCACCCCGCCCTCGGGGATCTCCCCCTGGACCAGGTAGCCCCGGTGGTCCGCGGCCTCCACTCCGCGGGCGGCCAGCACCACGTGGGCGAGCCAGGCCTTGACCAGGTCGCGGGGGTGTTTCCCGGGAGTGCCGGTGCCGGTGAGCAGGAGCACCGAGCCGGGGCCGGAACCCAGGTCCGCCTGGGGCGGCAGGGTCCCGGCCAGTTCCACGGTCACCGGGTCCGGGCCTTGCCGGACCGGGATCTCCAGGAGGGGCCAATCCTCGTGGCGGACGCCATGCTTCACCATGGGGGAAGTGCCCAGGCGGGGGAACCGCACCGGCACGCCGATGGGCACCTGGTCCGCCCAGGCGGCCAGCACCTTGAGGCCGTCCCGGCGCTCCCGGTCGCCCAGCAGGCCCAGGGCAGCCTGTCCGGCCCGCTCCAGGGCCCCGCGCCCGCGCCGGTAGGCCTGCTCCAGGGACTCGCCCGTGCCCCGGGCGGCCCAGAAGGCCTCCCGCAGCATGGGCTTGGCGTACCGGCTTGCGGTGGCGGCGGCCTCGGCCTCCACCGTGCCCGGGTCGTCCTCCTCGTCCCGCAGGCCCAGGTTGAACCGGGCGGCACCTTGCAGGGGGGAGTTGATGAAGGCCTCCAGGGAGCGCAGGTCCACCTGCAGCCGGGCCGGGCGGGGCGCGGCCGCGGGCAGGCGGGGCAAGGGCTCCAGGGCCGGATCGGGCGGCTGGACCGGGGGGATGGGGCCGCGGCGGTAGCGGCGTTCCGCCTGGGCCTCCAGGTACACGGCGGTCTGCGCCGGCAGGAGGGGGCGGGGGCCGGTGAACCGGTGGGAATCCCAGCGCAGCAGGGGCTGGGTGCGTCTGCAGGCGTCCGCGTCCATGCCGGCGGCGGCCTGGAGCAGTTCGTCCACCACCGGAGAGGCCGCCAGCTCCTCGCCGGTGACGGGATGCCGGGACACGTAGGTGACCAGGAACCGCTCCCGGGCGGACAGCAGGGCTTCCAGGAACAGGTAGCGGTCCCGTTCGGAGGCGGGGACATCCCCGGGCAGGCGCCGGCGCTGGCGCAGGTCCAGGTCATCGGCGGGATCGGCGCCCGGGAAGGCCCCTTCGCCCATGCCGGCCAGGATCACCACCCGGAACGGCAGGCCCCGCAGGGATTCCGGGTCGCCCAGGGCCACGCCCTGGATCCGGCAGCCGCCCCGGCCCCCCCGCAGGCGCCCAAGCTCCTGCAGGGCCAGCTCCCGGGCGGTGCGGAACGGGTGGCGGCAGGGGCCGGACGCGGCGGTTTCCAGGTCGCCCAGGCGCAGCAGGGCGGCGCGCAGCTTGCCGGCGGCGGCCAGGTCGGACCGCTCGGGGCCGCCGATCCAGGCGGCGGCCAGGTCCGCCAGGCGGGTGGCCCAGTCCCGCGGGGAGCGGGTCTCTCCAGGCAGGCTGCGCAGGTCCTCCAGCAGGTTCCGGGTGGTGCGCAGGAACGCCCCGGCCAGGGGCCAGGCGCTGGAGCCGATCTCCTGGGGCGGGTAGCGCTCGCCTCCCGCTTCGAAGGGCTCCCCGTCCTGGGACAGGAAGGCGCCCAGGGCCAGCCGGCGGTGGCCCTGGGCCCAGCTGAGCAGGTCACCTTCGAAGTAGGCGGGCTCCAGGTCGGCCCGGTCACGGCCGCGGATGATGCCCGTGTCCCGGCACCAGCCGGGCCAGGGCTCCAGGTCCGTGCCCGCGAGGTGGCGGCGCACCGCCGGGTGCTCCAGGAAACCCAGCACGCCGGCCCGGGACAAGGGGCTCCCGGGCAGGCCCAGGAGCAGGGTGAAGGCCTCCAGGGCTTCCGCCAGGGCAGGTGATTCCCGGTGCACGGGGGACCAGGGGATGGGGTCGGGACCGCCGCCGGCCGCCTGCAGGTGGGTGGCGCAGGTGTCCAGGGCGCCGGCGGGAACCATCACGGCGAAGTCGCTGAAGCGCAGGGGGGGCTGGCCGGCGTCCCGGGCGCGCAGGGTCTCCCAGATGAGCTCGCAGATGGTCTCGGCCTCCCGGCGGGGGTTGGGGCAGGCGTGGGCCTGGACGCTGTCGTCGGGGGGGTGCGGGGTGTCCGGCGCGCGGCGGAACAGGATGTCCTGCTGGAGCGCCGCCAGCAGGGTGTCCCGGCCCGGGTCCTGGAAATCGTCCTCGAAATCCCAGTCGCTCATCTCGTTGAGCAGCCGGATCTTCTCCCGGCCGGCCCGGCCCCAGAGGCGCAGCAGGCCGGATTCGGCGGCGTCCGGGTCCTCCAGGCGGTACGGGTCCTCGTCCGCGGCTTCCGGGAGCTCGGCGGTGAAGTCCCGCAGGCCCCGGCGCGCCTGCACGCGGCGGGCCTCGCGGGCGGGGCCGGTGGGCAGGTCGTCCCAGAATTCCCGGCAGGGGTTCAGGGTGTAGAAGCGCAGGCAGCCGGGGGCGCGCCGGCCCACTTCGTCCAGCAGCGCCTGGTAGCCGAAGGCGAGGCCGGTCATGGCGAAGAGGTGCACCGGCCCGGGCTGGGCGGGAAGGCGGAGGCGGGCCCTGGCCTCCAGGGGGGTGAGCAGGGCGGCCGGCAGGTCCCTCCGGACCAGGCTCCACAGGCTGCGTTCGCAGGCTTCGAGGCCGGCGTCCTGGAGGGCGGCGCGGCCCTGTTCCCACTGGGGGGCCCACTGGGGGCGGGCGTACAGGTAGTCCTCGAACAGGCCGCCCAGGCGGCAGGCCAGCTGGGCCACCCGCTGGGGATCCGGGGGGGCGCCCAGGTACCGGCGCACCGGAGCGGACACCTCGCCGTCCAGGCCGTCGCCCCGTTGGAACCGGCGCAGCAGGACCCCCTGGATGGCCGGGCGGTCGATCAGCCCGGTCCCCTCCGGCAGGAAGCTGCGCAGGAACTTGTCCAGGAAGAGAAATTCCAGGTTGGCAGCCAGGCCCAGGCGCGCCACTAGGTGGTCCTCGATGCGCCGGGCGGTGGCCAGGTTGGGCACCACCACCCGGATGGTCTTCCAGGCGCCCGGGCCGGCCCGCTCCTCCCGCACGGCCTCGGCCAGGGCGTCCAGGAGGGCCTCCATGCGGTTGGAGTAGCGAAGGTTGATCATGCCAGCCCCAGGCTTTGAGCTTACAGAAAACGGACAGACAACGTCTGTCCCGGGGCATACTTTCACCAACGGGGCGTTCCGCCATGGCCAAGACCAGCCAGACCCATCCCCTGCGCATCGCCGCCGTCCCGGTGCCCGGGACTCCCGGCACGATCGGCATGACCCTTTGCCCCGGGAAGGCGGAGACCCGCGGGCTGCCGGGAGACTGGCAGCGGGACCTGGAGACGGACCTGGGCGTCATCCGGGACTGGGGCGCCCGCGCCCTGGTCACCCTCATGGAGGCGCACGAGCTGAAGGATTGCCAGGTGGCGGACCTGCCCAGGCGGGCGGCGGCGAACCTGGCCCATTTCTGGCTGCCCATCCCCGACGGCGGGGTGCCGGACGTGCTGTGGGAGCAGCGCTGGGAGCAGGCCGGGGCGGATCTCCGGGCCCTGCTGGCGGGCGGCGGGAAGGTGGTGATCCACTGCCTGGGCGGCCTGGGGCGCACCGGCACGATCTCGGCGCGGCTGCTGGTGGAGTTCGGGATGGGGGCGGAAGAGGCCATGGCGGCGGTGCGCGGGGCGCGCCCGGGGGCCATCGAGACCGCCGGCCAGGAGGACTACGTGCGGCGCCAGAGCCCGGTGGGCACGGCCGGAGGCCGGCCCCGCCACCCGGTCGCGCCGGAGCGGGCCAGCCGGTTCCGGGGCTGCCTGGTGGGCGGGGCCGTGGGGGATGCGCTGGGGGCGCCGGTGGAATTCATGGACCTGGGGGCGATCGGCAGGTCCTTCGGCCCCGGCGGGATCCGCGACCTGGTGCCGGCCTACGGACGCCAGGGGGCCATCACCGACGACACCCAGATGACCCTGTTCACGGCGGAGGGGGTGTTGCGCTGGCATGTGCGGGGCGGGGGGCGGGGCCCGGACCTGCCGGGCCTGCTGGCCCACGCCTACCAGCGCTGGCTGCGCACCCAGGGGACGCCGGGGCGGGCCCGCGGGGTGGGCACGGACGGCTGGCTGTTCACGCACCGGGACCTGTTCTCCCGCCGGGCGCCGGGCAACACCTGCATCGGCGCCCTCGCGGCCATGGAGGGGGTGGGGGACGGCAGGCCGGCGCGCAATTCGTCCAAGGGGTGCGGCGGAGTGATGCGGGTGGCGCCCCTGGGGCTGTATGCGGCCGCCCGCGGGCTGCCGGCGGAGGCGGCGTTCGCCTGGGGCTGCCAGGCTGCGGCCATCACCCACGGGCATCCCGCCGGGCAGCTTCCGGCGGGGGCGGCGGCCATGCTGATCGGCCTGCTGGCCGGCGGGGAGGGCCTGGATCAGGCCTTGGAGGAGGCCCTGGCGGTGCTGCGCCGGCAGGCCCATTGCCGGGAAACCCTGGCGGCCCTGGAAGCGGCGAGGGAACTGGCCGCCGCCGGCGCCACGGATGCGGTCCCGGCCCGGCTCGGCCAGGGGTGGGTGGCCGAGGAGGCCCTGGCCATCGCGGTGTTCTGCGCCCTGCGGGCGCGCAGCCTGGAGGAGGGGGTGGTCCTGGCGGTCAATCGCACCGGGGACAGCGACTCCACCGGCGCCATCGCCGGGAACCTGCTGGGGGCGATGCTGGGGTTCCACGAGATCCCCGAACGCTGGCTGGCGCCCCTGGAACTGCGGGAGGTGCTGGTGGAGGTGGCGGACGACCTGGCCACGGTGGACGCGTGGAACCTGGCGGAAGGCGGGCCCGGGCAGGGCCGGGAGGAGACGGAGTACTGGCGGCGGCGGTACCCGGGGTGGTGATCCCGCCCCTCGGCGCCCGTGGCCGTGAGCCGGTCCCCGGCGCCGGCGGTAAGCTAGGTTGAGCGCTCCGGACCACGGTCAACCTTCTGAAAGATGACGCGAGGACTTCCCATGGTTTCCCCCCTCCCCCTCCTGCCAGGCATCCTCGATCAACGGGACGAAGACGTGGCCATGCGCCGCCATCTCCACGCCCATCCGGAACTGGGGCTGCATGAGTTCCAGACCAGCGACTTCGTGGCGGAGAAGCTGGCCGGGTTCGGGTACCAGGTGCACCGGGGGCTGGGCGTGACGGGAGTGGTGGCGACCCTCGCGAAGGGCACCGGCAAGCGCAGCGTCGGCCTGCGGGCGGACATGGACGCGCTGCCGATCCAGGAGACCACCGGATTGCCCTACGCCAGCCAGCACCCCGGCAGGATGCACGCCTGCGGGCATGACGGGCACACCGCCGCGCTGCTGGCGGCGGCCCGGTACCTGGCCCGGCAGGGCAGCTTCAGCGGCACCCTCAACCTCCTGTTCCAGCCCGCCGAGGAAGGCCTGGGCGGGGCCCGGATGATGATCGAGGACGGCCTGTTCGAGCGGTTCCCCTGCGACGCCGTGTTCGGCCTGCACAACTTCCCCGGCTACCCCCTGGGCCGGTTCGGGGTGCGGCCGGGGCTGTTCATGGCTTCCAGCGACACAGTGCTCATCACCGTGCACGGCCGGGGCGGCCACGGCTCCGCGCCCCACCGGTGCGTGGATGCGGCCCTGGTGGCGGCCTACCTCGTGGTGGCCCTGCAGACGGTGGTGGCCCGCAACGTGGACCCCCGGCAGATGGCCGTGGTGTCGGTGGGCTCCCTGCACGCGGGCAACGTCTCCAACGTCATCGCCGAAACGGCCGACCTCCAGGTCACGGTGCGCGCCTATGCGCCGGAGGTGCGCTCCTTGCTGCGGGAGCGCATCACCAGCCTGGTGCAGGGGCAGGCCAGGGCCCTGGGGGCGGAGGTCACGATCGACTACCAGTGGCGCTACCCGGCGCTGCACAACGACCCGGGCATGGTGGAGTTCGCGCGCCAGGTGGTGTGCGGGCGCTTCGGCGAGGAGGCGCTGGTCCAGGACCTGGAGCCCCAGACCGGGAGCGAGGATTTCGCCTTCATGCTGGAAGCCTGCCCAGGCTGCATGGCCATCGTCGGCGGCGGGGACGAACCGGGGCGGTGCGGGCTGCACAACCCAGGCTACGACTTCAACGATGCGCTCCTGCCGGTGGCCGCCAGCTACTGGGTCCACCTGGCGGAGGCGTTCCTGGCGGAGAGATAGGTCCGGCCGGCGGCGTTCCTTCACGTTCTCAGTCGGCCGGTTCGATGCCCTTGACGATGGTCACGTCGTTCAGGGTGACCGTCCCATGGCCGGGCCAGATCAAGGTGACTTGCACCGGGCCCACGCTGGGCGCTGCGGTGGCCGCCAAGGTGGGGCCCAGCGCCGTGGCCAGGCCCAGAAGGCGGACCACGCTGCCGGACCTGAGGTTGCGGCGGGACAAGGAATCCATGAGGAAGCCTCCGGGGGGTGACCGGCCCACGCTCCGGGACCAGGCGGGGATTGGATCAAGCAAATATAAATAATTTTAGAAACGACGCCATGATCTCCACACCCAAAAATAATCGGATAAGCCACTGGCATAGCCGGTCAAGATTGCCCTCGGCATCAGCGCCAACGGTGTGGATGAAATCAATATTTATTAATTAATTACCAAGCATCGGCTGACGACCCGGTCCCGCCCCGGGCGGCCCTGGCACGTCCGCGCTCGACCTTGGCCACCCGGGATGCCAACCGCCCGCGCCCATCGGCCGCGTTTCCGGAAGAGCCCCCGGACCGGCACCCATGCTATGGTTCTCCTTCCAGCCCAAGGCCCCGCCATGCGCCTGGTCCTCATCTCCGACACCCACTGCCACCAGGACTTCCACGTTCCCGATGGGGACGCGCTGGTGCACGCGGGCGACGCCACCGGCTCCGGCACCCGGGACCAGGTCCGAGGATTCCTGGACTGGTTCGCGGCCCAGCCGCACCGGCACAAGATCTTCATAGCCGGGAACCACGACTGGCTGTTCCAGCGGGATCCGGCGGAGGCGGCGCGGCTGACTCAGCGTCATACGGGCCTGGCCTACCTCCAGGACGCGGGGCTGGAGCTGGAGGGCATCCGCTTCTGGGGGTCGCCCTGGCAGCCGGAGTTCTGCGACTGGGCGTTCAACCTGCCCCGCAAGGGGGAAGCCCTGCGCCGGGTGTGGAGCCGGATTCCCCCGGGGACGGATGTGCTCATCACCCACGGCCCGCCGTACGGGATCCTGGACCAGGTGGGGAGCGGGGAGCACCTGGGGTGCGAGGAGCTGCGCGTCCGCCTGGCGGCGGTTCGGCCCCGTCTGCACGTGTTCGGGCACATCCACGACGGGCACGGGGTGGCCGCGGCCGGCGGGACGGTGTGCGTGAACGCCAGCGTCTGCGACGAGCGCTACCGGCCGGTGCACCCGCCCATCGTGGTGGACCTCACGGCGGGGCAGGTCAAGGTCCTGGCCGGGACGCCCAGGGGCCGCCTGGACCGGCTCGACGCCCTGAAGGCGAGCCTGCTGGCTCCGAAGCCGCCGGGCCGCTGAGGCTCACTCCAGGCTCATCTCCCGCCGGACCTTGTACCGGGCGCTGGGCCTGGAGGCCTCCGGCGGCGGCAGGTTGCGGATGGCCATGGTGGCGTCGTGGCGCTGGGCCAGCTCCCCGGCGCTCAACACCTGGATGGCGCGCATGGGGCAGGCGGTCACGCATACCGGCGCTTCCCCGGCGTCCAGGCGCTCCACGCACAGGTTGCACTTCATCACCTTGCCGGCTCCCGGGTCGTACTGGGGGGCCCCGTACGGACACACCCAGGTGCAGTAGGCGCAGCCCATGCACAGGTCCGGATCGTGCACGACGATGCCGTCCTGGGGGCGCTTGCGGTAGGCGCCCACGGGGCAGGCGGCCAGGCACTGGGGATCCTCGCAGTGGTTGCATGCCATGGAGAGGTTGGCGATGACCAGGGTGGGGTAGTCGCCGCCCTCATAGGTGCAGACCCGGCGCAGCTTCTGTCCCACCGCCGCGCCGTTGGCGTCCTTGCAGGCGATCTCGCAGGTCTTGCAGTTGATGCACAGGGTGCTGTCCACGAAGAAGCTCAGCTGTTCCTGGTTCATGGCTTGGCCACCTCCACCAGGACCGTGTGCTGGGCGTTGCCGTGGGCCAGGGGGGTCGGCCTCTGGCTGGTGAGCACGTTCACGCAGCCCCGCTGGCAGACGCCCTGGGCGTCGGGGGTGTACCAGGCCCCCTGGGGGATGACCACGATGCCCGGGCGCACCCGCTTGGACAGGTGGGCGCGGATGGTGAGGGCGCCCCGGTCGTTGAACACCTTGACCCGCTCGCCCTCCTTCAGGCCCCGGGCCTGGGCGTCCGCGGGGCTGATCCACAGCACCTGGGGCTCCGCCTCCTCCATCCATTCGGACTCGTCATAGGTGGAGTGGACCCGGCGCTTGGAGTGGGAGCCCAGGCACTGGAGCGGAAAGCGCCGGCGCAGGGGATCCTCGGGGCCCTCCCAGGCGGGCAGGTACTTGGGGATCCCCGGGATCTCGGGGTTGTTCATGTCGTACAGGGTCTTGGAGAAGATCTCCACTTTCCCGGACGGAGTGGGGAAGGGGTGCTGGTCCGGCTGGGCGATCTCGGCGGCGAACGCCACGTACTGGCGCGTCGGGTCCTTGTGCACCCCCGCCGCCTTCAGGGCCTCCCAGGGCGGGAAGCCCGGGTTGTCCGCCTGCACCTGGGCCACGAGGTGCCGCAGCCAGTCCTCCTTCGACCTGCCTTCCGTGAAGGCCTCGCCCACCCCCAGCTTGCGGGCCGCCTCGCTGAGCCAGTCGTAGGCGTGCCGGCATTCCCCGGGGGGTTCCACCGCCTGGCTGCCCATGATCACGTACCGGCTCCCCAGCCAGGGCTCGCCCAGGTCGCACCGCTCGAAGGCGTGGTCCGAGGGCAGCACCAGGTCCGAGTAGCGGGCGCTGGAGGTGAGGAACAGGTCGCTGGTGACGATGTACTCCACCAGGCGCTCGTCCCGGAGGATCCCCACCGTGCGGTTGATGTCCGCGTGCTGGTTCACCAGGGTGTTCCCGGCCAGGTTCCAGATGAACTTGATCCCGCTCTGCAGGGGGCCGTTCCTGACTCCGTCCGCGGCGGTCATGGACCGGCCCCGCACCGCCGCGTCCGTCCACATGAACACCGGAATGGCGGCGCGGACCGGGTTGGGCCCGGCGGGGATGGCCAGGTCCATGCGGAAGGTGTCCAGGCGGGTGGACTGACCCCCGCCCCAGCCGCCCCCCGGGACGCCCAGGTTCCCGGTGAGGCAGGCCAGGGCGATGCCGGCCCACACGGACAGCTCCCCGTACGCGTGGCGCTGGGGGCCCAGGCCCTGGATCAGCTGGGCCGGCCTGCTGGTGGCGAACTCCAGGGCCAGGTTGCGGATGGTGCGGGCATCCACGCCGGTGATGGGCTCCGCCCACCCGGGGGTCTTGGGCTGGCCGTCGGCAAGGCCGAGCACGTAGCTGCGGTACGAGTTCCCCGGGGGCACCCCGTCCGGCATGTGCGCCTCGTCGAAACCCACGCAGTGGGCGTCCAGGAACGCCTGGTCCTGGAGCCCCTCGGTGATGATCACGTGGGCCATGGCGGCGAACAGGGCGGCGTCGGTGGTGGGCCGGAGGGGGATCCACTGGTCGGCGAACGTGGCGGCCGTCTCCGTGCACACCGGGTCGATGACCACCACTTTGGCCCCGGCCGCCCTGGCCTTGCCGAGCCAGTGGCAGCTGTTGGTCTCGAACACCGTCTCGGCCGGGTTGAAGCCGTTGAGGACGATGAGCCTGGAGTGCTGCAGGGTGTCGTAGCCGCTGGTGTCCTTGCACCCGGTGACGAACGGCGCCAGGTAGGACACGCAGGCGGAGCTGTAAGAGTTGTAGTAGTCCAGGTAGCCGCCGAGCAGGTTCATGAGGCGCCTGGCGCAGTGGCGCCCGGACAGGGCTCCCTGGTCCCCGGTGGCGTACATGTGGTACACGCTCTGGGGGCCGTAGGCGTCCAGGATGCGCCGCAGGTTCTCGGCCAGGAGGCTGGTGGCCTCGTCCCAGGAGATGCGCTGGAAGGCGCCCGAACCGCGGGGGCCGGTACGCTTGAGGGGGTGGAGCAGGCGGTCCGGGTGGTTGATGCGGAGGTGGCTGGAGCGGCCCTTCAGGCAGGCCCGCAGCTGGGGGTTGTCCTCCAGGTCCGGCGTCTCGTCCGTGGACACCCGCACCACCCGGCCGTCCCGCACGTGGGCCCTGAGCACGCAGCGGCCGCCGCAGTTGTAGGAGCACGCCACCGGGACGACCCGTTCGGCGGCAGGGGCAGGTGCAGTCATGGCGGCCTCCTCACCGGGTCCCGGGCCAGCGGGGGTGGTAGGGGATGTGGGACCACCCGGCGGCCATGGGGTGCACTCCGCTGGTGAAGAAGGCGTGGCGCAGGAGGGCCTGGCCGGTGGCCAGGAACACCAGGCCCAGGCCCGGCCAGGGGCCCCAGGAACGGGAGCCGTGCCCGGCCAGCAGCGGGAAGGCCAGGCCCCCCAGGGCCAGGAAGGCCGCGCCCGCCGCCTGGGGCCACCCGGACAGGAGGCGCAGGGAGTCCTGGGCCGCGGTGCCGTCCGCGGCCAGGCGGGACGTGTAGGACCCCAGTTCCATCAGCTGCACCGCCACCGCGGCGGCGGTGACCGCCAGGGCCTGGGGCACCAGGGGGGCGCCGGGGCTGATCCAGGCGCCCAGGGCCGCCAGGGCCAGGGACCCCAGGGACACGGCGGCGGCGGTGAAGGACAGGTGGATGTGCAAGGCCTTCCAGGCGGGCATGGCGGTGCGGCCGTAGATGGAGCCCATGCTCACCAGGGCGGCCGCCCCGGCGGCCACCATGAGCCAGCCCGCCGCGGCGGAGTCCCGCTGGCCGGCGGCCTCGAGGATTGCCTTGGCCAGGGCCAGGACGAAGAACCCGCCCAGGAACGCGCATTCCCGGCTCAGCCACGAGCTCCGGAAGTTGGCCACGGCGCGCCAGGCCCGGGCGGGGGCGCCCAGGTGCCGGAAGGCCGCCCCCAGCCCCAGCCCGGTGAGCAGGAGGGCTTCCAGCACCGCGGCCCGGGCCAGGGCCCCCTGGACCCCCCACAGCTGGGCGGCCAGGGCCAAGCCCACGGCCCCCTGGGCCAGGAGGGTGAAAACCACCAGCGAGGGTTGTCCCGGCATGGCGCGCTCCCGGTTCGATCCATTCATTCTACGGGCAATGCGCCACTTCCGCCGCTACTGGCCGGCTTTCTCCTTCCACTGCTTCAGGGCCGCCAGGGCGTTGGGCACGTGCTGGTCGGCCTTGATGTCGGTGAAGGTGTAGAGGACCTTGTCGTCCGGGGTGATGACGTAGGTGGTGCGGTTGGCCACCTCGGGTTTGTTGGGCATGACCGCATCGTAGGACTTCATGATGGCCTGGTCCGGGTCCGCGGCCATGGGGAACTTGCTGCGGCACTCACTGCCGTCGAACCGGGTGAGGGTGGCGATATCGTCCCTGGAGATGCCGATGATCATGGCGCCCAGGGCCTTGAACTGGTCGGAGGCCTCGGCGAACATCTGGGTCTCGCGGGTGCAGCCCTGGGTGAACGCCTTCGGGAAGAAGTACAGCACCACCGGCCCCTTCTTGAGGCTCTCGGCCAGGGAGAAGGTGGACACCTGGTCGCCCTGGATGGACTGGGCCTGGAACTCCGGAGCCTTGTCGCCCACCTTGAGGGACGCGGCGGCCGGGACGGCGGCAAGCAGGGACGCCAGGACGAGGGCAGAAAGTCTGGACTGGATCATGGAGGCTCCTGGTACGCAACTCCACCGGCGGTTCACCCGCCGGGAGGGATGCCTGTTTATGACATAAATTGGAACGAGATCCAATCTCAATTATTCCATTATGAATTTAATTAATTATTAATTTTAATCTAGCAAGGCTTGTTCGACCGCCCAGGGAACCGCTGGCCCATAATCGGTTCAAAAGGCCCCATCCGTGAAAGCCTGGATCGCATACCTCACCGTGGCCCTGGTCTGGGGCTCGACCTATTTCGGCATCGCCTTGGGCATCACTTCCTTCACCCCCTACGGCATGGTGGCGTCCCGCTACCTGGCGGGCGGCGCCGGGGCCCTGGTGCTGAGCCGGGTCACCGGCGAGTCCTGGCCCGGCCGGCGGGACCTGCCCCACCTCATGCTCCAGGGCCTGCTGCTCCTGACCCTGTCCAACGCCCTGGTGACCTGGGCCGAAGGGTACGTGAGCAGCGGCGCCACGGCCATCCTGTGCTCCACCACGCCCCTGTTCTACGCGGTGCTGGGTCGGGAGCGCCTGGGGGCCAGGGGCTGGGGCGGGATGTTCCTGGGCCTGGCGGGGGTGGGGGTGCTGGTGCTCTCCCGGCCGGGGGCCCACAGCCTGGACCTGTGGGGCGCATCGGCCCTGCTCCTGGCCACCTTCTTCTGGGCCTACGGGACCCTGCACGGGCGCCGCTACGTGCGGGGCGGCGGGCTGATGGGCCAGGTGGGCATCCAGATGCTCACCGGCGGATTCCTGGGCCTGCTGCTGGCGCCGCTCACCGGCGGGGTGCTGCACGCCCCCCTCACCTGGAAGGCAGGGCTGGCGGTGGGCTACCTGGCCGTCTTCGGCTCCCTCCTGGGCTACAGCGCCTTCGTGTACATCTCCCGGGCCTGGCCGCCGTCCCGCATGAGCACCTACGTGTACATCAACCCGGTGGTGGCGGTGCTCCTGGGATGCGTCGCCCTGAGGGAGCCTTTCAACCTGGGCATGGCCGCCGGCATGGCGGTCATCCTGGCGGGGGTATGGCTGCTCCAGGCCCAGAGGCCGGCGTCCCGGCCCCAGGCCTGCGCGTGCGTGGAGTGATCAGGACTGGGGGATGGCCCGGCCGAAGCGCTCGCCCAGCTGCGCCTTGAGCTCCGGGCTGATGGCCTGGCCCATCCCCTTGGCCGGGAAGTAGTCCGTGGTCGCCTTGCGGGAATCCAGGACCTCCAGGGTGTCCGGGTTGAGGTAGGTGGCCACCGCCTCCAGCTGGATCTGGTACTTCAGGCCCAGCATGTTGGTCTTGGAGTTGCAGTTCAGGGTCACCACCACCATGGCTCCCGGGTGCACCCGGCGGGCCATCTGCCGGTTCAGGGCCAGGTCGTTCCCGTCGCCGTGGCTGCTGTAGTCGCGCTGCACCATCAGGTCCGGAGGAAGGCGCGCCTCCAGGGCCTTGAGCAGGAAATCGAAGTCCTCGATGCGGGCCTTGAAGCGGGCCAGGCCGCCCCTCTCGTAGATGACTCCGTTGATCCTGCCCTCCCGCAGGGCCAGCAGGGCCACGCTCTGTGCGACCGGCGCCGGGGTCGCGGCGGGCGTCAGGGTGGAGGGTGCCGGGATCAGGGCTGCCGCGGGCGGGGCGGGTGGAACGGCGGGTGCGGGCATTGCGGGTGGGGTGGCGGGTGCGGGTGCCGGGGCTGCCGCGGGCGGGGCGGGTGGAACGGCGGGTGCGGGCTTTGCGGGTGGGGTGACGGGTGCGGGTGCCGGGGCCGCCGCGGGCGTTGCGGGCGGGACGGCGGGCGCCGGCGCCGGGACGACCACGGCCGGTGCGGGCACGGCGACGGGCAGCGCCGGGGCCGGGGCCGCCGGCGCGGCCGCTGGGGCCAAGGCTGCCGCCGGAGCCGGGACCGGGACGAGCTGGGCCGGGGGCGTCGCCTTGGCCCCCAGTTGCCGGGAGAGGGCGGCCACCACGCTGCCCAGGCTGGGTCCCTCGGCGGTCTCCAGGTAGTAGTGGACCGCCTTCCCGTTCTCCGTGTCCACCAGGCGCAGGGTCACCGTCATGGTGACGGTGCCCTTGGCCAGGTTGGCCTCGGGCAGGTAGGACCCCACCAGGACGTAGCGGGCGCCCACCCGCTTGCCCAGGGCCGGCACGGCCGCCGGATCCACCGCCTCCGTCCCCTGGCCGCGGAATTCCGGCAGCGCCGCCGCCACCTGGCCCGGCTCCACCAGGCTGAAGCCCCCTCCGCTGAACGCCGTGGCCACGCACAGGTTCATGGTCTGGGTCAGGTCGCCCAGGTTCTTCTGGCCGTCCTCCTTCAGGGGCACGATGGCCAGGACCGGGGCGGCCTGGACCGGGAGCGGGGCGCCGGCGCCCGTCCCCAAGGCCAGGAGCATCAGGACTGCAGTGGTCGGCCTTCGCATCTGACTCTCCCCGGGGCTGGTTTCCGACATGGCTGTTGCATCCAATATACCTGAACCCCGGGGCCGCCCCGGCATCCCTCAGGCCGGCGGCTGATCTTCCACGCCCGCCGCGTCCTCCACCGGCTCCACGTCCAGCGCCGGCGCCTCCCCGGCGACGCCCAGCCTGGGCAGGCCGCTCACCTCCGCGTGGATGGGCGCGGGGCCCTGCAGCCCGGCCAGGCGGCCCTTGCGCCTGGGGGCGGGGCGGATGCCCAGGTCCCGCAGTTTGGCCCCGGTGGCCAGGACCCGGGACTCCAGGGAGCCGGCGAAGCGGTTGAAGGCCTCCACGCTGGCCACCAGGGCCTTGCGCAGGGCGTCCGTGTGCTCGGCCATCACCAGCACCCGCTCCATCAGCTCCGTGCCCAGCTGCTGGATCGCCTCGGCGTTGGCCTGGATCCGCTCCTGGGCCCAGCCGTAGGCGGCGGCCTTGAGCAGGGCCACCAGGGTGGTGGGCGAGGCCAGGATGACGTTCTGGCGCAGGGCGTCCTCCAGCAGGTTGCGGTCCCGCTCCAGGGCGGTGCTGAACAGGGCCTCCAGGGGCAGGAACAGCACCACGAAGTCCGGGGATTCGGCCAGGCCGTCGAAGTAGCGCTTGTCCCCCAGGTTGCGCACCTGGGCCCGCACCTGGTCCGCCACCGCGTCCAGGCGCTCCTCCCGGGCCGCCCCTTCCGCCTCCTGGGCCTCCAGGTACGCCTGGATGGGCGCCTTGGCGTCCACCGCCAGGCGCTTGCCGTTGGGCAGGTTCACCAGCAGGTCCGGGCGCCGCCGGGCGTCCGCCACCGCCAGGGCGTCCTGGAGCTCGAAGTCCACGTGCTCCTGCATGCCGGCGTACTCCACCACGTTGCGGAGCTGGATCTCCCCCCACTGGCCCCGCACCTCCGGGCGGCGCAGGGCGCTGGCCAGGCGGGCGGTCTCGTCCTGGAGGCCCTGGTGGGCCTGGGCCAGAGTGGCCATCTGGGTGCCCAGGGCGGCCTCGGCGGCCGAGCGCTCCCGGCGCAGGGACTGGACCTGGTCCTGCATGGCGCCCAGGGCGGTGCGCACCGGGGCCAGCAGGTGCTCGATGGACTCCTGGCGGGCCTGCAGGTCCCGGGCCGCCTGGGCCTGGGACCCCTGCAGCTGGGTGCGCGCCAGCTGCAGGAAGGCCTCGTTGTTGGCCCGGAGGGCCTCGGCCGAGAGGGCCTTGAAGGCCTCCCCCAGCCGGGCCTGGGCCGCCTGGGCCGCCTCCAGGCGGGCCGCGGAGGTCTGTTCCAGGCCCTCCAGGCGGGAGGCCAGGGACGCGGCCAGTTCCCCCTTGGCCCGCAGCTCCGCGCGCCCGTGGGCCAGCTCCCGGTCCCGGTTCTCCAGGTCCTGGCGCAGCCGGTCCCGCTCGGCGCCGGCGGCCGCCAGCAGCGCCTGGGCCGCCGCCAGGCGCTGCTCGGCCTCGGCCTTGGCCTGGGCCCGGGCCAGCTCCCGCCGGGTGCGGGACAGGGCCAGGGCGGCCAGGTAGCCGAGGGCGGGCCCGGCGCAGGCGATGAGCAGGAGGGTCCAGGCCATGGGGGCTCCGGAGGTCGGGGTGCTGGACCTATCCTAACGTCAAGGCACCAGCACCGCCGCCCCCTCGAACCGCCCGGCCCGCAGGTCGGCCAGGGCCTCGTTGGCCTGGGCCAGGGCGTAGCGGGTGGTCCGGGTGCGCAGGCCCACCCGCGGCGCCAGGGCCAGGAACTCCAGCCCGTCCTTGCGGGTGAGGTTGGCCACCGAGAGCACCTGGCGCTCCTCCCACAGCAGCCGGTACGGGAAGCTGGGCAGGTCGGTCATGTGGATGCCCGCGCACACCACCCGCCCGCCCTTGCGCACCGCCGCCAGGGCCAGGGGCACCAGGGCCCCCACCGCCGCGAAGATGATGGCCGCGTCCAGCCGCTCCGGGGGCGGCTGGTCGGAATCCCCGGCCCAGACCGCCCCCAGGCCGCGGGCGAAGGCCTGGGTGGCGGTGTCTCCGGGGCGGGTGAAGGCGTACACCGAGCGCCCCTGCCAGGCCGCCACCTGGGCCACGATGTGGGCCGAGGCGCCGAACCCGTAGAGTCCCAGGCGCTTGGCCTCCCCGGCGAAGGTGAGGGAACGCCAGCCGATCAGGCCGGCGCAGAGGAGGGGCGCCAGGGCCACATCCTCCCCCGCCTCCCCCAGGGGGAAGGCGTAGCGGGCGTCGGCCACCGCCGCGGTGGCGAAGCCCCCGTCCCGGGTGTAGCCGGTGAACACCGGGTGGTCGCACAGGTTCTCCCGCCCCTCCAGGCAGGCCGGGCAGGCCCCGCAGGTGTGGCCCACCCAGGGGATGCCCACCCGCTCCCCCAGGTCCAGCCCCGCCACGCCCGGGCCAAGGGCGTCGACGCGCCCCACGATCTCGTGGCCCGGGATGATGGGCAGGCGGGGGTCGGGCAGGTCGCCGTCCACCACGTGCAGGTCGGTGCGGCACACGGCGCAGGCGGCCACTCGCACCCGGATCTCTCCGGGGCCCGGCTGGGGATCGGCCCGCTCCGTCAGGACCAGGGGTGTCCGCAACCGGTTCAGGACCATGGCCCGCATGGCATCCTCCCGGACCAGTTTGGCGCCGTCGGCGGGTGCCGGGACGGGAAACTCGGTCCGCGGGCCAGTCAGGCCTCGTCGGCGCTGGGGCCGTACAGCGCCGGGACCGGCAGGTCCAGGAGGCGCAGGTAGACGGTCAGCTGGGCCCGGTGGTGGATCATGTGGTTCATGATGAAGCCCCGGAACACGCCCGCCCGGGGCAGGGACAGGACCACTTTGCCCTGGGCCCGGCCGGTCCAGACGGTCGCCAGGTCCGCGTCCGAGGCGGCGGCCAGGGCGGCCCGGGCCTCCCGGACCCCCCGGTCGAACTGCTCCAGCAGGCTCTCGACGGTGGCGGCGGGCAGGGGCAGGCGCGCCGCCGTGGCCGGGTCCATGAAGTCCAGCTCGGTGGTCTGCAGGGCGGTGACCAGCCAATGGGGGACGCCGGCCAGGTGGTTGGCCAGTTTGCCCAGGGTGAAGGACTTGGCGTGGGGCTGGAAGCCGAACTGGGCGGTGGGGACCCGCTCCAGGGTCCGGCGGCACCCGGCCATTTCGAAATCGAACTCGGGGAGGAGGGTGGGGGCGATGGCCATGGTTGCTCCTGGCAAGGCCCTAAAGGATACTGCGCTACCATGCCTCCAGCGGACCCGGCAGCGGATCCGCCCTTCGGAACGCCCCATGCCCCAGACCAGCAGCCGCCTCAATGGCTTCACCGAATCGGTCATCCGGCGCATGACCCGGGTGTCCAACCGGTGCGGGGCGGTGAACCTGTCCCAGGGCTTCCCGGACTTCGACCCGCCCCAGGCGCTGGTGCGGGCGGCGGAGCGTTGCGCCCGGGAGGGGCCGCACCAGTATGCCCTCACCTGGGGCGCCGCCAGCTTCCGGGCCGCCCTGGCCCGCAAGCAGTCCCGGTTCACCGGCCTGGCCATCGACCCGGACGCCCACATCGTGGTCACCTGCGGCAGCACCGAGGCCATGATGGTGGCCATGATGACCGCCTGCGACCCCGGTGAGCGGGTGATCGTGTTCTCGCCCTTCTACGAGAACTACCTGGCCGACGCCATCCTCTCCGGCGCCGAGCCCATCCACGTGACCCTGCGCCCCCCGGACTTCGCCTTCGACCCGGGGGAGCTGGAGCGCGCCTTCCAGCGCAAGCCCAAGGCCCTCATCCTGTGCAACCCGGCCAACCCTTCGGGCAAGGTGTTCACCCGGGAGGAGCTGGAGCTGGTGGCCCGGCTCGCCCAGGAGCACGACACCTTCGTGATCACCGACGAGGTGTACGAGCACATCCTGTTCGCCCCCCACCGGCACACCTACCTGTCGGCCCTGCCGGGCATGTTCGAGCGCACCCTCTCCTGCAGCTCCCTCTCCAAGACCTACTCCATCACCGGGTGGCGCCTGGGCTACCTGATCGCCCCGGAGCCGGTGGTGCAGGCCGCCCGCAAGGTCCACGACTTCCTCACCGTGGGCGCCCCGGCGCCCCTGCAGGAGGCGGCGGTCACGGCCCTGGACTTCCCGGACAGCTACTACCAGGAACTCCAGGACCTGTACGAGGACAAGCGAACCTGTTTCCTGGGCTGGCTGGACCGGGCCGGGCTGCGCTACACCCGGCCCCAGGGCGCCTACTACGTCCTGGTGGACATCGGCGAGTTCGGCTGGGAGGACGACGTGGCCTTCGCCGAGTGGCTGGCCCAGGAGGTGGGGGTGGCCGGAGTCCCGGGTTCCAGCTTCTTCCACGAGCCGGTGCGGCACCTGATCCGGTTCCACTTCGCCAAGCGCCGGGAGACCCTGGAAACCGCCGGCGAGCGGCTGCTGACGTTGCGCGAGAAGGCCCGCCGGCGCTGAACGCGCCGGCCTCCAGAAGGGAGCCCGTCCATGTCCACCCGTCCCCTCCGCCTCAAGGACATCCCCGGCATCGGCGTCGACCAGATGGGGAACGCCGCCGACGCCATGGCCGACCCGTCCATCCTGCGCCTGGAGAACCTGGACACGGACCTGCGCCCCTGGTCCGGGGCCCTGGAGGCCACCCGCCGCGCCATCGACGAGGACGCGGCCAACAGCTACCTGCCGTTCCTGGGCCGGGACTGCCTGCGCCGGGCCGCCACGGCCCACGTCTCGCGCCAGAGCGGCGTGGCCTACGACTGGCGCCGCTGCTGCGCCATCACCGCCGGCGGCCTCAGCGGCATCCTCGACGTCCTCCTGGCGACCCTGGACCCCGGGGACGGAGTGGTGCTCACCGACCCCATCTACGCCGGCCTCCTGAACCGCGTGCGCCTGGCCGGAGCCGTGCCCAGCCTGTGCCGCCTGGTCCCGGGCCCGGAGGGCTGGCGCCTGGACCTGGAGTCCTTCCGGGCGGCGGCCGCCGCGCCGGGGGTCAAGGCGGTGCTGATGATGAGCCCTTCCATGCCCACGGGCTGCGTGCTCACCGGGGAGGAGTGGGCCGCGGTGGCGGAGGTCTGCGTCCAGCGCGGCCTGCTGATGATCTACGACGCGGCCATGGAGCGCATCCTCTTCGACGGGCGGAGCGTCCTCCACCCCGCCTCGTTGGCGGGCATGGCGGAGCGCACCGTCACCATCGGGTCGGCGTCCAAGGAGTTGCGGATGATCGGCTGGCGCGTGGGCTGGGTGGTGGGCCCGGAAGCGGCCCTGGCCGACGTGGGGCTCGTGAGCATGGCCAACGTGGTCTGCCAGGTGGGCATCGCCATGCCCGGGGTGGCCGCGGCCCTGGAGGCGCCGGCGGCCGACGTGGCGCACGCGGTGGCCGAGTGGGAGCGCAGGCGGGATGTGGTGCTGGCCGAACTCGCCGGCCTGCCGGCGATCCCGCCCCACGGAGGCTGGTCCCTCCTGATGGACTGCGGGCCCCTGGGACTCACCGGCGCGGAGGCCTCCGAGCGCCTCCTGAAGGACGCCCGCGTCGCCGCGACCGCCATGTCCGGCTGGGGCAGTACGGACACCGCCCGCTACCTGCGCTTCGTATACGCCAACGAGCCCTGCGGGCGGCTGGCGGGCATGGGCGAACGGGTCCGCAGGGCCCTGGGGCGGTGAGGGGACCCGTTTTTGGTAGGCTCCAAAGCATTGATTTGGGTAGAGTACGGGCATGCCCGAGACAGCTTCCTCCTCCCGACCCCTCATCCTGGTCACCGGCGCCGCCCGGGGCATCGGCAAGGCCATCGCCGAACGCCTGGCGGGCCGGGGCTGCCGGCTGGCCCTGCACGCGCGCCAGAACCTGGCCGCCGCCCAGGCGCTGGCCCAGAGCCTGCCCGGCGGCGGCCACCGGGCCTTCGGCGCCGACCTGGCCCTGCCCCAGGAAGTGGCGCTCCTGTGGGACCAGGTGACCCGGGCCATGGGCCCGGTGTCGGTGGTGGTGAACAACGCCGCCCTCTACGAATACCACCCCATCCTGGGCACCAGCTACGCCGAGTGGGAGGGCGCCTGGCAGCGCACCCTGGAGGCCGACCTGCTGGGGCCGGTCCGGCTCAGCCACCTGGCCGCCAACGCCATGGCCGCCGCCGGCGGCGGCCGGGTGGTGAGCATCTCCAGCCGCGGCGCCTTCCGGGGCGAGCCCGAAGCGCCCGCCTACGCCGCCGCCAAGGCCGGCCTCAACGCCATGAGCCAGTCCCTGGCCTTGGCCCTGGCGGCCCAGGGGGTGTATTTCTTCGTGGTGGCCCCGGGCTGGGTGCGCACGGACATGGCCGCCGAGCACCTGGCCGGCCCCAGGGGCCCCGCCATCCTGGCCCAGCACCCCCTGGGCCGGGTGGCCAACCCCGATGAAGTGGCGGCCGCCGCAGCGTTCTGCACCCTGGACGCCCCCGCGGCCATGACCGGCAGCATCCTGGACGTGAACGGCGCGTCGTACCTGCGCACTTGAGGGGCTACTCCTCCGTCTGCCGGGTCGGCAGCAGGGCGTTGAAGGCGGAGGAGACCTGGTGCTCCAGGCGGTGGTTCAGCTCCGACGCTTCCATGGGGCGGCCGGTGAAGTAGCCCTGGAACCCGTAGCAGCCCATGGCCCGGAGGGCCTCTTTCTGCTCGGCGTTCTCCACCCCTTCGGCCACCACCCGCATGTCCATGTTCAGGCCCAGGTTCACGATGGTCTGCACGATGGGCTTGGAGGAGAGCACCCCCGGCTGGCTGGGGAACATGGCCCGCGTGAAGGCCTGGTCGATCTTCAGGGTGTCGATGGGCAGGCGCTGCAGGTAGCTCAGGGAGGAGTAGCCGGTGCCGAAGTCGTCGATGCCGAACTGCACCCCCAGGGTCTTCAGGTCCTTGATGACCGCGTGGCTGGTGCGGGCGTTCTTGAGCAGGGTGCTCTCGGTGATCTCCAGCTCCAGGCAGGAGGGGGCCAGGCGCGACTCCCGCAGGGCCCGGGCCACCGTGTCCACCCACCGGGGATGGGTCAGCTGGATGGGGGAGACGTTCACCGCCAGCTTCAGGGGCCGGGGGCTCATGGCCTGCCACAGGGCCGCCTGGCGGCAGGCGGTGCCCAGGATCCACTCGCCCATGCTGTGGATGAGCAGGTTCTCCTCGGCCAGGGGCACGAACTTGGAGGGGGGCACCACTCCCAGCACCGGATGCTCCCAGCGCAGCAGGGCCTCGGCGCCGAAGATGGTGCCGTCGGCGGTGACCTGGGGCTGGTAGACGATCTGCATCTCCTGCTTGAGCACCGCCTCCTGCAGGTAGACCTCCATCTGCTGGCGCTCGAAGCTGGCCTCGCTGAGGGTCAGGGTGTTGGCCTGGATGCTGTTGCCGCCGCTGTTCTTGGCCCGGCCGGCGGCGTTCTCGGCCTCCTTCTGCAGGGTGGGGGCGTCGTCCCCGTCCTGGGGCGAGGCGCTGATGCCGATGCTGGCGGTGACCCGCAGCTCCCGGGACCCCAGGCGGAAGGGGATGCGGATGGCGTCCAGCAGGGACTGGGCCGTGCGCAGGGGCTCCAGTTCCTCCATCACCTCCGGCAGCAGCACCGCGAACTGGTCCGAGGCCACCCGGGCCAGGGTGTCCCCGGGGCCAAGCAGCACCGCCATGCGCCGGGTGAGCTGCAGGCACAGCTCGTCCGCCTCGGCGAAGCCCAGGATCTGGTTCACCGCCTTGAACCGGTCCAGTTCGATGAACAGGATGGCCACTTTGTTGCCCTGGCGGCGGGCCCGGATGATGGCCTGGCCCGTGCGGTCGGCCAGGCGGATGCGGTTGGGCAGCCCGGTGAGCGGATCCTGGTCCCGCAGCAGTTCCACCTGCGCCCTCAGCAGGTTCACCTCCGCCCGGGCCTTGGTCAACTCTTCCAGCAGGTCCAGGGCCTGCATCTGGTGGGGGTTCTCATCCGGCTGGGTGGGGGCGGTGGCCACGCCTGGGGCTCCTTGGACGACCGGGGTCGGTAAATTCATTCATAGTCTCCCCTGTCCCAGACCTCAATGGGAAACAAATCTTGAGATCGCCAATGCGCGACGAGAACAAATGCAGTCCCGTCGAGGGGAGGGACTATCCGCCTGCGGCGGTCCGCTGCGCACGCATGGGTGCTCCGCTTGCCCTGCCGGCGCGCCAGAGGTGATGCAAACCCCTCCGCACAAAGGAAAGCCCCCTTGCGGGGGCCGCCTGATGGCTCCGGCGGAGGGATTTGAACCCCCGACCCATCGGTTAACAGCCGATTGCTCTGCCACTGAGCTACGCCGGATCGCGTGAAGCTCCATTCTAACGGAATGCCGGACCGGTTCAAGGGCCGGGATCAGGACTTCTGCAATTCCATGAGGATCTGCCGGGCGCAGGCCTTGAGGCTGTCCAGGACGCCGAGGCCGCGGGAAGCCACGGCCTCGATCACGGGCTCATTGCGGAATTGCAGCATGGCTTCCAACTCCCCCTGGGACGCGGCGGTGGGCATGTCCCGCTTGTTCAACTGCAGCACGTAGGGGATGGTGCGGATGTCGAAGCCGTTGTCCCGGAGGTTCGTGGCCAGGTTGGCGATGGACTCGATGTTGGCCTCCAGGCGGGGGCGCTGGCTGTCCGCCACGAAGATCACCCCGTCGCAGCCCCGCAGGATGAGCTTGCGGGACGCGTCGTAGAACACCTGCCCGGGCACGGTGTACAGGTGGAAGCGCACCTTGAACCCCTTGATGGTCCCCATGTCCAGGGGCAGGAAGTCGAAGAACAGGGTGCGGTCCGTCTCGGTGGCCAGGCTCACCAGCTTGCCCCGCTTCATCGGGTTGGCCTGGGTGTAGATCCACTGGAGATTGGTGGTCTTGCCGCACAGGCCCGGGCCATAGTAGACGATCTTGCAGTTGATTTCGTGCGACGCGTAGTTGATGAAGGTCATGGGCTCGTTTCCGCAGGTCTGAACACTTCAGTCGCCGAACAGCCGGTCGATGTCCTCATCCGTGATCTCCGAGAACGGGCTTTCGAACCGGGCCGATTCAGGGACCTGGGCCTCGGCCCGGGTTTCCACCCGTTCGAAGATCTCCAGCAATTCCCGGCTGGCCTTCTTCACCCGCAGCCGCACCAGGGCCAGGCTGGAATTCTGGTCGAAGATGACCACCAGGATCCCCCGCTTCCCCACGATTGATATGTGTAAATTATCTTTTTCTCCTTCATGGAACAGCAGGCTGAATTCCTTCTCCCCGATGAGCTTGGCCAGCCCGTCGGTGGCCGCCACATTGCCGGCCGTGAGGGAGGCCAGGCTGGTGGCGTCGATGCTGCGCACATCGCCGGCGGCGGCGATCTGAGTTCCGTTCTTGTCCACCAGGAAGACCACCTTGCAGGCCGAGTCCCGCTGCAGCCGGCCGATGATCTCCTGCAACTGCCCGAACTCCTCCTCGAACATGACGAGATCCATCTTCGTCACAAATACCTCCGGCCGGATTACATATCCACGAGGATACCGCACTTGGCCATGGACCAGCCGTTCCGGTCCCGGCCCCGGGCCTCAGGTCCGCCCCTCCTCCCCCCTGCCGGGCCCGCCCAGCCCTTGGCCTAAGCCCGCCCTCGTGCTAGGCTTTGGGTTCCCTGCCCACGGGAACCCGCCCAACCCGTGGAGAGTTGTCCGAGTGGTTGAAGGAGCACGACTGGAAATCGTGTAATGGTCAAAAGCCATTCGGGGGTTCGAATCCCCCACTCTCCGCCAAACTAGCCCCCTCTGATGAGGGGGTTTCGTTTTGCCCAATCTACCACCCGTCAACCACGCGGCGGACAAACCAACGCCCCCTGACGGGGGCGGGGTGGAGGGAGTTGAAGTCCAGGATGGGACGGTGATCGCCCTCACGCAAGTCTTCCAAACCATCTTGCCCCCTGGATGGCCGTCGCCCGGCCAACTGGTGCATTGATGGGACGGGCCAAGCCGATTCCAACGCCAGCCTCCCATCGTGTGACGGGAAACTCCCATCACCCTCTGTACGCCAACGCCTGTCTCATTCCCCTTCGAGCAGTCGATTGCCATCGATGGAAATGCCCCACCGGGGCGGGAGGTAGGCGCCCGAAATGATAGACTTATCAACCAAGCACTTCCACACGAAGCCTCATGAAACGGCCTCGGCAGCCCACCTTCGGAGAGGCAATCCATGGTACGAATCAGGAAAATCGAGATTGCCAACTTCCGTGGTCTCCAGAAGCTGACCTGGTGCCCGGCACCGGGCATCAACTGCCTGATCGGGCCTGGCGACAGCGGTAAGTCCACGGTGCTGGACGCGATCGACCTGTGCCTGGGGGCCAGGCGAAATGTTCAGTTCTCCGATTCGGACTTCTTCGGTCTGGACATCGCGAATCCGATCAGCATTACGCTGACTCTTGGCGATCTCGATGACACCATGAGGACGTTGGAGAGCTTCGGCACGTTCCTGCGAGGGTTCATCGCCTCCACCGGAACGATCGAAGATGAACCGACAGCTGGGGCAGAGGTCGTGCTCTGCCTGAATCTGACCGTTGCGAGTGACCTGGAACCCTCGTGGACCCTGGTCTCCGAACGCGCTACGCAGCAAGGCATCGTCAAGACTCTCGCATGGAAGGATCGCCTTGCTCTTGCTCCGACCCGTATCGGTGCGTTGGCCGATTTCAACCTGGCGTGGCAGCGCGGCTCAGTGCTGAACCACATCTCGGAGGAGCGAGCAGACGCTTCAGCCGCCCTGGTCAAGGCAGCAAGGGATGCGCGCAACGCTTTCGGAGATCAGGCCGAACAACAGCTAAAAGAAGCGCTGGGGATCGTCACCGCCACCGCCCAGGAACTGGGCGTTCACATCGGGGCCCAAGCCAAAGCGCTCCTGGATTCGCATTCGGTGTCGTTTGGTGGTGGCACTATCTCTCTTCACAACGAAAGCGGAATCCCACTTCGCAGCCTCGGCGTCGGCTCCACGCGCTTGCTCGTTGCTGGTTTGCAGCGAAAGGCGGCCTGCCAAGCGTCGGTTGTACTCTCCGACGAACTAGAGTATGGACTGGAGCCGCATCGCATCGCTCGGTTCCTGGGCTCCCTCGGCGCGAAGGAGGCTGCTCCCCCTCTGCAGGTGTTCCTCACTACCCACTCCCCCGTGGCGTTGAGAGAGTTGTCGGGCGCCCAACTCTTCGTGTTGCGCCGCGCTACTCTTGGCCACGAAGCTCGCCTGGTCGGCATCGACAATGACATCCAGAGCACGATCCGTCTTTACCCCGAGGCCTTCCTTGCTGGCTCCGTGGTTGTGTGTGAGGGGGCCAGTGAGATCGGCTTGCTGCGCGGCCTGGACCTGTATCGGCTGGAACAGGGCATTGCGTCCCTGGCAGCCCTTGGCGTTGCCCTCGTCGACTGTGGCGGAGGGGAGCCAGATCGATCGTACGCCCGCGCCACTGTATTCCTGTCCTTGGGCTACCGGGTGATGGTACTGCGTGACGACGACAAGCAGCCAACTCCTGCCGTCGAACAAGCTTTCATCCAAAATGGTGGCACTGTCATCGCATACCGTGCGGGTCGAGCGTTGGAGGATGAGCTGTTCGGCAGCCTCACTCCGGCCGCATGCCAAAAGCTGATCACATATGCCAACGAATTGCACGGCGATCTGATCCACGAACACTTACGCACCGTTTCGAAGAACACTCTCACCTTCCACCAGATTTGGGAGGAAATCCAGAACACCGGAGCCCTGGCGCCGGAGCGCAGAGCCGTCCTTGGCCAGGCGGCGCGCATCCGAAAGGCGGGCTGGTTCAAGTCCATCTCCTGGATGGAGGATGTTGCGAGGACCATCGTTGCGCCGGATTTACCTCTCTGCGATCCAGGTTTCCGTACGCTAATGGGCCAGGCATTTGAATGGGCCGATCATGCCTCCCGTTGAAATCGATCTCCGGGCTTTCGCACGCGGTACTGTCACCGCACCGGCCGGCTGCGGCAAGACGCAGTTGATTGCCGACACGCTTGCTGGTCATCGGGGTAGCAAGCCCATCCTAGTGCTGACACACACGAACGCTGGGGTCGCGGCCCTGCGTGGCCGGCTGGACCACGCCGGTGTGCCAACCAGCGCCTATCGGTTGAGCACCATCGATGGCTGGGCCATCCGGCTCATCTCGACCTTTCCCGGTCGCAGCGCACATGATCCGGATGTTTTACGGCTGGCTACTCCTGCGCGGGACTACCCTGCAATACGCGACGCTGCTTGGAAGCTGCTGCAAGCAGGGCACGTCAGCGAGGTGTTAAAAGCCTCGTATGCGCATGTCATCGTGGATGAATACCAGGACTGTTCGGTTCCACAGCATCATCTCATCTATTTCCTATCGCTGATCTTGCCAACCTGCGTGCTGGGCGACCCAATGCAGGCGATTTTCGGGTTCAGGGGCAATGCCCTGGCAGACTGGGACCGACAAGTTTGCACGCATTTCCCCGTCGTCGGGGAACTGAGGACGCCTTGGCGATGGCGCAATGCCGGCGCAGAAGAACTAGGACATTGGTTGCTGGAGGCGCGGCTCCGATTGGCAGCGGGGCAGTCGGTAGATCTGCGAAGTGGTCCACCTAGCAATGTGATCTGGATTCAGGCCGTGCCACCCAACGATCATGCCCAGCGCCTGGCAGCAGCGAGGACGGCGGCGCCCACGACTGCCGGACGCGTGCTCATCATCGCCGACAGCCGCAACCCGACAGCGCAGCAAAATTTTGCGAGCCAGACACCGGGCGCTTCAACGGTCGAGGCCGTCGATCTGCGAGACCTCATCGCCTTTGCCAGCAGTTTTGATGTGGAGGCACCGAATGCCCTCGTGCAGTTACTGACGCTGGCACAAAATGTTATGACCAATGTAGGCGTGGCGGAGCTGACGCGGCGCCTGGGGTCGTTGGCACGGGGATCAGCGAGGAATCCCCCGAACGAGGTGGAAAACAGTGCGCTGGCCTTCGGGCGCACTCCCTCTCTCTTCGCGGCTGCCAGGCTATTGTCGGATCTGAGGGGGCTGCCAGACGTACGTGTGCATCGGCCAGCCATTTTCTATGGTGTGCTCAAGGCGCTACGGGAAGCTTCACTGGGGACTGTTCCTCTGGCAGAAGTGGCCAGACGGGTTCGGGAAGAGAACCGACTGTTGGGGCGCCCACTACCAAAGCGTGCCGTCGGCAGTACCCTTTTGCTCAAGGGGCTGGAAGCCGAGGTTGGGGTGCTCCTGAATATCGAGGGAATGAACGCGCAGAACCTTTATGTCGCCATGACCCGTGGGTCAATGAAGCTCGTTGTCTGTAGTGCCAGTCCGGTGGTCGGCTGAAGTAGTCGGGCCTGACAAGCCCCTCTGAGGGCCTCCATTGTCGCTAGGGAAGATCAGGCGTTGCTCAAGAGGCGACAGGAATTTCCTTGACCGTGTGCTCGCTCAGCCACTGGCGCAGGGCTTCCAGGTCATAGCGGACACAACTGCGGGTGATGCGGATCCAGGGGGGACCGAGGCGCTTCCAGCGCCAGTCTTCCAGAGTGTGCCGGGAGATGCCCAGGAGAGCAGCGGCTTCTTCGGTGTTCAGCAGGGTGAAGGGTGTCGTGGCGGTGGTCATGGCCTCGAAGGCAAAGAGGGTTCTAGAAATGGACTGGCTGGAATAAACGGTTCTTTAGTGTTTCCGCCATAAAGCCGAGCAGAGGCTGGCTCCGGCAGTTCAAGTTTGGTTGGTATAGCTATCCAGTCAAGTAAGGATTTTCAGGGATGCATGATTAGTCTGCACTACTGCGGTCGCCCGCATCCTTGAGGCCGGACGCCCGTCAGCTCCCCTTGGGAAATGAACCCGTTAAACAAGTCTCTATTATTCAGTATCTTGGCTTTCTGGTTCGGCTTCATTTCCACCTGTGATGGAAAACAAGTCGACCTCCGCAGCCGTGCCAGGCTTCCTATAGCGGCGGTTCTGTTTCGCCCCTTCCGGGTTGGCCACCTCCAGCAAGCCCATTTCCACCCACCCCCTCAGCAGCTTGGAGACCCGCAGGGTGTCCTCCGTACCCAGCAGTTCTCGTACTTGCGTATTGGTGATGGTTGGATGGCTTTCCAACAAAGCCGCTACCTGGTCCCAGTTCGAGGCGCGGACCTCATTCCTCAGGGTGACCAGGAGGCTGTCCTTCTCCGCCGCAGATAGCGGAACGAAGATCGGCGGGTAAAGATCCGCCTTCCGCATGAGATCCCGCATCATCGGGATGCCCTCGCCGGCGTCCTGGTTGGGCGGTGAAGGGAATTCGCGGACCTGGTTCACCAGGCTGGGATTCCGCGGCCTCGAACCGACCTTCCCCAGGTCCATGACCTGGATCCGGTAGGCCAGGCCGCCGGGGCTCTCCACCTCGATCCGGTCCGAGAAAAGCCGGATATGGATGTCATTGGGAATCCGGTAGTCCCGATGGAGGACCGCGTTGGTGATGGTCTCCTGGATGGCCCGGCGCGGGAACCGCTGGACGATCTCGAAGCCCAGGGGACTGACCTGGACACCCGAGGCCAACTCTTCCTCCACCATTCGGAGAGCCTCGCGGATCTGGTGGACCAGGGGGCCCGTCACGGTCCTGGGCGGACGGAGGAGATTGGTGGTGTTCCCGGTATGGATGATCCGTTCGCCCTGGTAGTGGAAGATCCTGATGGCGCACTTTTCCCCCAAGAGGTCAGAGGGGAATTCGGCGAACAACAGTACGGCCAGGCGTGTGGGCTTCCACGCCTCACCGACCTTCTTGGCCAACCCCACGGAGCGGAGGCCCTCTTCCAGCGCCCGGGTCAGCCCTCGCGCATCCCGGTAATCCTTCCACCAATGGGTGTCCAGCAACTCGAAAGGCACATCCACCGGTTGATCGACCACGCTCGCCTGCCCCAACTGGAGCATGCGCTCATGGATTTCATTTGCGTTCAATTGGCGGTTGCTTCGATCGAACCGGACGAAGGTTCCCCCTGTGACGAGGGAATGGAGGGTTTCGCTGGGGTGGACCTGGATGCAGACGAGCGTTCCAGGATTCCCCGTGCGAAGCGTGCAGGGAATGGAGTGGAACACCGGTTCCGGCGCCGAGGGTGGCTGGATTCTGGGGGTGAGGAGAGTCTGCATCTGCCGGCGCAGTTCGTCCAGTGCCTCCGGATTCTCTTCAACGCCATAGATCCGGTCGGTGCCGGAGGCCTTCTTGGGGTCCTCCAGGCCAAGCACCAGCAGCCCGCCATTGGTGTTGGCGAAGGCCGACAGGGATTGCAGGCAACGGGAGAGTTCGCCGCCTTTGAGACGCTTCACCTCGAAGGAACCGCCTTCTGGGCGGGCAAGGAGAGAGTCAAGGATGGACGTGTCTGGGGTCGGTTGGCTCATGCGGCACTCGCAGGGATCTGACTATTCTGAAGGCATTGGCAAGCGCCCCAGGTGGGCTGCAGGCAACCAAGATCGAGCGGCGGGCCGGGCCTCGTATTGAATGTCATCACCGCCACCCGTCTGTGCTCAAGCAAGATGGTCGCCCGTTACCTTCCGGCGGGACACCCCTCAGGCACGGTCTGGAAATGAAGTGTTTAATTATGTCAAACCAAATCAACAATTGAGCATTGCTGGCGGTTTCATTTCCTTGAGCTGTGGAAATCAAGGGAGGTCGTAAAGGCGGCGCAAGCCGAACCCACGGGCCGCCGTGGCGTCTTCCCGCATCCCCTGCTCGGGCGCGGACTTCCCATGGACAGCTGGGCCCCTCCCATGGAAATCCGTCCGTCGACCGGGTTCCGGCCGGATGCGCACCCTTCCGGTGTCCATCCGGCACCCTGCAGCCGAATCCTCGGATTACCACAGGCCCCGCCCCCCTACCCACGGGAAGTCCGCCTCCCTCGGCCGCCGGCTGGAAAACCGCGCAGAGCGCCGTTTCCCACATGGGATGCGGGCATGCGAGATCAGCATCAAGCAATCAAAAATTCAGGACTTCTTCTTGGCTCCGCCTTGGGAAGCACGCCCTGAACCGAGTCCATGCTTTTCCTGGTAGAGCGCAAGAGCTTCCTCCACAACGGTGCCGATGGTCGCTTCGCTCCTGGCAAGCTCTCCGCGAACCGCCCGGGCCTGAAGGTCCGCGACCAGCCGCTGAAGGAGTTCGGCAGGATCCTGTCGGAGCCGCAGGGTGAACGGGATGGTCGGCTCCTTGATGGGTCGTCCAACCTTGCGTCGCTCGGCGTCCTTGCCCTTCGGCGTTCCCATCGCGCTGACCGGTACTTTCCCGGATCCAGCCTCCAAGACCTCGGCGAGGAGAGCGTCCTTCCTGGTCTTCTTCGAGGGGGGCATGGGGACTCCAAGGCGTTTCGATTTCTTGATGTCATAAAATCTAGGCGCTTTGAAGCCAGGATTCAATCCGGGACCAGAGTGTCTTGGCCTCATGCGCGGCCGCGCCCCCCAGGTGGACCAGGCTCCGCCCGTCTGCGAAGGCCTCAGGAAAGGCGGCGCGCTCCGAAAGCCGTCCCAGCAGGGGGAGCTTGGCCAGGCGGAGGCCCTCCTCGACCACCCGGTTCCGGGTGGTTTCCCGGAAATGGTTCAGGATGATTCCTGCCTTCAGGGCTGCACCCCGCCCCGCCATCTCGTCCAAAGCCCGGATGGCCCGGCCCAGGGCATCCAACTCCGGGCGACCGGAGCCCGAGGGGAGAAGCAGAGCATCCGCGAGGACCACACCGACCCCAGCCATTCGTTGATCCCGCAGCCGGCCGGGAGGGCAATCCACCAGGACCGTATGGTCAGGCCCCAATAAGCGGATCAAGTCCGCCGCCTCTTCAGGGGAGCCCGGCACCCGGCTGGGAACCCCCGCACGGTTGGCCCAGCCGAAGGCGTCCCCCTGGGGGTCCAGGTCCAGGACCACCACCGGACGGTCTTCAGGCCAGGCCCAGGATGCGGCTTGGGCGGTCAGCATGGTCTTGCCGGTGCCGCCCTTGTCGGACCAGAACGTCAGGATGGCCATTTCAAGCTCCAAGAATTCTAGGAATCAAAAAACCCAAAATGGAGAGACCGCTTAGAGCCCCAAGGCCTGGTCGATGAGCCGCCTGTAATGGGTACAGAAGTCAAAGGCGCCGTGGCACTGGTCCCGCCGGCGGATGGCTTCCCGGAGGTTCCCCTCCAGCCGTGCTTTCTCCTTGCCGGTCGGGGTCCAGGAAAACGCCGTCGGCCAATCAGGGTTGGCCTCCCGAAAGACCTCCAGGAGTTCGCAGGCTGCCTGGAGGTTGGCCTGTGCGGCCTGCAGTTCCGTTTCCATGTGGAAGGAGTCTGCCCGGATTTGGTTCAGCACCCCCACCACAGCTTTCGCTCGTATGGGATTCGTCTTCAGCATCATTGAGCTACCTCAAAAGCCAAGATAAATGTTGATGTCAAAAAATCAAGATGCCTAAGATTTATTATTTTTAAATGTCAAGATGTCGAAATCATTGGCGTCTCTCCACCACGGGTTCCACCGGACATCGACGGGGAGGCCATGCCGCTGGGGATCAGGGCCCAGAACCATCGGCGCCAGGGGAACGCGCCCATTCTTCGAGGTCGAGCCTTGCCTGCCGGGGCGCCATCTCTGGCAAGAGAACTTCTGAAACCGGCGGGAACCTTTGAAGGTCAGCGCTCATGCAGGTGCCCATCCCGCAACCGGGAACAGTGGCGGGGCAGACGAGGCCGGGACGCCCCAACCAAGCCGAGGAATGGCCACGGAGAAGAACATGATCAGAACTCGACGCCCCAGGATTGTCCTTGGATTACTCCTATCCACGGCTCTTGCCCCAGTGATGGCTGTTGCTGGCCAGAAGCACTCCCAGGCGAAGAACCCACCCCGCGCCAAAGATGGGGCAGCCGGGACGCCAGGCTCTCCGCACGGCAAAACTGGAGAGCATGGAAAGCATGGTCACGGGGCTGCAAGGGGCCAGGATGGCGGCCATGGGGGCAAGGGGAAAAACGGAGGGGATGGGGGTGCCGGTGGAAAAGGCGGGAACAGCGATTTCGGCAGAGGAGGAGATGGAGGTAATGGCGGCGATGGAGGTTGAATTGATGTCCCGGACTCACCGCCCGGTTCATCAACGCCCCGGCCCACCGTACCCTCCACGCCAAAGCCATTCCAGGGAGTTGGGGTTGGCCCCACTCTCGAACCCCACCCTGCGTTCCGGGAAGAGGCCGAGGACCGGTGGCAGAAGGGAAGGCGACCATGATCCGACCCTTTCTTGCCCTCAACTCGACCCACCTGAAGCGTCTCAAGGCGATCCATCGTCGGCAACGCAATGCCACCGTTGACGATGTGGTCCTGGATCGACCGCTCTGCCACTGGCACCACCATTCACCCTTTGCCTCTCGGACCTTCCCGTCGACACCCAGTTCAACCCCCACTTGGTGCAGGGCAAATATGCAATCTTTCATTCCTCTTGCTTCAACCCCATGGCCTTGATTCTTGAAACCAGTGTCGTTGGCTTGACACCGAGGATTTCTGCCGCGCCTCCATTGCCCCCGATCTTCCAGCCCGTCTTGTTCAGGATCGCCAGCAGGTTCTTGCGCTCCCGCTGACGCATTTCCATTTCTGTCAGGTATTCCGGTTCCTCGCCCTGCGCAAGCTTGGATGGCGGTTCTGCCATCGCCTGGACTGCGGGGATCGGCAAGTTGAATTCAAGGATTCCACCTCGGGCAAGGATGACTGCACGGTCGATGACGTTCTGGAGTTCCCGGACGTTGCCAGGCCAGTCGTAGCTCTGGAGTTGGACAAGGCCGGCCCTTGTCAGCCTAGGTTCGGGACAGCGCAAATCCTTCACCGAGCGATTGACGAAATGCTGGGCCAGCAAGCGAATGTCTTCCATGCGCTCCCGTAGCGGGGCGATCTGGATCGGGAAGACGTTGAGGCGATAGTAAAGGTCTTGCCTGAAACGGCCGGCCTCGACCTCCTTTTTCAGATCCCGGTTGGTGGCGGCGACGATTCGCACGTCGGCCCGCCGCGTGCGGTCCTCGCCCACCCTCTCGTATCGCTTTTCCTGGAGAACGCGCAACAACTTGCCCTGGACCTCCGGGGGCACTTCCCCGATCTCATCCAGGAACAGGGTCCCCCCATCGGCTGTCTCGAACCGACCGGCCCGATCCTTGATGGCGCCAGTGAAGGCACCCCTGGCATGCCCGAAGAACTCGCTCTCGTAAAGGTCCTTGGGAATGGAAGCGCAGTTGACCCGGACCATGGTCCGGTCCTTGCGGCGACTTTGGCGGTGGATTTCGTGGGCGACCAGTTCCTTGCCGGTCCCTGTCTCCCCGAGAATCAGCACGGAAGCTTCGGTGGGGGCCACCAATTCGATCTGGCTGACGACCTGCCTCAGGGCCGAGCTTTCCCCTACCAGGTCGCCCCAGGCCTTGGCGTCCACGACTTCCTCGCGCAGGTAGGCGTTCTGTTGTTCGAGCTGGTCCTTCAGTTGCCGGATCTCCTCGAATGCTTTGGCGTTGACAATGGCGCCCGCGATCTGGGCTGCGATGATGCGCTGCCAATGGGCCATCCGCTCAGGGGGCTCAACCTTGCAGAAGGCCCCCAGCACACCCAACACTTCGTCCTTGTATATGATTGGAGACCCAAGGAACCGGCAGATGTGCTCAGTCCTGAGCCAGTCGGCAACCTCCGCGAGGTCCTCCGGGTCTTGGTCTGGGTGCTTGAGTTCCATGGGCCGGCCAGTCGCGGCGATCCCGCCAATGGCACCCAAACCAAAGGGCATCCTCAGAAGGGCAGTCGGAAGCCGGGGCGGTTGATCCTTCTCAAAGGGTCCTGCTCCACCACCGGCCGCCGCGTAGAGGGTCCTGACCCCGGCATCTCCGTCCTCGATCAGCCAGATCACCACGAGGGTTCCCCAGGGAGATCTGGGCGCGCCAGTGCTCAACTTGAGTAGGAGGCGATCCAAGGAAGGTTCCTCGGCGAGTTCCAGCAGAACCCCCAGCATGTGTTCGAAAACCTTCAAGGGATCGGCGGGTTCCATGGCTGTACCCAGGAATTAGAGAGACGAAATCTCAATTTCATGTTGACACGAAAATTCGTTACTTACGATATTTCGTTTCACTCCTGGTTTGCGGAATATTTATTTAAGTCCATCTGAAACAATAAATAACTCGAATGTGACCAACTGGCATGACTGTTGAACTATCTGGTTGGCCCACTTCGCAGGAGCCATCCCATGCCAATCCAACTCTCCATGGTCGATGCCGCCACTTCCGATAGGGCCGATGGCACCTTGGCAGTCCGGAGGTTCAGCCCGGGAAAGATGGACGACTTGGCTTCGCCGATCCTGATGATCGATGAATTCCGCTCGGGGGGCATTCCTTTCGGCCCCCACCCCCATGCGCGTTATTCCTTGTTGAATTATGTGTTCGAGGATTCCGAGGGCGGCCTTCGAAGTCGGGACTCGCTCGGCAACGACCTGAGGGTCGGACCGGGTGGCATTGTCTGGACCCAAGCGGCGAGCGGTCTTATCCACGAAGAAAGGCCGGCCGAGCCCGGCTTGGAACTTCATGGCCTCCAGATCTTCGTGAACCTGCGTGCGGAGAACAAACTGGCGGCGCCCTGTGTGTTTCGCCTGAACCGCGATCAGATCCCCGTCTGGAACAGCGGGCTGGGCGACCGGGTACGCGTTGTGGTTGGATCCTACGGGGATGCCGTGTCCCCTTTGGTTCCCAGCGAACCCATCGACCTGCTCGACGTAGATCTGAAAAGTGAATGCTCCTTCAGCCTCCACAAGGATCATTTGGCCTTGGTCCTGGTCTTGACCGGCGAGATCGTCGTCCAGGCGGGAAAAGCCGGGCAGAAGCTTCAAAGCGGAGAGGCCCTGGCCATCCATGGCGGCCCTGGGTGCGTGAACCTCGCCAGCAAGAACCCCGCCCACCTGGTCCTCCTTGCGTGCGCCGAGTTCCGGGAACCGGATCCCGACCGCTGAACACACGGCCTGCCACAAGCCAAGCCAGATTCCATGCCCCTCCCGGGCGGTTGCCAAGACTCTGCCCAACCCTCGTAGCTCAACTTGGTATTAAAACGTTTATTAACAATATTTAACGCTTTTCGAAATGAATGAAATGAATTAAATTCATCGAACATATTGACAGTTAGAATCTTCTAACCTATAGATGTTTCAGATGGTCAAACACGGAGACCAACCCCATGATGCCCTTCCTTTTCCTTCTGGCTGCATCCGCCCCGACCGGGCAAACCACAGCTCCAGTCCTTCCAACCCAGTTGGCGGCCTACCTCAGCGCCGCAGACCGCGCAGCCAAGGCCCCCGAGATCGCCAGGGCGCAGGTTGAACAGCAGGTGGGGCAGCAGCAGCAAGCTGCCGCTGCACTCCTCCCGACCCTGTCCGCGAATGCGAGCTACACACGGAACCAGTATCCGACCGAGGCGCACATCCCCGCGGAAACTGGGGCCGCCCCGGAGACGATCACCATCATGGCCCAGAACCAGCGGAATGCGCAGGCCTCCGTCAATGTGCCCCTGTTCGACCTGCACAGCTATGCCCACCTTTCCGCGAGTCGCCATGGGACGGCCGCCGCGCGCGAGGGGGCAAGGGCGGTGCGCGGACAGACCCAGCTCCAGGTTGCCCAGGCCTACTACCAGGTGGTGGCGGCCCAGGGGATCCTGGCCGCGGCGGATCGTGCAGTCAATACGGCCAGGTCCAATGAGTCCATGGTGAAAACCAAGGTTGAAGTCGGCACCCAGAACCAGTTGAGCCTGGAGCGCGCCAGGGTGGATACCGCCCGGGCACTCCAGGGCGAGGCGGCCGCGCAGCGCTCTCTGGCCCTGGCCCGCAGGACCCTGGCCACCCTCACCGGCACCCCCGAGACTACCGTGCCCCTGCCCGAAGCCGAGACTCCGGAGGATGCCTTTCCTGCGGAGGGGGAACTGGTCGACGAGGCCCTCCGCGAAAGGGGAGAAGTGATGCAAGCAAAGGAAACTCTCGCCCAGGCGCAAGCCAACGTCCGGCAGGCTGCGGCGGCCTACGTGCCCACCCTCGCAGCCACCGCCTCAATCGACTATTCCAATTCGACCGGATTCCTGGGCCAGGACACTTCCTGGTCGGCCGGGGTGACCGCCAAGTGGAACCTGGATTTCCTCGGCACCCACGGCTCCCGGCACACGGCCAACGCTGCTTCGCTCGAAGCCCATGAGCGCCTGCTGCAGACCCAGGACCAGGTGCGGGACGGGGTCCACTCGGCGCTGCTCGACCTGAACACCCAGCGCACGCTGCTGGAGCAGACCCAGGCAGAAGCCGCCAGCGCCGTGGAGGCCTTGAAGCTCGCCCAGGCCAGATTCGACGAGGGAACGGCGACGGCCCTCGAGCTCTCCCAGGCACAATCCGACCGTTTCCAGGCTGAGGCCAACCTTTCCCAGGCCCGGGCCAATGTTGCCTCCGCATGGCTGGCGGTCTACCAGGCCGTCCACAGCCTGATCCAGGAGTAACGCCAGCAAGGCTTTCCTATTCCAACCGAGTTGAATTCATCAGGCGGGGCGCCCCTCCGGAAAAGTCGGTCTGCCCGAAACCACCCTGAAAACCCCAGCCAAGGCCAACTTCCATGTCCCTGACGATCCTCTCCAGCGACAAGACCGCTACGACTGATCCCCCCATCAATGGAACCCCTGCTCCGGCCCGGCCCGTCGAGTTGAAGCCGGCGCTGAGCTGGCGGGCCATGGCCAATGTCGGCATCTCGATGTTGTTCCACGACCGTCTCAAGCTCTTGGGTACGCTGCTAGGGGTCATCTTCGCGGTGGTGCTCTCCAACCAGCAAGGTGCGATCTTCTTCGGCCTGCTCTCGCGCAATCTGCTGCTCCAGCGCAACAGCGGGGCGGACGTCTGGATCACCCCGGCGGCGACGGAGTGGACCGCGCCGGGCGAACTGATCCCGGATTCGACCGTCTACCAGGCGAAGGCGATGCGCGACGTGGAATGGGCGTCCCCCATCCTGGTCGGCGCGGGCAACCTGAAGCTGCCCAGCGGCGGCACCGAAGCGGTGCAGATCATCGGTGTCGAGATGCCGGACGCCCATGGCGGGCCCTGGAACGTGGTCGCCGGGAGGGTGCAGGACCTGGCCCAGCCGGACGCGTTCTTCTTCGAAGACTCGGACCGGGAGAAATTCGGTGGCCTGAACCTGGGCAGCGTGCGGGAACTGAACGAACACCAGGTCCAGGCCGTCGGGTTCACCTGGGGGCTGATCCCCTTCGGCCCTTCCTACGCCTTTACCAGCTTCGACACCGCACGGGAGATCAACCACGTCGACAACCACCGAGTCTCCTTCGTCCTGGTGAAGGTGCGCCCAGGGGCAGACCCAGCGGCCGTCGCGGCCGAACTCCAGCGTCGCCTGCCGAACCAGAAAGTGATGACCCAGGCGCAGTTCGAGGCCACCACCCGGAGCTACCTGCTCACCCGCACACCCCTGGGCATGACCTTCGGAACGGGTGCCGCCTTCGCCTTCCTGGTCGGCTTCGTCATCGTCGCCCTGACCATGTTCAGTTCCGTGGTGGACCACATCCGCCAGTTCGGCACTCTCAAGGCCATCGGCGCCCGCACCCGCGACCTTGCCAAGCTGCTCGCCGTGCAGGCGCTGGCCATCGCTCTGATCGGATCGATCATCGGCGAGGGGCTGGTCGGGCTGGTCCTCCGGCGCATGCGTTCGCCGGAAATGGGGCTGCTGCTTCCCTCTTGGATGCTGCTGGCGACCATCGGGGGGATGATCCTGCTCTGTTTGTTCGCTTCGAGCCTGGCTCTGCTGCGCCTGCGGCGTCTCGAGCCCGGCATCGTCTTCCGGGAGTAGTCCGATGGAAATGATCCGTACCCAAGGTCTTTCGAAAGTTTACGGCAGCGGCGAGCTGGCCGTCACGGCACTGGAGGGCGTCGACCTGACCGTCAAGGCCGGCGAGGTGCTCATGCTGGTCGGACCTTCCGGCTCCGGCAAGACCACCCTGCTGTCCATCCTCGGCTGCGTGCTCCAACCGTCCCACGGTTCGATCCAGCTCATGGGGGAGGAACTGGCCGGGTTGGACGAGAGCCGCCTTCCCCTCAAGCGCTTGCGCTACATCGGCTTCATCTTCCAGTCGCACAACCTGCTGGGAGCTCTGACGGCGCTGGAGAATGCCAGGCTGCCGTTGCTCCTCCGAGGCCGGACGCTGGCCGAGGCGAACACCGAAGCGGCCGACCTGCTGGTGCAGGTCGGCCTCGGGGACAAGGTGAATCGCCTTCCCGAAGCGCTGTCCGGCGGCGAGAAACAGCGGGTGGCCATCGCCCGCGCCCTCGCAGGGCATCCGCCCATCCTGCTCGCCGACGAACCCACCGCCTCTCTGGACCACCGTACCGGCGAGCAAGTGATGAACGTGCTCACCACCCTCGCCCACCAAGGGGGACATGCGGTCGTCCTGGTCACCCATGACAGCCGGATCTTCCATCATGCCGACCGCCTGCAGCGCATTGAGGACGGCCGGCTCGTCAACGAACTCGAATCTGCTTGAAAGGAATCAAGATGCAAATGCGTACTCAACGTCTCCGAATTGCAGTCCTGGCCTCTGTCCTGGTCGTGGCCGGGGTGTCCATCGCGGTCTCCCTCAGCGCACGCGGCGACTTGCCGCAGGCCGCCGATAAGCGAAAAGCCGAACGGGTGGCACAGCCGACCCCTGCCGCCCAGCCTCCCGGTGCGGGGAAGCCTGGCGCCAGCCTGACGGAGGACCCTCGCCGCCCCATCGGCACCCCTGATCTGATCGCGGGGGAAGGCATCGTCGAGCCCGCGGATCGCGAGGTGAAGGTGGCGCCGCCGGTGGGTGGAGTCATTACGCACATCTTCGTCAAGGAAGGGGACCACGTGGATGCCGGCGCCCCGCTGGTGGAGCTCGAGGACTCGGTCGAGCGCAGGCAGGTCGTCACCGCAGAAGCCGACGTGAAGGCCGCCGCCTCGGCGCTCCAGCGCGCGCAGGAGAACCATCGCCCCGAGGACCGGAAGGCCGCGGTGGCGGACGCCGAAACCGCCCGCGCCCGGGCGTCGCTTTCCCAGGCGGCGTACACCCGCACCAAGGCTCTCTTCAGCCGCAGTGCCGCGACCCCCGACGACCTGGACAAGGCCCGCTACCAGGCCGAAATGGACAGCGCCGCCGCGGTGGCCCAGGAGGCCAGGGCCGAGGCGGCACGAAAAGGCTGGTCCCTGGACATCGAAGGGGCCCAGGACGCCCTCCAGCAAGCCCAGGCGCGCCTGGCGGAAGCCAAGGCCAGGCTCGAACGCCTGACGGTGCGCGCGCCCATGGCGGGGACCATCCTGCAGCTCATCGTCCGCGATGGCGAATACGTGAACCCTGGGGGAGGGACGGCCCTGGTGACCATGGGCGACCTGCGGAAGATCCGGGTGCGGATCGATGTGGATGAGCGGGACATCTCGGAGGTCAAGCTGGGCGCTCGCGGTTATGCCACCGTGGAAGCCTTCGGCGACAAGCATTTCCCCGGTCGCGTGGTGGAGATCGGCAGGCGCATGGGCCGCAAGAACCTGCGCACCGACGAACCGACCGAACGGATCGACACCAAGATCCTGGAAGTCGTCCTGGAACTGGACGATGGCCACGAGCTGCCCCAGGGAGAACGGGCAGTTGGTTTCATCCAGCGCCGATCCGCCCAGGGCTGAGGGTTGATTCCGCCACTTCGTAAACCCGGAAAGGACGACCGAAAGTGATGATTTTCTTGTTTTTCATCCCCGCTGCCATGTTCTGGAGCCATCCATGCCAGTCCAAAACCAGTTAGCTCCCTCGGGGAATCCCATCCTGGGGAATCCGGAGGAATTCCTGATGGATAGGTTGCACCAACTGGAAACCAGGGTTGCCCTGCTTGAGCGGCAGGACCTCCATGAAGCCAGCGTTTATGGCGCCAAGGAGGCGACTGCAAGTCCTGAGGTCCGTTTGCCGGAACCCGCCTCTCCGTCGGATCGTGCTTCGGTCCTGGATCCCGCTTCAATGACCCAGTTCCTTGGGTTGATGGGGCGCACCTTCCTGGCCCTGGCCGGTGCCTTCACCCTCCGGACCCTCACCAGCGCGGGCATCCTGCCTCCCTTGGCGGGACTGGGCCTGGGACTGGGCTATGCAGCGGCATGGGCCCTGGCGGCCGACCTTGCCGCGAGGCGCGGCAACCGGCGCAGCGCACTCTTCCATGCGCTGACCGCCGCATCGATCTTCTATCCACAAGTGTGGGAAATCGCCACTCGGCTGGCTTTGGTTCCGCCGGCGGCCGGGGCTGGCATGCTGTTCGGCTTCAACAACCTGCTCATGACCGTGGCGTGGCGCGGGAAACTCAAGAGCTTCGCCTGGATCACGACCCTGGCCACCCTTGTCACCGGCTTCACCATCATGATCTCGACCTCGGCGATCGCGCCCTTCTGCGCATTGTTCCTGGCCCTGGGCGCGGTGAGCTTGGCGACGTCGGAACGGGAAGGCTGGGGCGCCTTGCGCGGATTTGCCGCACTGGCGGCGGACCTCGCCGTGCTATGGATGATGGCCTTTGCCCTTGGCCCCCACGATACCCCAGAACTGGTGCGCTACTTGCCGGCGCCGGCCGTTCTCGCCTTGTCCTTGGGTTTGGCTGGGGTGTATCTGGGGCATTTCGTCTGGCGTGCCGTCCGGGAAACCAGAACCATGCGGGCGGGCGAAACCTTCCAGGCCTTGGCAGCCCTGGTCATTGGCTATGGCGGTGGCGTTTGGGTCGCTCTCTCGGCCGGCCAGTCCATCGCTCCCATGGGGGTGGCGGCCCTGGTCGCCGGCCTGGGATGCTACGCCTTGGCCTTAACCTTCATGAGCCGGAAGCCCGAAGGCTGGTCCAACCTTCCCTTTCTGACCACCCTCGCCTTGGTGCTGGTGTTGGCAGGCGGCTTGACCCTCTTCAGGGGCAGTTCAACCGCTTGGGTCTTCGCCGGTCTGGGTCTGGCCGCCATGACCCTGGGCCGGCGGCTCCGCCTCGATGCCCTGCTGGTCCATGGGACCCTTCTGCTTGGCGCCGCCGCTGGGATTTCGGGGCTGCTGGGTCTCTGCACGCAGGGATTCCTGGCCGGGGCCGGGGACCCTCGGCCTTCCTTCACCCTTGCCTCGGGGGCAGCGCTTGCGGCGATCCTGGCCGGTCACCTCCTGGTGGCATTCCGTCCCAGACCGGAACCCGGCGCCCGTTTTCTGAGCTTGTGCCTTGCGGGCGGCCTCGGCCTTCTTGGCCTGTTGGGCCTGGCCGCCCTGGCAGTGAACGGCATCCATGCGACCACCCCAGGGAGCCTCGCTGCGTCCCGTACCGCCATGCTGGCCGCGATCACGGTGATCGCAGGGTTGCTGGGTCGGTGGATCCCGGCGGGAGCCCTTGGACGGCTGGTCTATCCGCTCTTGGGGGCTTCAGCCCTGAAACTCCTTTTGGAGGATCCCCCCGTGCCAACAATGGTGAGACAGAAATTCTTCACTCGTCTCAGCTATGGTGGGCATGGAAGGAAAGGAAATGTCGAAGGTCGTGAATTTAGGAAATGCCGAGGTACCCCTGTCCCGGCCCAAG